>ENA-UOJC01000047-UOJC01000047.1-human-gut-metagenome-genome-assembly--contig:-C104-NODE-47-length-193040-cov-27.713221_pt1 | contig 193040 bp, 163 predicted proteins | sample MGYA00242339_ERZ723886 | MGnify/ENA metagenome assembly ERZ723886 | reverse complement strand
GTTAATCACGATGCCGTTGGTTCAAGTCCAACAGGGGGAGCCATTCAAGCACTGCAATTGCAGTGCTTTTTTGTTGCCCGAAATGCTGAACGTCAAATTGCGAAGTCGGTGGCAAAGGCTGAGAAGCGCCGCCGGTGGCGGAAGAAGCAAACAGGGTTTGGCGCAGCGGTCGGCTTTTTGCGAGAATACGAGCAGAAAAAGACGGGAACCGCAAGTGGAAGCGTGACTGTTAATCACGATGCCGTTGGTTCAAGCGGGGCAGGGGGAGCCAAGCAAATTTTAAGGCGAACTAAAATCGAGGACAGAGAGTAATGTTTGTTTCACTTCTCTTCCTTGGTGTTAGGTCGCCTTAAATCGTTATTTAGGGCTTTTTATCGCTGTTACAATTAAGAGTAGTTTATATTGCAGGGAAGCCCTTTTTTGTTGCCCGATTATTCTTGATAAGGTGTGATCTATATGCCAAAAACTGATTTTGACTATTATTACGGCGTTGAAGCCGATCAATTTACTTTTGTCCGAGTGCCGAAAGTGCTTTTCACTGATAAGGAACACTTTGGCGGCTTATCCAATGAGGCAAAGCTGTTGTATGGTTTGCTCCTTGAACGTATGAGCCTTAGCAGAAAGAACAACTGGATAGATAAGCACAACAGGGTATATATCATTTTCCCTGTTGAAGAAATTGAGGAAAGTCTTGATGTTGGTCACGAAAAGGCTCTCAATATCCTAAAGGAACTTGACGAACAGAACTGGATCGGGCTTGTAAAGAAAAAGCGCCGAGGTCTGGGTTTGCCTTCCATACTGTATGTAAAGAATTTCATTATAAATGATGGTGTGGAATCTTCAACTGAAAAATCGAATAATCATTCCGAACCGCAGGAACGACTTGATGATAATGCTCCGACATCAAGAAGTCGGGAAAACAGATTTCAAGAAGTCGGTAAAACAGACTTCAAGAAGTCGGAAATACCGACTTCTGTAAATCGGAAAAAACGACTTCAAGAAGTCGATAAAACCGACTCTAATAATACTGATAAGAATAATACTGAAATGAGTTATACTTACGATCAATCTATCAATCTGCCACGGACGGACTTTCAAAATTTTTCACCCGGAGCTGATGGATTGATTGACGGGATAGACAGAAACGCAGTAGAGGAAGCGGTAAAGAAGCAGATCGACTATGACTGCCTTATGTCTTTCAAGGACGATTCGGTTGTAAAAATGGTTGAGGAAATCAAGGACTTGATGGTGGACGTTCTATGCGGAGAACGGACTGTAATATCCGAGGGGAAACGTGTGTCCGAGAAAACGGCGGAAGCTGCTTACAGAAAGATAACCTTTGACCACGTTCAGTATGTCCTGCACAGCCTTGTGAATTACCCCGACAAGATAAGCAGGATAGACCACTTCCTGACAACTTCGCTGTTCAACTCTGTTTATACGCTGATGAACTCCACCTTTGCAGGCTTTGAACACGATATGGGAATGAAGCTGCTATGATGATATGGATTTTTGAAAGGAATGAGAAAAGTGGCTGAACTTTTGCTTGTTGCAGTTGTATTTGAGATTTGCCGAAGAATGACCCCTCACAGGCTTAAAACGGCTCACTTTTATATCTATTTAATAATTTTGACACCCAATGAAATCAAATCTTTTTTCATTCTATTTGCTTTTTCTTTTCCGAAGCGACACCCCGTAGCTGCTTCTGAAAGCTTTACAGCCATTCCTGTTTTAATGGCCCCCTTTGCAGTTGCTCCCGCACAACCGCAAAGGTCAAGTCCGCATACTGTGATTTCCGAATATTCTTTTGTAGTCACAAAGCTTTTGAAGCTTCGCGAAGTAAAACTATTAGGCAGATTTTTTTCAAAGTAATTATCAGATACGATATCCACATCAGGATAAATTTCAGCACCAGATGTACCTTTTATAGAAAATCCTATAAACCATTTATTTGTGATAATATTGGGGAATACTTGCCCAACATAAATCACATCATCACCCCGTTCACTGAACTCGCTAATAAGACTATTGACAGCGTTTACAAGTTCGGGAGTGTTATAGGAAAACATCTTTTTTCTTCTATTCCAAAGATAATCGTTCTGCATATCTACAACTATAAGTGCTTTCTTGTTTGGCATATTAATTTCTCCTAATCTAAAAATCTGTTTATATTCTTACAAATATACCATTTAAGTGTTTCATCATCGGTGAGGTCGATATTACAGGAACTTTTTATTGTCTCATAACGTAGAACTGAAAGTTCGTGTATACTTGTCAGCTCAAACGCAATCAATCTGCAATCTTCTATGGTTTTTCTTCCGTTAAAATGTTCTACAATAAATGGTAGGCTTTCCATACCAAAATCATCATTGCGATTGAACAATATATATTTTGTCACTGCTTGCGAATAGTTGTAATTTGCAATCATAAGCCTCATCATTTTAAAATGCAATTCAGTAAGCTTCTGTTTAGGCGACATTCCCGATGACATAATCTTTATAAATTCCGTATCGTGTTTCTGAACATCTGACAAAAGCTTTCGAAACACCTCATAAAGCAAACCCTCTCGTGAACCAAAGCAATAATTAATCATTGCAAGATTTACTCCGCTTTCTTTTGCAATAGCTCGAGATGTAACTTCCGAAGGTTCACTGCAATCCGTCATAAGTTTTGCAGTTGAATTTAAAAGAGCATTTCTTGTTGCTTCAAGGTCACGCTTTATTTTATCTGACATTGTATCCCCTCACCTTATTAAACGTGTTTAATTATATTATACACGCTTTTTTTCAATTGTCAAGCACTCGCTTGAAAAGAAAGGACAACAAATCAATGAGAAAGAATAAGAAATCCTGTTCCATCTCCGGCCTCGTCAAAGCTTTTGTCTGCCTTTTCAAGTGCGGAATTGTTGGAACTAAGCTTACGATCAATGCCGTTGAGAGCCGCCTGCGCATTGTTCAGCTGTATCTGCCGGCTTTGAGTGCGGCGGTCGTCCTCACCGAAAGACTCTGCCGCATTGGCAAGAGCAGAACGATGCGTTTCGATTTTCTGCTTCTGACTGTCGATTTCCTTGTTCAGAACCTCGCTGCGAGCGGTTAGGGCTTCTGTGGATTTGTCGTTCTTGTCGAACTGGGAATCTACAAGCTTCATTTCAGAACCGAGAACCTTGAACGAATTGTTTATCTCAGCGAGGAATTTCTTGAACTCCTTTTCGCCCTCAAGACCTATTTTTAAGCCGAAATTCTCGGACATTCTGTTTCACCTCCTCGAAAAAAGGGCATAAAAAATGAGCCTTGCGGCTCGGGGAATATAGGAAAAGGGGCAACCGTGAGGGGTGCTCCTTTTGTGGTAAACTGCTCGATAAACGGGAAGTTGTTATTTATTCATATTCTCAACTAAGCTTGTAGCTTTTACAGTCATCTCCACCCAACCCGGCACAAAACCGTGTTTATTATTCTAACATTCATTATAAATTCTCCAAAGTTTCTATCATTTCCCGCCAATCCCTTACGCTCAAATATTCAAAGTCGGCATTGGCATTATTATTTGTATCGCTATAATAAACAGGAAAAATTCCTGCGTTATTTGCACCGACAACATCATTTGAGTAGCTATCCCCGCAATACCACACCTTGTCAGATGTCAATCCGGATTTCATCAATGCAATTTCAAATAGACGCTTATCGGGTTTTCTTATCATATAATCACAGGAGGATATTATAAATTCAAACCGATTGTTAGGGAGTAATCTGTCAAAACGCTCCTTTATTGCTTCGCCTGACCACGCATTGTTGCTGATTACCGCAGTACGAATACCTGCTTGATTAAGATAATCTATCATTTCATCTGCATAAGGCATAATTGCTCCTTGTGAAGCAGCAGTCCAAAAAATTATTTCGTGTTCCAAAGGCGTCAATGAAAATTCTATGCCCAAATGTTCGAATGCAAGGCGGTTTCCGACTCTTGCCGGAATGTCATATCCAAGAGTATTCCTTACACTTTCAATTTCTCCGAATATCTTATTTACTTCACTCTGAATGTCTTCAATCGTGAAATTGTTTGGATTTTTCACTATGTATTTCATAAGTTCGACGTTTCCTCTGTCAGAATTCCAATCAGGCTCGCAAAGCAAAGTATGTCCATAGTCAAAAATAATCATTTCGGGTTTTGTTATTTTCATTTGAAATCACCTCAGTATTATTTGATATAGTATTCCAACAGCTTCTCATCAATAGGAGCAATCGGCTCTTTATCCTTAATATCCTTGTAAAACGCCAACTTCGCCCTCATTTCAAGTTCATTTTTTATGTTCGTTTGTTATTGATAACATGTAAACCATGTGCTTGCACAAAGTGTAAACCATGTTACTCTTGACAGAAAACCGTCCCCTACAGTATTATATATAAATCAGCAAGATAAATTCCGATTTATAGAGCAGTTTACCCTCACTCTTCAACTCATTATACCACGCATTTCCAATTTATGCAACCGATTTTCCCATCAAAATGCCATTGGGCTGACATCGTAAACCGCATAAAAAAGAGCCTTGCGGCTCTGGGTGGAATATATGAAAAAGGAGCAGCCAGGGTGGTTGCTCCTTTAGTGCGTGAAACTGTTCGATAAATGGGAATATGTATCAGCGATTATACGAATTTTTTCGATGTTATATATAATAAGCCATATTTACCTCATGGCAGTCTTGCTCGTCCACCACATCGGTTTCCTCAAACCCCATTTTCTCATATATATGCTTCGCATGGTCATTACCGTAAATATATGTGGTTGTTATAACTTTTGCATCATAACGAATTCGCATAAGGTCAATAAATTTTTTTAGTGCGGCTGTGCCTTTGTGTTTATTTTGGTGGCTTATGTCTATGGCGTATTCCCACAAAAAATATTTATGCTCTTCAAAACGATTAACCAGAATAAAACCAATCAGATCATTTTCGTCAAATATATCAAAAGCCAGAACCGTATCAGGATTATCCCTGATAATCGTCTTAATTGTTTCCTTTGTTGAAAGCATCCCCTCCTGATCGGGAGCAAGTGAGATCTTCATTTCTGTAGACTTAACGAAATCAATCATAACGTACAATGCCTCTTTCTTTTATAAATCCCGATTTGTAGGGCAGATTAACTGCCCTTATAAACTTATTATACCACGCATTTCCACTTTATGCAACCGATTTTTCTATCAAATTGCCATTGGGCTGGCATCGTAAACCGCATAAAAAAAGAGCCTTGCGGCTCAGAAATATAGGAAAAGGAACAACCCGGCGAGTGCTCCTTTGGTGCACTAAACTATTTAGTAAAAAAGTGTGTTGCTATCTATCAGAAATATTTTGTATTATATACTTCCAACAGATTTTTTACAGCCATAACATTATCTGGGGGTTCCCTGTTGCTTCTATTAACCCATATCGCATTTATTCCGATAGATGAAGCACCTTTTATATCGCTGCTTAAGGAATCTCCAATATGTAATACCTCCTCGGGAGATAAACCTACTCTATTTAATGCAAATTCAAATAACTCTTTTCTCGGCTTATATGCTTTTGCGTCTTCGCTTGTGAATACATCAGCCGGCTTCAAATCATGGTATTTGATGGCTTGCAACACATCATCTCTGTCAATATTGGATACAACATAGATTGAAATCGGACATAATTCAAAGAACTGTTTTGATTCCTCAAAAATAGGTGGTTTTATCCAATGATTGAACATCAAACCACTCAATGTCTTTGCATCGGCAGATGAATTGAAATGCTGGATTGTTTTTGCTAATGACATGTATTCCAATTCTCTTTGAGTTACAAAATTATCGCCATATGCGTTAAGAAAAGCATTCTGAAACTCACCCCACCAATAAGAACCTATTTCTGACTTATCATTCACTTTTCCAGTATCATATATTTCTTGTGAAATTTGTTTTATCACTTCTCCGTCTTCGTGAACAACAGTACCATAAAAATCTACAAACAGTGCTTTAATCATTCCGTGTATGTCCCCCTTAAATTATCAACTCATCGGGCAGATTAACTGCCCATGTAAGTATTATACCACGCATTCCCACTTTTTTCAACCACTTTTCCACTCAAATTTCCATCGGCACAACCTCGTCAATATCCGCTTCACGCTTAGGCTTTGCGACCCTATAAAAACTTGAAGCAGGATCACAACAGTTTTTCTAATTCTATCAGTAACTTTTCTTTCATATCTTCTAATTCTGTCTTTGAAGGGCGGTTATTATCATTGTACATTTTTTCCATAGGATACCACCAAACAGGTCCTTTTCCGTTGTTGCCATAGTTTTCTATATCTCCGCTTTTCCTTGGAAATAGGTGCCAGTGCAGATGTGTATCGCCATTGCCTAACAATTCATAGTTCATTTTTTCTGCTCCAAAAGCGTTTGAAACTGCTTCGGCAACTATGGACATTTCCTCTAAAAACTTGATCTTTTTCGAATGGTTTAATTGAAACAGTTCTGTTTTGTGTTCTTTGCAAAGAAATAATGTGTAGCCCTTAAAATGCTGATTATCACCAATAACTACATAACCTGTTTGCAATTCTTTAACGAAGTATGGATTCGTACCATTGTTGATCATTTTAATTCTGTCGCATATAAAGCACATACTCTAAACCTCTCATTTCCTTTTTGTCCGGAATAATAACTACTTGTTCAAGACTATTATAGCATAATCTTTTATGTTAGTCTGTTTTATAAATGAAAAAAATTATAAAATCTTTTCCATATACCCACAGGTAAAAGGGAAAAAATCATATTTTTTGGTTCCTGTATGTGTAAATCCGAATTGCTCATACCAATTTTTTAATTATTTGTTTTCCTCGACTATTCCGATGTTGATTTTTACGCAATTTGTTTTTTGGACAGTATTAAAGGCATGAAATAACAGCTCCTGACCGATTTTTCTGTGTCTGTATGTCGGAAGTACACATAAATTATTTAACTCACACTCATTATTACTCTGCAATAGCAATGAATAGTAGCCAACAATTTTCCCGTTTTCCCAAAAGGCATACATACGTCTATGCTCACCGAATAAATGCCACTTTAATCTTTCTTCCGTCGTTGCGAATGCTGTGAATTTAGGCGCATTTTCAGCGGTAAAGCCAAACTCGTCAGCAACTGTGGCAAAGCTGACTCTGATTACATTTACACATTCGCAAATATCTTTTTCATTCACTTCCTCTATCATGGTAAGTACCTCCGAATTTCGATTTAGGAGCAGTGCGTTGGTTCTTAAATAAATTGTATCATATAAAACTTAGTAATTCAAGAAATATTTGCAAAAAGGCTCAACAATCACTTGATGACAGTATTAGAAAGAATTTCAAGCGTTCACGCTCACTGCTCATCAAGCCTTTTAACAGCTTAAAATACACGGACAAACAAGATGTGAATATTATGTTCTCGTATTAGGCGGATATTATATAAATTGTAATGTCTGTCTATTGCGTTTTGTTGCCGGATTGCGCAACCAAGCAAAATATGATAAAATAAATTCCGATATAAAACAAGATTTAAGGATTATTTAATAATTTCTATGCTACAATGTAATCACAACGATAAAAGGAGCAAGGAAATGTATTTAAACATACTGAAAAAAGACCTTAAAAGCAAAAAAACCATGAATATGATACTGCTGGTGTTTATTATACTTGCGACGATGTTTGTATCTTCAAGCGTAAACAACATTTTAAGGGTTACAACGGCGCTGGATGATTATTTTGAAATGGCGAATGCACCTGATTATCTGGTGACAACAATGAACAAAAACCTTGCCGTTGACATTGATGAAACAATAAGTTCAGCGAAAGCGGTTGACAGCTATGCTGTGGAAGATGTGCTGTTTTTAGCACCTGACAATTTTATCTTCGGGGACAAGGACATAACTGCCAAATGCGGCACGAATATAGTTCAGAGCGACATAGGTATGAATTATTTTCTCTCTGACGGCAGTATCCTTGAAAAAGTAAATCCGGGCGAATTATATATAACGGAAAATAAAGCAGCCGCTATCGGCGTTGAAATCGGAGATAAGCTTACCATAGAATTGAACGGCATCAACTGTGAGTTAATATTCAAGGGCAAGATAAAGGACGCACTTTTCGGATCAAATCAGCTTACTATAACCCGTTATATAATCAGTGTTGAGGATTATAATGCACTGACTTCAGCTGAAAACGCAGAGGAGTTTTACGGCGGCTCTCTTGTCTACATACATTCCTCTGATATTGATACACTTGTAAAGCAGATAAAGCCTCTTGCGGATAACAGTATTCTTACATTTGACAGGGCTTCTATGGAATTCTGTTATATTTTTGATATGATAATTGTGGGGCTGCTCATTGTGGTAAGTGTTATTTTTATTGCTGTCGCTTTCGTGGTGCTGCGTTTTACTATCACCTTCACGCTTTCGGATGAATTTCGTGAAATCGGCGTTATGAAAGCAATAGGTATAGGCAATTTCAAAATCCGTGGGCTTTACCTTGTAAAGTATCTGGGGCTTTCTGTAATCGGCGCAGTAATCGGACTTGTATTAAGCTTCCCATTCGGTGAAATGCTTATGAGCGTATCATCGCAGAATATTATCGTAAGTAATTCAAATCCGATATTTGTAAATATTCTCTGTGCAGTGCTTGTGATTGCGGTAATTCTGTCGTTCTGCTATGGCTGTACGGGTAAGGTCAGAAAAATGACTCCGATTGACGCAATCCGAAACGGTCAGACAGGAGAACGTTTCCGAAAAAAGAGTGTAATGAGCCTCGCTGAATCAAAGCTCCCTGCAACACCTTTCCTTGCTCTTAATGATATTGTAAGCAGCCCAAAGCGTTACAGCATTATTACATTCACATTCTTCCTATGCCTTTCACTTATGCTTATGCTTTCGGCAACCGTTTGTACTATGAACAGCGACAGTCTTGCCGCAACTTTCGGCTGGGCAAACTGTGACATATATCTTGACAGCAAAATGGTTATGGAATGTATGCTGGAAGGCGGCGATGAAAAGCTGGAGAAGCACCTTGATAATATGGAAAAAACTCTTGCTGAAAACGGTATTCCCGCAAAATGTTATCAGGAAATGATGTTCAATCTGCCTGTTGTTCACGGAGAAAAGAAAAGTAATATTACAATCTATCAGGGTACAGGCACGACAATGGATATGTACGAATATACCGAAGGTACCGCACCGCAGAACACAAATGAAATTGCAATAACACGAATTTCCGCAAAAACACTTAATGCGAATATCGGTGATACTGTTACAATTAAAACTGTTGACGGGGATAAGGAATATATCATTTCGGCATTCTTTCAGTCAATGAATATGCAGGGCATCGGTATCAGGCTGCACAGCGACGAATATATAAATTACGTTCAGGCAAACGGCGGTAACAACACTCAGATTAAGTTTACCGATAATCCCGACAGTGAAGAAATACAGCGGCGAATAGGTGAAATTCAGAGAATTTTTCCAGATTACGAAAACATAAAGACTTGCGCTGAAGCGGTAGCGGATATGGTGGGAGTAGCCGGAACTCTTGACACCGTAAAATCACTCGTAGTTATGCTTACAATCGTTTTATCGGCGCTCATAACCGTACTTATGGAACGTTCCTTTATTGCAAAGGAACAGGGCGAAATCGCTCTTATGAAAGCGGTGGGAATGAGAAACGGCAGAATTTACGCATATCATACATTACGCTTTTTATTCGTTGGAATTATTGCGGTAATTATCGGCGAAGCTTTAGCGCTACCGTTAACGCATCTTTGCATTGACCCGATTTTCAAAATGATGGGTATGGAGCTTGCGGTCGGTTATGTCATAAACCCTGCGGAAATGTATCTTTTATTCCCTCTCGTAATTCTTCTGACAACAACCGTCAGTGCATTTCTCACTTCGCTTTACACAAGAAAAATCAAGTCCTCAGACACAGCCAATATAGAATAAGAAAGGAAACCGCTATGAATATCTTAGAAGTAAAAGACCTGTGCAAAACATATATCGTAAACAAGCGCCAGAACAATGTGCTTAAAAATGTCAGCTTTACTGTAGAGGAGGGCGAGATGGTAGCCGTTATGGGGCCGTCAGGCTCGGGTAAGTCAACTCTTCTCTACGCCGTTTCGGGTATGGACGGCATTACCGCAGGCGAGGTGCTGTTCTGTGGCAGGAATATCGCAAAAATGGGTGAAAGGGAGCTTGCCGATTTAAGACTTCTTGAAATGGGATTTATCTTTCAGCAGATGTATATGCTGAAAAACTTAACGGTACTTGACAATATCATACTCCCTGCGGTACAATCGAATAAGAATACCGAAACACGAAAAGAAATCGTTCGGCGTGGGCAGGATTTAATGCGTAAGCTGGGCATTATCGAAATCGCCGACAACGACATTAACGAGGTTTCGGGCGGACAGCTTCAGCGTGCCTGCATCTGCCGCAGTATGATCAATAATCCGAAAATGATTTTTGCCGACGAACCGACAGGTGCACTCAACCGTACATCGTCAGATGAAGTTATGGAAGAGCTTGCAAAGCTAAACGCCGACGGTACGACAGTTATGCTTGTAACTCACGATGTTAAGGTTGCGGCAAAATGCACAAGAGTTATGTATATAGTTGACGGCAATATCAGGGACGAATATAATCTCGGCAGATGTGAAAGCAATTCTCAGGTGAGAGAGCGTGAACGTGCGCTGAATAACCGGTTACTTGAATTAGGGTGGTAATATGACCGATATTTTAATTGTTGAAGACAATGAAGAGCTTGCCGATATACTGTGTGATTTTCTCCGTGCGGAAAATTACACGGTATCTGTTGCCAAAACAGGTGAAAAAGCCTTGTCGCTGTATGAAAAATACGGCGCAAGGCTTATCGTGCTTGATGTAATGCTACCCGGAATTGACGGCTTTGCGGTGTGCAGAAAAATCCGTGAAGAAAGCGACACGCCCATACTTATCGTAAGTGCAAAGGTCGACAAGGAGGATAAGCTGAACGGGCTTATTCTTGGTGCTGACGATTACATTGAAAAGCCGTATGACATTGACATAATGCTTGCAAAAATTGCAGGTATTTTCAAGCGTCGGTACGCTGTTGATGATCTTATCGACGGGGATATTCGTGTCAATAAGGTGAGCAGAACGGTATGCAGAAACGACATACCTATTGAAATGACTGTAAAGGAATTTGATTTACTGGTACTGCTTATCGAAAACAAGGGCAGGATTCTTACAAAGAAGTATCTATTTAATCAGATCTGGGGCAGTGACAGCTTTTCGGAACAGCAGACTCTCACAGTGCATATAAAGCGGCTTCGTCAGAAAATCGAGGACGATCCGAAAAATCCGAAGCATATACAGACGGTATGGGGAGTAGGCTACAAATATGAAAGCATTTAACAAAATTTTCGCCTTAGCGGTGGCAGTTATAATTACGGTTTTTGTTACAGCAAATGCGATACTTCTTAATGATAGCACCGGCGGCAGACCATATCTTGTAGAGGTTTCAAGGCTTGTAAACGAAATCGAAAACGGGAACGCTTATGACATTTCAGATTGCAAATATGTAACGGGTGTAAGCGAGTACGCCGAGGACTTTTACAATTTCCACAGCGACTATGTTATCAGAGAGATAAACGGCGAGTTGTACCGTTTTGATTATACCGCTGACGGAAGTGTTGATAAGGCGGAAACAATAATTGTTGTGAACGTAATCCTCGTCATAATGTCTGTGGTAATCATTGCGGTTATGATTTACATAAGGGCAAAAATTCTCGCTCCGTTTGAGAAACTCACCGATATTCCCTATGAGCTTTCAAAGGGTAATCTTACTGCACCTGTAAAGGCAGCGAAAAACAGGTTTTTCGGGCGATTTGTCTGGGGTGTGGATATGCTCCGGGAGAATATGGAGCAGCAGAAAGAGCGTGAATTAAATCTGCAAAGGGAGAAGAAAATGCTTTTGCTGTCCCTGTCGCACGACATAAAAACTCCCTTGTCGGCTATAAAGCTGTATTCAAAAGCACTCTCAAAGGGGTTGTATACCGATAAGGAAAAACAGCTTGAAATCGCCGAAAGCATCAATGCCAAAGCTGATGAAATAGAGGGATATGTTGCTGAAATCATCACTGCTTCAAGAGAGGAATTTTTAAGTCTTGATGTTACAATGGGCGAGTTTTATCTGTCGGAGCTTGTAACAAAAATCAAGCTTTACTATACCGAAAAATTGTCGCTCATAAAGACTGATTTTTTCGTCGGAGAATATGGTGATTGCCTTATAAGCGGAGATCTTGACCGAAGCGTCGAGGTGGTTCAGAATATAATGGAGAACGCCATAAAATACGGCGACGGCAAGGAAATTTCAATCAGCTTTTCCGAAGAGGAGGGCTGTATTCTTATTGCTGTGAAGAATAGCGGCTGTACGCTTCCCGATACGGATCTGCCGCACATCTTTGAAAGCTTCTGGAGGGGCGCAAACGCAGAAAACCTGAAGGGAAGCGGACTTGGGCTTTACATCTGCCGACAGCTTATGCACAAGATGAACGGCGAGGTATTCGCACAGATAAATGACGGAGATATGTGCGTAACGGCGGTGTTCGGGAAAACATCTTGCGACAGGCAGTTTTGAAGAAGCTGTAAAGGACAATGTTTTCGGCAACAGTAAGGGGAATGCGTGGAAAGCATATTGCAGGGATAAATTCACTTGAAGATTTCCGGTATTACATCCGAACGCTGAAATCGTGGTTTGACGGTATTATCTGTTCATTTGCTACAGTTACATCTACGGCTTCATCGAAGGCTGTAACAACAAGGTTAAAGATTTAAAGAGAAATGCCTACGGTTACAGAAATTTCAGAAGATTACGTAACCGTATTCTCCACATTTTTTCTCATAAAAATTATCAGCGGATTCTTGATCCGAACCCGCTGACGCAATTTTCTGCTTTTTTTGTACTCAGACTATTGACAAAGAGCCTAAAGTAAATTATACTGAAGATAAGCTAAATAAACCGAAAAGGCAAACATTATTTAGCCATCTTAAAACCAATTTATTTATTATGTTTTTTAAGGAGCGTGCAGCTATGAACAACAAAACGAGATCCTCAATACAATTCAAAAGAATGCTTTCATTACTGATGACATTCTTCGTGTTGGCATTAAGCATTAGTGGCGTTAGTGGCATTAGCGGTTTTAGCACTACAGCATCCGCAGCGAGCAATGGATTCTATGTTAATGGAACATCCATCTATGATGCAAACGGCAACATATTTAAGATGCGTGGTTTGAACATACCGCATGCGTGGTTCAGTTCTTATACAGAAACATCTATTAAGGCGGCTGCATCTTTGGGAGCCAACACTGTGAGAGTTGTATTATCTGATGGTCAGATATACAGCAAAACCTCTTCCGGTGAGGTTGAGTATATAGTTAATCTTTGCAAGCAGAATAACCTGATTTGCATACTTGAGGTACATGATACAACCGGTAGTGACAGCACATCATATCTTAATAATGCTGTAAACTATTGGATCGAGCTTAAAAATCTTCTTAATTCCAACACTAAATATGTCATTCTTAACATTGCAAATGAATGGTATGGCTCGTGGAATGGAAGTGCATGGGCAGAAGGATATAAGTCAGCAATCAAGTCTTTGCGAAATGCCGGAATAAACAATATGCTGATGGTTGACTGCGCCGGCTGGGGACAGTATCCTGATTCGATCAAGTACAATGGCAAAGAAGTATTTAACGCAGATTCACAGAGAAATACGGTGTTTTCTATCCATATGTATGAATATGCAGGTGGGGATTCAACAACTGTAAAAACTAATATTGATAATGCGCTCTCTATCGGCGTTCCGGTCGTAATCGGTGAATTCGGAGCACAGCACACAAACGGCGATGTAGATGAGCAGACCATCCTGAACTATTGTGCGCAAAAGGGTGTCGGCTACCTTGGATGGTCATGGAAAGGAAATGGTTCGGGTCTTGAGTATCTTGATATTTCAAATACATGGGATGGATCCAGCCTGACAGATTGGGGCAATACCTTATTTTATGGTACAAATGGAATAAAGAGCACCGCTTCTGTTTGTTCCGTATATGGTACTTCATCTGGCAGTTCTTCCGGAAATGTTTATACCGATTCAAACGGAGCTGTGATAGGTCTTGACGGTACATATTACATTAAGAGCGTACACAGCGGCAAATACCTTGATGTTGCAGAAGGACGCTCTGCAAATGGTACAAATATTCAGCAGTATCAGTTTAATGGCAGCGATGCACAGAAATTCAAGCTTGTTGGTGATGGTAATGGATATTATTCTATCCTCACAGCTTGCTCGAATTACAACAGCGGTATTGACGTATATGCCGAAGGCACTTCCAACGGCACTAATATAATACAGTGGAAGCATAGCGGCGGAGATAATCAGAAATTCCAGATTGTCAAAATAGGCGATGCGTATGCTATCAAGACAAAGATCACAAGTTGCTATTCGTGCTTAGATGTGTATAACTGGAGCACGGCCAATGGCGGCAACATAGCTCAGTATGAATATTGGGGCGGTAATTGCCAGCTTTGGTATCTTGAAGATGGTACTTCATCTGGCAGTTCTTCCGGAAATGTTTATACCGATTCAAACGGAGCTGTGATAGGTCTTGACGGTACATATTACATTAAGAGCGTACACAGCGGCAAATACCTTGATGTTGCAGAAGGACGCTCTGCAAATGGTACAAATATTCAGCAGTATCAGTTTAATGGCAGCGATGCACAGAAATTCAAGCTTGTTGGTGATGGTAATGGATATTATTCTATCCTCACAGCTTGCTCGAATTACAACAGCGGTATTGACGTATATGCCGAAGGCACTTCCAACGGCACTAATATAATACAGTGGAAGCATAGCGGCGGAGATAATCAGAAATTCCAGATTGTCAAAATAGGCGATGCGTATGCTATCAAGACAAAGATCACAAGTTGCTATTCGTGCTTAGATGTGTATAACTGGAGCACGGCCAATGGCGGCAACATAGCTCAGTATGAATATTGGGGCGGTAATTGCCAGCTTTGGTATCTTGAAGCGTGTTGATTAACTTGTCGTAAGCTAAAATGCTATTAATTTTAAATAGTTTATTACAGGTTAAAAATCAAAACAACTGAAATGGTGTTTATTATATTCAGCAAAATCAAGCGAGGGTTTGACAGGGAAGGTAAAAGGGCGGTTGCGCTGTTGGCAACGATAACTTTGCTATGTAGTTTCACGGGATGTGCCGGTAATGAAGCGGGTAGTGCTGTTCCCGATAGTGTTACAAGCGTATTGCAAAGCACACATGTTTCAGAATCGAAAGACTCACAGGATTCAGAAACCAACTCGGATAACACTAGTTCGTCCGACTCTCAAAACGAGCCATGCAGCAGTCAATCGGATTTTGATTTTGATGAGGCTGTGAAAAACATTACGCTGTTTGGGAGTAAAATATCTTTACCGTGCACGATAGAGGATTTCGGGGAGGATTATTCATTACTTGAAACAAATTTAACAACGTTTGGCGATATTTCATCATGTAGTATTTTATATCAGGGAAAAAGCATCGGAACGGTTTCTCTGATTGGGTACAAAAATGATGGCAATCTTAACGATAAGAAAATCGTTTCTTTGTCATTAGGATTTATTGCAAAAGATGTAGGTGCGAGCGATTCGCTTAAAGAGGCTTTATATGAGAGCCGCGGTTGGTACAATGGTTTGATTGAAGTTGATTTTGCCGGATTGTCATTTGAATCAACGAAAGTTGAAGTGGAAAGTTTATTTGGTAAACCGGATAATAGTGATGATGATTCTGCGGATTATAAGTTTTATTCCAATGACCAAAGCAACAGTGTCGAAGTAAGGTTTTATCAAGATAAGGTAAAACAAATCATCGTATATATGAATGGAGAAAATAATTACGAGCAACAACAGTGATGTTTTAAATTTCTTGGAAGATGTTCAGAACGCAGTAAATATATAATGTGCGTAATGCCTTAGAGGCAGTTTCAAATGCGGTCTCCGATTTAACCAAAAACGTTCATTTGGGAGCATCAATTTTCAAATGAGCCGTGGCTTTGGTGGTTCTGCGAGAATTGTATGGCAGGATGAAAACACTGTGGTTTATGAGTACGCACCATTCAATCTCAATGAGCCGGAATACAGAAATAGCGAACACGTCTATGATGGACGGATTACAATCAGTAAGGATAGCATGGTGGAGCCGGAGATCCATGAAAAACTGAAAGTGATGCATAGCGGCAAGAAGAAGCTGATTATCAAACGTATACGGCGTGATGTGGATTTCGACGCATTGCTGGACGCAGGAAAAATCACTATTGAAAACAGTCGTTACTGCTGGCATTTGGTTGGAACAGAAAAGAACATCGGTATGATAGCAATGAAAATTGTTTTTCGAATTTACGACCATTATCAAGATGAAGGAACTCTACCGGAAACGGTAAGTCTGCATTATTGAGCGATGAAAATATCATAGATGGCAGTGGATACATCGGACACTTTAAAAATCAAAACGGTTTGCAGATGGCTGACCTGATTCAGCCGCCTGCAAACCGTTGTTTTATATTTTAACCGTGAACATAAGCATATTGGTGTTTTGTTTATCTGCGGTGTCGGTGCGGGGTTCTGTAGCGGAGGCAGATACATTTTCAGCGGTCATCGAGCCTTTGTGGAGTTCGGCTATTGCCTGAGCTACCGATAAGCCTATGCCGTAGCCGCCGTTTTTCTGCGTTCTTGCGCTGTCGCCCCGATAAAAGCGGTCGAACAGCTTTTCGGGGTGGTCTATAGGCTCGCAGGTGTTGGCGATGCTGAGTGTTATGTTCTTTTCGCTGCCGTAAAGCTCAGCCCTTATGACACCTCCGCTTTCGGTATATTTGACCGCATTGTCAAGCAGTACCGTCATAAGCTGTACTATACTGTCACGGTTGCCGCTGAGCCTGATGCCTTTTTTGATATTCTGTTCAATCATTATGCCTTTGAGGGCGGCAGGCTCTATAAATGCGCCGACGGTATCTTCTGCCGCAGTGCTTATATCAAATTCGCACATGGGGAGCTTTGTTGAGCTTTCATCCATTTTGGCAAGCATCAGCAGATTCTGCATAAGTCCGCTGAGTCTGAGCGTCTGCGCACGGATATTCTTGCTCCACTTGTTTTCGCCGTTGTGAAGCTCCATTGCATCTGTATTGGCAAGGATAATGGCAAGCGGAGTTTTTATTTCGTGACCTGCGTTTGTGACAAACTGCTTTTGCTTTTCAATGCTTCGTGCAACAGGGGCGATAGTTTTGCGGGAAAGAAGAATTACGAGCAGCAGCATCATAAGCCAGCCGAATATGCCTGCACCGACCGATATAAACAGTACGGTAAAGAAGGAGCTTATCTGCATACCGTTGTCAAGCAGGATGATAACCTTTCCTTCTGCACGCTTAGTTTCGCTTATCCTGTACTGAAAGCCGCTGTATGTGCCTGTTCCCGCAGCGGTATTTTTAAGTGCTTCGGTAATAGCGGTCGCTTCTTCCTCGGTAAGCGAGGATATATGAGTTACATCCGTCCTTATGATATTTCCGTTTTTGTCGATCGCAACTGCGGCATAGCGTGCAGAATCCACTGCGTTTTTATCGTGTCTGCCAAAGCCGTTGTTCTTTTTATCGTCGGGCGGTTTAGTTCCGTTGTCTTGCGGCGGAAAATCGGGATTATTCTGATTGCCGGATGCGTCGGTTGTATCTGCGCTCCACTTTGTTGAGGTTTCAAAGCTGTAGCAGAGCATCTCCATAAGCCTGTCGTTATCGCCACTGGTGGTGAGATAATTGAAAACGTTTATTCCGCCGATAAGAACGACAAGCAGAATTGTTACCGCCAGCATAGCGGATATGATAAACTTTTTCTGCAGCTGTTTTACCATCAGTCATCATCCCCGATCTTTGCAAGAGTATAGCCAACACTGCGCTTGGCTCGGATTTCAATATCCGCACCGATAGCGGCAAGACGTTTTCTTACATATGATATATATACCCATACTGCGCCGCTCTCTGCATCGCTCTCATAGCCCCAGACCTTTACGAGAATATCCTCAGTGGAAAGATAGATGCCCTTGTTGAGCATAAGAAGCTCCATCAGCTTGTATTCTATCTTGGGCAGGACAATGGACTGCAACGGTCCTTTAAGCTCGCAGCTGCTGAGATTGAGCGACACATTGCCGAATGTCATTATATCGGGTGTGAACCTGTCTTTTCTGCGGAGCATTGCTCTGACACGGGAAAGAAGCTCGCCCATTACAAACGGCTTCGGCAGGTAATCGTCTGCACCCATATCAAGCCCTGCTATCCTGTCCTCGACCTCAGCCTTTGCGGTAAGCAGGAGAATGGGAGTGGTGTTCCCCTCGCTCCTTAGTGTTTTAAGTACCTCTAAGCCGCTAATTTTCGGCATCATTATATCAAGAATTATCCCGTCATACTGTTCGGCTCTTGCGTAATCAAGAGCGTCGGCACCGTCATAAACCGTGTCTACCGTATAATTATGATAGGTCAGAATGTCGGTTACAGCCTCAGCCATACTGACCTCATCTTCTGCAAACAGGAGCTTCATAATATCACCGTCCTTTATGATATTGATATTATAGTGCGGTTAGCTTAGAACAGCCTTAGAGCGTATGAGATTTTATGCGAAATCTAAAGCTCAGCATTTACTTATATCCGGCGAACGTTGCCGGAACAATCAGGCATATACAAAAAAAGCTGCCGCAGTGCGACAGCTTTTAAAAGCATTAATTATTCTGCAGATGTTTCTGTGCTTGTTTCAGATGAGGATTCGGCTACTGAGGAATCAGCAGAAGAAGCGTCAGTTGAAGAAGCGGAAGAATCTGTCGATGAAGCATCGGAAGATGCCGATGAAGCTGAGGAATCGTCACTTGTAACGGAAGATGTTACAGATGATGTTGCGGAGCTTGTTGTCGAAGAATTATCCGACTTGCTGAAGTTACCGCTGTACATAACGACGAAGTTAACAACGAGAGCCACAACAAAGAAAATAACTGCGGCAATCTTTGTAAGTCTGTTCAGCTTAGCCTCGTTTGAACGGCCTGAATTTCTCTGATAATAGTTGTCTGCACTACCGCCTGTGATCGTCTGCGACATACCCTGCTTTGTATCCTGCATAAGTACCACGAGTACGATGAAAACACAGGCAACAATCAGAACAATAGCACTGATTATTTCTAATATTCCCATTTATATGTCCTCCTTATAGGAATACGGGTAAGTCCGAGATCTGTTTATCGTACAAACCCAAAATTATTCTAACACGCAAATGCTATTATAACATAAAAGGAAATGAAATGCAAGTGTTTTCGGGAATTATTTTAATGCAGAAAGTGCTTTTTTTCCTATATCGTGGCGGTAATGTGCCTTTTCAAAGCTGATCGTATCCACTGCCTTATAAGCTGTGTCGAGTGCTTCCTTTAATGTATCGCCGTAAGCGGTAATACCGAGAACACGTCCTCCTGCCGTAAGGAACTTTCCGTCCTCCAGCTTTGTGCCTGCGTGGTAAACGAATGCGCCCTCGCACTGACCGTTTTCGTCAAGTCCGCTTATCACCTTGCCTGTTTCGTACTTTTCCGGATAGCCGCCGCTTGCCATTACAACGCAGGCGCATGATTTATCGCTCCACTTGATGTCAAGCGTATCGAGTTTTTCTTCCCAGACAGCTTCGATTATATCCATAATATCCGTTTCAAGCAAGGGGAGAACCACCTGTGTTTCGGGATCACCGAAGCGGCAGTTGTATTCAATTACCTTTGCACCGTTCGGGGTCAGCATAAGACCGAAGTAAAGGCAACCCTTGAACGGTCTGCCCTCAGCCGCCATAGCCTTTATAGTAGGCAGGAATATCTTTTCCATACATTCCTGCTGTTTGTCGGGGGTGTAGAGGGGGTTGGGCGCAATCGTACCCATTCCTCCCGTGTTAAGACCCTCATCGTTGTCATAAGCACGCTTGTGATCCATAGAACTTATCATAGGCTTTACTGTCTTTCCGTCTGTGAACGCAAGAACGGTTACTTCGGGACCTGTCATAAATTCTTCGACAACTATTTCACTGCCGGATTTGCCGAATTTTCCGTCAAGGAGCATTGAGCGTACTGCGTTTTCTGCTTCCTGCTCGTCCTTTGCGATTATAACGCCCTTGCCGAGTGCAAGACCGTCACACTTGATAACGGCAGGGAAGCTGTTCTGCTTTTTGATATATGCTATAGCCTTGTCTGCGTCCGTGAAGGTTTCGTAAGCCGCAGTGGGAATGTTATACTTCTTCATCAGAGCCTTTGAGAAAACCTTACTGCCCTCAAGAATAGCGGCATTTGCTCTCGGCCCGAAGGTCTTGAAGCCCTCTGCGTTGAGCTTGTCCACCATACCCATAACCAGCGGATCGTCGGGGGCTACGAATACATAGTCGGGTCTGAGCTTCTTTGCAAGCTCAACACAGCCGTCAATATCGGTTGCCTTTACATTAAAGCACTCGGCATATTTCGAGATACCGCCGTTGCCGGGTGCGGCATACAGCTTGTCTACCTTCTTAGATTTTGCAAGGGCTGTTATTATGGCGTGTTCTCTGCCGCCTCCGCCTATTACAAGTACGTTCATGTTAAAAATACCTTTCTTTCTTTTGATTTATTCATTATTCGATGATAAGGCCAAGCAGCTTTGCGAACATTGCCGCCTGCCACACATCGACCTTTGCGCCTTTTAGCTCCGCTCCCGTATCGGAAACGGTAAGACCTTCGATATTACAGGAGGTGAAGTCAAGCCCTGCGAGCTTTGTGCCAAAAAACACAGACCTTGCCAGCGTAACGTTTTTAAGCTCCGTTTGTTTTATCTCACACGAAGAAAACAGAGCGGAGGAGAAGTCGGTATCCGTCACAGCTACCGATTGCAGCTTTGAACGCTGAAAATCCGACAACTCAAAGCTGCCGCCGTCAAAGCTGACGTTTTTATAAAACGAGTATTTGAAAGCTGTTCCGACCGCTTTACAGGAGATGAACGAGCAGGCTTTGAAATAGCTTTCGGAAAAATCGCTGTTCGAAATATCGCAGCCCTTGAAAACGCAATCTATAAAAGTGCATCCGGAAAAATCGCAGGCTGTAAAGCGGCATCCGTGGAACAGGCAGTTTCTGAAACAGATAGCCGAAAAATCGGTTTCGGCACATATCAGCCTCGAAAAATCCGCCGCAATAAAATCCGATTCGTCATCACGCACTCTTGAAAGCTCGGCATCAATATCTGTTACCGTAAAAAGATTATCGGGCAGCTTCGGAGCGGTCAATGACGCAGATAATGACTTTAATTCTGCTGTCATGTGTTTACCGAATTGTCAAATGACATTGACCCGAGCGTGTATTCAAGTGCTTTTGTGACTGCTTCTTCGTTATTGTCAAGGTGCAGAGCAATCAATGTGTACACTTTATTGCCGTGGCGGGCAAAATATATGTGCTGTGTTGCGGCAACGGAATTATCTCCGTCAGAAGATTTTACAGTTCCGTAAAATACGTCGGTGTTGCCGATTTTAACCATGCTCTTGGTCGATGAATCGACATTATCGCCGACGACATAATAACTCATGAATTCCTCGCCGATCTCGGCTACCGTTCTGCCCTTTGTATCTTCGTCCTCATCGCTGCACATAGCAACGATATTGGATGTGATCTCGCCGTCATCGGAATAATGTACAAGATAAAGCTCGTTTTTATCTTCTTCATATTCGCTGACGCCGGTATTGAAGTATACTCCGTCATCGTACATCAGAGAAAATTTGTTTATTTTATACTTGGTCGGACTTCCAACGGGGGTATACTGAGCAGGGGCAGGGGACGGTTTTTTCGTTTCGGACTTGTCGGTAATTGACGTGTTCGAGGTTTCGGGCTTTGCGGTCGTTGTTTCCGCTTTTGTAGTTTGCGTTGATGTTGCCGCAGTAGTTACTGCGGTAGTCTGCGGTGTCACTGTCTGGGGAACGGGGGTTGTTGATGATGTGGTACGGCTATCCGGATTTATGCCAAGCGGGTTTTTGATCGTTTTGGAGCAACCGCACATTCCTACGAGAATTGATGCGGCGCAAATCAATAATAGTGCTTTTTTCATCGGTCTTTCCTTTCTTCCGCTTTTATCGGCGGATGTTGAAGAATATAGAACGGTGTGGACTCTATGGTGAAAAATTCGGCATTTGACGGCATGATATAACGGAAGAACAGCGTGGTATTTTTTGTCGTAACAGTAACAGTATAGCCTTTTTGTTTTCTGAACAAAGTCATAGGCTTGTAGGTTACGCTCTCAACGTCCGTGTATCTGAAAATATAGGTATGGCGTTTGTTCGCTATACGCATAAGACGTTCATCGGCGTAGTAGCTGTACTGTTGCTCGCCATCTGAAACTATCCGTATATACCATATCGGCAGTATCGGCAGAATTACGGCAAGAGCAATTTTTATTATTATAATTGAGGTATTGTCAGATATTGCTCCTCCATTCAACAATATATTTAATGAATACAGGACGAACATCAATTCAAAGATACACGCTATTGCTATTTTCAATGCGGCAAACGGTGACAATACCCGAAATGTACCGCTCTGTCTGAATTCAAATCTGCCGTCAAGGATGTCTTTATCTGTATAAGTAAAATGCATAGTGATACCTTTATCGGAATTTAAAAATAACGGGCGGACGTGCCGCCCGTTTACTGAGCTTATCAGTGGTGGAAAAGTCTGATTCCCGTGAATGCCATTGCGATACCGTACTTGTTGCAGGTGTCGATAACATTATCGTCACGGATAGAGCCGCCGGGCTGTGCTATGTATTCTACACCGCTTCTGTGCGCTCTTTCAATGTTGTCACCGAAGGGGAAGAATGCGTCTGAGCCGAGCGAAACACCCTTCATTGTTGCAAGCCACGCTTTCTTTTCTTCTGTCGTGAATACGGCGGGCTTTACCTTGAAGATGTTTTCCCATGCGCCGTCTGCGAGAACGTCCATATAATCTTCACCGATGTAAAGGTCGATAGCGTTATCTCTGTCGGCACGTCTTATGTTATCTACAAACTGTAAGCCCATAACCTGAGGTGACTGTCTTAAGTACCAGTTGTCAGCCTTTGTACCTGCAAGACGTGTGCAGTGGATTCTTGACTGCTGACCTGCACCGATACCGATAGCCTGACCGCCGCAAGCGTAAGCTACGGAGTTTGACTGAGTGTACTTTAATGTAATCATTGCTATTGCAAGATCAATCTTTGCGCTCTCGGGTATATTCTTATTCTCGGTCACAATGTTTGAGAACAGCTTATCGTCAATAACCAGCTCGTTTCTGCCCTGCTCAAAAGTAACGCCGAATACCTGCTTACGCTCGATAGGCTCGGGAACGTACTCGGGGTCGATCTTGACTATATTGTAGTTGCCCTTTTTCTTTGACTTGAGAATTTCAAGCGCTTCGGGATCGTAATCGGGAGCGATAACACCGTCTGAAACTTCACGCTGTATTATCTTTGCCGTTGAAACGTCGCACTTGTCCGACAGAGCGATGAAGTCGCCGTATGATGACATTCTGTCAGCGCCTCTTGCTCTTGCATAAGCGCAGGCAAGGGGTGACAGCTCGCCGAGATCGTCTACCCAGTATATCTTCCTGAGCGTGTCTGTGAGGGGAAGTCCTACAGCGGCACCTGCGGGTGAAACATGCTTGAATGATGTTGCGGAGGGAAGACCTGTAGCCTTCTTAAGCTCACTTACAAGCTGCCAGCCGTTGAAGGCATCCATAAAGTTTATATAACCGGGCTTGCCGTTAAGCACTTCGATAGGAAGTGAATTTCCGTTTGCCATGAATATTCTTGACGGCTTCTGATTGGGGTTGCAGCCGTACTTTAACTGAAGTTCGTTCATTGTTTTATCCTTTCGCTTACTTGTTTTTGTTTACTATGCGTGATTCGTACTTGCCTGTGGCAATGTCGATGTAACGTGTAAAGAGTGAAACCTTGTTGTCAGCATTGAGGTTTTCCCATACCATTGATGTGAAAGTGTCTATATCCATATCGGGGATAACCACTGTCTTGGGTTCGCCTTCGTAGCTCGGCAGGGGATTGCCGTCACACTTGTAGGTGTGAATGAATTTGCCCTTACCGTTTAAGGGATTGCTGTAAGCGTAGGTGTATCTCTGACATGATGAGCCGTCGCCGTCTGCGCTCTTTAAGATAGACATTGCGAAATTCATATCGCCGTTGTCAAGGTGGACTATACCGGAAATTCTCGGTGTGTAGTTGGGCTTATCATCTTCAAATTCTCTTGTTCTGAGAGCCTGCTCGAATGTCATCTGCTTGTCCATAAGCTCATAGATAGTGTCGGTCTGGTCGCCGTTTGTAACTATCGTCTTGTTGCCGAGAACTCTTACGGGTGCATAAATGATGAGGTGGGGATCTTCCATCTTGCTTTCATCGAAAGCCTGTGTTCTGATGCCCTCGCCGTCCTCTACAAAAATTCTGTTACGGCTGTTTTCGCTTCTGCCCATAATAAAGTAGGCGATTACTGCTTTTGTGCCGTCTGCGGATTTTCCTATCACGATGCCTCTGCCGTGATAAGCAAGAGAGTTAAGCTCTTTTTCAAGTGTTACAACTTCCATATAGCCTCCTGTTGCGGTTTTGCGTGGAACACGCAGTTTTCTGAATATAACTTGTTATAACGTCCTCAGAATCCCGTTTAATCGGGATAATGCTGACATAAGGTTCAATCGTCGATAACGGTTATGCCGTCTTTTACGGTTATCTTTCCCTCGCAGAAAAGACGTGCGGCACGGGGAAGAATCTTCCACTCAGCCTGCTCCATAACACGTTTCTGAAGAATTTCGGGGGTGTCGCCGTTTCTGACCTCAACTGCCTTTTGCAGAATGATAGGTCCTGCGTCACATTCCGCTGTTACAAAATGAACGGTAGCGCCTGTTACCTTTACGCCCTTTTTAAGTGCTTCCTCGTGAACGTGAAGTCCGTAGTAGCCCTTTCCGCAGAAAGAGGGGATAAGGGCGGGGTGAACGTTTATCATCTTATACCTGAACGCATCGCATACCTGCTCGTCAAGTATTGTCATAAAGCCTGCGTAGATAACAAGGTCAGCCTGCTCTTCCTTTAAAGCGTCAGCCATAGCCTTGCTGTAAGCGGCAACATCGGCATAGTCACGTCTTGCGAGCACTCTTGTCTTTATGCCGTTATCTGCGGCTCTTGTCAGTGCGTAGGCATCGGGCTTTGACGCAATAACGCAGGTGATTTTACCTCCGCCGAGTCCCTCGGACTTTTCAGCGTCGATAAGCGCCTGCAGGTTAGTTCCGCCGCCCGATACAAGTACAACGATATTTTTCATATTACTCAATTATGATGCCCTCGTCACCCTTGATTATTTCACCGATGCAGTAGCTTTCAACGCCTGCGTTTCTGAGTATCTGTACAGCTTCATCGGCATCGTCCTTGTCAACTACAACGGTCATACCGATACCCATATTGAAAGTATTGTACATATCGTGTTCGGAGATGTTTCCGACTTCCTGTAAGTGCTTGAAGATATAAGGCACTTCGTAGCTGTGCTTTGTAATCTTTGCTGTGAAGCCGTCGGGAAGTGAACGGGGAACGTTCTCGTTGAAGCCGCCGCCTGTGATATGCGAGATAGCCTTTACGTTCTTCTTTGAGATAAGCTCCAAAATGGGCTTTACATATATCTTTGTAGGTGTAAGGAGCGTTTCACCGAGAGTTTTTCCTGTGGGGAGGACTTCATCGAGAACTTCCTTGCTGTTTATGTTGAACACCTTTCTTACAAGAGAGAAGCCGTTTGAATGAACGCCTGTGGAAGCAAGGCCGATTATGATGTCGCCTTCCTTTACGGTGCTGTTGTCGATTATCTTTGACTTATCAACGACACCTGTTGAATAGCCTGCGATGTCATATTCGTCTTCGGGCATCATTCCGGGATGCTCAGCGGTTTCGCCGCCTATAAGCGCACAGCCTGACTGTACACAGCCGTCAGCAACGCCCTTTACTATAGCGGCTACCTTTTCGGGCACGTTCTTGCCTATAGCAATATAGTCAAGGAAATAAAGAGGCTTTGCACCGCAGCAGATTATGTCGTTTACGCACATAGCGACCGCATCTATACCGATCGTATCGTGCTTATCCATCAGCATTGCAAGCTTGAGCTTTGTGCCGACACCGTCTGTACCCGAAACGAGTACGGGTTCTTTCATATCTGCAATATCAAGCTGGAACAGACCGCCGAATCCGCCTATGCCTGTAAGTACACCGGGGATATTGGTGCGTTCAACGTCCTTTTTCATCAGACGAACACCTTCGTAGCCTGCGGTAACGTCAACGCCTGCTGCTTTATAGCTTTCTGAAAAACTGTTCTTCATAATAATAATTCCTTCCGTTTGGGGACTGATGTCCTTATGTGGTGGTTTTTTCTTTGCTTTCGCTGATTTTTCTGTCGAATTTATCCTTGTGCATTTCCGTGGGAATATCCGTGGGGTATTCTCCGCTGAAACAAGCGGTGCAATAACCGCATTCACAGCCGTTTGCGTGTACCGCAAGCTTCTTTGCGTTTTCCACGCTCAGATAGCCGAGCGAATCTGTGCCTATTATGTCGCTGATCTCTTTTATCGAATGATGACAAGCGATAAGGTGTTCTCTCGAATCTATGTCGGTACCGTAGTAGCAGGGATTGAGGAACGGGGGAGCGGATACTCTCATATGAACCTCAGTAGCTCCCGCATCACGCAGTAATTTTACAATCCTGCCGCTTGTGGTGCCTCTTACTATAGAATCGTCTATAAGAACGACACGTTTGCCTTTTACGACGCTGGCAACAACGTTCAGCTTTATACGCACCTTGTCTTCTCTTGACGATTGACCGGGAGAGATAAAGGTCCTGCCGATGTATTTGTTCTTGATGAAGCCGATGCCGTAGGGGATACCCGACTGGTGAGAATAGCCTATGGCGGCATCTATACCGGAATCGGGAACGCCGATCACTATATCCGCCTGCACGGGATGCTCAAGCGCTAAGAATGCGCCTGCACGAAGTCTTGCCTCGTGAACGGATGCACCCTCTATGACCGAGTCGGGACGTGCAAAGTAGATATATTCAAAAACGCACATTGAATGCGGACGCTTGCCGCAATGGTCTTTTATAGAGCGTACTCCGCTCTCGTCAAATACAACGATCTCGCCTGGGAGCAGATCTCTTACGAACTTAGCACCGACCGAGTCAAGAGCGCAGCTTTCGGAGGCAACTATATATGTTCCCTCGTTTGTTATGCCGTAGCAGAGCGGTCTGAAACCGTTCTCGTCACGGGCGGCGATAAGCTTTGCGGGCGACATGATAACGAGCGAATATGCGCCGTTTATCTTATTCATCGCACGGTTGAGTGCCTCTTCTATCGAGGGAGCTTCAAGCCGTTCCTTTGTTACAAGGTAGCTTATAACTTCTGTGTCGCTTGTCGTATGGAAGATAGAGCCTTGTTTTTCAAGCTCGTGACGTAACTCGTAAGTGTTTACAAGGTTTCCGTTATGGGCGAGAGCCATTCTTCCTTTATAATGATTTACCAGAATAGGCTGGGCATTAAGACGTGCATTTGCTCCGGTCGTGCCGTAACGCACATGACCTACCGCCATATTGCCCTGTCCCAGTCCGTCAAGGCGCTCGGGAGTGAACACATCGTTCACAAGACCGGTGTCTTTGTAGGAATTGAAAACGCCGTCATCATTTACAACGATGCCGCAGCTTTCCTGTCCTCTGTGCTGTAATGCGAATAATCCGTAATATGTTGTTGCGGCAACGTTGGTCTTTTCTTTTGCGAAAACACCGAACACGCCGCATTCTTCATGCAAACCGCTTGTCAATGGAGTCATTCCTTTCCGTCCCAGCAATAAGTGCAAAGCTCACACTGTGGCTTGCCTATTGCCCGTACAGTTCCGTCAAGCGACTGGAATTCAAGCGATGTCAGCTTTAGTCTGCGGCATATTTCGTCACGCAGTTTCTTTCCACGCTCTGTGTTGGTGTCACTGTACTCGTCGATAAATCTGATACCATCTGCACCCTCGGCCTCATCAATTATCTGTCTTGCAATCAGCTCCATCTCCGATGTGCTGCGGGAGAAGTTGAGATACTTACAACCGTACATTATCGGAGGACAGGCGCTGCGCATGTGTACTTCCTTAGCACCGTTCTCATAAAGGAACTCTACTGTTTCTCTCATCTGAGTTCCTCTTACTATGCTGTCGTCAACGAACAGCAGTTTTTTACCCTCAATAAGCTCGTGGACCGGAATCAGCTTCATTTTAGCTACCTGATTTCTCATTGTCTGGTTGGTAGGCATAAAGCTTCTGGGCCATGTGGGAGTGTACTTGATAAAAGGACGTGCGAACGGGATACCGCTCTTGTTTGCGTAGCCTATTGCGTGAGGTACGCCCGAATCCGGAATACCGCATACATAGTCAACGTCGGGAAGTTTACCGTTCTTTATGTCGTTCTCCGCCATAATCTCGCCGTTGCGTGTACGCATCGTTTCAACGGTCACACCCTCATATACCGCATTCGGATAGCCGTAATATGTCCACATGAACGAGCATATATGCATTTTGCTTTCATCGCCGTCGCTCAGCACTTCACAGCCGTCCGCAGTTATCATATCTATTTCGCCGGGACGAAGCTCTTTATATGTGCTGTAGCCGAGCTTCTGGAATGCGAATGATTCGAGGGATACGCAGTATCCGTCGCTCCTTTTTCCTACAATGATAGGAAGTCTGCCGTACTGATCCCTTGCGGCGATAATTCCGTCCTTTGTAAGAATGATAAGCGACATTGTACCGTCAATCTTGCTCTGGGCATATCTTATACCGTCGGTAAAATTGTCCTTCTGTGCAATAAGCGCACCGATGAGCGAGCCGGAGTTTATACTGCCGCTGCTCATTGTTTCAAAGTTTGCACAGCCGCTCTCGAGCAGCTCGGTTGAAAGCTGTTCGGCATTTCTGATTATGCCGACACTGCATATCGAATAAATACCAAGCTTTGAACGCACCAGCAGGGGCTGAGGGTCGGTATCGCTGATACAGCCGATACACAGCTTTCCCCTCATCTCCGTAGCGTCCTGTTCAAACTTTGTTCTGAACGGTGAGTTTTCAATACTGTGGATAGCACGCTGAAAGCCTCTGTCGGGGCTGTATGCGGTCATACCGCCTCTGCGTGTTCCGAGGTGGGAGTGATAGTCTGTTCCGAAGAAAACATCGGTTATGCAGTCGTTGTTTGACGCCGCACCGAAAAATCCACCCATATATTATCCTGCCTTTTCCTGTTAGATTCTTTTCTGTTTACGGGATTATTTGCCCATAAGACGCTTCATTATTTCAGCGTAAGCGTCCTCAACACCGCCCATATCACGACGGAAACGATCCTTGTCAAGCTTCTCGTGAGTTGTGCTGTCCCAGAAACGACAGGTGTCGGGAGAGATCTCGTCAGCGAGAATTATTGTGCCGTCTGAGGTCTTACCGAATTCAATCTTGAAGTCGATAAGGTCGATGTTGAGCTTCTTGAAGAAGTCAAGCATAAATTCATTTACCTTGAAAGCGTACTTTGAGATAAGGTCGATTTCTTCCTTTGTTGCAAGACCGAGTGCAAGCGCATAGTAGTCGTTGATGAAAGGATCGCCCAGATCGTCATTCTTGTAGCTGAATTCAAGTGTGGGGCAGAGGAGCTTTGTGCCTTCCTCGATGCCGAGCTTCTTCGAGAAGCTGCCTGCGGCTACGTTTCTTACGATTACTTCGAGGGGAACGATAGAAACCTTTTTAACGAGTGTTTCTCTGTCGTTCAGCTCTTTAACAAGGTGAGTGGGAACACCTGCTTTTTCAAGCAGACCGAACATATAGTTCGTCATTTTGTTGTTGATAACGCCCTTACCTGAGATAGTGCCTTTCTTGAGGCCGTTGAATGCTGTTGCATCATCCTTGTAGGATACGATAACAAGGTTGGGATCATCGGTTGCAAATACCTTCTTTGCCTTTCCTTCGTAAAGCTGTTCTTTCTTTTCCATTTTGTTTATCCTTTCTTCAGCGGCTGTGCCGTATTTATTGATTACATTATATATAGTACACCGATCAAAGCTCGGCAAGTACCTGCTCCATTTTTTTGTCAGCCTCAAGAACCTTTGCGGTCTGTGCTGCACGGTATGCCTTCATCTTTTCCATAAGGGCATCGTCTGATACCGCAAGGATCTGTACGGCGAGGAATGCCGCATTTGCCGCACCGTCAATAGCTACTGTAGCAACGGGAACTCCAGCGGGCATCTGTACTGTAGACAGAAGTGCATCTATGCCCTCAAGTGCGCTTGCTTTTATCGGGATGCCGATAACGGGCAGGGGAGTCTGACCTGCGATAGCTCCGGCAAGGTGAGCGGCTTTGCCTGCGGCGGCAATGATAACGCCTGTGCCGTTCTTCTCGGCATTTCTTGCAAACTCGGAAACCTCTGCGGCGCAACGGTGAGCGGAGAGAACACGAAGCTCTGTAGGAACTCCGAAGTCCTTAAGCACCTGAGCCGCTTTTTTTACGATAGGCAGATCGGAATCGCTGCCCATTACTATGGCTACTTTTTTCATTTACGAACATCCTTTCAGAAAATAAATAAAGCTGTGTAATCCAATTGCACAGCTTAAAAAATACACTTATTCTTATAATACGGCGTAGAAAAAGACATATATGAAAATTTACCGAGGCTTATCAAAGCTGTTGTAAGCTGTATTTTATTCATAGATCTCATGCTTTCCCTCCGTACTTGTTACTATATCATTTTACCTTATTTTAATAACAAATTCAAGTGCTAAAGCAGAAAATCTCTTAAATTGTGCTTTTTCAACAATAGTGCCGCTTTGTTTTTGTGCTATATGTACATTAATTACTTTACAAACTTTCTGTGAGCTAAATTAGCATAAAAACGTTTACACGGCGTTACAATTGAAGAATTTCCGATTATAGAGCGGAAAACAAGGAAAATCAGTAATAAAGTTGCGACCGAATTGTTACAAAAATGTAACAGATTTTTGTGCATGATGACGGAAAAGTGCCAAAAAAACATTTTTTGTAATCGTTTACGGTAAAAAAACACAACTACGGGCTTAAAATGCTTGCAAATTTGTGAAATGTGTGATATGATTATGTCAACGAGGAAAAAGTGAACAAAACTTTTGACAAGCTACAGGTCTTTTTAGTGAATTATCCATTGTTGCATATACGGCAGTATATACCGTTATGCCACAGGAACTTCAACCGGAAGCCTGTTCTTACCGGGGAATTGTTTACGGCTCCTCTTTAATGAGGCCGCAAGGTCAGGCAGTGAAAGCGATAGCTATTCACAACAATGAATACTTCTGGAGGAATTACCAATGAAGAAAAGAATTTTAGCAGCTGTATTAGCATCTGCATCAATTCTGGGCGCAGTAGCAGGTTGCTCAAGCAACGCTACAAGCTCAGCAGGATCTTCTACAACAGATTCGAGCAAGACTGAAGAATCAAGCAAGACTGATGATTCAAGCAAGACTGATGATTCAAGCAACGCAGGAACTTCCGATAAGTTCACACTTAAGGAAGGCGAAGGCAAGACTCTTAACATCGCTGTATGGAACGAAGAGTTCAAGAACTACTTTGACAAGTACATAAAGGCTAAGATGCCCGAGGGCGTTACAGTTAATTTCAAGATCACTGAAAACAAGGACAATGCTTATCAGAACAAGCTTGATGAAGACCTTCCCAAGAACGAAGCTGCATCTGCTGACGACAAGATCGATATGTTCTTATTCGAAGCTGACTACGCTCTCAAGTATGTTAACTCAGAGTACACACTTGATGTTAAGTCACTCGGTCTTACTGACGAAGATCTTTCAGGTATGTATCAGTATACAAAGGACGTTGCCACAACTCAGGATGGTTCAAAGGTACTGAAGGGTGTTTCATGGCAGGCAACTCCCGGTCTGTATGCTTACAGACGTTCAATTGCTAAGGACGTTCTCGGCACAGATGATCCCGCGAAGGTACAGGAAGCTCTCGCTGACTGGACAAAGTTTGACGAAGTAGCTGCTAAGGCTGCTGACAAGGGTTACAAGATGCTCTCAGGTTATGATGATGCATACAGAACCTTCTCAAACAACGTTTCTGCTCCTTGGGTAAACGACAACAAGGAAATCATCGTTGATGATAACATCATGAAGTGGGTTGACCAGACTAAGACATACACAGACAAGGGTTACAACAACAAGACTTCTCTTTGGTCTGATGCTTGGGCTGCTGACCAGGGTCCCGACGGTAAGGTATTTGGCTTCTTCTACTCAACATGGGGCATCAACTTCACTCTTGCAGGTAACTCACTTGCAGTTAAGGAAAAAGACGGCGGTAAGCTCGAAGTAGGCAACGGCGGTTACGGTGACTGGGCAGTTTGCTACGGTCCTCAGGCTTACTTCTGGGGCGGTACTTGGATGGCAGCTGCAAAGGGCACAGACAACGCTGCATTAGTTGGCGACGTTCTGAAGGCATTCTGCTGCGACAAGGACTTCGGCGTTCAGTTCACAAAGGATACACAGGACTACTACAACAACGAAGCTGCAATGAAGGAACTCGCTTCTTCTGACTTCAAGTCAGCCTTCTTAGGCGGTCAGAACCACATCGCACTGTTCGTTGAAACAGCTCCCAAGATCGACATGAGCAAGATTTCTGTCTACGACCAGGGTCTTAACGAGACATTCCAGGCTAAGTTCAAGGAATACTTCGACGGTACTGTTGATAAGGATACAGCACTCAAGAACTTCTATGAGGCTGCTATTGTTAAGTATCCTGAGCTCAAGAAGCCCGCTAACGCATAATAAAGGCTTTGTGGCTTAAACAATATTGACCTTCATCTTGACTGCGGGTTCTGTGAATTCGCAGTCAAGTATGTTAATGGGGCGAATTACGGATGTTTCCGCCTTATTAACATACTTGACTGCTCAAGATGGAGAATATACCGAGATTTTTATAAGGAGTGTTTTTATGGCTCAGGCATTTAATGCAGGAAATGTGCCGGTAAAAGCCAGAAAAGGACAAATCGGGAAATATAAAAAATGGGGCTACATATTTATGCTCCCGTTCATATTAGTTTTCCTTGTTTTCCAGGCTTGGCCGCTTATTCAGACTTTCTATTACAGTATGTTCAAATACTTCAAGTCGGGTCTTAGTTGGATAGGACCGGAGTTTGTCGGATTTGATAACTTTGTGGCAATTTTTGATATGAGTTCAGGTAACAATATACTTGCACTCACATGGAATACGCTTATCATGTGGGTACTGGGATTTGTTCCGCAGATAATCATTTCATTACTTTTTGCTTACTGGTTTACTAATGTAAGACTTCGTTTAAGATGTCTTGGATTCTTCAAAACTGTAATGTATATGCCTAACCTTATCATGGCATCTGCATTTGCAATGCTGATATTCTCAATATTCTCCGATATCGGACCTATCAACGAGCTTATCAAGCACACTACCGGCGGCGAGGCTTTCAGATTTCTCAGCTATACGGGCAGTACGATGGGACTTGTAGCGTTCATGAACTTCATTATGTGGTTCGGTAACACGACAATTCTGCTGATGGCGGCAATGATGGGTATCAACGAATCTGTTATTGAGGCTGCTGAAATCGACGGTGCAAGTAGCTCACAGATATTCTGGAAGATAACTCTTCCTCTTATCAGACCTATACTCGTATACGTTATGATCACTTCGCTGATCGGCGGTCTTCAGATGTTCGATGTACCGCAGATCCTTACCGGCGGTCAGGGAGGCCCGAATAACACTACCAAGACGCTTATCATGTATCTGAACGAACAGATCGGTACATCTAAGAACTATGGTATGGCAGGTGCGCTTTCAGTAATTATATTCATTGTATGTGCGGCACTCAGCCTGGTTGTTTACTACTTCTTTGCTGCTGACAGAAGCAACAAGAAGTCTAAAAAAGGAGGTAAGTAAGTATCATGGCAAAAAAGGAAAAGGTACTTGAACATACCTCAGCACTTCAGCAGAACAGAACAGATCCGGATATGAAGGTAAAGCCTACGCTTATTATTCACAGAATAATCTGTTATATCGTTCTTGTCTTCTTCTCAATCCTGTGTTTGTTCTTCTTCTACATCCTGCTTGTTAACGCAAGCCGTTCACATTACGATATTATGTCCGGCTTCTCGTTCCTGCCGGGAAATCAATTTATCAATAACTTCCAGAGTGCGATTTCAAACTCAACGATACCTGTAGTAAACGGTGTTATCAACAGCTTGATTATCGCAGCGTGTACAGCGTTATTGTCGATTTATTTCTCGGCAATGACCGCATATGCAATTCATGTATATGACTTCAAAGGTAAGAAATTTATCTTTAACTTCATATTACTTATCATGACGATTCCTACACAGGTTTCTGCGCTCGGTTTCTTCAGTATGTGTACCGATTGGGGACTCAGAGATACATATATTCCTCTTATAGTTCCTGCTATTGCGGCTCCTGCAGTGTTCTTCTTCATGATTCAGTACATGAAGAGCTCGCTTCCTATTGATATTATCGAGGCGGCAAGAATAGACGGTTCGGGCGAATTCAGAACATTCAACACGATCGTTCTTCCTATGCTGAAGCCTGCTCTTGCAGTACAGGCAATATTCAGCTTCGTTGCATCATGGAACAACTACTTCCTTCCTTCGTTGATCATTGATACATCAACAAAGAAGACAATGCCTATCATGATTGCACAGCTTCGTTCAGCAGACTTCTTAAAGTTTGATATGGGTCAGGTTTATATGTTCATTTTCATAGCAATCATACCTGTTATCATCGTTTATTTCTGCTTATCAAAATTCATCATCGCCGGTGTTTCACTCGGTGGTGTAAAGGAATAAGACAATTTTGGGTTAATATATTTTATACAGAAACGGCATCGGAAATCTTCCGGTGCCGTTTTGCCGTATATAATGCTGTGACAGCAGTACGGTATTTGCCTTGTGGCATACAAGCTAAGAGCGTATGAAGCATAAGAAAATCCCCTGTTAATCGCTTAACAGGGGATCGGAGTTTTATTCGGTTATGGATTAGCCAAGTCTTGCTTCGAGATCAGCGAGTTCCTGCTTTAAGCCGTCGGGGAGCTTGTCACCGAACTGCTTGTAGAATTCCTTCATCTCTTCTACTTCCTTCTTCCAGAGGTCTCTGTCAACTGCGAGCAGCTTGTCTTCAACTTCTGATGTAACCTCGTCCTCGATACCCTTGAGGTTGATGTCACCCTTCTTAGGAAGGTAGCCGATAGGAGTCTTTTCAGCGTCGATTGTGCCTTCACATCTCTTGATGATCCAGTCGAGAACTCTCATGTTGTCACCGAAACCGGGCCACATAAAGTTGCCATTCTCGTCCTGCTTGAACCAGTTAACGTTGAAAATCTTAGGAGCCTTGTCTCCAAGCTTCTCGCCCATTTCGAGCCAGTGTGCCCAGTAATCAGCCATGTGGTAGCCGCAGAAGGGCTTCATAGCCATAGGATCGTGACGGAGTACGCCTACTGCACCTGTAGCAGCTGCTGTTGTTTCAGAAGAAACTGCAGAGCCTACATATGTGCCGTGCTGCCAGCTGAATGACTGGTAAACCAGAGGAGTTGTAGCTGCACGTCTGCCGCCGAAGATGATAGCTGAGATCGGAACACCCTGGGGGTTGTTGAACTCAGGTGAAATGCAGGGGCAGTTCTGAGCGGGAGCTGTGAAACGTGAGTTAGGATGAGCGAGCTTGTTGCCTGCTGCTGTATATTCCTTACCGTTAACCTTGTTGCCCTTCCAGTCTGTTGCATTCTCGGGAGGATTCTTGTCAAGACCTTCCCACCAAGCTGTCATATCATCATTGTTGATAGCAACGTTTGTGAAGATTGTGTTCTTTCTTGTAGATGCAAGTGCATTGTAGTTGCTCTTTGCGTTTGTACCGGGAGCAACGCCGAAGAAGCCGTTCTCGGGGTTGATAGCGTAAAGTCTGCCATCGGGACCCTGCTTCATCCAAGCAATATCGTCACCTACTGTGAATACTTCATAACCAGCCTTCTTGTATCCCTCGGGAGGAATAAGCATAGCGAGGTTTGTTTTACCGCAAGCTGAGGGGAATGCTGCTGTGATATACTTGATGTCGCCATCGGGCTTCTTAACGCCGAGGATAAGCATATGTTCAGCCATCCAGCCTTCCTTCCAGCCCTGGTAAGAAGCGATACGGAGTGCGAAGCACTTCTTGCCGAGCAGTACGTTACCGCCGTAAGCTGAGTTGATAGACCAGATCGTGTTGTCTTCGGGGAACTGAACGATGTATCTCTTTTCGGGATCAACGTCAGCCTTTGAGTGAAGGCATCTTACGAAGTCGTTGGAGTCATCGGGCAGGTTCTTGAATGCCTGTGCACCCATTCTTGTCATAATGTCCATGTTGAGTACAACATAGATAGAGTCTGTCAGCTCAACACCAACCTTAGCGATAGGTGAGCCGATAGGTCCCATTGAGTAGGGGATAACGTACATTGTACGACCCTTCATAACGCCGTCATAGAGCTTTGTCAGCTTAGCGTACATTTCCTTAGGATCCATCCAGTTGTTTGTAGGACCTGCATTCTCCTTCTCTCTTGAGCAGATGAATGTTCTGTCTTCTACACGGGCAACGTCGTTTTCAGCTGTTCTGTGATATAAGCAGCCGGGGAGCTTTTCCTGGTTGAGCTCAATCATCTCGCCTGTTGCGATAGCCTCGTCACGAAGCGCCTTGAGCTGCTCCTCGCTGCCATCGATCCATACAACCTTGTCGGGCTGTGTGAGGGCTTTCATTTCTTCAACCCACTTTAAAACATTCTGATTCTTTGTCATAACCGATTGTTCTCCTTTTCTTTATTTTATCAGCTTATGCTGATGAAAGTCATTCGGTAGGGAATTACTGATACGGTTCATCGTACCTTGTTCCCCATTTACTATTATAAACTATTTTTTGCAATAGGTCAATAGCAAAATTGCAAAAACGACAAAAAAATTGCACAAAGTAAGCGTAATGCAACCGACATTTTAATTTACGTCGGGAAAACTTATTACACGGCTGTATAACAGGTTTTCTTAAGGTCACGCTACCTTGTGCTTTTTATTTTACTATTTTAATATCTACTGATTTTAAAGGAATTAAATGTCAGCTTTGACTTCCTTGCGAAGCAGTATTATCGCAAGAAGGTTCGGTATTGCCATAAGGCCGTTGAACAGGTCGGATACGTCCCATACGACTGTTGCCTTAATCACTGCTCCCACGAAAGCGGTAACAATGAAAATTGCAAGATATACGCCTACCCACTTCTTTGTGAAAAGGTAAACAAAGCAGCTTCTGCCGTATATCCACCAGCCTGTAACGGTTGTTATCGCAAAGATGAATGTTGCGATACTGAGGAATGCACCGGCAAAATCGCCAAGACCGTTCTGAAAGGCAACAAGAGCCATATTGAAACCGCCTGCCGATTTATCTACCAGCTTGTCTGCGCCGCTTGTAAGTATGCAAAGAGCGGTCATAGTGCAGATAATGATGGTGTCGATAAATACTGAAAGCATTGCCCACATACCCTGTGTATGATGCTGATCGGCACTTGAGTTTGCATTGATCATAACGGATGAGCCAAGACCGGCTTCGTTTGAGAATACACCACGTTTTACGCCCCACTTCATAGCCTCGAGCATTACTACGCCGACAGTTCCTCCGCCTACAGCCTTGAAAGAAAAGGCTTCTGTGAATATCCTTGCGAATACGTCCGGAATATTCTGATAATTAATTATAATTACAGTAAGGCAGCCAATGAGATAGCCTCCTGCGGCTATCGGGATTACCCACGATGTGACTTTACTGAGGCGGTGGATACCTCCGGGTGCTATTGCGGCAATTACTACGGCACAAAGAATTCCCGATACCCATAGAGGTACTCCAAGACAGTTCTGAAGCGCCATTGAAGCCGAATTCACCTGAGCCATATTGCCTATGCCGAAGCTGGCACCTATACAGCAGACAGCGAACATTCCCGCAAAGAACGCACCGAGTTTTTTGCCGCCGAACGCTTTTTTTATGTAGGCGAACGGTACGCCGCCCGTAAGGCCGTCCGATTGCACGGTTCTGTATTTTGCACCGAGATAGTTTTCGGCAAAGCTGGTAGCCATACCGAGAAGTGCGGAGATCCACATCCAGAATATTGAGCCTGCGCCGCCTATTGCGATAGCGCTTCCTATTGCGATAATATTTCCTGTTCCTACTGTTGCACCGAGTGCGGCGGTAAGGGTTCTGAAAGGCGAAACCTTTTTTCCGTCAGCCTCAGGCTGTTTTGTAAGGAGTGTACGCTTTATTATAGTAGGGAAGTGCAGTACCTGCAAGCCCTTTGTTCTTATCGTAAAGATAATTCCCGAGCCTGCAAACAGTATAAGCACCGGTATGCCCCATACTATATTTTCGTTTATCCACTCTAATATTTCCATACTGACTTGTTCCTTTTCATCAAGCACAGACGTGGGTGCCTGTACGTTTTATATATTGATTGTATTCCCGAATATCACCGATTATGACGGGGAAGCTTCACATTACGATATGATCTCGGCATTTCAGGGTAATTTCCGATTAAAAATAGTATATAAAAAAAGTAAAATCTGATAAAATTTTGAATAGTTACTGCTTGTTAATAATTAAAAGCAAAAGTATACAAGTCGAAAAATAACCCCTCCGGTTTTACCGGAGGGGCGTAAAAACCTATTCTATTCCGACTATTCAAAATTTTTGGGCTTTTAGATTATTTCGTGCGGATTATTCGCCGCAGTATTCCTTCTTGTAGTATTCAACAAGGCCTACGAGATCTTCGTAACGCTTCTTGGAGTTAGCAACAGCCTTATCGAACAGTACGTTAGCTCTTTCGGGGTTAGCACGCATAAGAGAGTTGTAACGAACTTCTCTCATCATGAATTCCTTGTAATCGCCTGTAGGAGCCTTGCTGTCGAGTGTGAACGGATTTGTTCCTGCAGGAGCAGCGGGGTTGAATCTGAACAGATGCCAGTAACCTGCCTGTACAGCTTCCTTTTCTACCTTCTGAGCGATTGTAAGGCCGCCCTTGATACCGTGGTTGATACAAGGAGCATAAGCGATAACCAGTGAAGGACCGTCGTATGCTTCAGCTTCTGCGATTGCCTTTAAGCACTGGTTCATATCTGCACCCATTGAAATCTGAGCAACATATACATAACCGTACTTCATAGCGATACCGGAGAGATCCTTCTTCTTAACGTCCTTACCGCCTGCTGCGAACTGTGCAACTGCACCGATGTTTGTAGCCTTTGAAGCCTGTCCGCCTGTGTTGGAGTAAACTTCTGTATCGAATACGAATACATTTACATTCTTGCCTGATGCGAGAACGTGGTCAACACCGCCGTAACCGATATCGTATGCCCAGCCGTCGCCGCCGAATATCCAGTTGGACTTCTTAGCGAGGTAGTTCTTAGCCTTGAGAACTGCTTTCTTTTCAGCGCAGTCGCAATCAAGAGCTTCAAGAGCAGCAACGAGATCCTTTGTAGCAGCAGCGTTTGCCTTACCGTCGTTAGCTGTTTCGAAGTATGTGTCGATCTTAGCCTTAACGTCAGCGTTTTCAGTCTTTTCAGCAATTGCCTTTAACTGACCCTGTGCTCTGTGTCTTAATGTATCCTGAGCGATGAACATACCGAGACCGTACTCAGCATTATCCTCGAACAGTGAGTTGCCCCAAGCGGGACCCTTGCCTTCCTTATTTACTGTATAAGGAGTTGAGGGAGCAGAGCCACCCCAGATCGATGAACAGCCTGTAGCGTTGGCAATGTACATTCTGTCGCCGAAGAGCTGTGTGATGAGCTTAGCGTAAGGAGTTTCACCACAGCCTGCGCAAGCGCCTGAGAATTCGAGCAGGGGCTGCTTGAACTGTGAACCCTTAACTGTTGTTTCCTTGAACTTCTCGTGAACCTCGGGCTTGTCGGCTACTTCCTTAACAGCGTAGTCGAACATGGGCTGTTCGTTCATCTGAGAATCAAGTGACTTCATAACGAGTGCCTTGTTCTTAGAGGGGCAAACCTGTGCGCAAACGCCGCAGCCTGTGCAGTCGAGAACAGAAGTTACCATAGCGAACTTCATGCCGGGAAGACCCATAGCGTCCTTCATCTTTGCACCTGCAGGAGCCTTAGCAGCTTCTTCTTCGGAAAGAATTACGGGACGGATAACTGCGTGAGGACAAACGAATGAACACTGGTTACATTCGATACAGTTCTCGGGAATCCACTCGGGAACATCTACTGCGATACCACGCTTCTCATAAGCTGCAGAGCCCTGGGGGAATGTACCGTCAGCCATGCCTACGAATGTAGATACGGGGAGCTTGTCGCCTCTCTGAGCGTTAACGGGGATAAGGATATTGTTAACGAAATCAACGAGATCCTTTCTGTCACCTGTAGCTGTGTGAACGGGAAGTGTACCCTCAGCGTCAGCCCAAGATGCAGGAACGTCAACCTTGATAACCTCGCCTGCGCCCTTTTCGATTGCGGCGTAGTTCATTTTAACAATGTCGTCACCCTTCTTAGCGAATGACTTGTAAGCAGCCTTCTTCATATATTCGATAGCATCTTCAGCAGGGATGATGTTAGCGATTGAGAAGAATGCAGACTGTAATACAGTATTTGTCTTGTTGCCAAGACCGATATCCTTAGCTACCTTGATAGCGTTGATGATGTAGAAGTTGATGTTGTTCTTAGCAATGTATGCCTTAACGGGAGCGGGGAGCTTCTCGTCAAGCTCGTCAACTGTCCACTGGCAGTTGAGCAGGAATGAACCGCCGGGTACAACGTCCTCAACCATATCGTACTTGTCGATGTATGAGGGGTTGTGGCAAGCTACGAAGTTAGCCTTGTTTACAAAGTAAGTTGACTTGATAGGCGACTTACCGAAACGAAGGTGAGAAATCGTAACACCGCCTGACTTCTTTGAGTCGTATGCGAAGTATGCCTGAGCATACATATCTGTGTGGTCACCGATGATCTTGATAGAGTTCTTGTTAGCACCGACAGTACCGTCTGAACCAAGACCCCAGAACTTACAGCAGGTTGTACCTTCGGGAGTTGTGTTGGGGTTCTCACCGATGGGCAGTGAAAGGCCTGTAACGTCATCCTCGATACCGATTGTGAATCTGGGCTTTTCTGTGTTGTTGTATACTGCAATGATCTGAGCGGGGTTAGTATCCTTAGAACCAAGACCGTAACGACCTGTGAATACGGGTACATCCTGGAACTTGCCTGCCTGCTTGAGAGCTGCAACAACGTCGAGGTATAAGGGTTCGCCGAGTGCGCCGGGTTCCTTTGTTCTGTCAAGAACTGTGATCTTCTTAACAGTTTCGGGAATAGCAGATACGAAAGCGTCAACGCTGAAGGGTCTGTAAAGTCTAACCTTAACAAGACCAACCTTCTTGCCCTGAGCTAACATATAGTCGATTGTTTCTTCGATAGTATCGCAAACAGAGCCCATAGCAATGATTACCTGCTCAGCATCGGGAGCACCGTAGTAGTTGAACAGCTTGTAATCTGTACCGATCTCAGCGTTTACCTTGTCCATGTACTTCTGTACGATAGCGGGTGTAGCTTCATAGTACTTGTTGCTTGCTTCTCTTGCCTGGAAGAAGATGTCGGGGTTCTGAGCTGTGCCGTGCAGAACGGGCTTCTCGGGATTGAGAGCTCTGTTTCTGAAAGCGTCTACAGCTTCGTGGTCGAGCATCTTGTCGAGTGTTTCATAGTCCCATACTTCAATCTTCTGGATCTCGTGTGATGTTCTGAAACCGTCGAAGAAGTGAAGGAAAGGAACTCTTGCTTCGTATGTTGAAAGGTGAGCTACAGCACCGAGATCCATAACCTCCTGAGGGTTAGTGGAGCAGAGCATAGCATAGCCTGTCTGACGGCAAGCGTAGATATCGCTGTGATCACCGAAAATAGAAAGTGCGTGTGTTGCAAGAGCACGAGCGGAAACATGAATAACGCTGGGCAGTAATTCACCTGCAATTTTATACATATTGGGGATCATGAGCAGTAAGCCCTGTGATGCTGTGTAAGTTGTAGTACATGCACCTGCTGCGAGAGAGCCGTGAACTGCGCCTGCTGCGCCGGCTTCTGACTGCATTTCTACTACCTTTACTTCCTGTCCGAAAATGTTCTTTCTTCCGGCTGTTGACCAGGAATCTGTTACTTCAGCCATTACTGAAGATGGTGTAATGGGGTAAATCGCTGCAACGTCAGTAAACGCATAAGACACGTGACCTGCGGCGTTGTTACCGTCCATAGTAAGTTTTTGTCTTCCCATGGGAATCGTCCTCCTTTGTTTTTGCATACGGTAATACCAAGACGTATGCTTTCAACTTAGTATTATATCATAATCGTTCCTGAATGTAAACCTCTAAAAGTGAAAATTTTCAGAATTTTTTAGTTTCCTGTACAATTTTTCGAGTCAGCTTAAGCTAACCGGATATAACTGTCTTTGAGAGAATGTTTTCATCCGGCAACGAAAAATTTGCTCTGTATAAGATGTGACAGGCGTATTTCCGCTATCTGTGCGGTGAAGATGGCTGTGCCGCTACGAGCGGATATCTGTTGTTTCGATAATCTTTGTGAAAAGTAAGAAAAAATTTCCCGCTCCTCCTTGAAATAATCGCCGTTTAATGATACAATATTATATATAAACTTACTATGAAATTCGCTGCAACAGCAGTTTTAGGAACGGAGCAGAAAAATTGATCCAGTATTTAAAGGATATCTGGGAGAATATACAGAGTGTTTTTGCAACAATGGGAATTGTTGATTATCTTGATATTCTCCTTCTTGCCTATCTCATATATAAAGGCATTAAAATCATCAAGGAAACACGGGCGGAGCAGCTTATCAAAGGTATAATTCTGCTTGCTATACTTTTCTTTGTCGTAAACCAGTTTCAGCTGAAGGCGATGAAGGTTATAATAGAAACCTTCCTCAATGTCGGAATTATCGCTATACTTATTGTATTCCAGCCTGAGCTTCGCCGTGTGCTTGAAAAAATGGGACGAACCACAAAGGTGAAAAAGCTGGCTCTTAATTTTGAAAGTAAGACGGATGCGGCGACCGCCGACATACATAACTGTATAGAGGCTGTCTGTACGGCTTGCGAACAGCTTTCGCAGACCGCTACGGGCGCACTTATCGTATTCGAGCGTGAAACAAAGCTCGGTGAGCAGATAGACACCGGTACGATAATCAACGCAACGCCAAGCCCTGAACTTTTCGGTAATATATTTTTCCCGAACACACCGCTGCACGACGGTGCGGTGATAATCCGTGACAGCAAGGTATATGCCGCAGGATGTTTCCTGCCTAAGCCTCAGAAGGAAGAACTGATTTCAAAGGCTCTCGGCTCCCGTCACAGAGCGGCTATCGGTATGAGCGAGGTTTCGGATGCGGTGATAGTTGTTGTTTCGGAAGAAACCGGTACTATATCTATAGCCGAAAACGGAAGTCTTACACGCTTTTACAATAAGGATACACTGCGAAAGCTGCTTACGGCAAAGCTGATTCCGGAAAAGCCCGAAAGCAAGAAACTGAAAGATAAAGCGTCAAAGAAAAAAAAGAAAAACGCACCCGATGCAAAAAAAGAAAAGGGGGCGGATAAATAATGAAAGAATGGCTCAAAAGCTTTTTTCAGAACTTTGTCAAGAATTTAAAAACTATCATATTCGCACTTGTGATTGCCGTTATTGTATGGTTTGCAATCTCGATGCAGATATTCCCCGATGTCACAACTCACGTCAGCGATATTCCGGTTGAAGTCAAGGCTACGGAATATATGACGGAAAATGCGCTTTCCGTAACGAACAGTTATGTTGATAAGATAACCGTACAGGTAACAGGCAAAAGATATGAGGTAGGAAACCTTACTGCAAGCGATTTTACAGCCAGTGCGGATCTGTCGGCTATCACGGCGCCTGGTGAATATAAGGTAAAGGTTAACGTAACACCGGTAAAGGAAAACAGCTGTACGGTTGACGATGAGGGTCTGAGCGTTAAGCTCAAGGTCGAAAAGACGGTATCAAAAACGTTCAGTATTTCCGACGGCAGTATGAAGGCTGTAGCTGAAGGCATTACCGCTACGGCGGGTATGAAGATAGACAGCGTTACCGCTGAGCCTTCGACTATAACGCTTACGGGCGACAGCACCGCAATAGACGCAGTGAAATCGGTTGAGATACGTTCTGTATTTGCAGGCGAAACCTCAGAGTCGGTTTCTTCAAAAGGTCAGATCGTTCTGCTTGGCAGTAACGGAGATATAATCGAAAATCCCGATATAAAATACGACAACGAGAGTTACACCGTGAATATAACGCTGTATAAGCAGAAAACTCTGCCTCTTACGGTACAGTTTACGAACGTTCCGTCAAACTTTGATTTAAGCAGTCTTAAGTACAGCATCTATCCGGAATCGCTCACTGTTTCTTCACCCGACGATTCGCTTGATTCACAGGAGAAGTTCGAGATAGGAACGATAGATCTCAGTCAGCTTACGACCAAGTATTTGCAGAAGCTGACGCTTCCGATAGCTTTACCCGAAGGATATAAGAATATCAGCGGAAACACCTCCGCTATGGTTTCCTTTGAGGATGCGGAGAATTACACGTTCCTCAGCTATACTGTCCAGAAGGATAATATCCGTATTATAAATGCACCGGACAATTTCGATGTCGATGTTCTTACAAACGAACTCAGCGTCAATGTTACGGGTCCGGCAGATGAAATAGCGGCGCTTGCGTCAAAGGATATTTATGCGACGGTTGACCTTATGGGAACTACGCTTACCGCAGGGCTTAAAGATGTGACTGCGGAATTCACGTTGCGTGGAACCAAGGTCAGAAGCTGGGTTACAGGAGAATACAAGGTATCTATACAGGTAACCGAGAGGGCAGAGGATACTGCGGATTAAAATCGGAACGGAGATGTTTTCTTGAATATTTCATTGCTTTCACAGGCGGTCGGTACGTCTACCGATCCGCTTGAGAATGCGCAGGAGCAGATAAAAGAAGCAGAAACGTTTTTCAATCAGATGATAAACGCTTTTGTAGGATATCTGCCTACGCTGATTGCGGCGGCGATAATACTGGTTGTCGGAATGGTTATTTCCAAACTCGTGCTGAAAATGATGAGCAGGGGTATGAAACACGATGTTATCGACAAGACTGTTTCACGCTTTATTTATTCATTGGTCAGAATACTGCTTTATGCGCTGCTTGCTACTATTGTTCTCGCCGTTCTCGGCGTTCCGATGACTTCTATAATAGCGGTGATAGGTACGGCAGGCGTTGCCATCGGACTTGCACTTCAGGACAGCCTTTCAAATATAGCGGGCGGATTCAGCATAATGCTCACAAAGCCGTTCAAAATAGGAGATTACATCAAGGTCGATGATGTCGAGGGTACGGTCGAAGCGATCAATATGTGGTACACTGAACTTCATTCATACGATAATAAAGCTATCTTCTATCCCAACGGGCAGATAACATCAAAGAAGGTCACCAACTATACAACGCTTGGAATAAGGCGTGTGGACATGGTATATACGATTTCTTACAACACCGATTTCAGAAAGGCGATGGAAGTCCTCAAAAGCATCACAGACGCTCACGAGCTTATACTTAAAGAGCCTGAGCCGAAAATCAGGATAACCGAACTTGCTGAGAGCGCTGTAAGAATAACCTGTTATCCGTGGGTAAAGGCTGAGGACTACTGGACGGTATACTTTGACCTTAACGAAGCGGTCAAGGAGCAGTTCGACCGGAATGGTATCGAGATACCCTATAATCAGCTTGATGTGCATCTGAAAAAAGACAATCAGGATGCCGCTACTAAAAAATAAAGCAGGCAATAATGCTTTCGCAGAGCTGTCGCAGGCTCTGCGAATTGTTATATCGGACGATATACGGTAAGAAAAATTTGTTTACGAATGAGAAAAGGAGTTTTTTGTGGATAAGATACATCTGAAATCACCGTCAAACTGGATAAACGATCCCAACGGATTTATATATTATAAAGGTAAGTACCATTTGTTCTATCAGCATTTTCCCTATGCGCCGGTATGGGGCAGAATGCACTGGGGACACGCTGTAAGTGACGATCTTGTTACATGGGAGCATAAGGGGATAGCTCTTTATCCTACCAAGAAAAATGACAGGAGCGGATGCTTCTCGGGTAGTGCGGTCGAGCATGACGGGAAAATGCACATTTTTTATACCGGAATAAATTATCGTGAAGAAGATCCCGAAAATATCAACTGCGCACTGAATTACGGCTTTATAGCGTCACAGATGAAGATTATTTCGCAAGACGGATATACCTTTGATAATTTCAATGCGAAAACTACGATAATTCAACCTTTGCGTGACAGCACTTCAGGCTCGGAATCCGACACCAGAGATCCTAAGGTATGGCGTGGCAGTGATGCGTGGTATATGATAGTCGGAAGCACCTTTGACAACAACGGAAGATTCCTGTTTTTCAAAAGCGAAAATCTCGAAAACTGGGAATATGTGAATTATTGCGAAAAAAGAGGATTCGGCTGTATCTGGGAATGCCCGGATTATTTTGAAGTCAACGGTAAAGGCGTAGTAATCTTTTCACCCATCGGAATACTTGATGATAATATGACGTATGATTCAGCGGCGATATGCTGTTTTGCGGATTTTGACGAAAAAAGCTGTAAAATGACTATGAGCGATGAATACAGTATGTTTGATTACGGCATAGATCTGTATGCGCCACAGAGCAATACGGACGAAAACGGCAGACGTGTAGTTATTGCGTGGGCGAGAATGCCAGAAGCGGTAGGAGATAATGAGAATAAACGCATAGGTATGATGTGTATACCTCGTGTGGTTGACATAAGAAATAATCACATATATTTTTCACCTCACCCGAACATAAGAAAAGCCTTTTCAAAAAAGAGCGGCAAGCCTTCGCATAAATCGGGATATATGCTGAAAACAGCGATAAACAACGGAGAGAGCATAAATATCGGCGGTTATATCATTCGCCGTGAAGACGACATTATCATAACTGATCGTACAGCGGTTTTTATAAATGATAAAAATTACAGGCTTATTGCAAAAACTCCTGTTGTGAAAGAGGGGAACAGGCTCGAAATCTATGTCGACAGCAATCTGATAGAAATATATATCAATGACGGGGAATATGTGCTGAGCAGTGTGGTTTACGGATTGTCGGATATAATTGAAGGCGGAGAATACGAGATTTTCGTAACGGAATAAATATCTGAAAGGGAATATATCATGGAAGAAAAGAACACAAATGTTTCGCAAACGGAAGAAAATCCGGAGCAGAACAGCCCTGAAATATCGGCTGAGAGTGAAAGCACGACCGAAGCGGCAAAAGCCGGCATTAAGACGGCAGTGCCTAAATGGCTTATCGTAATTATAGCGGCTATGGCGGCGGTGATAATAGGGCTTTCGGTAACGCTCGCAGTGATTCTTGCGGGAGGGAAAACCGTCGATGAATCGTCATCATCACAGAGCGGCACATCCGCAGATAACAGCGAAAACTCATCATTATCCCAAAGCACGCAGAGCGATACTTCGACAGACAGCTCGCAGGGTGCTGTAACGGAAGACGGTGTCATCCTGCAATATTCCGTAGATAATTCGTGGGGCGACGATGGCAATCTGAATTACGGAGTTCAGTTTGGTATCACCAACAATACAAACAGCGGAATTTCGGGATGGGAGTTGGTCGTTGAAATAGACGGTCTTAAAGGCTGTGAGGGCTGGAACGGCACATACAGCCAAAACGGAAATACGGTAACTGTGACAAATGCCGAATATAACGGGGATATTCAGCCCGGCTCCACTGTGGTTATCGGCTGTAATCTGAATACGGACAAAGAACTGAAAATAAACAGGGCAGAGCTTAACAAAACGCAGTGCGTTGTTAAAGCGGGAAATGTAAATCAGAATAATCAGAATAATCAGAACAATCAGAATAATCAGAATGCAAACGGCAACGGCACTTCCGAAACAGATGTTGACGCACTGCTTGAAAGGAGCAAGGACGGCGAACAGGGTGACGACTGGCTTCATACGGACGGAAACAAAATCCTTGATAAAGACGGTAAGCAGGTGTGGCTTACAGGTGTGAACTGGTTTGGATATAATACCGGCACGAATACATTCGACGGCTTATGGAACAGTGAGCTTAAGTCGTCCGTAAAGGCTATTGCCGATCACGGATTCAACCTTATCCGTGTGCCGATGTCGGCTGAGCTTATAAATTCGTGGGCGGCAGGAGAATATCCCAAGGCAAACTACAACAATGCCTACAACACAGAGCTTAACAGTATGAACAGCCTTCAGATATTCGATTATTTTCTTAAGCTGGCGGAGGAGAACGGTATTAAGGTTATGCCGGACATCCATTCCGCAGAAACAAATGCTTCAGGACATACGGTGAATCTCTGGTATACCGACAAGGTAAGCGCAGAGGATTATTACAAGGCGCTTGAGTGGATGGCGGAACGTTATAAGGATAATGATACGATAATAGCGTACGATCTCAAGAATGAGCCGCACGGCAAGCCCTATGAAGCGGATAAAGCGGCGATATGGAACGATTCCGATTCGGCTAACAACTGGAAATATGTTGCCGAAACTGCCGCATCAAGAATACTTGCCAAGAATCCGAATGTGCTTATAATGGTAGAGGGTACCGAGATATATCCGACAGATATTAAGAGCAACAAGGATTTCATCTCGACAAATGACGATGATTACTATTTCAACTGGTGGGGCGGTAATCTCAGGGGCGTAAAGGATTTTCCTGTCGATCTCGGAAAATATCAGAACAAGCTGGTGTATTCTCCGCACGACTACGGTCCTACGGTTTATCAGCAGCCGTGGTTTGAGGGCGACTATGATTTTGACAGCCTTATGCGTGACTGCTGGCAGGACAACTGGTTCTTCATCTACAAGAACAATACCGCACCGCTTCTTATAGGAGAATGGGGCGGATTTATGAAGGAGCCTAATCTTAAATGGATGACCTGTATGCGCCGTCTGATAAGCGAGAACCATCTTAACCACACGTTCTGGTGCTACAATGCCAATTCGGGCGATACGGGCGGACTTGTGCTTGATGATTTTTCAACGTGGGACGAAGAAAAGTACGCATTTGTAAAGGAAGTTCTGTGGCAGGAAAACGGCAAGTTCGTAGGTCTTGACCATAAGATCGCACTCGGTGAAAACGGTATCACGCTGAAGGATGCCAAGGGGCTTTAGAGCTAGATAAGCGATGAAACTTAAATGCCGATAACGTCATATCTATCCTCGCTAAAAGGGCAGGGATGGATATGATGTGAGGCGAATAATAAAATATGTATCTGCTTTACGGGACGTTTATTGTCACGAAATGGCGGCAATTTTAAGCTGTAAAAGAAAATCGAAAAATTTTCAAAAAAGTCTTGACATTTCATTTTTATTGTGTTATAATATACAAGCGTCAATGAGATGCGTGCTTTTAAAGCAGTTAATGAATATGCGGGTGTAGTTCAATGGCTAGAATCCCAGCCTTCCAAGCTGGTTGTGTGGGTTCGATTCCCATCACCCGCTCCATAGTTTTCACGAAAGTGAAAACTTATTTATTTTGATAAATATGAAAATGCAGACCATGCGCCACTAGCTCAGCTGGATAGAGCAACCGCCTTCTAAGCGGTAGGTCACAGGTTCGAATCCTGTGTGGCGTGCCATTTATGGTGGGTGTAGCGTAGCTGGTTAACGCGTCGGATTGTGGTCCCGAAGATCGTGGGTTCGAGTCCCATCTCCCACCCCATATTTATTAAGAACGAATGCCGCCTGCGCTGGCTTATAGTGCCGGCGGCATTCGTTTATACTGGGATATAGCCAAGCGGTAAGGCAACGGACTTTGACTCCGTCACTCGTGGGTTCAAATCCCGCTATCCCAGCCATGCGTAAATCCTCTCTGTCACTGCGATTGAGGGGGTTTTTCTTTTTGGGATTTGGTGGGCGAGGTGGGATTACGTATTATAATTCTGTTGTTAACAAATCGTATCCGTCCTATTCAGAGGGAAACTTTGTGTTTTGTAACGCATTATTAAAACCAACAATCATAAATCAAAATCAAATTGAAGCAGTTGACAAGAGGAATTTATTATGATATAATATTAAAGCTGTATTCGGATAATAGCAGTATCGAGGTGTAGCGCAGGTGGTAGCGCGCCTGCTTTGGGCAAAAAACGTGAGCGCTGCCGGTGGCAGAAAAAGCGAGCGTTTTTAGGCGCAGCGGTCGGAATGTCGAGGCTCATTATTGAGCCGAAGAGATTACGGGAACCGCAAGAGGGCGGACAAAGCAGGGTAGAAAACAGAGATATAAGATAAAAGTTGATATAAAAATATCGAGGTGTAGCGCAGGTGGTAGCGCGCCTGCTTTGGGAGCATAGACAGTGTTCGCACCGCACGAAAGCGAAAACCGCCGAAAGCCCTTTAACCGTGCGGATTTCGGGCGGTTTGGAAAACAAAAAATAGCGGTCAAAAATGTGTTTGACCACAGATTTGACCACTTACACGACCACAATTTAATAACTATCGGGGTGTAGCGCAGTTGATAGCGCGCCGCATTTGGGATGCGGAGGCCGCGAGTTTGAGCCTCGCCACTCCGACCAAAAATCCTCTGAAACGGCTCGGTTTCAGAGGATTTTTAATGCCTTTAAGCCTTTTCTTTGTCTACTGCATCCCAAATTTTGAGCATTCAATCTGTTGTGGCATTGACAGCATATACTTTCTTGGTTATAATATAAGTAAGCAAATCTAAATACTTTTTGCATTAGTAAAAAGATGATCGACAAATCCTTAGTTAAGCTGTTATAAGGATTGCCCTTTGAGGTTTCAGCAATAGGTTGCCCTATGTGTCGTTCAGAGTATTTGCTTAATAAAAAAGGAGGTCAAATACGGATTATACTTCTTAACTACTTTAGAAAGAGGTATATTTAATGAACAAAACTATGGAGCTTAACAAAGAAACCGCAAATCGATTGTGGGTAAAGCAATTTGGCAAAAGACAAAAGGCTTTTGACTTTGCCGGACGAGAAATTGCCAAAGCTTCCTACAACGACAGAAACAGTAATTTCGGATGGAATGTTGACCACATTCTTCCGGAATCAAGGGGCGGTAAAACCGCAGATCACAATCTAATCTGTTGCAGTATCAAAACCAATGACGAAAAAGCAGATCGCTTTCCTGCTTTCAAAGCAAATGGAAAGCAGTTTGAAATTCAGCGCAGAGAAAATCATTATGAAATCATAGAGAAATCCCGTAAAACTGAAAATCAATACCTTGACGATTCTGTGAATTTTTATGATGTTGTGCAGGGATTAAAATGCTGGAAAAAATGCAAACCAGATGAGCGTGAGGTCTTCGTTGCTTTTGCAAAAATTAAACTTGAAGTATCTTATGGAGAAACTTCTACAATTAATAAATTCCGCGAATTTATTAAAAAAATGTTTGACACCAGTAACATTTACGAAGACCGAAATATAAATTATTCATCATTCGGCTCAACAACAGTTGTTTTTACGATAGTGAATTATAATGTTCCTTCTAAAGAGGACAGTGAGGAATGGTTAAACCTCTGTGTTCTTTTAAGCACCTATCGTGATTATCTAATAAAAAAAACGGCTATTAATAAATTACAGATTCTTTGTGGAATTTTCTGCTATGAGAACGAATCGCAAATGCGTTCTGCTATTTGCAATGATATTATTGCTAACCATAATATGATCTTTAATGAAAATCTTATGGTTAACGAGTTGATAAAAATTAATACAAGTGCAAATAAAGAGCTCGTTGACGCACAACCCATTTGTAGAATGACAATGTCATGTAGACCAGATATCAGATGGTATCCATATAATCTTGTTTTTACAAAGTTATCGGCAAATTTACAAAAACGCATAGACAATTAACAGTATATTCCAATGGCCTCTAAAGAGATGCCGGGCAACAGACATTTCATTTTTTCAGAATTTACACCGCCACGGATTTTGTTTCCGTAGCGGTGTTTTCTTATGCTGACTGCTCTGCCTTGATCCGTTCCTTTTCAGCTTTAATTTGTGCCTTGACCTCTGCAATCATTTCCGCCAGCTTTTCTTCGCATTCCTCGCGCGTTTTCGCGTAGATATTGTGGCTTTCCCGCTTGCCATAGGCATTGGTTGGAGTGTACCGTCCCTCATACAGGTGGTCGTTTATCATCGTGACACAGCCCGTCCCGGGTTTGCGTATTTTCGGCTTGTACGGCGTGAATTCGATTGGGGCGGTATCTTTCCTTGCCGACGGCTGAGCCGTCGGCATTTGGGCGTCTGTGCCGCCGATTTTGCGGTCAATATGCACCGCCGCCTGCCTTTGCATAGTATCGGTGATATGGCTGTAAATATCCAGCGTGGTTGCAGATGACACATGGCCTATAGTTGCCGAAAGAGTTTTCACATCCATACCGTGCTCCAGTGCCATGGTCGCAAATGTGTGACGCAAATCGTGAAAGCGCACCTTTTTACAGCCTGCCCGTTCCAAGATCAGTTGTAACCGTTTTCTAACCGATGACGGATTTCTCGGTCTGCCGTTATCCGTCGGTGACGGGAACATCCATTCCGAATCCACCGTTTCCTTATACGCCACAAGGGTTTTCAAGAGTGACGGTGGCAGAATAACGGTGCGTATCGAGGCTTTTGTTTTCGGCGCCGATATAATCACCTCTGCCTTGATGATATATACCTGCCGTTCAATGCGAAGCTCTCCTGTTGCGAAGTTGATGTCGCTCCATTTGAGCGCCAATATTTCACCGCGCCGCATTCCCGTGCCGAGCTCCAGCAGAAAAAGCTCATAATATCCCTCTTCCTTTGCCTGATGCAGAAACCGCAGAATCTCATTTTGCGTGAGCACCTGCATCTCCCGTGCTTTCTTCGGTGGCAGCTTACAGCCGACGGCGGCATTGGTGCGAATTAAGCCCTCCTGCACCGCCCGCTGTAAAGCAGTGCGGCAGTTGGCATGTATCCCCCTTATCGTTCTGTCCGAAAGTCCCTTTCCGTAAGTTTTTGCATGCAGTTTTCTTCCGTCTGTCTTTTCCTTTGCGTAGAATTGCTGCAGATCGGATTGCGACAGCTTGTTCAGCGGAATTTTTCCGATTTCGGGAATGATGTGATTGTAAATACGATTTTCATAGTCGGTTCTTGTGGTAATACGGAGTGTGTGTCGGCAGTAGGTCTGATACCAGAAGTCGATCCAATCCCCGAACGGCATATCCGGCTTGATTTTATCGGAAGAGCGTCCGCACTGTTCTTTCAGCGCTTCGAGCTTAGTGGAACATTCTGTTTTTGTTTTCGCCGTTACGCATTTTGTAATAGGCAGGCTTTTCTCATTGTACCCGACAACAATTCTTCCTTCCCACCGCCCGTCTTTACGCAGGCGTAATGTGCCCTCACCATTTTTTCTTTTTTTAGCGATTGGTATCATCTCCTTCAAGCATAATCTCATCCATAAAGCTTCCCACGATAGTGGAAGCGTTTCTCTGCATATCGGTGGTCACATGGGTGTAGGTGTCCAGCGTAAAGCTGGCGTTGGTATGCCCGAGGATTCCCGACAGGGTTTTCGCATCCACGCCGCCCGCCAGCGCGTGAGTGGCGAAGGTGTGGCGCAGATCGTGGAACCGAATCAGCGGAAGCTCCGCTTGTTTTAACAGTGTTTTTAATCGGTGGTAAGCATAGTCGGGGTGCATCGGTTTTTCGGGCTCATAGATATTCGGGAATATCCATTCGCTGACTGCCGTTTCTTTTCGCTTCCGCAAAAGTTCCGCAGTGCTCGGCGGCAGGACTATCGTGCGCGTTCCCGTCTCGGTTTTGGTTTCACCGATATTCAATCCGCCGCCTTTCTTTTTAGCAACCGAGCGCCTCACTTTCATCTTTCCGTTTTCCGCATCGAAGTCCTCCCACTTCAGTACGCAGATTTCACCTCGCCGCAGTCCTGTGGTCAGCTCGGTGTAGAAGAAATCGTACCACCGTTCATCCTGCCTAATGCGTTTCATAAATCTGTCAAGCTGTTCGTCATTGAGTATCTGTTTAGGCGGATAATTGTTTTTGGGAATCGTTGTGCCGACCGTTGGATTTTTAACAATCAGCCGTAGGCGCACCGCCATATCCAGCGCTTCGTGCAGCATCATATGAATACCGCGCACCATACTGTCGGCAAGCTCGGTGCCGTGTCGTCTGTCGGGCTTCACCCGGCCATTCTTTTTGATGGTGTTATAGAATTTTTGAAGCTCCTGCGTGGTCAGCGCCGACAAAGGTCTGCCTCCGAGATACGGTTTGATTTGATTTTTAATCATCGCTTTGTAAGAATCCAGCGTGCTCTCGCGAATCGTGAAGATCATATATTCATTGATCCATCGGTCGAGCCATTCCCCGAGCATCATATTCGAATCCTCGGTGAGGTCGGCGTCGCGGTACATCTCGATGCAGTTGTGGAGCTTTACGGTTAACTCCTTTTGTGTTCGGGCAAGCACATAGCGGTGAATCGGATCGCCGTTCTTTTTGTGACCGACAACGATGCGGCCTTCCCACCGTCCGTCTTCGCGCTTGCGCACCATACCGTCTCCCGACGGCCTTCGCTTTGCCATAGTATCACATCCTTTCGCAGTACAACACAATACCACATACATGGCGGAATATCCAGCTAAATTTGCGGTAAAATTCGCAACCCCTAAATCAGCGAGGTTTTTATCGCCGCAACCCCGAAATTGACGCTTTTATAACCGTTCTTAAAAGCCATACAAAGCCTTGTGCGGTCGGCGTTGCCGTCCGCTGTGAGCCGAGTTGCGGGTCGCTTGCGACCCCACCTCTTTCTCCTGCTTATTTTCGGACGAGCCGTAAAACTGCCGTTAAACCGCCGATCCCCCGTATTTGCGGTCAAATTCGGCGAGTTTTTTCAAGGCTGCCTGACGCCGATTTTCTTCGTGCAGCCGTATCAGCTGTTGCTCGTAATACTGCTCTAATGCTTCCGCAATCGGGCGGATTGTATAGCGCAAATTTCCGTTGCGCTTTTCTCCTTTTTGGGTGATGACGGAAGTCGGCTCGGCAGTAATTAACTGCTTTTCAATCAGGCTGTCTACATATTTCTTGACGGTGTTTTTGCTCATGCCGACAGCTTTCCCGATCGTTTTGTAGCTTGGATGGCACTGAAATGTTTTCCTGTCCTCGCAGTACATCAGATACGCATACACTGCGATCTCACCGGTGCTGAGACCCAAGCTGAAAATTTCATTCGGCAGAGGAAAATAATCCCGGATCGCATCACGCTTTGGATATCGGGTGAATTTCAAATGCTGCCTCCCGTCTTTTCTTCGACCCATGCGCGGAATTTTTCTTTCGGTACGATGAGCCGTGAGCCGATACGCAACGACGGAAATCCTTTCTCGTGCATCAGCTCGTAGCTGCTTGAGATGGAGATACCGAGGAGCTTCGCCACCGTTTCAGCATTAAGAAACAACGGCAGATCCTCATAAGCGGTGTAAACAGATTCTTTCATTGGTTTTTCCTCCTGTTAAATTCACACGGTTTTTCGCCGTGTTATGTAGAGGACTGCTGTTTTACAAAACAAAAAGACCCGCACTCAATCCCGATGCTGATCTGCATCGGTGATTATGTAAGTGCGAGTCTGAAACTCAAAACAGAAATATGTGTATTCAATTGTCGGTTACTTTCTTTACTTGCAGTATAACATACCGGGGAAATTCTGTCAAGTTTTTTGCGCCAACAGTGTATATTCCGGCACTTTTGCGGGAATACTGTTTTCTTTGTTTTCTGCGGTGCAAATTTTAACCGTGCTGTGTCGAACTGAAAATCGCAAGGCCAAACCGCGAAATCGGCTCGGCCTTGTTTCTGCTTATTCAATCCTCTGACGGCTCGTACAACACTTCGGTCATGATTCTCGCCGCGAGCTTAAAGCCGCTGATAAACGCTTCGCGCTCATTCATACCGTGCAGTTCCGCCTCGCAGTCTTTGAGCTTTTCAAAGGTTTCTTTCTGCTTAGCCGTAAGCGTCGGTATCAAGCTATCCTGATGCCGAATAACATAGCTCAACACTTTGCTGTAAGCACTCCCGCGCTTAAAACTGTGTTCGTGCGGAACGATATTGCCGTAGTACAGATCTTCAAGCATTGTCACTTTCATTCCACCTCACATAAGAAGAGGACGACATGTCATCGGTCATACCCGACACCGTGTCGCCATCATTTTTCATTTTCTCTGCCGCAATCAGCGCGTGCTTTACAAGCAGCATTTCAAGCCAAGTACGCTCGTCATATTCCGCTGGACGGCCATTCGTGAGATACTCCACCGTCGCCGCGCTCATCACATCATATTTTTCGCCGTTGTAAACTTCTTCTACTGTTATTCGTGCCATATTCGCACCTCCTTTGCAGTACACAACAGTACCACAGGTTGGTGCGGAAGTCCAGAGATTTTGCGAAAAAACGCATATACTTTACAGCCATTCTTCAGGTATTAATTTTTTATTACCTCTCCATCTCTCAACAAGATGAACCGCTTCGATATTTCCCCAAATATCCGAATCGGCATGCTCAGTTATAATAATTTGAACAGCATAGTTGTTTTGTTTCAAATAACTATCAATTGCTGTGAAAATTTTCCTTACAGCCTCTTTGTCTTCATCTTTAATCTCTGTCTTTTCCTCTTCGGTATTTATTTGCTGTGGGAAATACACCTGGCTAGGCTGATCAAAAACAACAAAATTCGGAACTGCAACCTTTCCTCTTATTTGGAAAAAGTTTTGGAATGCCAGAATAGTAGCCAAATGATATGCCAACCAGTTTGAGGCACTACCGATCTCCCACAAATAATCATCTCTTCCCGATGAGCTCCTAACTTTTATCGTCAAATCCTTATCCAAAAACTGTACGGGATCATCGGGATGCTCGGCATCAAGAGTTTTAACAATTTCGCCGATTTTCTGATTTATGTAACTAATAGCCGCATTGATTTTACTACGTATTTGCGCTTCATTCACTATAGCGGAAAGCCCCTCTATTCTTGCTACCAGCTCTGATATTTGTCTTTCTAATTCTCCATCTCTTCCGATTTTGTTGAACGTTTGCAAGCTCGTTTCCATCCTTCCCAAAAAGCGAGAAATGCTGGAAAGAGTATATTTTTTGTCAGAATCACTTGCGATTTTTCCGCTTTCAACTGCTATACGTTTTCTCACAGCAGTCAATTTTTCAACAAGCTCATCGATGTCTTTTTGAACTAAGTGCAGTTCTCTATCAAAAGCTGCTGGCATAGCTTTAATACCATCTGCCGATTTTTCAATTTCGGCAATTGCTGCACACAGTGCATCAAGTTCAACTTTGGCTTCAATATGATCACTATTGCAAAAAGGACATGTTCCTGTCGTTGTAGCAAGTTCTTTCAACCACGTGGAAATTTCCAATCTTTGAAGTTGTATTTTAAGAGACCCTTCGTAATCTCCTAAAGAATCCTTCAACTGTAGCATTTCGGTGTATCGAGTTTGTAAAGCAAATAGTTTAGATGAGAGGCTTTGTTCTTCCTTTCTTAAGAAAACAAGCTCTGCAGACAAATCCCTAATATTTGTTGAATGCATTAAAGAATCAGTTGCACTTCTCTCAACAACTTGGCTTAATAAATCAACTTGCTCCTCAAATGTAGTAGCTTTGTCGATTCCATCAATCAAGCCCATCTCTTTAGCTTGCATTAACCAAGAGGATATTTCTTGTTTCCAATTTTCCGAAACTTCTTTTATTGCATCAAGCTCTCTTTGAAGTCTGTCTCGCTGTTTCTTAACTCTCTCTAATTCTTGTCGCGCAGCCAATATTTCCGGAGTAACAGCTCCCAGTGCGTACGGAAATATGTTAATAAGTCGTTGGCGATGCTCCATCGTGTCTGCTTTATAAAACATAACATCCGCATTAGCAACAATGTTCTGCGGCTGGAACAAAAATGCCATGAAATCTCGATATGACGGGCGTGATGAAAAACCATCTCTATTTTGAGGATCAACCGCCAAAAATGACATGGAAAAAAGCTCATTCAAAACGTTTTTGACTTCATCAACAGTAGTGTTAGCGATGATTTTTTCCGGAATGCTTAGCTCATTACCACGTAGAATATACATTTCCCCAGTGCTGGCTCTTTGTCCTGGCTCTTTTCTGCAAAGCAAAATTTGTCCACCGTCTAACGAAATCAGCACGCCAAACCAAGCAGTTGCGTTTCTTATTGTATCTACTGGTATTGTACACTTATCCGCTCCCAAACAATAATCGATAATAGGAATAATTGCTGACTTACCTGTTCTGGATGCACCGGTTATAATGTTGATTTTATCACTTTTAAAATCTACCGTCCTGAAACTATGTTCAGACTTCTTAGGCCACAAAACAACTTTATCTATAACGAACTTCATACCTAAAACCTCACCTTCATCCACTCACATATTTCAATAAGGGTTAATTCCGAACACCATACACCCAATTTCTCCGCCGAATCCAACATAACCTGAGTCGCTGATGGCAGCCCGGATTTTTTGGTATCAACTAACGCATAAACCATTGCCGTATCAAAATCCATTTTGAACAAATTCGACGAAACACCAATATTAAACGAGGTTAATGTGAGCTGTCTCAGTTCTATTGCTGCATTGTTTATCGAGTATAGTTCATCATTTCTTTTTTCTTTAAATAATTTTTCTGACACCTTTGATAGCCCCTTGCGTGTACCTTTTATGGTAGTACACAAATCATCTCTAAAGATTATGGGTAACACATAAAACAACAACGGGAACGGTGTTGGTGAACTATCTTTTGACTTGTAACCGCAAATAAAGCGCCAAAGAATCATAGCACCTATAGCTGGATTTTGAACCCGATATATCTCTTTATTCATCGTTTTCCTCCTTCAGCATATCAACATAGTTTGGATGCCATCCTATCTTTGGTTTTTCGCTCGGTTCATTTGCCAAGGAATGCAAGGATCCGCTACCAAAGAAAGATGGAACAGTTTTTCCTTGCAACAACCTATTGGCTACTGCAGTGTTACATTTTGCATATAACATACGTCCTTTGCCTACAGAATCACAAGTGGTTAATTCTGTAAGAGTTTTTTCGTTTTTCCATATACGTATCAAACCATCACTATAATCAGAAAAGCTCGAATCTGTAACCAAACCTTTCTTTGCCCAAGCAGTTACTTCGGCTTTTGTTCGCAAATAGTCACTTGCAGCACTAAACAATTCGGTAGAGTCCATTTCAATTAACTCTAACTGCTTAATATACACATCCCTTCGAGAAACCTCATCTCCCGTTTCCTGATCATTTGGAACTGAGGAAACAGCACTGAGAATAGTGCTTGTATTTCGACCTCTAACCTCTTTAAGCAGTGCCTCGGTATATTCGGTTGACTTAATATAAGCAGAATTGTTGGTCTTTGTATATTGATGTACTTTTTCTTGAACCCAACCCAACATATGAATTAGCAATTCTTCGCCATATTCAGGTGGGATAGGTTGCCTGTTAAATTTCGCCCTTAAATCCTCATCGTATGTTTCTTCATGCAGATCAAGTTCCATAGCAACAATGGTTTCTATTACCGAATCTTCGTTTTCTAAAGAAAAACAATGTGAAACATAGGGTAAACATTCTACAGATACATCGAATGATTTCTTGTCTTCATTTAACAACACTTTTCGAGCTGCTTCTAACGCTTGTTTTGCCTGTTTCTTATCTTTGGCATCAAAAAATGACTGTGGGATCGAACCAACTGATAACTTATGTGCCGCAATAATCACATATCTTAAAACTAACTGTTTGGGAGGAAATTCACCTTCGTCTATATATTTGCTCCAGTTATATATGGTTTTCCAAAACGAAACAGCCTTGTTAGTTGCTGGATTATTGGATGACAAAACACTTTTTGTCTGCTCAGCAATAACAGTTTCGTTGGTTTCTACAGCTACATCATCATAACCTTCAACGCTAACAACAACCTCGTCTGTAGAAATCAAATTATACAGGGCGTGCCTCACCTGTAGCATATAACCTTCTAATTTGTCAGGTACATGTGTTCTTTTACACATATTATCCCCTCCCTACGTTTGCTAAAAAGAGAATTTTTGCTGTTACAATTCAAAAATATTTTTATATCAAAACCCCATCGCAATGATCCACTTCGTGCTGAATGATCTGTGCCGTCCAGCCTGTGTAGGTCTTGATGCGGGTTTGCATATCTAATGTTTGATACTTTACTTTGATAGATTTATAGCGTTTGCATGGGCGTGGGCCACCGAGAAGCGACAGACAGTTTTCCTCAGTGTCGTATGCGCCATCTTTTTTGATGATCTCAGGATTAAGCATCACTGTATATGTAGGAGCTCGTCCACTCTCGTCGAGAAAAGCGATGATATGTTTTCTCACACCAATCATATTCGCTGCCATGCCGACACAGCTATTTTTATGTGCCACTAGCGTATCAAGCAAATCTCGTACAATTGATAAATCCTCTTTTGTTGCAGTTTCCGACTTCCCAGCAAGGAAGATTGGATCGTGTATCAGTTCTTTAATCATTTTATAGCTTCACCTAATTTTATAAGCGCCAAGCATCTGGCATCCTGCATTACACGTGCTTGGTTCTCCGGCGATAATTTTTCAAAATCCCTTTGAATTTCATTTGCTTTATCAATTAGTTTTATCATAAATTCTTGATATTCTCTTTCGGTTTTATTCATCTTTTCCGCTCATTACCTTCATAATATTTTCCGCTATTCTTCTAATAACTGGAACAACTACGCTATTCCCGCATTGTTTATATGCACTACTCATTGATATATTGGGAAAACGATAGTCTTTAGGAAAACCTTGTAGCGCAAGACATTCATATGGAGTGATTCGTCTCACTCCATATGAATCTCTAACAACAGGAATTCGTTCTGGATGATCTCCCATACTAGCGACTAAAGTCGGACATACACGATGAATTGTAAATCCTTTTTTCGCATCTCGATATTGATACAGTGCGGTACTATCTTTGACGTGATCATTTACGAATTTATATTGAGGATCGTTTTCATTGAAGTAATATACATCATCGTGTTTTTGTTTCTTGTATAAAACATCGTTTAGCTTAACAGTGCGTCGAATTTCGTCAGGAAAAACGAACCGCTCACACTTATCGTTATCTAAAAATGCCACTATAAATATTCTCGTCCTATGTTGAGGAACATTTCCATAATCAATCGCATCTATAACACGATATTTGAATGTATATCCATATGGAACGAGAGAGTTGTACACAGTCAAAAATGTCTTTCCATCGTCGTGCTCCAATAAATTGGCTATATTTTCGAGAAATATAACCTGCGGTCTTTTGACTTGTACAATTCGAGCAATTTCGAAAAACAATTGTCCTCTCGGGTCATTAAAGCCTCTCTGTTTTCCCAAGATGGAAAACGATTGACACGGAAACCCTGCAACAAGAACATCGAAATTGGGAAGATTATCTGTTTTTACGTTTCGGATATCTTCTTCACTCAAGGTTTGGGAACAAAAATTATGCTTGTATGTTCTTGCTGCATCCTTGTCAAATTCATTTGCCCATACAACTTGAAAACCAGCTTGAATAAAGCCAAGATCGATACCGCCTATACCGCTAAACAAGCTACAGACTGTCAATTTCCGCAGAGGTAAACTTCTCTCTAAATTATGTTCTGCCATATTTAGTTTTAATGTCATCCCATTTGGGGAAATCGATATCGACTCCATAATGATTTTTATAGCTTCTCTTAAAACGGTTTTTCCATTGCGCCCCCTGGGAACGTGTTTCAGGATTTTGGTAAATCGTTTCCTCAAATGCAGCAAGATAATCTTCTTTTGTTTCAAACATTTTTGTATTGCCGCGAGTCGTGTACCAGTTTCCAGGACGCATTTTTTGTAAAATACCGTTCTTGTACTGGACAGTTATTGGCCAGTTGTCCATGGTCTTGGTAATCTCCCAAATTTTCTTTAGCCAAAGATCTTTTATAACTACATCACCAGTTTGTTCATCCATAGCATACCCGAATATCAAAAAATCCGTATCAAGATGATAAGGCTTTTCGATAAGCTCATTAACAAACGCCTTAAAATCTGCAATATCAAACGCAGGACTAGACTCACGGTTAAAAGCTTTTATTTCTAACAGATTTTTGGTATGATCCTCGGGATTCAAATAAACATCCGGCGGCATCTGTGTATTTGGATTAGGATCAAATTCAATGCCTCGAGCAATAAGCCATCCCTCTAACCATTCTTGTACGATGTTTCCAACGACATCTTTTCTCTTTACAATAATACTTACATCTCCAAGATGAAAACGGATTTGCCCTTTTACCGTTTTAATCTGATCCTCATTGATTAATCTATCAAATATCTCTTGCGCTGTTAGTTTCATACGATTATATCTCCTTATTATGTTTTTGGTACAGTTCAACAACCCTTTCAGAAACTGCTTTTATAACGGGAACGACTACTGTGTTACCAAGCAAATCGTAACCATCTTCAATCTTCACATCGAATTTATAGTCATCAGGATACCCAAATAACCGCAGCCCTTCTCTAAGAGACAATGTTCTCAATCCGTTACCATCTACAACATACAAATGTTGCATATCCATTGCAACTAATGTAGGTGCAATGCCGTTAGGATCTAATATCTTGTTAACCTCAAATGACATTTTTCCTGCCACTATGTTGTAACCAATAGGAAGAGACTCATCCTGTACTCGAACATTACCAACCTTCTTCTTAGGATGTTCCTTTACAACATATTTCTTATTCACCAGGTCTTCTAGCATAGCTTCAAGATCAGGATCATCAAAGAAGGAACGAATGAATTCGACAGTTAAAGGCATGCCATCCATCCAGTCTATACCGTATATTTCCGCCCATTTCTTTTTGCGTCGTTCCTTAAGCATTTTATTTAGCAATTCAATTTGGCGAGGAGTTATAGCTCCTTTGTATTCGATATCCCAACTATGGATATTATTATCGCCGCCTCGTTTATCTTTGATGGACTTTCCATATAATTCTTCCACCGTATAGTGAGTTAAAAGCAATTCTGTGAATCGACTATTAGAAGTGGGCAATCCGACCTCAAGAACCTCACTCAACTTTTTGTGTTTAATTGGAAATTTTTCTAAGCTTGGCTTTTCTTTCTTTGTACCAACAATATATATTCTTTTTCTATCTTGAGGAACTGCAAAGTTCTTAGCATTCAAAACTCTCCAATTAACCTCATAGCCTAAAGCTTCGAGATGTTGCAAAATTGTTGTAAGTGTTCTGCCGATTTTATCTTTGGGGTTCTCGCGATCATGATTAACAAGTCCTTCAACATTTTCAAGAACAAATCCAAAGGGCTCCTTTTCTTTCAAAATACGCTCCACATCAAAGAATAGTGTTCCGCGTGTATCAAGAAATCCTAATCGCTTGCCAGCTGCGGAAAACGCTTGACAAGGAAAGCCTGCGAGCAGAAAATCGAAGTCGGGAATATCTTTTTCGTTAACCAATGTAATATCGCCATATATGGTTTCATTAGGGTGGTTTTGCTTTAGCACATCAATTGCATAAGATTTAATTTCCGAAGTAAAAACACATTCGGTTTTAAATCCAAATTCGTCACACGCTAGTTCGAAACCTTTTCGAATACCGCCAATTCCAGCAAAAAGATCGATAAATTTTATAACATTGTTCATAGCAGCCCCTCCTTGATCAAACGTTTGTCTCTGGAACTATTTCAACAATATCATCCATCTTACACTCAAGTGCAGTACAGATCTTTACGAGCACATCACTCGACACAACAGCGCCATCTTTGCCCATCTTGGTGATGGTGGCGATGCTGATGCCGGCTTTTTCGGCAAGTTCTTTCTTTTTCATATCGCGGTCGATCAGAAGTTTAAACAATTTCTTATAGCTTGCAGCCATTGCATTACACCTCATAAGCAGTTATAGTCAGCACATTATATCACTAATTCACATTATACCATACCTCGCGCCAAATTGCAACAGTTTTCGGCAGAGAAATACTGCGATTTCAGTATTTGTCGGTTTTTCGCCACAAATGGAAGGTGTATATCTTGCGAAACGCTTTTTCTTTGTTTACTGCGGTGCAATTAAAACACTATCCTGGAGTTACATTGAAATACTGAGCAAAATATGGTATAATAAATGCGATAATCAACAAAGTCTCACATCTTGTATAGAATCATATAATAATGGAGGTGCAAAACCGTGATTTCGGGAATGTTAAAAGTAGATGAGGCAATTTATGAAAGCAACAAGATTATTTGTCGCCAAATCAGTCGTTTGAGCGAATCAACACGCGGAGAGGTTTCTCAAGAAGTTTTGGAATCTTTGCGCCATTTTGTAGAACACATCATTCTTAAAGAATATGCTAACGGTGGAGATATTGAAGACACTCACGAGAATCTAAAAGCCGCGGTTAAGTACGTAAAAAACGAGCCGCAGTTAATACACTTATCTAGATTTCACCACTTCCTTCAAGTATCATCATCTCATCGTGTGCTCAAAGAACACAATGCCGAGAGACTCATGATAAGATACTATGAATATTTGTTCCGAATCAGGAAATTTCTATATGACAAATACTCTATGGTGGTACTCGAAAACCTAGAACAATTCCCTTTAGACACTAATGATGAACTCACAGAATACTATACTAAAATTGCTACCGTAGTTGATAGGTATAATGCTCCTATTCATGGCGGATTCCGTTACGATAGGTTTTACGTTCAAAAAATCAAACCATTTTTCATCAATAACAAAATATATTACGAAGTTGCATTTGTCCCTGCAAATGACAATGCAAGTAAAACCGACAGCATCATTGCTTTTACAGACATGGAAATTACCAGTTACTACGCGGTCAAGTTTGCTATAGCTGACAATAGCATTGAGATTTTTGATCAGCGTATGCCAATTCGTGTTATTGTCGATTGGGAGGTTAATATTCGCCCCTGTGAGTTAAAGAATTTCAATAGAATTCTTGACAATTCACTAAGAGACTACGGCTCAGCAGAACAACGCAATATCAGTCAATTCCTTACTAAAACAGGCCTCAGCTTATCAGAAGTAATAATGTTCTCCGATGAGGCCTTTGCTAAACTCAGAAGCCAACTTGTTCCTTCGACAAAAGCCATCCACTTTTTTGATTGTCTTGAAAAATGTCGCGATATAATAAAACAAAACGCACCCGGAAGCAATATACTGCGATACTTGTTGCACCATCTAATCAATCGTGTACTTAGGAAGCAATATAAAGATATCTGGTACTATGATCGTTTTGAAAACAAATACGTACATGTAGGAAAAAACAGCAATCTTTCTGATCTTTATTTGGACAACAAATGTATCCCTTTTGACGAGATGCCTTTCTGTTCCGGATTAAAAAATCACGTTCCCAGCTTATCGGATTTGTTTGATTGCCTTGATGTAAAGGGACGTGAGCACGAGCTTTTGGCTTGGGTCGTCCAAAACAATACAGAAAGAGAAAACATTCTATTTACGCCGCTCGAAAAAACGGAGGATGGCAAATATAAGCTTGACAACTTTGATGATGTGGAATCCCTGGTTGCCACTTACAATCAGCGGCTATACCATTCGGAGAAACAACAACTTCGCAAAATGGTTATAAAATATAATCATCTTTTCATCGAACATTACAAGGAAGATACTGTATCTATAATTAGGACGATAAAGAATCTTACCCAAAATGGTATAGACAATTATACCAACATGGCAAACTATTGGATGCAGACAACCAATCAAGTCAATAGTGATGAGAAAAAAGCTGCTCTACTCAACATGTTTTCTCACTCGAAAGTTGCTCTCATATATGGCTCTGCCGGTACCGGAAAATCATACTTGATTAATCATATATCGAACATGTTTGCGAGCAAATCAAGACTTTATTTAGCTCAAACCAATCCTGCTGTAAACAATATGAGAAGAAAAGTTACCGCATCTGCAAACAGTACTTTTATGACCATATCAAAGTTCACAAGCAACAAATATAAGGGCAAGACAACCTTTGATATACTAATAATTGATGAGTGTAGTACGGTAAACAATCAAGATATGAGAGAAGTCCTTGAACGAGCAAACTTCGAGTTGCTCGTGTTGGTTGGCGACACCTACCAGATTGAGTCAATAGAATTCGGAAATTGGTTTGATGCAGTACGGTTCTTCCTTCCTCAAACTGCAGTATGTGAACTCACAACACCTTACAGAAGCGAATCCGGTGCTCTATTGAATGTTTGGAACGATGTCAGAAAAATGAATGGAGATATTTATTATCTTCTTCAAACTTATGGTTACTCTACCGATTTGGACAAATCAATCTTTGCTCCGGCTAGAGAAGGTGAGGTCGTTTTATGTCTCAATTATGGTGGTCTGTATGGCATAAACAATATTAACCATTTCCTACAAGAAAGCAATACAGGCAAGGCAATATGGCGAGGAATACAACGTTATAAAGTAGGCGACCCTATCTTATTCAACGATGCGTCGGACAAGTTTTTCACTCGTACAGAAGAACAGCTTCCCGTGATTCATAACAATATGACCGGTCATATTGTCGATTTTCTTTTGCTGAACGAGGGGAAAGCTACAGAAGGAATACAGTTTGATATAGAAATAGATCGACCACTCATAGACATGGATATGAAGGATATGGATTTTACCATAGTTGGAACTGCCGCTAACGGTAACTCTATCATTCGTTTTGTCGTTAATAAAAATAAGACCACAGACGAAGATGACGAAGGACCTTCAAAAGCCATTGTTCCTTTCCAAATTGCCTATGCAGTATCTATTCATAAAGCCCAAGGTCTTGAGTATGATCATGTCAAGATCATCATAACTGATGAAATTGATGAGTTGATTACTCATAGTATCTTCTACACCGCTATTACACGAGCAAGAAACTCCTTGAAAATATACTGGACTCAACCGGTTGAAGAAAAAGTATTGGCTCAGATCAAGCCGCAAGATCATCAAAAAGATGTGGCTCTACTAAGACAAGAGATCAAATGATAAAAAAGGCGAGAGTGATCTAATAATGCTCTCGCTTTTTCTTTGTTTACAGCATCGCAGATTTTGGCTTAAAAGACTTGACTTTTTTCGGTGTTTAGAGTTACTATACAACCACCAAACGAACGCTCCCCGAACGATTTTTGTTCGGGGAGTGTTTTTATGACCACACAACAGACCACCTACCGTTTCGGAGCACTCGGAAACAGTGGACTGGGGAGTGGCGAAGAGCGCGGTTTTCCGAGCGGAAAGGGGCGGAAAAAACTATTTTTTGCGGAAAGTGCCTTCATAGGTCCGTTTGGGAGCAGGATGCCGCAGGTTCGAGTCCTGTCACCTCGACCATAATCCTTTCAAACCGCATTGTTATGCGGTTTATTTTTTTACTGACCGTTTTCTGACCGTTTTGTTTCAAAAATTTTGTTGAGTATACCTACAGCACGTTAAGAGCGGTGATGTAAACCATCTTATCGCAGGCAAGCTCTCCGAAGATGCGAAGGCTCTTGAGGAGATAAAGAATCTGTGGGAGGAAGGCTTAAAAGCGGCGGTTAATAATCATGCTGAGATCTCGAACGCAAAAGAAAACACCGATACACAGAGTAGCGGTGGGGTGAAATATTCAAAAGCAGAAAAAAACGCTTTGACAAAAGAAGAATACAAGCGTGCAACAGCTGCATTTATGAACGGCGATACAAGTGCAATAATTGAAGATTGTGCTATTCGTGTAACAAATAAAAACGATGTGTACAAAATTAAGATTGTATGTTATAATTTATCTGACGATGGATTTGACTTTCAAATAACAGAAGTTTATCAGATAGAAAATTACGATTATAATATTCATAGCGAAAACGAAGATCCAGCGGTTATAATTGCGAAAGGAGTAAGAGATGGATACACGCAAAGAGAAATCGAGGCTTTATTACAAAACAATAAATTTGATGATGGACAGATATTCAAAAGATTCAGTCCTCAAAGCGGCAGATATTATAGGCTCAAAAAATCTACTGGACGAGGTGAACGTGTTAGTGGAGGAAAATCTTCCGGAAGTGGACTTTCTGAAGAAACTGAACAATCTGAAGCAGAAAGCAAATTAAAATTTTCTCTCTCCGAACCTGTTGAAGAAAAAGGCAATCTCATAGCTGTACATAATATCTATACAGATAAACTTGTCAAGTCATTAAAGCTCGGCGGTTTCCCGATGCCGTCTATAGCGGTTATAAAATCTGATATGGGTCACGGAAATTATGGCGAGTGTTCGTTTGTTTTTGACAAATCAACGATTGATCCGAAAACTGATAAAAGAAATAAGGTTTACGGCGGTGATGCGTGGACTCCAACATATCCGGCAATCGAGTATAAAGTAAGCGAAAAAATAGCGGACAAGGCACGAAGAAAATACTATGATTTATACGAAAAGCACGGAGAAAAAGTCAGGGGTATGTATCGCTATGCCGTTACACTTGAAGATGCTCTCAACAGCAAAGATGACAAGAACAATGGCGGTGAGCAGAAAATGCTCGATAAATTATATGATGATGTCGGCATGATGCAGATATACAGGCTCGATCACGGCGAAGATGTTATCGGCAATGTTGTTAAGAGAGAAGAAGAACAGACACTTAACGAGCAAGAAATTGCCTTATCGAAGCAACTGCTTTCAACGTTTGGGAATAGAATAGAAGAAATAGCAGCAAAGAATGGCGAAAACCCTTTGTCTGTAAAAAAAGAGTTCTTTAACAAGTATCACGATGAGGTTATCGAAGCGTTCAAGAAATATTACAAAAGCACTGGAATGAGTGCTGAAGAAGCCGAAGCAAAGATAGCAGATTTAAAAACAGGCACTTTCACAATGCTATTGACAAAGGCACTTAGATACAAAAACAACAAAGGCATCAAAGTTACAGAAACTGTTGATGATGAAGCAACAAACAAAGCTATTCGCAACAGCATTAATCAGTCTGAGTATAAAAAATGGATTGACAATCTGTTTAAAGGTGCTGAAGAAAAGAGTGGCATATGGAACGGTAAAGATTTTTACACACCAAGCGGAAAAAGGCGAAACTTCGATGGACTCCATTACGAAGAAACCCTTGAGAATGTTGTTAAAGTGATGCGTTCCGAAATGAACAGTGACACTCTTTTTGCATAATCCTTGACACAATTTATTACCTGTGATAGAATGGAAACAGCAGATACAATCGAATTATCAGGCAACGCTCCACGAAAAGAGGATAACATTATGGCAACACCCGATCTTTTATTCCCGGCAGACGCATAACAGGACACCGATTTTGATACAATGCGTATCTTGATTGGTGTCCGTTTTCTTTATCCGAAAGTCTTTATTTAATGGGATTTATCGATACAATTTAACGAAAGAAGGCTCTGCGATGACAGAAAAACTGTCACCGCAGAGCCAGTTTGATTTCCTCCGGCTAAACCTTTTAACGATTGGTATGTAGATATGTCCACTTTTTTAGGTGGTATGTACATATTCGCATTCACTGTTTCGAAGCCCGTCCATCAGCCTTTGATATATGCTGTCGGCGTACAGATCGTTTTCATACTGAAGTTCACCGAGTGGGCTTAAATTTATGTCCCGTCTGCAAGCTACAGCTTTGCCCAAGTCTGAACACGCCAGAATTGTAGAATAATAGGTCACCTCATCAGATTTAAACTGATTAAGTGTTTCCTTTTTGTGATTAAAAACACAGTGTTTTATGCAACGATCAATTCCAGCACCTGACCGCAGCCCATCTGCTGCTTTTGAAATGAATTGCTCATAACTTGCCACCGGCAAAAAGGCACTCTTAATTCGACAGTAGTCATCCTCCGTAAAATCCAAGGTTTGATTTAGAACATCCAGTCCTGAAGCAAGCACGGCTTCTTTGAATAACTCATACATAGCAAACTCTCCACTTCACCGAAAATATCGTCCTCTAAGCAAGTATACCCGCAGAGTACAGTTTTGTTTTCCGTGTTACGTTGCGGTCTGTTAGATAATACTTTGACGTATTGCAGATATTTTCCTTTGCTGGACGATGTGTTTTGTGTGCTTGACATTAGGATTGCGTATGTTACTCTGTATTTTTCGTGATTATTCGCATTTACACAGTTCTTTTTTCAGAACCAAACATATCGGGGCGAACATTATTCTATCCCATTCTCAGCTTTCTTAATTCTAACCGCAAGATACTCTCTTGTGGGCAAATCAATTCTGAAACGTCCCTTAAAACTTCCGACATTCTCAACCGTCATATTCCATGTGTCTATAATGTCGACGGTGTATATATTATTATCGTCAATATGATAATATCTGAATCCCGGACGCGAAATCCCGTGATAAAACAGGTGATAACCGGTTTCATCAGATAGATTTTCATCTTCCGGAACCACACATAGCTCGTCCCATTCCATGTTTTTGGGTCGCAATCCGCCGTCCGGAGCTTCCTCAAGTATTTTTCGCATAAAAGCTATTCTTTCCGGGCTGTCACCTTTAAGCTCTCCGCCATGAGACCACCATACCGCCCTATCGTCTATATAGGTTTCGCCATGACCACCGTAGCCGCCGCGGCAAAGTGCTTCCCAGAACCTGCGAACAAGCTCTTGCGGCGAAATATTGCCCCACGCATACTGGATATTTCCCTCGTATAGCATTTCGTCAATTACTATCGGTTTGCCATAGCTTTTTCTCCACTCGGATGTTCCCTCCGGAGAACGCTGAATGCTGCAGTGCGTTATCCATGACTTTGTATGATCGTAAAACTGATTACCGTTATGTATTGATCGCAGGTGATCATACGGGTCGCTTTCTACGATTATCTGCGCATATTGTTCCCAGTCCTCAATGCTCTTGTTTTTTATCAGGTCATATTCATTAGCAAATGCCCACCATACATTTCTGAAAGCCGAAAACCTTGCCGCTGTGTATTTCAGATAAAGTTCGTTTTGCTCCGGTGTCATTGTTGAAAAGCCCCAGCGGTCATACGGGTGAAAGAGGATAATATCTGCCTCAATACCCAGCTTTTGAAGCTCGCTGATACAGTATTCAATATGCTGAAAATGCTTGGGGTTAAACCTCTCAAAATCCCAGTTGTTGCCATTGGAGTCCGGAGTGTAGCCCCACACATTGTCCTCTGTGATAGCACTTCCGTCAACCGGAGTACCCTCGTATGGATAGGAGCGAGGCTCACGTGAATTGTAGCAGTAGCTTTTAGGAAATATGCAGAAACGTATCTTGTTGAACGGGGAATTTTTCAGAGTTTCAAGAGTTTGTGCGATAAGGTCATCGCTTTGCAGATTCCATACATAACAGGTCGTGCCGACAGGATAATATGGTGTTCCGTCGGAATACTGAAAATGATATTTGTTATGTACCTTTACGCAGCCGTGATTATTTTCCGACGGCGGCGTGACAGAAAAAGTTCCTTCGTATTTACTGTCAGAAAAATTCCCGCAGACCGTAAAATGGTATTCTTCCTCAAACGATGGCATGAATCTTACTTTGTATATTCCGTTCCCATCGTAAAAACCATTTACGGTTTTGCGCTCGGAATCGCTTTCAAATAGCGCAGTGATACTGCGTTCCATGAATGGGTTGCCAGCGGTGGTTCCCTCGGAGCAAAACTCGAAAACGCCCCATTTTTCAACTGATTTTGTATAATTCATAATGGTTCCTCCAATGCCTTTACACATAGACTGACGGATCACTGTGCTGGTGGAATCCGTCGGTTAAGATTTTGAATATCACAGGTAATCTGATTTATGGCGCTGAATAAGTGAATGTTATTTCCAGCGTCGAAAGTATCTCATTGTCTTTGACGGAAAGAAGAGTCGCAGACAGACCGGATTTGTCGCCATCGGCACATCTGCTGTCATCAGGGATAGATGTTACCCACTGGTTATAGAGGTTTACTCTCGTGCAGTTATCGTCGTCGGAACAGGTATATTCCTTGCCGGATAGCTCACGGACTTCGCCGTTTACCTTAACCTCATCAATAGAGATAGTATAACCCGGGAAGAACTTCTCGCCGTTGTAAATCCCGAGAGCCGAGAAAAGCACTCCGCCCGAAAGTATTACTCTATCTGAGCCGACAGAGGAGGATAATATGAAAGCGCTCGAATGGGAAAGCGGTAAGAGGTTTGGCGGCGGAGCCTCAAAAGATGAAATTAACGAATGGTTGCAACAATTTAACTGAATATGAACCACCCGCCCCATTATGAGGTGGGTGGTTTTTGCAGCCGTATTCTTTGTTTAATGCGGCTCAAATTTTGACTTTACTTTTGCTCCTTCTTAGCAGTATTGCAGTTTCTGCCGCAGTACTGTACTTAAATTATAACACAAAGCCGCTTTTTTTCAATGGAAAAAACTCTTTCCTCCCGAAAGAAGAAAAAACAGTAGCCCGAAAAAGAAAAAGCCGCACAAGGTCTGACCCCCTGCGCGGCTGAAACGCATTGAATCTATCAGTTTATTTGAGCAGCTTGTTTTCCACCCTGAAAAAGTCCACGTCAACATAACCTCCCGACTGCTTTGTCGGGAAATTGAATATCGCGTAACGGTATCCCATAAAATGCAGACCGTAATAATTCATTTGCAGCGTGTTTCCTATTTTCGTCCAGTTATCGCCGTCGAGGCTGTAATAGAAATACGCCTTGTCCGCCGCATTTTTGAAATCGCAGTCGACCCGCAGATACACTTCGTTTTCCGTTATTTCGACCCTTTCCGTTTCAAATTCCTGTTCAACGTTGTCGTTATCGTCATACCAAACCGTTACGATATATTTTTTCCCGTCCTCGATTTTTACGGCGACATAACCGTATTTTTCCGCGAAGGCGGCAAACCCCGCAACATCGCCCTCTTTCATTTCCGAAACGTCGAGCTTTATATATGCGCCGCATTCCGGTCCGAAGGTTCGCTGCGTAAGGGTGTTTCTCGCATTGGCAACAGTGCCGCAGACATCGCCCGTTCTCAGCCTAAGATAGCCTTTCCTCTCGGTGAGCGACCAGAGGCGGTTGTCGGGATTGTGGTTCCATTGCCATTCCAATGCGAGGTTAGAGCCGTTATAATCGCTCTCGCCCGCTTCCTCGGGCGTGTCGGCAAAGCTGTGATAGGATCTCACTATCTGTGAGTTGATAAATTCGTCGCTTGTGACGACGCTCTTTTTCTCGTGACCCGCGATAGGAATCTTGGCGGTCTTGGGCACCTTTCCGTCAACGCCGACGACCGGCCAGCCGTCCTCCCATGTCATGGTCGACAAAACGGGAGTTCTGCCCACCGCCCCGTGATCCTGAAATACAAAGCAATACCAGTTGCCGTCCTTATCGTCGACGATACCGCCCTGTGCGGCACCGTCATTTCTGAAGCCCATATTATCGTCGATTATCACTTTCATTTCCCACTCGCCGTCGAGCGCTTTGCTTCTGTAACAAAGCTGCGTTCTTTTGCTATGAGGAGGCCATGTTATGATAAAAATATAGTAATATCCGTTCAGCTTATAGACGTGAGAACCCTCGGCAAGGCAGTCCTTGACAAGTCCCGCGTTGTTGATGAGTTTTCTCTTGGTTCCGGGCTTGACCGCGCTCAGATCCTTTTCCAGTTCAACGTACCATATCTGTCCGCCGCCGTAGACAAGATACACCTTGCCGTCGTCGAACAAAAGGCTCATATCATGGAAGCACTCGTCAAACACGAACCTGTCCCATTTCCCGTTTTCTATATCGTCGGTATGATAGATATAAGTTTTTCCGGTGGAGAAGGAAGTGAAGCCGGCGTAATACACACCGTCGTTATATCTGAGGGTAGTCGCCCACTGACCCTTGCCGTAATTGTTTTCCCCGTTTCTTAAGGCAAGTTTATCACTGTCCTCCAGTGTATCAAAAACGTAATTTACTATTTCCCAGTTTACAAGGTCGTAGGATCTCATTATGGGGCACCCCGGAGACAGGTGCATGGTCGTCGAAACCATATAAAACGCGTCGTCAACGCGGATTATATCAATATCGGGCACGTCGGCGAAAATAACGGGATTTGTGTAGTTTCCGTTGCCGTCGTCGGTTGAAGTTATCGTGGATTTTATGATATCCTTATCAAGCATTGTGGTATCCTCCTCTTTTTCGGGCTCGGCGGTGACGCACGGTAGCAGATTCGACGTCACGGAGCTCGTGCCAACTTCCGCCGTGCATGCCGTCAGCGTCAATACCGCCATCAGCGCCGCTGCGAACCTAACAAGTTTTTTCATTTTTCCCTCCTTATTTTCCGTTGCCTCCGTCAGCTGTCAAGCTCAAGACCGCTTACGGTGACATTGTAGGTGATGGATGTGAACGGCGTCTCTTCGCCGTTTACTTTAAGCGCCAGACGATAGTTTGTCCATGTTATGTCTGTTTTCGCTGCGAATATTCCACATTCCTCCGTGCCGTAAATCAGCGATCCGACCTCGGAGCCGCCCCAGCCGTTTTCAAGCCCGTTTTCCGACGAGCTTGTGGGATCGAGTTCCTTATTTACGGGAACTTCAACATCTCCGTTTTCGGTTGCCAGCGTCAGCGATCTCACAAGCACCTTATACTTCGCATTGGTATCGGTATTAATAAACCCGAGGTTGACTATGGCGCTGTCCTTTTCAAAAGAAGAGGATTTTATGGAATAGTCCCCGTCCTTCGGAATGTCGAGCATCGCAGAGGGGCTCGGTCCGGGCTCGGTCTGTCCCGATATTACCAGCGTCTTGTAGGGTATATCGGTGGAGGCTATGCTCTCTTCAGGACGAAGCTGCTCGTCGCCCTTCGAAAACCTCCACGACTTAAGCTCTATATCGGAGCCGGAAAATACGAAATAAATGTCATGGTTTCTTCCGTCAAACTGCGCAAAGCTGTCCGAGCGTATTTTGGTATAATCTGCGCAGTCGAACTCGACGAACGCAGCGGCTTTGGAGGAGATATCGTCAAGACGAACCTCTATTCTTCCCTTGCCCTTGACCTCAGCGATAAACTCTGATGCCCCATAGCCGAAGTCTGCTCCTCTTACATATATCCACGCGCCGTTGGCGGTGCTTTTTGCGGCAGGATCATTTACCTTGTCGTATCCGATATCCGCACTGGTGAACATCAGCGCGCCGCTGTTATCGGTATAGGGGTCGACCAGCTTTATCTGCGCTACGCCCTTCTTGCTTGCCGCAGTTATGGGAATATCGCCCGTTGCCTTGTCCATGGGCAGATAGTCTGCCATCATACTGCGGAAGCCCGCTTTTCCTCCCATAAGCTCCTCCAGAAGAAGCGTATGGTGAATGATGTAGTTTACGCCCTTATATTCAATGAAATGAGTGTGGTTGTTAGCCCAGCGAAGTCCTGAGGCCCCGTCGGCGTTCTCTCCCGCATTATAGAAATAGGGTCCTCTGCATTCCCAACTATCCGCGTCGAGAGGGGTCTTGGTAGTCATATACGCCATGCTGCACGCGGGCGGAACTTTGACCCCCTCGTACTCCTTCCAGCCGGTCTTGTGATCCTGCCAGTCGGTGCAGTATGTATAGTAATATACCCCGTCGATATAGTTCAGCTCGCTCGCCTCAAAAAAGTAGGGAGCGTCAATGGAAACAAATTCGCTGTCAAAGGAAAGCATATCCTTTCCCAGCTTTGCTATCTTCGGGATCTTGCTGTGCATAGTGTTGCCGTCCGCCGGTGTGCCTCCGCCGAAGGCGAGCCAGCCTACGCCATTTTCGTCAATGCACACGCCCGGATCAAAGGGTGCGGGGCAATTCTCCAGCCCAGGCATATTCTGATAAACCAGAGGCTCGCCGAGCGGATCGGTCCACGGTCCCACAGGGTCGGTGGAGGTTATCACGCCCACGCCAGAGCCGCCGTTTGAGAAGTAAAGGTAAAAATGCGTAAGTCCGTCGTCTTCAACTCGGGAAACTATCGACGGTGCCCACGAGTTATATATCCACGGTGCGATCTCTCCGACCTCTATCCTGCCGTGATATATCCAGTTTACCATATCGTCGGTGGAAAATACCACAAGCGATTTGATATAGGCGTAGTCGTTCTTTGTTCCCTCTTCCGCCTGCTGTTGGTCGTTCGTGCCGTAAACGTAAAGCCTTCCGTTATATTCCACCGCAGTGGGATCGGCGCAGAATATGTTCGGCGAGATGGGATTTGCGTTACTCTCGTTTTTGTAGACATTTCCGCTTACCTCGTCGATTATTATTCCGTTGTTAAGGCTGTCGATTATTGTTTCGTTGTCAGGTTTGTCGCTTGTTTCCGCTTTGCTCACACTGTCTACGCTGTCGGCAGAGCTTTCTGTCTGCACAGATGAATCATTCGAGCCGTTCTGCTCGGAACAGCCGGAAACAAGCAGCATAGCCGCTGCACAAATCAAAGCCGTTATCTTCTTGTTCATGGTTACTCCTTTCATTCAGCCTGCCATCTTTCAAGGCAGATGTCCTTGCTTGAAAATGCAAAATATACATTGTGAATTCCTGTTATTTTTGTGGGAAGAACCACAGGAATTTTATCAAATCCATCATTTGCGAGTTCAATCACTCCCAACGGTTCGGCATTCCTGTCATCAAGACGAAGCTCGATAACGCCCATGCCCTTTGCGGTAACGAGCAGCTTTTCTGTGCCCTTGCCGAAATCAACGCCCTTTATGTAAGTCCATGCGCCCCCTGCCAGCGACTTCACAGCCATTTTGCCGGTGGATATCTGTTCGTACCACATATCTGCGCAGGTGAACATCTCCGCACCGCTGTGAGCTTTATACGGGTCGAGCGGCTGAGTCTGCGTGACGCCTTCGCGTGTTGCCTTTGTGACGGGGAATTCCGTATCCGTGTAAGGCAGTAGATCCACGCACATACAGCGGAATCCTCCCTTTGTTTTCGTGCGCTCCTGAATGTGAAGTGTGTGGTGAAGAATGTACCTTGTTCCCTTATATTCGATAAGGTGGGTGTGATTGTTGCACCAGTCCATTCCGGAATCACCGGCGTTCAGGAAGAATCCGCCCTTGAACTGCCAGCTTTCCGGGTCAAGGGGAGTTTTGCTCGTCATACAGCCCATGCTGCATATTCCCGGCGCCGGAACGTCCGTTCTGTTCCAGTTTTCTCTTGACTGCCAGTCCGTGCTGTATGTGTAGATAAACGTTCCGTTTTCGTAGTTCAGCTCGCTTGCCTCGAAGAAATACGGAGCGTCTATCGGAACAAAATCGCTGTCAAACGAAAGCATATCCTTTCCGAGCCGCACTATCTTAGGTACATTTGTGTGCAGCGTATTACTTGTAGGTGGAGTCCCTCCGCCGAACGCAAGCCAGCCTGTGCCGTTTTCGTCGAGGCATACTCCCGGGTCAAAGGGCGCAGGACAGTTTTCAAGCCCCGGCATATTCTGATAGATTAGCGGCTTTCCGAGAGGGTCGCTCCACGGTCCGAGAGGGTGTTCCGCCGTAAGCACTCCTACACCGCAGCCGCTGTTCGAAAAGTAAAGGTAAAAATGAGTTTTTCCGTCCGCCTCAACTCTGGAAGTTACGGACGGCGCCCATGAATTCACTATCCAAGGTGCTATTTTTGCGACGTCTATGAAGCCATGGTATTCCCAGTTCACCATATCGTCAGTTGACAGCATAACGATGGATTTTATGTGAGCATAGCCGTTCTTTCCGTCATCGCCGACTGCCTCGTATTCCTGATGGTCGTTAGTGCCGTAAATATAAAGTCTGCCGTTGTACTCAACACCTGTCGGGTCGGCGCAGAATACATTCGGCGAAATTGGATTAGCCGTATTTTCCAGCTTGTAGCAATTTTCGCTTATTTTCATTAGCATCACCTCATTGTTTTTGGGCAACACCGCACAAAAACCATTTATTGGATTTTGTGTGCGTCTTGCTTACATTTTTTTCGTCATATTGCACAATACACGCACAATCTTTGCACGGTATTGCTTTAATTTTATTATACACATTGCAATGCAAAAATTCAACAGCATATATTCGTTTAATCCACCTTTTAGTCATAATATGCACTTTTGCCCTTGACTTTAGTGCGGAATTAAGCTATACTGTAAACGGGGTGATATTATGCGCAGAAGAATAGCGGTCATTACCGCAAGAGCCGACGCATCCGAACAGCGAGATATACTATACGGAATATCCGAAGCCGCATTCCGGAATGACACCGATGTTGTGGTCTACTCAAACATATACAACCACTGGCAGGACGATAATCTGCTGAATTATGAGAACATAATTTACTCCCTGATTGAGCCGGATTTATTTGACGGCGTTATTGTCACAGCCGAGGCATTCCGGGATATAAAAATAATCAACGACACAATCGATAAAATAAGAGCTGCAAAAATCCCCGCCATTGTTATTGACGGGGAGTTGGATGGATTTAAGAGCGTTTATTCCGACGATGAAACCGACCTGGAGAAAATGACGGAACATCTGATAACGGTTCACGGTTTCACGGACATCGATATACTGACGGGAAGCAGGGACAACGCCGCTTCGCAAAAGCGTCTGAACGGCTGCAAGCGCGCATTCGGAAAGCACGGAATAAGCTTTGATAATATCAGAGTGTATTACGGAAACTTCTGGAACGATTCTGGCGAGGAACTTGCCCGGCGGTATCTCAGCGGTGAGATTCCGCGACCTCAGGCGGTGATATGCACCAATGATTCCATGGCGTTCGGGCTGTGTGATGTTCTTTCGGAGGCAGGAGTGGATATTCCCGGCGATCTGACAGTAACGGGCTACGACCTGACCGGCGGCGACCATACCGCAGGAAGGATATATCACTATCCGCTGCTGACGACTTACCGCAGAAACCGCCGTAAAATGGGATGGGACGCTGTGGGTGCTATTCTCGGCGGCAGTCCTATTCAAGACAATTCCGACAGGTTCGTAAGCGGAAACACCTGCTCCTGCGGCGTCTGCCGTTCGCATCTTTTAGATGAGCTTATCGCGGAAAAGATAGACCAGTATCACACCATTATGAGCACCGTGGCACAGTTTTCCGGCAGGCTCACCACATCGCGTACTCTTGAGGAATACACCGGAGCGGTAAGCGAGTTTTTCTACCTGCTGCACGGCGCTGACAGGCTGTTTCTGTGCCTTGACAGCGCATGGAACAGTGAACGTTTCAACGGTGGTGAGTTCCTGTGCTGTGCGATAGGTAACGAGTATTCAGAACCTCCGATAAAGTTCAGCAGCGGCGAAACTCCCGTGCCGTTCATTACGGAGCACGATTCCCCTGCGATTTTCTATGTGAATCCCGTGTGCTTTCAGACAAGGCTTTACGGGTATACGGTGCTGGAATACAACCGCCCGGCGAGCTATGATTTCAGCTTCCGCGACTGGAACAAGACTGTTGCGGATACGCTGGAATTTCTGCGAATGAAGAATGATATCCACTATCTCACGCAATGCCAGCGGCAATCCGCACTGTATGATTCGCTGACGGGGTTCTACAATCTTCGTGAATTTGAAAGCATTGTGGAGGAAGCCGGGCATAACTTCTGCATTCAGGCGGTAAGGCTTAGTTTCCCGGACGGCGGAGAATACCTGTTTGGCGAAAACTACCGCAGCGATATAATCGCAGAAACAGCGTCAGCAATAAAACGTGTATGCACTCAGCATGAAATATGCTGCCGGACCGATGACAACACATTTCTTATCCTGTTCAAAAGGGAAAACGGAATGTTTCCTGAGAAACTGAAAATATCGCTCCACAACGAGGTTTATTCACGGCACGATGAACGGCAGGTTATTATCACATACCACAGTTCCGATAACACGCTGGTCGGAGAACTGCGCTCAGCCGTATCGCTGAATGCAGAGCACGATGTCGGTCTGATAAGCGAACGAAGAAGACTTCCGCATTATAACGAGCTTGCCGACATAAGGAACAGGATAATTTCAGTGCCTAATAAGATGCCTAAGCTTTCGGAAGTCAGCAGAAAAATGTGCGTCAGCGAGGGGCATTTCCGCTTGATTTATCGGCAGTGCTTTGATGTAAGTTACAACCGCGACTGCATAAATTCAAGGGTAATGAAAGCCTGCTACTTACTGTATTCTACCGCCATGAGCATTTATGCGACAGCAGTAAGCTGCGGTTACGATGATGAAAAATTCTTCTCACGGCAGTTCAGGCAGGTGACCGGATTTTCTCCGGCAGAATACAGAAAAAAGATACTGCGGTGACGGCAAGAATATTGTGATGATCAATAAACGACAGACAAAGGCGCTGTAAAAAAAGACTGCCATTTCAAAAAACGAGCTGCAGGAAAAGCTTTTTTCACAGGTGGTAGAGCAACTCACAGCAAAAGGACTGATCATAAAAAAGGGAACGATAGTAGATTCAACGACAATAGCAGCGCAGACTTCCACAAAAAACAAGGAACGAAAACGCAACTCTGACGCACATCAGACGCACAAGGGGAACACATGGTATTTCGGCTATTAGCGCACGGGCTAAACGTTCCTTTTGTTCCTCATTTAAAACCGAATATCAACGGCTTCCGGTATAACAATACCGTTATGTCACATTTATCCGCTTCTCTGAACTTTAGCTTTGCGTATTTACAAATTCGGACATAATAAAAGGGCTGCTGCGGCAACCCTCAGAATGTTGAAAAGTCAAGCAAAAACACTTGTTTTTTATTACTGCACGAATTGATTAATTTGTACCTTTCGCAATTTCCCCATCCGAAAGCTCGATGACACGCTTACAGCGAGCGGCAATGTCTTTGTCGTGGGTTACGATTATGACGGTTTTTCCCGACATATTGAGGCGCTCGAAAATCTGCATTATTTCATCTGCGGTCATGCTGTCAAGTGCGCCTGTCGGTTCATCGGCAAGGATTATCTGTGGTTCGTTTACCACCGCTCTTGCTATGGCTACTCTTTGCTTCTGACCGCCCGACAGTCTGTAGGCGGGCGTGTTTGTTTTATCGGACAGTCCGACGCTTTTTAATACATCGTTTATCGCCTTTTCCTTATTGATGGGCTTATCTGTGTATATAAGAGGGATATTTATATTCTGCTTTACCGTGTATTTTTCGACAAGGGCGAAATCCTGCATTACAAAGCCTATATGACTGTTTCTGAGCTTTGCTTTTTCACGCTCCGGTATGGAAGAAACTTTTTTGCCGTCAATATAATAATCGCCGTCCGTTTGCTTGTCGAGAAGTCCGAGAATATTAAGAAGCGTTGATTTTCCGCTTCCGCTTTTTCCGATTATTGCGACAAGCTCGCCCTTGTTTACTTCAAAGCTGATATTTTTCAATGCTTGAACCTGTGTGTCACCGTCACGGAAAGTCTTTGATATGTTGTCGAGTCTGATCATTTACTTTTCCTCCTTTATCTGCATTATAAGCGGTTTTCTCTTAATGCTCACCATAACGGGCAAAATGGCTATCACTGCCGTTGCAATGCCTGTCAGCATAAAAACAAGTGTTGTACGGAGTGACATAAATATAAGAGATGAAACAACAACGCCGACAAGGTTTATAATCAGCACTTCGGCGCTTATCCTGAGCAGGATATCCGACTGTGAAGCACCGCAAATCATGTGTATGAGCAGTTCACGGATATTTTTTCTGACATAGAGCAGGGTTGACTGTATCATTGAAAATACCGCAAGAATAATGATTATTGATGATATGACGATGAGTGAAATATCGGCTTTTGCAGAAACAAGGTCGATAAGCTGTCTTGTTTCATCGGCAGATATGAAGTTATATGTATTCATGCCGTTTTCTGCGGCGTAATCATTTATTGCGGCAAGGTCGGATTTATCATCGGCATAGATAAGTGAGGTGGGGTAATCAATGCCTTGTTCTTTCATGCTTTCAATGCTCATAACAGGTGTAAATACATCGTCGTCGACGGAAACGACAGAGCTTTTGTCACCTTGCAAAAAGGTTGTTTTCATGCCGCTTTTCAGTATACCGACTACCTCGTATTTATCAAGGTACAAGTCGCCGATGCTATAGTCGTTTTCAAAGTCACTGCCGAGAACTACGGGCGGATTATCTGACAGATCTTTGCCGTATTCTGTATTTTGAAACAGCCGTCCTTTGCTTACTTCAAAGCCGAATATATCAAAGTAATGCTCTGTAATTACAGACAAAGTATATTCTGTACCGTCTTTTTCTTCATAGAATTCGGAACGCCCCTCGGTTTTATAGTTTTCGGCTATGTAATAGCTGAGGTTTCTTTCCTTTTCTATGTCGTCATAATCAACCACTATTCCGCCGTCGGTGTAAATATCGGTGCTTGACGGGCTGTAGCAGTTTTTGGGAAAATCAAAGCCGTCAAGGGCATTCACAGTTACAGTTTTATATGCGGTGATACTGCAAAGATTGCCTATAACAAAGAATGCTACTATCATCTGGAATGTAAGAAGCAGGCAGGAAAGCAGGTTCGATTTTATATCGAAAAGAATTATTTTTATAAGTTGCTTGTTCATAACACTCTCCTTAACGAAATGACCTGTTCGTGCGAATACTTGTCACTCAGACTGTAGGAAATTATACCGCCGATAAGAAGGATGAACGCTACGGATATAAGTCCTGCGGAAATTCTGATATTGCCGAGATAATAAGAAACGGCAGGAATAAGAGTAAGGAGCAGTGTGACAATAAAGCCGATAAGTATGCCGACTGCGGAGATCATAAGGAAATTTATGAATATCATTTTTTTAATGTCCGCATCATCTGCACCGCATATACGACGAGCCATTATTTCAGAGCGTTTGGAGTTTATCCATGACCATGTGAACACGCCCGAATTCATAAGAATAAGCAGACCGATAAGCAATATTGCAATGATGATAACTATATTGCCTGATGTAAAGAGATTGCCTTTTCCAGCTATCTTGGATATATCATCGGTTCTGATATTGGTATCGGGATTTTTCCCGGTTATATCTGATTTTATGCTTTCGGTGACTGAGGGCGTTTTATCTTTGTTATCAATTATAAGCGTCAGTCCCGAAAACCGCACCGTGCTGCCGCTGAGCTTATCAGACTGCAATATGAAATCGCTGTCTTTACCTCCGTATATGTTGATACTGCTGACGGTGTAATTCTGTCCGATGAAGTTTATCGTTTTTCTTCCGTTTATCGTCATACAGTACGGCTCAAGTTCGGGCTTTATCACGGCGGTCGGTGCGCTGTTTTCGGCAGATGCTTTTTCGTAGTCAAACAGGGCGTAGCCGGAATTGTATTCGGTTACGAGTTTTATTGCAGCGACAGCTTTATGCTTTGACAGTATATCGCCTATATCGCTGTAGGTGAGGGCGCTTTCGGAGTTGTGGTCCTGATTGACTGTTATTATTTCCGCTTTATCCGAAAGTCTGCCTGCGACGCCTGAGCTTACTGAATTTAAAAACATGGAAATGAGAAAAGTGCAAAGAAAATACGTTACGGCAAAGAATGTTATCATCATGCCGCTTTTGTTGAATAATTGTCTGATATTATCACCTCATAATTCAAATCTTGTATGCTGTTATTAACATATAGTGCGAAAGAGTGTTTCGCAAATTTGACATTTTTATTATATATGATTTATTTAGATTTTTCAATAGAATTTTTGAAATATATTACATTTTGTCAGTTTGCAATAGAGATGTAAAAGAGCGGCAGAAAAGCTAAACCTGTGTGTTGCAGTTAAGTTCAGAAAAAGCAACAGGACACAAAGCAAACCCTTTATGAATGCGGTAATACACCCCTCGCCGTCAAGCGATAACAGAATATCCGCAATCGGCATCACGGTAAAGAATATACAGTTTTTGATTATTCTTAAAACAACAAAATCCGCAGGACTTGCTCATTTAAAGCTGAGCAGTCCTGCGGTTATGTTATTTCGTTTTACGTTTCTGTTTAGCTGTAACGCAAAGACTATCCTGCTTTCTTTTAAGCGATAGTTTTCTGCTTGTAATCGCACGGATAGTGTTGTTACACTCTTTCTTACTTTGCCGCTGCGTATTGTGCCGCAAGTCCACGTTTGTAGTTTTCCATAAATCCTGCAAAACCCTCTGCACCGTTCTTTTCGGGCTGAAGCGTGGTGGATTCCATACCGACGAATACCTCGCTGTCAAGAAATTCCGACAGTGATTTTCCTCCGCCGCATACAGTATATGCCGCAAGCAGAGCCATTCCCCATGCGCCGCCCTCTCCGGCGGTCTTCATAACGGAAACGGCACAGCCCAGCCCATCGGCAAGAAACTGCTGTGCAACTCCTTTTGTCTTGAACAGACCGCCGTGTCCTGTTATTTTTTCAACGGAAACCTGCTCCTTTTCAAAAAGTATATCCATTCCGAGCTTCAGTGCCGCCATAGTAGAGTATATTTCCGCACGGAACAGATTTGCAAGATTGAATTTTCCATCGGGAGTGCGGAAATACATCGGTCTGCCATTTTCCGCTCCTGCAACAGGCTCGCCTGAAAGGAAATTATACACAACGGTGTTGCCGCAGTCGGGGTCGCCCGTCAGTGCGTGATAATACAGCATATCATAAAGTGCGGGCTTTGCGATAGGGTGACCGCTGAGCTGTGCAAATTCACCGAATATCTTCACCCATGCGTCAAGCTCGGAGGAGCAGTTGTTGCAATGCACCATAGCAACGGGAGCGCCGCAGGGAGTAGTCACTACGTCAATTTCAGGGTAGTAGCCCTTAAGCGGCTTGTCGAGAACAAGCATAGCGAATATCGAGGTGCCTGCCGATACGTTTCCGGTTCGGGGAAGCACACTGTCGGTCGCTGTCATTCCCGTACCTGCGTCACCTTCGGGAGGGCATAAGGGAACTCCCGGCTGAAGTGTACCTGTCGGGTCGAGTAGCTTAGCGCCGTCGGCGGTCAGAAACGCCTCCTTTGCACCTGCGTTAAGCACTGAAGGGAGAACTTCCGTCAGCTTTACTGAGAAACCTTTTGCCGAAAGCACCTCATCAACCTTTTTGATGTAATCTGCGTTGTAATCGGTGCTGTCCACAGGGAAGATGCCGGACGCTTCGCCGATGCCGACCTGTCGCTTTCCGGTAAGACGGTAGTGGATATAGCCTGCAAGCGTATTGATATGGGCGATATGTCTGACGTGTTCCTCGCCGTTCAGTATTGCCTGATAGAGATGAGCTATGCTCCAACGCTGTGGAATGTTGAAGCAAAGCAGCTCTGACAGCTCGGATGCCGCCTGCTCTGTGATAGTGTTACGCCATGTGCGGAACGGAACGAGTAAGTTATCGTCCTTGTCAAATGCCATATAACCGTGCATCATTCCGGAAATACCCATTGCACCGTAGGTAGTCGGAGTTACTCCGAACTTCTGCCTTATATCCTCTGTGAGTGCCGCATAACAGTGCTGTAATCCTGTTGTGATGTCATCAAGGGAATAAGTCCACACGCCGTTTTCATAGCGGTTCTGCCACTCGTGACTGCCGGAAGCGATCGGGGCAAATGTGTCGTCTATAAGCACTGCCTTTATTCTGGTGGAACCGAATTCGATTCCGAGATATGTCTTTGCGTTTTGTATCTTCTCTTGTATTGTCATATTATCACCTCTTGAGAGCCGCAGTAGCGTCAAGCAATTCAAGCTGCCGCTCAAAACTGTTTATGTCGGTCATGTCATCAATCATAGCAAGCTCCGTGTTCGTCATTTTTGCAAACGGACGTATATCTTCTGCTGTAAATTTAAAAGACAAGTTATAGATAAATCTGTTACAAATTTAAGTTTTGTCTGTATTGCTTTTTTATTGTAACACAAAAGATAAGTAAATGCAATGTATAAATTGAACATTTTTGCCGGAACAATTTGTGCATTTGTCACAAAACAGATGTTTATGACTTACAAATATCGTGCTGAGTAAAAACTGCTTGACAAACAACGGACGAAGTTGTATTATATATGTAAACAAATTTGTATTCTTTTGCACGCACTTGTGCTTTGCATAGAGGTGATAATTATGACTAAATATGAAGCTGTTGCACAGGCAATTAAAACCGATATTGAAAACGGTTTGTATAAAGAGGGACAGCCGATTCCTACCGAGGAGTTGCTGACAGCTCAGTATGATGTGAGCCGTCAGACGATACGCAAGGCATTGTCGCTTCTTGTAGAGGACAATCTTATATTAAAGCGTCAGGGGAGCGGCTCGGTGGTACGGCCGAAGCGGCTTAATCCGAGGACGGGGAAGATAGCTGTGGTTGCAACATACATCAGCGACTATATTTTCCCGAGTCAGCTGCGGGCAGTGAATGATGTATTATCCGAAAACAAGTATACCGCTGTTCTTTCTGCGACACGCAACTGTGTTTGCAACGAGCGTGCAATACTTGAAGAAATACTCAAGAATCCCGTTGACGGAATACTGATAGAGGGTACAAAATCGGCTATGCCGAATCCTAATTTCGATTTGTATGAAAAACTGATAGGAATGGATATACCTGTAGTATTTTTCAACGGATATTACCCGTCGCTCAGCGGCACATATTCTGTATGTGCGGATAATCAGGCAGGCGGTGCAGAGCTTGTGCGGCATCTTATTGAACGTGGTCACACAAAAATCGCAGGCTTTTTCAAAAGCGATGACATTCAAGGTCATCAGCGGTATTCCGGCTTTATTTCGGAGTTGTTTCGCAACGGTCTGATAATTCCCGATGAGAATGTGTTCTGGTACATTACCGAAACAAAGGAGGATCTTTTCGATAATCCGCAGGAGGTATTGAATCGGCTTGGCGATAATACGGCGGTCGTATGCTATAACGATGAGGTGGCATTCGGACTTATTAAGTGCCTGCTTTCAGCCGGCAGACGTGTTCCCGAGGACGTTGCCGTAGTCAGCTTTGACAACAGTAATCTTAGCCGGATCTCTCCGGTCACGATAACATCGCTTTCCTATGAGGACAGAAACATAGGCAGAATTGCGGCTCAGAAGCTCGTTGATATTCTGAATGGCAAGGAGGTTACGTCCGAGGTGTTGCCGTGGACTTTTATTCAGAAAGAAAGCTCATAAATATGAAGGGATGTTTTATCAGAGTATCTTCAGACCGCAAAACCGGAGGCTTTATAGCTAAGACTTTAAAGCTGCGTAGGGCAGTATAAGAATTTGATTTTTTAAACCGCATTGTTGTGCGGTTTATTTTTTGCTGTGCAGAAGCCTTGACATTTGTTGCAATCGGCTAAGAAGTAACAGCGGCAGTAAAAACAAATCCCTGTCCTGCAGGCACTTGTGTTATTTTGTAAAATGTGTTATTATATTTTTGACAGTAAAAGTCGGCTGTTCCTGTTTTTAGGGTAAGCCATAATAAACGAATAAACAGGAATGAAATATCGCCGTCGCAATTTCGGCGGTGCCTGTGTGCCGAACAGTATTAAGGGATTTGCGTCCGATATAGGTAAGAGGATTAGATTATGAACAGCATTTTGAAAAAAATCAGGCAAAGCGATGCCTTTAACAAGGAAAACAGGGTTTCCCGTATAAAAGTTGTCATATTGATGAGCCTGTTTACTTTTACCTTTTTGGAGGCTGAGTTTTTATTTGTTGATATGATTTCCTGCACAGTATCTGGCGATAAGTCGGTAAACGCTCAGAATTACGCTCTCGGTGCAAGCGTGGTGGGATTTGCTTTGTACCCTCTGTATTCAAGGCTTTGCAAAAAGGCTCTGCAATCTGTAATTTCTATAGGGGCTGCAGTGCTGTCGGTCGTCTGTCTTTTTCTGATATGCCGTCACAGTACTTACGCATTTACATTGTGTATGGGGCTTGTGCTGTTTTTGATTCTCGGTCTGTTCGGAAGTGCGGTGTTTTATAAATCGCTGTGTCTGTTGGAGGATAACACTTATATTGCACGTCTTGCAGGCTTATCCTATATGCTCGGAACATTGCTCCAGATTGCTAATAATAACCTGATCCACATTGATATTATCGAAGCTACGGTGCTTTCTTTGTTTATATTGCTACTGGCCGTTATGCTGATAAGAGCGGAAAAGAACAGCATCGTTCCTGCGTTCCCGAAAAACGAAGCTGACAAGAAAACCGATAAGGTGGGTAAAGAAGTCGTAAAAATCAGCGTTTTACTTGTCTTTTTGGTTGCGTTTATGACCTGTATTTTCAGCACAATGGATAATGCAATTACCCTTTATCACGCAAACGGTGTGGTGAATATCGGACAGTGGCCGAGAATACTCCTTGCGCTCAGCGGACTTGCGGCAGGCTTTTTGTTCGATTTTGACGGCAGAAAGTATATGAGTATGATTATGTACAGCGTAATGATCCTGTCAACCATCTGCCTTGTTATTCTCAGATTTGCGGGCCCGATTATGCTGGGGCTGGTTATCTTTTATTTATCCGCAGGTTTCTTTGTTGTATTTTTTACCGCTTCTTTTATGGAAATTGCCCGTTATTCAAAAGCTCCAGAGCTTTTGTCGGGGGTTGGCAGAGCAGTCAATAATTTTGTCGCCGTGCTGATCTCGGCAGTTTCTCTTGCCCTTTTGAATTCGGACAACAACATTGCGATAATCACCATTGAGCTGATTTTATTTGTATTGGCAAGCATCATAGCATTTTTCTATACCAATAAGAGAAAAACGTTTTTTGATGAGCTTTCCTCAACAGGCGGTGACAAACTGAGCGATAAAGAGATATTGAAAAAGCTGTCGGAAAAATTTTCGCTCACTCCGAGAGAAGCCGAGGTATTCGGGCTGTTGGTAAATACCGAGGACGGATTACAGACGATAGCAGACAATATGTACATATCAAGGCGAACTCTTGAGCGATATGTATCCGCCATATACGGAAAAACAGGAACTAAATCCCGTATCGGTCTTGTTTCTCTTTACAACAACATATAAAATATCTGAATGTTCGTACCTTCCGCTCAGGCGGGAGGTATTTTTTTGCGTTATATCGTAAAAACCGCATTGTTATGCCGATTTTTACAAAATGGCGGAAGTCCGCCAACCTGTTTTTTTGCAGATTGGCGGACTTCCCTTATATACAGCGGAGCGTTATTCAGATATAATTACAATAACAAACGGTGTATGAAACGACACGATGACAGCTTGCAATCGAATATATTCAGAAAGGGGAGCAGATTATGAATATGCGGCACTGTTCTTTGCAGGACAGAAAAACAACAAAACGAACACTTCCGTATGATCGGCAGTATGTGATACTCGCAATTTACGAAGTGCTGGACAAAAACGGCGCCGAATATAAAAAAGAGGACGCATCGACCATATTATCGGAAATATCGGTGTACGGAAATTCAAGCCTTTTTTCCGTATCGGTGAGCAGGCAGGAGGAAGGTACCGAATTATCCGTAACGATGGTCAGACAGTGCGAGGGATTGTCAGAATCCGGAGTGCAACGAGCTATAACAGCCGTAGCCGATAGTATATCGCAATATCTTGAAAACGAGCTTGTTTTAAGCAAAATCAAATCATAAAGAATACAAGTGGAGGAATTGCCTATGAAAAGAATAGGAGAATATTTCGCAGGAGCATATAAAAATGCTTTTGCAAGGTGGATTTTCGGAATAATCGCATCGCTTGTCATTTTACCCGATCTGATAAAGACCCTTTTGCTTTGCATAAAGAAAGAATCGTTAGCGGCGGGTACTGTGTTTATTGCCGACGTGTTATGCGTTGTATGTGCCTTTGTTTTCGCATTTTTTGCAGTTTGCTCAATCGGAAAAACGGCAAAGGAAGCTGTCGCAGTATGGCTTAAGGGCTGTATTCCCTGTATAGCGGCACTGTATGGCGGAAAACTCCTGACGGTGCTTTTTGTCAAGTGCTTCGGAACGGTCGGTGAATTTATGGGGATAGCCGTCGGCGGAATACTGCTCGGACTTTCGTTTTATCTGCTAAGCTGTGCTGTTAACGGCGGCATTAAAGGAAAAGTCGGCAGAAAGCTCCTTTTGACAGCGGTATGCATATTGCTTGCAATCGTTTTTGCGTATCTTTTGCCGTATATTTTCGGACAGGGTGTTGAATCGGCTTTTGCACAAAAACGGGTGTGGTGTATAAAACTCATAGCCGAACTTATCTATGCGGTGTTCTGCTGGGTGCTGATCGTTCACGTACTTAAATTTGTGTGCCTCGGGAATCTGTCAAAGGCAGGAACGGATGAACAAATCACATCGGCACAAACGAAAAAATCAAGGCTTGGTTATATACCGACTGCTGTAGGTGCGGCAGTACTTACAATCTGCGCCGTGATGACTTTTCCAAAAACGGTTTCGTCTTCCGACAGACTGAAGGCTGAATACTACAGCCGCACAAATACGGCGTGCTATAATCTGCTCGGAGGAAACATCATAACGGCGGTCAACGACTACAGGGAGATTCAGCGTGAGCTTGAGATATGGAAAAAAATAGCCGACGGCGGTTGGAATGATATTTCCGAGAGCGAGATAGCAACAAATCAGATGCTGGCTTATCTTGATACTTATGCCAACCACACAGATGACCGACTTGAAACAATGGAGAAGTATTATACGGCAGGCTATATAAAGGATACCGATTTCTGCTTTGATATGCTTGCAGAATATAAAAATGCCGATGAACTGACGGCTGAGCAGAAAAATCGCCGTACAGAAATACTGACAAATTTAGCGGCAAACGGAATATATGTCGGCGGACTGCTGGATGTTGCGGAAAATGCCGCAGCTATGGCAGAAGTGATTGAAACGGCTTTCTCGTATCAAAACAGCTTTGAATATGCCGAGATGCTCGCTAAAATGCGGGTAGGTGTTACAAACGGCAAGAACATTGCCGATTCTGTCGGTACCGGTATCACCTATCAGCTTGTAAGCCAAGCTGTCGAAAAGGCACTGGAGGCTCCTGAGGACTTCGTGTGGAGCTACATAGCGGTTATGTTTTATAACAATCAGGAGCAGCATTCGCTTTACCTCACTGCTGACTATTCGGATGATAAGAGAATTCTTGCCGTAGTCGAAAACTTTGAAAAACAGTTTGAAAAGCAGCTCGGAAAAGACATAACCAAAGAGGAACGGCTCGGTATCAAAAAGCTGGTCATGCAGACTTATCTTAGGGCATTGGCGCTTGACAAGTGTGCGGATTACGGCTTGGAAGCACTCAAGGAATTCGACAATTTCTTTATTCGTGAAAATACTATGTATGCGCTTTTAAAAACGGGACGGTACGATGAATGTCTTAAGCTCGCAAAAGAGGTGCAGGACGATACAAACCCCGTTCCTCTCTATTATGCGGCGGCGGCAACGCTTGAAAGCGGAGAATTTGATGCTTCCGCAGAGTATGTACTGAAACTTGCAAAGCAGGTAAAGACGAGTGAATATCCTAAAAAAGCGGACGAATTACTGCATTCCTACTTTTCCTTGCTGGTGGTGGATACCGAAACCACAAAAGCAAAGTACAGCCTTCTCAGCGATGAGCAGATAAACAAGCTTAACAGCGACGAGTTTCTGAAGAATTATCTGGCGGCTTATGTCAATGCCTGCTACCCGTCTTACGGCGGTCATTCTATCTATGATGACGCCTATACTGAGGCGATGGAAACGGCACTTGCTTCTGCCGATCGGGTAATTTCAGAGCGTGGCGAGCTGTGTTATCCTTATTATCTCAAGGGCGTGACGCTTATGCAACAGGAAAAATACGATGAAGCTGTGGCGGCTTACAAAAAAGCGATAGAGTATAAGAGTGATGATCCGATGATATGGTATGCGCTTTATGCCGCATACGAGGAACTGGAGGAGTGGGAAAATGCCTATACCGCCGCAGAGATTGCTATCGGTCTTAGTCCGTGGTTCAATTATTACAGTGATTATGAGGGAATAGGTATCCATCCGTATTCATATCGTGAGGGTGCGAAAGCAATGATAGAAAAGCAACATGAAGTATCGCAGAAAGGGGGGAATGAATAATGACGATTATTATTTCAATTGTAATCTTTCTTATTCTGACAATGCAGACCTTCTTTCTGGGAGGTACTGTCTGGCTCGGAATTGTCGGAATGCTGCTGTCGGCGGCAGGGGTCGTATTGTCTTTCGTGCTTAAAAATCGGAAGAAGTATCTTAGCAACGTATCGGCTCTTGCGGGAATTGTTATATCGGTTGTGTGCTGTTTATTTATTACATCAGGCTCAGGCACGGGTACGCTACGGCAAAAAGAGATACTTCTCGGGCAAATGGTCAGTGCAAAAACAGCGGAGAACGCCGAAGAAAAATATGCTGATTATGTCGAAGCTTACGGCGAGGACGATTCTTCCGCACTCTGTCTTGCACAATACTATATGCGAGCGGAAGAAGCAGATAAGAGCAGGTCGATGCTTTTTAAGCTCAAGAATACAACAAGCATAGATTATTATTGCACAATGGCAGAATGGTACAACAAATTCGATAAGGGCAATTTCTCTTATGTAGTAAGCACACTGCTTGACGCAGTTGCCGAGCATCCGTACTGGGCAAAGGGACATCTGATGCTGGGACTTTCCTATTACGAAAACAATGACAATACATCAGCGATATACTATTTGAAAAAAGCACATCTTCTCGATATGTCTGACGGCTATTCGCTGTGCTACCTTGGTGTAATATCCTATGACAGAGGAAGCTATAAGGCAGCGGAGAAATATCTGTCGGACGCAAAGGCACTGGCAGGAAAAGACGGCTATCTGTTAAGTCTTGTCGAAACATATCAGGAATGTGTAGCAAGGGAGGTGTCATAATGAGAAAAAAGACCTTTTTGCTTATACTAAGCGGCATATTGCCGATTACCGCTTTGTCGTTTACCGCTTTTGCAAACGGAGGAGATATGGCAGGCAGACCGGTTACTCCGCCTTCTGCTACCGATGTTATCGGTCAGATCGGTTCTTCCGCAACCGAAGCGTATACAGCCTCGCTTAACTTCTGGAACGATTACGGCAACAATATATCAGACGGTTTTAATCTTGCAGGAGAGAGCTGGAATAGCGTAAAAAATACGCCCGGCTTTGAAACAAGCTACGGCGATGCGGTGAAGACAGGCGACGGAATCTTTTCTGCCGCAGGATTCGCCACAAATTTAATGGATTCGCTTTCTGCGGCAAATCAGCTTACTCATCCGCAGGATAATCCCTACGCATCACACCCGGCACTGTCAACAGCATACGATACGCTTACCGCATGGCAGGCTATGATGAACTGGGCGGATATGGCTGTGGGGGATAAGGACCCGACAGGAACGGTAAAGGGTATGAACCTACTGCTTGGTGAGGCGGTGAAGAATTGGTCGGATGTTGCAACGCAGACAGCTTTACTGGATTATGCCGATCACAGTACGCTTATCGGAACGGTCGATATTACACTTCAAAATGTCAACGATTATTATACAGACCTGTTTCAGAATGTGTTTTATCCGTCAAGAGATGCCGAATGGTCGTTAGAGGACTGGTGGAAAAAGAGCTATTATGATAAGCTGAACTTCTATGCGCAGATGGTAAGGGAGGGACGTGAAAAGGAGTTTGAGTGGCTGCGTGACGAACTGCTGAATATGGCTCCTAAGGCAGGCAGTACAATCCTGCCGAATCACGTTACGGCGAAAAAACCGAACATATATCTTTATCCCGAAACCGAAACAGAAATAACGGTCATATTCGGTAAACCGGGTTATCTTACCTTGTCGATTCCCGAATATAATGACGGATGGACGGTAACGGCATCACCGGATGGCACGCTTACCGATAAGGATAAAAACAGCTACGGTTATCTGTTCTACGAAGCTCTTGTGAAAAGGAAAGCGTTTTCGACCGAAGAAGGCTTCATTATTCCTGCAAATAAACGTGCGGAAGCCTTCCGTGAAATACTGGCTTCTTACGGCTTTAATGAGCAGGAAACTGCAGACTTCATTGAATACTGGGCAGATTATCTTAAAGACGGCACGGATTATGTCATGTATCCGATGCTGACCGAAGGTGTTGATAATGCAATGCCGCTGACTTTTTCGGTTAAGCCTGACAGCATATACCGTATATGGTTCGGCTTTGCCGAATACAGCGGTGATGAAATAACGCTGCCCGAAATTATGCCAATCGTTCGTAAAGGCTTTACGGTTATTGAATGGGGAGGCGCTGTTCTTGATTGAGCCAATGCCGTGAATAAAATTGAGCCGTTGCACTTTATTTGTGCAACGGCTCGCTTTGCTGTCTGTATGCTTATTTGTCTTCTTTGCCGAAATTGGACGATAATGCGCTGAGAGGAAACGGCGGATTTGCAAGCGGCTTGCAGGCAAGCGATAACAGCAGATATTCGTTATCGTCTGCGGCAATCCTGTTTATTTTAAGCTCGCCGCATTTCTTACAGCGGTGTATCAGCGCCCATTCACCGTCGGGACGGACATAAATGCTGATAGGCTCCATTATTCCTCCGCAATCGGCTGAGCGGTCGCCGGGTATGTTGTCAAGATGTATGCTTGATAAGCAGTGGGGGCAGTGATTACGGTTGTTTGTGCCACAGTCCCTGACCGTGAGCGAAGGTTTACGGAATGCGCTGAAGCAAATTGCCGCAAAATAAAGCTTTATCCCCGAAAATTTCGGGGAATTTTCTATATTTTTAAGAAAAAGTATTGACAAAATTAAAAAGCGTGCTATACTGTGATTAGTGTATATATACAGATTACAGGAGAAGACTATGAATATCATTTTAAGCAACAGTTCAAACGAGCCGATTTATGCGCAGATTGAGGCTCAAGTTAAGCAGCAGATAATGAGCGGGGAGCTTTCGCCCGGGGAAGCTCTGCCGTCGATGAGAACGCTTGCGTCGCAGCTCAGGATAAGCGTTATCACGACAAAACGCGCCTACGAGGAGCTTGAGCGCGATGGTTTTATCGAGAACTTCGCCGGAAAGGGCTGCTTTGTAAAGCAGCAGAACACGGATTTTCTGCGTGAAGAAGCGGTTCGTCAGACCGAAGAGCTTCTGGGGAAAGTCTGCGAAAAGGCGAGGATTTGCGGTCTAACCGCAGATGAGCTTAAGGAAATGATTGACATTATTTACGGAGGGGAATGAAATGTGCGATTATCAGAACGCAATTGAAATCAGCGGCTTAACGAAGCACTATGACGGGTTCACGCTCGACAATGTGAGCTTTAGCGTGCCCGTTGGGAGCATAATGGGGTTTATCGGACAAAACGGCGCGGGAAAATCCACGACAATAAAGGCGATTTTGAATATCATCGGGGTTGACGGCGGCGAAATAAAGCTGCTCGGAAAAGATTACATTAAGGACGAATACGAGGTAAAATCGCAGATTGCTGCGGTTTTCGACGAGCTTCCGTTCTACGACAAATTCAACGCAGTGCAGATAAACACGCTGTTTCGCGGGCTTTACAAGACTTGGGACAGCAAAACGTACTTCGGTTATATAGAGTGTTTCGGACTGCCGAAAAAGAAAAAGCTGAAGGATTTCTCAAAGGGAATGAAAATGAAGCTGCAAATCGCAACGGCACTTTCGCACGGCGCAAAGCTGCTGATAATGGACGAGGCGACGACGGGGCTTGATCCTGTTGTAAGAAACGAAATTCTCGATATTTTCCGCGAGTATTTGCAGGACGAAACTAACAGTATTCTTATGTCCTCGCATATAACAAGCGACCTTGAAAAAATCGCGGACTGCGTGACGTTTATCGACAAGGGAAAAATACTTCTTTCGGGCGTCAAGGACGAAATTCTGGAAAACCACGGCTTGATAAAGTGCCGAAAAGAGGAGCTTTCGGAGATTGCGAAAGAGGATTACATAAGCGCGAGAATAAGCGATTTCGGCGCGGAAGCAATGGTTTCGGACAGAGAAGCCTGCCATAAAAAATACCCTTCCCTGCTTATTGAAAAGACAACGCTCGAGGAAATAATGCTGTTTTATGTAAACCGTGAGAAAAAGGAGTGGAACTGATGAAGTGGCTAATTTACAGCGAACTTGAGCGCTCGCGGAAAAGCGCGGTTTTATCCGTAATATTCACGGTTCTCGCAGTGGGAATTTTCGTGCTGATTGCGCTGAGCTTCAATTACGGAAACCTCGGAAAGCTGCCGATAGAAGCGAAAGAGAGCTTTTTTGATATGAACAACTCGGTTTCTGTTCCGCTGATTGCGATAATATCGGGATTTATCGTTGATGCGGCGATAGACGGGAGCAGAGAAGACAATTTGTGTTACAGATTGTTCCGCCGCTCGACGCCGATTTCACCGCTTAAATACTCGGCGGTAAACGTTATTATAATAAGTCTGTATTTCATAATAGGTCTGGGGCTTGCGTTCGGATTATCGGCGGTTGTTTTAGCGGTATCGGGGCTTGAGTTTACAGCCGAACACGCCGCCGCGATATTCTTCTGCATAGAAGTCGTGCTTATGATGAACGTGATAATGACGATATTTCAGGCTTCTTTGCACGTATCCAAGGACAAAGCGGGAATTATGATGATTACTATGTTTTGTATTCCGATGTTTCTTATATTTCTCATCACGGAGGGAACGGCATTTGAGATTTCGCAAGAGGATATAACAGGTTTTTTCTTAAAGCTTTTCCCGTTTTCGCCGCTTATAATTTTGGGATTGCTCGCCGCGTGCCTGCTCCTGACGGCTGCGGGAATAAAAAGGAGGGAGAAATAATGCGCGGATTGTTGTATAATCAGTTCAGGACGTTCAGAATGCCATTAATATGTATATCCGTTATGTCGGTCGTTTCCCTTATCGCCACAATAGGCGACAGCCAAAACAGCTATTCCGAGGATTTTGGATTTAACGCCTGTATAATAATGCCGTATATAATCTTTTTGCTGATAAACGCCGAGCTTTTTCGATTTTCAGAAAACCCAAAATGGCGCAATTTTGCGATATCAACGCCGATTTCAGTCAAAGGACAGGTCGCCGTGAAGTACGTTTTCACGATAATGATTTACGCTGCGATATTGCTTTTCGACGTGTTTGGCTGCTTTATAGCAACGCTAATGACAAGCGAAAATCAATTCACGCATATGCAGGCGGGGCTGATTTTCTTCGGAATTTCGCTTATTCTCAACTCGTTCGATTATCCGTTCTATTTTCGGTTCGGCTCGGAGAACGGCTCGCGAATTAAAGCGGCGTCGATACTTTTCGTGATAATTCTGGCGCTGATTTACGGGCTTTTCGGAGATGTTTCGTTTCTTTTCGGGGACTCCTCCGCGCAGGACTTGTATAATTTTATGAAAAGCCCGCCGATAAAGCTGATGACGTGGCTTATTCCGACAATGTCGGTTGCGCTTTTCGTTATTTCTTATATAGTATCGCTTCCGTTGTGCAGAAAAGGAATTGAACGGAGCGAGAGTTAGAAGCGGCGGGGGTCGCTTCGCTCCAGCCGCTCCCGCGGGGTTTAAGACCTTTTTCTGAATAAAATTGAGCCGTTGCACTTTATTTGTGCAACGGCTCGCTTTGCTGTCTGTATGCTTATTTGTCTTCTTTGCCGAAATTGGACGATAATGCGCTGAGAGGAAACGGCGGATTTGCAAGCGGCTTGCAGGCAAGCGATAACAGCAGATATTCGTTATCGTCTGCGGCAATCCTGTTTATTTTAAGCTCGCCGCATTTCTTACAGCGGTGTATCAGCGCCCATTCACCGTCGGGACGGACATAAATGCTGATAGGCTCCATTATTCCTCCGCAATCGGCTGAGCGGTCGCCGGGTATGTTGTCAAGATGTATGCTTGATAAGCAGTGGGGGCAGTGATTACGGTTGTTTGTTCCGCAATCCCTGACCGTAATGAATTTTCCGCAGGCTTTGCAGTTAAAGCCCTCGTCCTGCGTTCCGTCATCGGTTACTACAGTGTGATATTCGGTTTCTTTGTGTATATTTTTTACCGGTTCGTCTGTGCGTCTGCGTCTGTTCATATTTCCGTCCTTTTCAGATTATTAAAAACGGCAGGTGTATTTCAACCTGCCGCAGTTAAATTAAATTATACGGGCATTACCTTGTTAGCTTTATCAGCGTGTTCAGCGTCAATGCCAAGCTGTTTGTCCTTACGCTTTTCAAAGAACTTTTCAGCTACCTGACCGAACATAGCGTAGCTTAATACGTCCTCGTCCTGCTGTGACCACTTAGCACATTCAGCCTTCAGCTTTTCAAGTTCAGGCTCGATAAGGTCTGCGGGACGGCAGTCGATAGGCTGTTCGTCACCGAGAATCTTCTTTCTGAACTCGGGGTCGATGGGAGCAGGTGTCTTACCGTAGCTGCCCTTTACAAGGCCCTTGAATTCCTTTGTTACAGTCTTGTAACGCTCACCGAGAATTACATTGAATACAGCCTGTGTACCAACGATCTGTGATGTAGGTGTAACAAGGGGAGGGAAGCCTGCGTCTGCTCTTACACGGGGAACTTCCTTAAGAACCTCCTCGAACTTGTCAGACTTGCCTGCCTGCTTAAGCTGAGAAAGGAGGTTTGAAAGCATACCGCCGGGAACCTGATATATAAGAGCGTTAGCGTCAACTGCAAGAAGCTTGGGATCGAGCAGACCGCTGTCGATGTACTTCTTGCGGAGCGTCATAAAGTATTCTCTTATCTCTGTGAGGAGCTTTAAGTCAAGTCCTGTATCGTACTCTGTACCTTGTAATGCGGCAACCATTGACTCTGTGGGAGCGTGCGATGTGCCGAGCGCTAAGGGTGACATTGCTGTGTCTATAATGTCAACGCCCGATTCGATACCCTTTAACAGACACATTGAAGCAAGTCCTGATGTGTAGTGTGTGTGGAGCTGGATCGGGATATTTACAGCACTCTTGAGTGCTTTTACAAGTCTTTCTGTTTCATAAGGAGTAAGCAGAGCCGCCATATCCTTGATACAGATAGAATCAGCGCCTGCTTCTTCAATTCTCTTTGCGTAGTCGATGTAATACTGTTCTGTGAATACCTCACCGAGTGTGTAAGAGATAGCTATCTGAGCGTGTGCGCCCTCCTTCTTTGCAGCCTTAACGGCTGTTTCGAGGTTTCTTATATCGTTGAGCGCATCGAAAATTCTGATTATATCAATACCGTTTGCTACAGACTTCTGAACGAAATATTCCAGTACATCGTCAGCATAGTGACGGTAACCGAGCATATTCTGTCCTCTGAAAAGCATCTGTAACTTTGTGTGAGGCATTTCACGTCTTAATATACGCAGTCTGTCCCAGGGGTCTTCGTTCAAGAAACGTAAGCATGCGTCAAATGTAGCACCGCCCCAGCATTCAACCGAATGATAGCCTACCTTGTCCATTGTGGAAAGGATAGGGAGCATTTCCTCTGTAGTCATTCTGGTTGCGATAAGCGACTGATGAGCGTCACGCAGTACGGTTTCGGTAATTCCTACTTTTGCCATAACCTTTATTATTCCTTTCAATCAAGAGTTACGCATTGATTGTTGCAATCAGTGTGCCTGTTTCAACAGACTGACCCTTTGTAACATTGATGCTTGCAATTGTACCGTCACAGCTTGCTACAACGTCGTTTTCCATCTTCATAGCTTCGAGAACTGCGATTACTGTACCGTTTGTAACCTTAGCGCCTACTGCGAGCTTAACGTCTACGATAGTACCGGGCATGGGAGCGCTGATCTTAACGCCGCCATGTGCGCCTGCGGGAGCTGCGGGAGCTGCAGCCTTCTTGGGAGCGGGAGCTGCTGCGGGTGCAGCAACAGGTGCTGCACTGCCGTCTGTTTCTTCAACGGTTACATCATAAGCGGTACCGTTTACTGTGATATTGTATCTTTTCATAACAAAAATCCTTTCTTATGTCGATTAATATACGAAGTTAACGTGCTTTTTAGCAGGAGTAACAACTCTCTTTGAAGATGTTGCTTCAATTGCAGATGTCAGTGCGGACTTTGTATCCTCGGCTGTGATAACTCTGTCAACATAGCCGTTAGCCGCAGCTGTGAATGCGTCTGCTTCGTTGTCTGCATATTCCTGAGCCTGCTTTGCGTTGTCTTCCGAAACACCGTTTAAGAATACAACTGCCGCTTCGGGAGTTGTGGGAGCGATAACCGCACCTTCCCATGCGAATGTGAAGTCGCTTCCTGCCGCTGTGCTTGCGAGTGCAACATAAGCACTGCCGTAAGCCTTGCCTGTTACAACTGCAATCTTTGCTGTTGTAGCGGAAGCGTAAGCCTGTGCAAGCTTTGCACTGTCACGGATGCTTCCTGCAAGCTCAGCCGCACTTGACTTTTCAAAGCCTTCGCTGTCAACGAATGTAACAACGGGAATTGAATAAGCGTCACAAAGAGTAACGAAACGTGCGATCTTTGCACTGTCGTCTGCTGTCAGCTTTGCACCGTTGTTTGTAGCAACAAAGCCTGCTGTTCTCCAGTTAAGGCTTCCTATTGCGGTAACCGCAGATGTACCGAACTGCTTGTAAAGCTCAATAACGCTTTCCTTGTCGGCTACCGAGCTGATAAGCTCGATGCCCTTGAGATCAGCCGATACAGCCGCATCGTTTTCCATATAATAATCGTTTCCTGCCGTTTCAAGATTGTTCGCAGGGAGAACGGATAATAACTGCTTAGCCTTAGCTATAGCTTCTTCGCTGTCCTTTGCAAGAATAGCCGCTACACCTGACTTTGCGGCATTCTCGGCTGTACCTGCACCTGCCGTCTTATCATCGGCTGTAAAAGGTGCTGTCATAAACAGCTCTGACTTTTCTGTCATAATGACCACATCAGCCATACAAGCTATCATAGCGGCTGTGCCTGCGCAAAGGCCGTCTACTACAGCTATCTGGGGAACAGCACCCGAAAGTGCCGCACTCATCTTGGCTATCTCGCCGTATGCACCGAGTGTCTTCATACCTTCCTTGATATCTCCGCCCTTTGAGTCAAAGATACCGATAACAGGAGCACCGTTTTTAAGTGCCAGCTCGTAAACCTTCTTGATTTTGAGAGCTGCCGCAGTGTTTACCGCACCTGCATTAACGCTTGTGTCCTGAGCGTACGCATATACGACTGCTCCGTCAACATAGCCGTAACCGCTTACAACGCCTGTCTTTTCACCGTTTGCTCCGACAAATTTGCCAAGCTCGACAAAGCTGTCCTCGTCAAACAGAGAGATGAGCTTGTTTGCAGCTTCGCTTGCGGCTGTCTGCTCCATTTCAGCAATTGTTTTCTTCATTGCCAGAATTCCTCCGTTCTCGCTTTTCTGTGAAGCGGTAAGCTGCTGAAAATAAGAGCCGACCGCTGTTTATAATTATGCCTTTGGGCACATCATATTCAAGTATAATTATAACTCATTTTTGCTTTAATAACAAGCGAAATTCGCTATTTTTTGCAACTTTTATGAGATGTGAAAAAATTATCAATGTCAGAGATGTGATTATCGTTGTTTTGCACAAAACCACGTTTTAAAAGTTCATTCCATACCGTTTCGGATTGCATATTTACGGTACACTTATTTATATAGTGATTAAAAGCGTAGTTCATAGCGGTTCTCATAAGCCCGTCAACAAGCATTATGTACTGTGTTTCAAGCTTTTCGACAAACAGTGTTTCGCCGTCTGTCGTGCAGACGACCGAGCCTACAGGCGTATCGCCGTCCTTTGCCTCGAACACCAGCTTGTCGGTAATAATGTTGTTTTTAAGTATCGTAATCATTTTTTACCCGTTCTCTTGGTCGATTTGTCGCTCGAAACCAGTGCTTTCAGTCCCTTTAATTCTTCTGCGGTAAGGTCTGCCCATTCGCCCGGCTTCAGCATACCAAGCTTTATATTTCCGACAGCGTTTCTTTTAAGACGCACTATCTGTAATTTTACAGCCTCGCACATTTTTCTTATCTGTCTGTTCTTGCCCTCGGCAATCGTGAATTCAAGAACAGTCCTGTTTTCTTCTTCGGCAAGTACCGCAACGGTGCAGGGAAGTGTAACGCCCGTGTCGATCTTTACACCGGAAGCAAGCGTTGTCAGCTTGTCATCTGTTACCTCGCCCCTTACGGTTACACGGTAGCGCTTCTTTATATGACGTGACGGGTGCATTACGGCATTTGCAAGCGCACCATCGTTTGTGAGTATCAGAAGTCCCTCGGAATCCTTGTCAAGTCTGCCTACGGGATAAACACGCTCGTCAATGTCGTCGAGAAGGTCGGTAACTATCTTTCTGCCGTGCGTATCCGCCATAGTGGTCACATAGCCTCTCGGCTTATACAGCTTTATGTATCTCAGCTGAGTGCCGGATGAAGCTATCTTTTCGCCGTTTACCGTTACAATATCGTTTTTGGGATCGGCCTTGTCACCGAGAGAAACCGGTCTGCCGTTTACCTTTACACAGCCCTGTTCGATATATTCCTCGGCTTTTCTGCGTGAGCAGTAGCCGCTGTCTGCTATTATCTTCTGTAATCTCACTTTTTCCATTGTTCCGTAGTCCTTTCAAATTCCGTATCCATACAGTATCAGCGTGTCAGCAGTCCTGCAATGAATTTATATATAACGGTAAAAAAATCCGTTTTACGTTCTTTTTGTACACAGCTTTCAGCCGTTTGTAGCGGCACTGTCGCAATTGTATTTCCGTTTAGCAGGTAATGTATTTCGCCGACCTTTTCGCCTGCGGCAAGTCCTGCATAAATAAATTTCGGCATATATATTTCTGCGGTTATTTTGTCTTTCTGTTCGTTACACAGCGGCAGTTTTACGGTACCGCATTCAACACCGACCGTTTCCTTTTCTGAGCCGACAACGGATAAGGAAAGAGCGGATGAGTCGTACTTCATTTCACAAAGCGTCACTTTTTTGAAGCCGTAATCCAGCATTTTTGCGTGGTCGCTCCAGTCGTTCGGCGCATTAAGCGTTACCGCTATAAGCCTTACGCCGTCACGTTCGGCACAGCTTACAAGAGTTCTTCTCGCACTGTCGGTAAACCCTGTCTTAACTCCGATACAGCCGTCATAGCTTGTGAGCAGTTTGTTAGAGTTAACGAGTATGCGGTCGCTTTTGGGATTACCGAAAGAAACCTTTGCTTTTGGCAATCCGCATATTTTTGCAAAGTCCTTATTGTTCATCGCCTCCCGTGTAAGCAAGGCGAGATCATAGGCACAGGAATACTGACCGTCTGCATCAAGCCCCGACGGGGTGACAAAGTTCGTGTCGGTCATACCGATTTCTTCGGCTCTTTTATTCATCAGCACGGCAAAAGCCGATTTACTGCCGGATATATTTACCGCCGCCGCATTTGCCGCATCATTTCCCGAAGGCAAAAGCATGCCGTAGCATAAAGCTCTGCGTGTTACAATATCGCCTTCCCGAAGTCCCATTGAGGTCCCTTCGACCTTTATGGCGGTCGGGTCTACCTCGAATTCCTTGTCGGGTTCTCCTGCCTCAAGGGTCAGCAGAGCAGTCATTATCTTGGTCGTGCTTGCTATCTGTCTGTGTTCTTTTTCGTTTTTAGAAAAAAGCACAGTTCCCGTATCCGCCTCAATAAGAATAGCACAGGCGGCTGAAACGTCAGTTTTTGTTTTGTCGGAGCTTTCGAGATAGTCAAGCCGTGCTGCGCATTCGGCATAAGCTGCTGTCGCCGCCGAAAAAGTAAAAATCACGGCAGCTGCGACAGATAGAATCTTTCTTTGCATAACGTTGTCCTTTCCGCATAGTTTTGGTATATCTTATGCGAAAAGGACAGATGTTATTGCTTATTCTTCTGTTTTTTCTTCAGATTCTTCTTCGCCATCCTTCGAGAAGATAGCCTTGATCTTGGAAATAAGGTCGGGTACGCCGCTGATTATACCGTCAATAGCACTGTTGCCGGTTGCACCAAGTTCAAGCATTTTAACGTCGCCGTCACGCTGTACTACGATAAAAGCCTGCGGATTTATCGTGATGCCTGCGCCGCTTCCGCCTGCAAATACTTCCTTGGGAGCTTTTGTGGGCAGGTCTGAGCCGCCTGCGACAAAGCCGAAGCTGACTTTCGAAACGGGAATGATTATTGTTCCGTCGGGAGAGGTGATAGGGTCGCCTATTATAGTGTTAACGTCAACAAGCTCTCTTATCTTCTCCATAGAAGTTCCCATAAGTCCGTTGATTGGATGCTGTTCTGCCATTTTGATTTCCTTTCCGAAAGCTTACGCTTTCTCTGCTTTTGGCTTTGTATTGCTTTCAGCCGTTGCAGTTTTATTTACATTCTTTGAATTTATCTTCAAATATAATTTTGCTGTTCTGAATAAAAGCCACAAGACACAGCCTATGGCTGTTCCGAGCCTCAGTTTCACTTTGCACGAAAGCTCGTACTCCGTTTTGCCCGATGTAAAGTCTGCGGTAATATCTATCTTTTTCACATTCAGCTTAACGGTATTGTAAAGCACCGCTAAAGCTGTGTGTACAAGCCAGTTTATTTTTCCGTAGTTCATCGCCGCCTGCGCCGCATCTTCTCCGCTTGCAGTTATAAACAGATAAAAGTTACTTACACGGATATGTCCTATAAGCCGTTTTACCGGTTTTGACGCCGATGAGATGAGCTGTTTTACAAATTCAATTGTTTCGCTGATGTCGCCGCTCAGACCGAGCTTTGATAAAAGACCGTCGTCGCCGTTGTTATCTGCTTTTTTTCCGACTTTATGCGTTTTCTTGCTTTCTTTGGATATATCGCTGCTGCCGTTTGCTTTATCGGCAGTGTTTTCGGTATTCTGCACCGGTTTTTCGTTATCCGCAGAAATGTTATCGCTTTTATCGTCCGGCGATTTCTTTTGTTTTTCCTTGCTTTTCTTTTGCTTTTTATGTTTTTCGTCTTCGGGAGAAACAGAGAATATTGTTATGCCTGCGTATCTGATTTTTATTCTCGTTTCATCGTTCAGATGTACGTTGACTGTTACCGACAGCATGAGAGCAAGTACGATGATGAGCAATATATCTATGAAAATAAGCCAGCCCATAAGCCCTCCGTTTCGGTTTGGTGTGCGGACGGTACTCCGATAAGAGTATCCGCAGGAGTAATCGGATTATTCCTCAAAGCTGTCATCCGGAATAAAATCGCCGTCTTGCTGTAATGTGCCGATCTCATTCAGGTTTAACTGTCCGTCTTCATCGGGAAGGCTTGGCAGCTGTGCCAGACTTTCAAGCTTGAAACAGCGAAGGAAGTTGTCCGTTGTCTTGTATGTAATAGGTCTGCCGGGCAGTTCAAGTCTGCCTGCCTCATACAGCAGTTCACGTTCTACCAGCGTGTTTATAACACCGGAGCTGTCAGTGCCTCTGACCTGCTCGACAAACGCTTTAGTGACTGGCTGATTATAAGCTACTACAGCCAGTACCTCAAGTGCCGCAGGGGAAAGCCTTGCCTGACGCTTGTTTTCCATTGCACGCTTTATATAAGGTGCATATTCTTCTCTTGTCGAAAGCTGATATGAGTTTTCAAGCCTTAGCACCCTTATCGCACTGTCGGATACGTTGTATTTCCTTTCAAGCCTGTCAATCAGCTTTACCACCGTTTCCGGCTCGATGCCGCTTGCTTCGCTCAGCCGGTCAAGCGAAATCGGTTCACCCGATGCGAACAGCAGAGCTTCTATTATACAGATTGATTCATTGTAATTCAATTATCCGCCGCCTCGCTTTCATCCGGTTCTCCGAAAGAGAATTCTTCTTCTATTTTATCCTTAGGCACAAAGTGAAGATATTTGTTGTCATCGGTGAACTTTATACGGCTGTTCTTCGATAGCTCTAAAAGTGCCAGAAACACAGCCACACAGTCCGATCTGGACTGACCCTTATATAACGAATTTACTTCAACCTTATGACCGTCATTTATACGCTTCAACACATATACTATCTTTGTGAATACGCTGACAAAACTCTTTGCGATGGCAGGCTTTACATGAGGCACGGCTTTTCGTACCGCATCCTTGTAGTTTAAGTTCGACATTGCCAGAAAAAGCTCGTCCGGCTCGTGTATGCCGAGATATGCCTTGTTTTCTTCCACCTGTACGGGTGGACGCACGAATACATCATCGCCTACCCAGCTTTGCTGCAGCTGCAATGCTATCTGCTTGCACATAGCGTATTCTATCAGTACGCCCTGAAGCTCTTTCTTCATTTCTTCCGCTTCGTGCTTTGGCAGAAGTGCGGCTGACTTTATGTAGATAAGCCTTGCCGCCATTTCGAGAAATTCGCCCGCTATTTCTATATCGGCCTGCTTCATTCGGTCGAGATACAGCATAAACTGTTCGAGCAGAAGAGAGATTTCTATATCGTAAATATTCAGCTTATGCTTTGCGATAAGGCTCAGCATAAGATCGAGCGGTCCTTCATAGACCTCCAGCTTGAATTTCAGTTCCTGCATTTCTTATACTCCGAGAGGTACAAGAGGAACGTAAGAGGTCGTGAAATCAAGAAAGCTCATAACCGCATTGTCAAGGAAGTTCAGCGGTGCATCAAGCACACCTGTCCAGCAGATAGCGAGTACGGCGATCATTATATACTGTTCGTACTGCATCAGCTTGAAATATGTTCTTTCCTTTAAGAATACGAGCATTATTCTTGAACCGTCCAAGGGCGGTATGGGGAGCAGGTTGAACACTGCAAGCGAAACGTTGATGCTTGCCGCCATATCAAAAGCGTAGTAAACATATGCTACAACATCGGGATTTGAAGCACCGAAGAAGAACCATACAAGCTTTCCGATAAGTACGAAAATGTATGAGAGTATAACATTGGATAAAGGTCCTGCCGCCGCAGTCAGTGCCATGAACGTTCTTGCGGAAACCTTTCTTGCTCTGACGGGGTTTACGGGTGCGGGCTTGCCCCAGCCTAGTCCGACAGTAAGCATACCTATAGTACCCCAGAGATCCCAGTGCCTTATCGGGTTCAGCGTGATTCTTCCCGAATAAAGTCCTGTATCATCGCCCAAAAGATATGCCGCAAAGCAGTGTGCGCATTCATGTATCGGTATGGCAATAAGCAGAATTACCGCATAAGCGAATACAGTGATGATAATGCTCCGCTGATCGCCAAGACTGTTCATTATATTAAGTAACATAGATTTTCCTTTCACATTTGAAAATTACCACTATTAAGGCAGTATATTCATATTCTATTATACACTATTACCGCCGTATTTGCAACTGTTTTTTGCTTTATGTCTTATTTTCGGCTGTCATACGGCGGTTATGCGGTAAATTATTATAGGGGATAAAAATAAACCGCTCATTAAGAGCGGTCCAGACTGTCGAAAAATCTATATAATTTTAAAAAAAGGGGTCGCAGGGGCGTAGCCCCCGACAGGGTCTAGGGGCGGTAGCCCCAGTAATATAGCCCCTTTCCGGGGGAAAGGGGTTTGGGGATAGGGATAATAAATCAGAAGTTTATTTCAAAAATAGACTTTTTCTACAAGCTGAACCGCTCATTAAGAGCGGTCGGAATTATTTCTTATCTTTCTTTACATTGATTTCGGGAATAGCCACATTGTCGTAATTTACCGGCTCTTCGTCTGTTTCCTCGGTATCGCTTTGTTTTTGCTCTATTGCGTATACCTCCGGAAAAGCGAGATTGTCATAAAGAACATTGTAGTTTTCCTCCGAATGTCCTGCTTTACCATTCATTTTTTCTTTTTTCTTTTTCTGCTTGTCTTTATCTTTGCCGAACATATAAACCCCTCCAAAAGTAAACCACCGCAGGTTTACAGCATATTTATAAAGAACGTGATGGTGATACTGTTGAGAAAATCCGCAAACAGACTGCCTATAAGCGGAACAAGTAGATACGCCTTTACAGACGGCGCATACCTTTGACATATAGCCTGCATATTAGCCATTGCATTTGGTGTTGCACCCATACCAAAGCCGCACATACCTGCTGTCAGCACTGCCGAGTCATAATCTCTGCCCATAATTCTGTATACGACAAAATAGGAATACAGGAACATCAGCAGTACCTGTCCGCCGAGCATAATTATAAGCGGTAATGCAAGGTCGGCAAGCTGCCAGAGCTTCAGTGTTATCATTGCTATTCCGAGAAATAACGACAGGCATATACCGCCGAGGTCGTTTATTTCGCCCATATGAATGGTGATTTTGCCCGTGTATTCGCCGATATTACGCATAAGAGCGGCAACAATCATCGCACCGATGTATATCGGGAACGTCATTCCCGTCATAGTCAGCAGGTAGGAGATTACCGTGCCTGCGCCGACAGCGAGTACAAGCTGATATACGGCGGGAGCGTACATAGAGAAGTGACGCTCGTGCTTCTTGCCTTCTTCGACAAGCAGGCTGTCATCTTCGGGTACGACTGTCTTTAATAGGTCGTGCTTTACTATAAGCCGTCTGCCGATAGGTCCTCCGATAAGGCTTCCTGCGACAAGTCCGAATGTAGCCGCCGCAGTACATAGCGTGGTAGCTCCCGATACTCCGAGATCCTCAAGAACAGGACCGAACGCACCTGCCGTACCGTGACCGCCGACCATTGGTATAGAACCGGTACACATACCGATAAGAGGATCAAGTCCGAGCAGATTTGAAAGTCCGAGTGCGGTGAAGTTCTGTCCGATTATCAGCAGTATGACCAGTATCAGAAATACTATCATCGACTTTCCGCCGCTTTTGAGGACTTTAAGGTTTGCCTGGAAGCCTACAGATGTGAAGAACAGTACCATACAGACTTCTTTCAGCGTATCGTCAAAGCTGACGTCTGCAAGACCCGTGCCGTGCAGGATGCAGGTGAGTATTGCAAACAGCAGACCGCCTATAACGGGTGCGGGAATGCAGAACTTTTCAAGGAAATGTATCTTTTTGCGCAGAAATGCGCCAAGCATCAGGACAAGCACAGCTATTGCTACTGTCTGATACATATCAAGTGCTATGCTCATCTTGTTACTCCGTTTCTACGTTTATTCCGTTTTCGCCGTAATACTCGGCGGCACCCGGATGAAACGGGATATTGATGCCGTTGACAGCTGATTTTCTGTCGGTTACGATATTTACGGGAAGTGCGTTTTGTATGGTTTGTGAGTTATCGAAAATCGCCTTAGTTATCGCTTTCACTGTGTCTTTTGAGCAAGAATTTCCTGCAAGCAGTACAGCGGTAACGCCTATAGTCTTGATGTCTTCTGTCTGACCGTTGTAAGTGCCTGCCGGTATCGTGCAGGCAGAGTAGTAGTCATAGGAGCTTACAAGGTCGTTTATTCTATCGCTGTCAAGCGAAACAAGACGAGCAGCGCCCTTGTCGCAGAGTGATTTTACAGTAGGATTAGGTGCGCCGATAGTGCAGAAAAATGCGTCTATAGTGCCGTTTTCAAGTTGACTTGCGGCATCCTTGTAATCAAGGTTTACCGTCTTTATCATATCCTCGGCAATGCCGTATGAAGTCAGTATCTGCCTTGCGTTATGCGCAGTACCGGATTCTTCTTCACCGATGCTTACAGCCTTTCCTTTAAGATCCGAAACGCTTTTTATATCACTGTCACTGCGTACTGCGATCTGACAGCTTTCTGTGAACAGTCCTGCTACTGCGCCGAAATCATGGTATTCTTCTTTAAAGCCGTTTCTGCCGTTCCACGCATCGTCTATTATGTCGGTCTGAACCACTGCCATCTGAAGATAGTTTTCTGAGAGCAGACGCATATTTGCGGCAGAGCCTGCCGTTCTTTTGATATTGATATTGTAGCTTTCGAGCGAATCTATAGCATTCAGTTCACTGCCGAAAATGTAGTAATTTCCGCCCTCAGCCGCCGTGCCGATTCTCACTTTGTCGCTTAGGTCGCAGCCGCCGCATAAAAGCAGTATTGCGGTGCATAACAGCGGTATCAAGAATTTTTTCATTTTTCACCTCAGGTTATATTGTATAAAAGATATTGTAGCAAGAATTTATTGTAATGTCAAGTAGAAGAAGTTGACGGTTGAGGGGATATGTGGAAGATAGATAAAAAAAGAAAATCGCCGTACAGGGTACGGCGGGGAAAACTATTTATATTAATTTTATATATTCATCTTTATTTAATCCTAGTATCTTACTGTTCGAGTGGATTATTTTATCTATGTCATTTTTCTTTTCATCATCTGCTTTTTCAATCCAAGCTGGGCACTCGTCATCAACTGTTTTTAAATTGCCTTTTATTTCTTTTTGTAGTTCTAGATATCTATTATATTCCGAAATTTTGCTCCATGTAACTTTTTTTATACCGGTATAGTTTAATATGTAGCTGTCAATAGGAATATCTAAATTTATATCATAAATCCAGCTGAATTTATCGCACCATTCCTGTGCTTTTTCATTGCCTTCACAAAGAGAAGAAACAGTTGTGATTATATAGAGGTTTTTCAAAGTCATATTGATAAGCTTCTGGGCATTACCGATTGTGAAATACTGTGGGTGATCTTTATCAAGATTATAAAACTCCTCGTTGTGCTGCTTAGAAAGATTATCATAGGAGTTATCAAAACCGATATATTCTTTATCGCCGTTTACAAGTTTGTTACAGATATTTTCATGCCACTTGTTAAAATTGCCTGTATATTTTGACAGGTCATCGACAGCTTTCATCGTGATTCTAATAATTTGCTCTTTTACAATGAAATGGATAGCTTTGCGCTCTTTTTCACATTTATCATACGCTTTCTGATAGTTGGGTTTATTTTTTTTAGATGGATTTTTAAGAACAAGTGCGTTTCGCATTGTTGCGTCATTATATGCCGCTCTCACGGCTCCTTCAAAAAGGCTACCTACATCAAAAGTTGCTTTGAAATATGAGAATAACATAAAATCAAGTGCATTTTTTATTTGAGTATCATCTAAAATAATTCCTGTAATCATAACTTTCTCCTTTAAACCATCAACATTCATTTTGATTCTCGTCTTTATTTCCGGTTTTGATATAGTTAAAAGTTGCTGAATCGCAACCGTCAAATGCGCCCTCACCGATATCTGCAACCGAATCGGGAATGGTTATACTTGTAAGGTTTTGGCAGCTTCTGAATGCACCGGCACCGATGCTTGTGACCGAATCGGGAATAGTTATGCTTGTAAGGCTACTGCAACCGTAAAATGCACCTTCATCAATGCTTGTAACCGAATCGGGAATAGTTATTGCTGTAAGACTGTGACAGAATCTGAACGCATCCTTACCAATGCTTGTAACCGAATCAGGAATGGTTACACTTGTAAGATCGGAACAAAGGCAAAACGTCTCATCATTAATGCTTGTAACCGAATTCGGAATAGTTATACTTGTAAGGCTAAAACAACCGTCAAATGCATCTTCGCCAATGCTTGTAACCGAATCCGAAATAGTTATACTTGTAAGGCTACTGCAACCGTAAAATGCACATTTACCAATACTTGTAACCAAATCGGGAATGATTATGCTTTTAAGTCCGTAGCATTCGTAAAATATACAGGGACTGATACTTGTAACTGAACCCGGAATAGTTATGCTGTTAAGACTTCCGCAACCATCAAAAGCGCCCCCACCAATGCTTGTAACCGAATCGGGAATGATTATTGCCGTAAGACTGCAACAGTATCTGAATGCACCTTCACCAATGCTTGTAACCGAATCGGGAATGGTTATACTTGGGAGGCTTTCACAACATTCAAATGCTTTATCACCAATACTTTCAACCGAATCAGGAATGGTTACGCTTGTAAGGTTTTTGCAGCTTCTGAATGCATCGGCACCGATGCTTGTAACTGAATCGGGAATGGTTACGTTTGTGAGGTTACTACAGCCTTCAAATGCACCTTCACCAATGCTTGTGACCGAATCAGGAATGGTTATGTCTGTAAGACTATTACAGTTGTTAAATGCATAGTTACCAATACTATTGACTGAATTCGGGATGGCTATGTCTGTAAGGCTGCTACATTTGTTAAATGCATAGTTACCGATACTATCGACTGAATCCGGAATGGTTATGTTTGTTAGGGTTTCACAATATTCAAACGCACCATTGCTGATACTTGAAACAGAATTCGGAATGGTTATGTTTGTGAGGGTTATACAAAAACTAAATGCACCTTCACCAATGCTTGTGACCGAATCCGGAATAGTTATACTTTTTAAGGTGCAATGTTCAAATGCCCGTTCACCGATTTCTTTCACGCAGTCCGGTATAACTACCTCGGACACGCCATTCTCTTCTATGTATTTTTTCAGAACGCCGTCATTTGTAATTTGAAATCCCATGTTCTTCTCCTTTACAACAATACTGTTATTTCAGACTTACAGATATTCTGATATGTCAACTGCGTTTTACAAGATTATCAAAATATCGTGTCGCTATCTGATAACAGATTCGGTTTTCGGTTATCCGTTTTATTTTATTGTACTGTAATTATATCAAAAAAGCAATACATAAAAACGGATAAACTACTAACTTACCTACTTGGCTTAAATGGCAAAGCGGTAAATAAATACTACCTGTTTTACTAAGCAAAATATGAGCAGATTTGCGGCTTGAAATACTGTTTTGCAAAGTGAACGCAATCCGACTTAACATCACAACTTCACTTTGACAATTCAGATTTCTTATAATGCAATTATACACAAGCCCCTGTCCCAAAAACAGTACATTGTTATGTTGCAGAAGAAATTTATGCACAAAAGTGGGGCAGAAAATAAAAACAAGCCGTATTTCTACGACTTGCCATAATTATTAATTTGTTTTACGAGAGCATAAAACTGTAAGATCTGCTATCTGACAGTTTTCATCCCCCAAGATAGACCCTGAAATTCCTCTCAAGCAACGTTTTCACCAGCTCCTCGTTACTCCTTATCTTGTGCTGTGTTTCTATTCCGTAGGCACTGTCAAAGTCGGTGCTGTGCAGATCGCTTCCTGCGGTGATAACCGTATCTTCGTTGCCGAAAACACGGATTGCTTTTTCGTTTTCAATATCACGGTTTCCTCTATTGTAGCCCTCAATTCCGTCAACTATCGAAATATCCGGTACTTCATCTGGATTTTTTATGTAATCTCTGTCACGGAAAGGGTGAGCGTAAGCTATAAATCCGCCGACTGAGTGGATCTCTTGTGCCCATATATTCAGATCGGCATTTCTCAGAAACGGACGTGATAAAAGAAATTCCGGCTCAAAGCCGTAGGCTAAAAATTCCTTGCCGTTACCGTAGCCTTCTTCAATGCCGAAAAACAGGTCAAAATCAAGTTCTTCGGCGATTTTTCTGCCGTTCGTGTATGCCTTGCTGTATTGCATAATAAGCTGTTCCCACGGCAGAGAACGTGAAACACAGGTGTTGCCTCTTATAAAATGGTTTGTTACAACAGCACCCGAAAAACCGATTTTAACGTACTGCTTTATCATATCTTCTACCAAGCTTACAGCGCAGGCACTGCCTTCTTTGGTGTGCATATGCAATTCGTATCTGTACATAAGAAACTCCTTTTGATTCGATGAATGTTCGGATATTATTGTAACACATTTTGAGTGGTTTGGCAAAGGTATGTTTTATCAGAGTGCAGACTATGGCAAAACCCCGATCAAAAAGCAAATCGGGGTTTTGGCTAAGCTGTTATAGCTGAATTTGAATTTACAAACTCGGATAATTGCGGATTTATTGCGGTGATTGCAGTGCTATTTTGCTAACTTTTGTTCGCCGTTCTCGCTTGTGTAATAAATATAATCGTAATCTCCCCACAGCGAACGTGGGATTATTTTTTCACCGCTTACAATTTCGCTGAGAATGCCTGTTGAAAGGTCGTAACGCTTGATGCTGTCCTTTTCGCTGATAAAATAGATGCTGTGAGCATCGTAAATCAAGCCTTCAGTTACAGGCTCGTCTATTATCAGTGACGCATTTTTATTTACGCCTACCTTATACAAACCGCTGTCTGTAACAAAGAAAAAATCTCTGTCATCGGTGAAAACCAAGGAGCTTGTCGTAAATATGCTTTCGCTGTCCTTAAAGGTAAGTCCGAACAGATTTTTTTCTACTCCTCGGGTGTTCTGAGCAATTGTTTGTGTCGAAAAGTCATTCAGGTCATAGTACCGCATTGCTTCGGTTCCGTCTTTGGCGATATACTCGACTAAAATGTAATGCTCGGTTATAAAGCAATGAATGAAAGTTTCGTCCGAAAAATAGCTCTGCGGAATATCGAGCTTTTCATTGCTTGCAAGATCGATCAGCGATATTGAAAATCCACCGGAAGACTGATTGGTCTCAAGAACGATTTCATATTTGCTTGTTTTCAGTCCTTCTGTAAAAGGGATGTTATATTCGCCGATCAAGGTATATGAGCCGCCTACAAGCTTCATTGTATCTTCGGGGTCGTAGCGGTTATTCGCAACACTGCACGAGGACAGAAGCAGTGAAGTGACAATGCACATAGTTGACAAAAGTGCCGCCTTGCGTATCTTTTTCATTTTTCTTTTCAGTCGGTTATTGCAGGAAAGAATCGTTCCTGCACAAGCTGCCACAGAAAAAATCAGCAAACCGCACATAAGCACTGCAGTATACCAAAGAGGCACTCCCGAAAACTGCATATAATTGTTTTCGGCGGTCGGCATGACATCACCATAAAAATAACCGTAGCCACGCATAGCCCCTGTCGGCAGAAGATAGCTGAGATTTGAGCGATTGCCGACATAGTCGACAACTATCTGCACGGTTACAAGCGAAAATACGCTTGCGGAATAGCTTTTAAAAAGCTCGGAAATAAGAATTGCAACCGAGGCGATGAAAATACTTCCCATCAGTTTAATAAGCTGGGTCTGAATAAACAGACTGCCTATAGAAAGCTCCGCCGTACAATTCGTCATTATCACTATACCTCTTGCGGAATACGCCCAGTATTCAAAGGGAAGCTGTTTTGAAAGACAGTATCCCTCAACCGCCGAGAGCAAAACCGATGCCACTGCGACCGAAAAGAGCAGAACTGTCGTTTTTGCCGCCATACTGCGTGACTGTCCTGCTGGAGTAGTACACAGGATATATCTTGTCTTGCTTGTATACTCTGTGATTACACTCAGACTGCATATAAGACAGATTGCAAGCACAAAAAGGTAATCGGCCGACGCTTCGCATATTATAGGGATATAGCTTACAGGCAGAATATCGCATTGGCGTTCTTGCGCCTGCCGTACCTGTTCGACAGTTTTTTCAATCTGCTTTTTGATATTGAGGGTCGGTTCGTACAGCTTCATCTGCTCGTAATATTCAATATCCGATATTTTGTGTTCCAGACGCTGATCAATCAGCTTATCGTATTGTTGACTTGCCGTTTCAAGCTGCTTTTCAAGCTCGTCTGCACGGTCAGTTTTTTCTTCGGTCACTGCTCCTATAAACGGAGAGATTATCTCAAAATATTTCTCTCTCTCTGTAGCAGAGTCAAATCCGTATGTCTGCTTTGCAAGCGGCAGAGAAGATAGCAGTCTTACTATTACTACAGCTGCCAGAATTATTATTGCGTACTGTTTTATCAGTATCTTTTTCATCTCATATACAAATATTTTCATATAGCATTACTCCTCGCTTTTCCGGTAAGCCGTATCGCACGTTGCGGACAGGCGACAGCAAAGCAAATAAGATTTACTGTAACGCAAAGAAGTATTGTAAGTATCGGCAGGAAAATTATGTTAAGCACAGGGAAGCCCAGCACATTAACAAATTTCGCATCGGTGAAAAAGTTACTCATACATATCATAGAAAAAGGAGAGAATTGTGATGGTAAAGAGCCGTGCAGATAGATAAGCGCACCTATTGCGCAAAAGCTCAGGGCATAGGAAATGCCGATGTTTTTCTGGGTAGAGGATATGAGCAGTACAATTTCACCGATAAGCACAGTAAGCAGAAATCTCATAAACGCCGTAATAAGTATTGCGGTAAATATGCTTATGTCAAGCGGCGCATAAGTAAAGCTGTGTATTGCATATATCGGCTGCTCCAAAAATTCAATGCCGTACCGACAGCCGAAGGATAAAATATCCGTAAATGTCATTATCACCGTAATGGCGGCACAAAATGCGTACATACACAAATGCTTTGCAAAAAATACGCTTTTGACCTTTCCGCAGGCGCATATTATCTTGTCATCGCTGATAGCCTTTTGTTTTGAAAACGAGGGAGCAAATACAAACAGCACCATTATCATCGAAATAAAGGTAGAAAACTCATAGTCAAAGTAAAGGGCATAAGTATCGTAATTGCCGTATACGTCTATATGACGGTTTCCGTACAGGCGTTCAATCTGCTGAGCCTCTCTCACCTTGTAGTCGTTTTTGCCCTCGTAAAACGCAATTGCGGTCTGTGTTTTCTCTCTAAGCACAATGATATTGTTTATGTATTCTATCGCATATTTCATTTCTTCGATAACTTTTTCCGATGACCCGTTATCTCCGAAGGCAAAGCCGGTATAATATCTGTCATCGGGCGTAGTCGGATAGTCGAAATCCGATGAGCTTACAATAGCCGACATTTCATTTCTGTATGCGGCTATCCGCTGTATTTTTTCATCGGTGATCTCACCTTTGTACGCCTGATATATATTGTGCATAAGACCGTCGGCAAGATAATCCTGTGTGCCATATAGTTGAACGGTTTCATTGTGCTTGTACAGGCTTACAAGTATAAGAGCCGCAAACAACAGCAGAACGGGAAGCCGCAGTATATTCTTTTTCAGTTCATATTTAAACAGTTTCATATCACATATCTCCGAAATAATATATACATACGTCCTCAAGTGTAGGCGGTACTGAAACAGCGTCGTTTTCGGGATATTCATCGGATACTATTCTCAGGGTATACTTATTGCCGTCAGACACTGCGTTTGATACACGCATACGGTTCATATAGTCCATTACTTTGTCACTCTGTGCGGTTATCTCCCATACCTTGTCTGAAATATCGGAGCAAAGCTCCTCCTGCGTTCCTGTTTTTATTATCCTGCCGTCGTTCATAAGCACGACAGTTTTTGCTACATACGCAATATCGGTCACGATATGAGTTGCAAGTATTACTATTTTGTCTGCGGCAAGAGAACTTATAACATTTCTGAAGCGTATACGCTCCTTTGCGTCAAGTCCGGCGGTAGGCTCGTCAAATATAAGCACCTTCGGTTCTCCGACTATAGCCTGTGCTATGCCGAGTCTTTGCTTCATTCCGCCTGAAAAAGCGCCGATTTTCTTGTCGGCATCCGCACGGAGATTTACTCTGCCGAGCGTTGTCAAAGCGTACTCGTCTGCATTATCGGGAGAGTATTTTTTCAGTGCCATTATGTACTTTATGTAGTCCTTTGCGGTAAAGTTGCGATAAAAGTCCATACCTTGCGGCATAAAGCCGAGATGCGACAAAAAGCTGTTGTCATTACCGTCGGTAAAGGATATATTGCCGCTGTCCCTGCCGATTATCCCCGTGATAATATTTATCAGCGTTGATTTTCCCGCACCGTTGGGTCCGAGAAGTCCGTATACTCCCTCGGTAAGAGTGAGAGAGAAGTCTTCAAGAGCGTTTTTGCGTTTTTTACCCTTTGTGTAGGATTTTGTGATACCTTCTAATTTAAGTTCCATTATTTTCCCTCGTTTGTTAAATTCAAAGCATACAGTGCATCTTTATAATGTGCTGTATGCTTTCTTCTGCTGAAAGTGTGTTGCCTTAACTGTCAGTACCTGATCATCCGTAATTTTGGTTACGCTCTATCCTTTGGCCATATAGCTTCAGACTGAACAGTATGACTCATTATGCATTTCCCGTCGTCGCGTAGGCAGGCGACAGGTAAAAAGACTATCGTGTCACATTCGCCCAGTATTTTCGAAAAATCCTGTGCTTCATATACATACAGCTTTCCCGGTTTCATATCTATGCTTTTATAAATACTTCCGTCCGGAAAAGCGTGGGGAGCACCGTTTACAAACATAGAAACAAGGTATCTTCCCTGTGAAGATATTTCATAGTCAAATTCACCGTCTTCACTTACCGATGTGATAAAACCCAGATCAAGCTTTCCGTTTTCATCAAAATTAAAATGTGAATGATATTCGGAATCGACATTTGCAAAGGGGCGTGTATTTTCAGTTATGGCTTTTGGGGCAATATTAGCCATTTCCGAGTATTTCTCTATAACCTCATCGGTTAAATCCAGCTCGGTAATACCGCTCTCTGAAATCTTATCCTTGGTGTAATTGGTTATCGGCGAATTAAGTGTCAGTGTACGAACCGTACAAGTAGCTGCCCGATGCATCAAAAATCCCACAGGATATTCAGGCTGAAGTCTGAAAAGCGGGTTATCTACAGAAATAACTGTAATCTGCAGCTTTGTCAGGTCCTTATCCTTTTCGTTTATCTGCGGCTCAAAGCTGAAGGTGATTTTTTTGCGTGCAGTGTAATCCTCGTTTTCCTTTACGAAATCATCCTTTTCATAGGTCTGAACATACATATATTGATCTTTTTGGTCGCCGTATGATATTTTCTGAAGTACGCCATTTATTGCTATAAGGCATCCTGTTGATACATCTGTGAAAGATTCTTCCGATTTACAGCTCTGTTCTATACTGCAAGGCAATTCCATTACGCCGCCGTTATATTCAACATCCTTACTTATGTCGCATAACACGCCTCCGTTTCCGAGTGAAATGAGTTTTTCACGTGCTTTTGCGGATCTTTCCTCAGGCGTTAAGTCTTCTTCGGAACGGTCATTTTGCGATGCCGATATATCGGTGCTTTGCGAGATCTCAAAGTCTGCACTGACAAGCCCGTCCGATATAGCTTCAGGGGCTGATGAACAGCCGGAGATGATGAGAGCAAGAAACGATGCTGTCAGAGGTTTTAAAAGTTTTTGTGTTAAAGTTATGTTTTTCATGCTCTATCCTTTGGCCATATAGCTTCTGACTGAACAGTTGCACTCATTATGCATTTTCCATCGTCACGCAGGCAGGCGACAGGTAAAAAGACTATCGTGTCACATTCACCCAGTATTTTTGAAAAATCCTGCGCTTCATATACATACAGCTTTCCCGGTTTCATATATATGCTTTTATAAATACTTCCGTCCGGAAAAGCGTGTGGAGCGCCGTTTACAAACATAGAAACAAGGTATCTGCCCTGTGAAGACATTTCAAACTTAAATTCACCGTCTTCGCTTACCGATGTGATAAAACCCAGATCAAGCTTTCCGCTTTCATCAAACATAAAATGTGAACGATTTTCTGAATCGACATTTGCAAAGGGGCGTGTATTTTCAGTTATGGCTTTTGGGGCAATATTAGCCATTTCCGAGTATTTTTCTATAACCTCATCGGTTAAATCCAGCTCGGTAATACCGCTCTCTGAAATTTCATCCTTGGTGTAGTTGGTTATCGGTGAATTAAGCGACATTTTAAGCACATGGCTTGTACCGGCTCTATGAATCAAAAAGCCCACAGGATATTCAGGCTGAAGTCTGAAAAGCGGGTTGTCTACCGTGATAATTGTAAGCTGCAGCATTGTCAGGTTCTTATCCTCTTCGTTTATCTGCGGCTCAAAGCTGAAGGTGACTTTTTTGTATGCAGCGTAATGTTCGTTTTCCTTTACGAAATCATCCTTTTCATAGGCCTGAACATACATATATTGATCTTTTTGTTCGCCGTATGATATTTTCTGAAGTACGCCGTTTATTGCTATAAGGCATCCTGTTGATGCTTCTGTGAACCCTTGTTCCGATTTACAGCTATGGCTTATATTGCAAGGCAATTCCATTACACCGCCGTTATATTCAACAGTGTCAACGTTGTCATCTACGTCACATAACACGTTTCCGTTTCCGACCGACATGAGCCTTTCGCTTGCTTTTGCGGATATTTCTTCACGAGTTAAATTTTCTTCGGAACAGTCGTTTTGCGATGCCGATGTATCGGCGCTTTGCGAGATCTCAAAGTCTGCACTGACAAGTCCGCCCGATATAGCTTCAGGGGCTGATGAACAGCCGGAGATGATGAGAGCAAGAAACGATGCTGTCAGAGGTTTTAAAAGTTTTTTCATGTTCATACTGACAATCTCCTAATAATTTCTTTTTTTGTGATAAATTTTCTTGCCGTCCGAAACAGTAAGCGTACAATACTGTTGTAATATAATCTGCAATTCTGTCGGACGTTTCAATATAATGTATGTTAGATATAGTGGTATACAAGGGAAATTTTGCTGAAATAATAAACGGAATTACCGTAATGAATAAATAATCTGATTTAATTATAACTCTGATATATTCCTTTGTCAAGTATTTTGATACGCATTTGTGATAGTTTTCTTGTACTTTTTATTAATGTCAGAGATAAACAGGGTAACAAATTTATAGTTCGGATATTATCGATAAATGTATAAAAATAAATCCGTACATCACGGCAATGTACGGATTTTTAATTATGGCACCCCCTGCGGGAATCGAACCCACAACTAACCCTTAGGAGGGGTTTATTATATCCATTTAACTAAGGAGGCGTGCTTGCATATTAAATTAACAGATAATATTATACACTATCTGCTTCGGATTTGCAAGCACTTTGCGAAAATTATTTATACAGTTTTCCGTCACAGACGGTCAGTATCCTGTCGGCATATTTGGCATCGGAAAGGCTGTGTGTGATAAGAATGACGGTTTTGCCGCATTTGTGGCGGGAGAGAAGCAATTCCATTACTTCCTTTCCGGAGCGGCTGTCAAGATTTCCGCACGGCTCGTCCGCAAGGATAAGGTCGGGGTCTGCGGCGATTGCTCTTGCGATAGCGACACGTTGCTGCTGTCCTCCCGAAAGCTCATACGGCTTGTGCGACAGCCTTCCCGAAAGTCCTACAGCTTCAAGCGCAGAAAGTGAGCGTTCAAGGCGTTTCGCTGTCGGGATACCTCTGTAAGTAAGAGGCAATGCTACATTTTCAACCACCGACAGCGTCGGTATAAGATTGAACGACTGAAAAATAAAACCTATCCTTTCGTTTCTTATACGGCTCAGCTCGTTATCGGCAAGCGTTTTTGTGTCAAGTCCGGAAAACATATATGTTCCGCTGTCGCAGGTGTCGAGCAGACCGAGAATATTCATCAGCGTGGATTTTCCCGAGCCGCTCGGACCTGTAATTGCTATGAACTCGCCCACGTTTACCGTAAGGCTGACGTTGTCCAGTGCCTGTACCGTACCGTCAGCCATTGTGTAGTGCCTTGATATGTCAGCGGCGTTTATCAGAGCATTCCCGTTTGCTTGATTGACATTCCTGCTTTCTTTCATAAGAGCCGACCTCCTTCGGTGAGAAATAACGGCAAGGCGAGGCTGTCGTGTTGGTTATTACGCCTGCACCGTGAAGTCCGCAACAGCCGTCATGCTGATGTATGCAAGGCTCGCCGCATATTATCATATTCATTTTTCCACCCTCTTTTTGTGAGATTATAAAGCTATTTTTAGCCGCAACGACTGTAATATTCACTGCATTTCAGTAATATTTTCCGTAACGGCAGATAAACTAAGTAGGTAAAAACGAAAAGGAGAATGAGTATGAATTACCGCAAAACATACAAAAAAAGAAAGGCGTTTCATATTACGATTATCGCAATTTCGGTTATTGCAGGGCTTTATTTCAATATGATGCTTCCCGGTGTTATAAGGGATAACGTTCCTTGTGTGGACGTAATCTTCCCCGAAAGAACAGAATATATCCCGTCCGTAACCAGCAGCGGTACGGTAGGTTATTCACAGGTCAGGAGCATAAAAGAAGAAATACCGCTTATTATAAAGGAATATCTTGTGAATGTCGGCGACAGGGTAGACCAGGGACAGACGATAGCCGTTGTTGATAAGCAAGCGGTGTGTGATAAGCTGAGCAATATATACAGCGGTTCGGTATCCGATGTGCTGACGGCGGCAGAACTTTCCGACAGGATACCTGAGGAAATACCGGCTTTGGTATCCGGAACGGTATGCTATCTTGCAAAAAGCGGAGAACTTATAGATGCCGGAGCGGATATTGCAAGGGTAGGAGGCAAGGGCGCACTTGTGCTGAATGTTGCTGTGCCTGAACGCAATCTGTCGAAAATCAGAAAAGGGCAGACCGCATTGCTTACTCTGTCATCTGTTGACGGGAAATTTACAGGACAGGTGAAAGGTATCGGCAAAAGTACGAGAAAGCAATATCTCGGTGCCGTAGAGGAAACCGTAGCCGATGTTATGATAAGTATAGAAAGCCCGTCGGACAAGCTCAAAAGCGGTGACAGCGGATATGCGGAAATACAGACAGGTCTTAAGCGTGATATAGTTACCTTGCCTTACAGTGCGGTAATGCAGGATGAAAAAAGCGAATATATCTACGTTATCGAGAACGGCAGAACAACAAGGCGTGACGTTATAACAGGGCTGGAACTTGCAAAACGGACGCAGGTTTTCGGGGTAAGCGTCGAGGAGGAAGTTGTAAAAAGCACGCAGGGAGTAGCGGCAAACTCGATTATTATCAGAAATAAGACGGAATAAAGGAATACACAGGTACAAAACGGTAATTATATAACAGTTGGATATGAAACATAAAGCGGAGGTAGGTTATGGGACTGATGTCGGTTATGGCTGATATATGGAGAAGCAGGAGCAGAAGTGCGCTGACTATGAGTGCAGTTGCGATAGGTATTTTTTCGGTGACGGTAATATCGGCGGCAGGGCAGATAGGCACAGCCAAGATAAACGACAGCCTTGACGATATGGGAGTAAACTCTGTACTTGTAGAGGCACAGGAGGCGGGAGTCGCTCTGAGCGACAGCGATATAGATGCTTTGGGCGGATTGAGCGGTGTCAACGGAGCGATGCCGCTTATGGCACAGGTCACCAAGTGTGAGCTTATCGAAAGCAACGTTTCGTGCATGGTGTGGGGAGTAAACGAGAAAGCGGACGAGATTATTTCGATGAAGGCGATACACGGCAGACTTATTGACAGATCGGATCTTAAAAAAGCCGAAAATATCTGTGTTATTGATGATGAGATAGCACTCGAAACATACGGAAGGACGAACATAGTCGGGAAGACGGTGAGCGTGAATTTCGGCGGTAAATACACTGATTTTACGGTGATCGGTGTTGCCGAGTCGGGACTCAGCCCCATACAGAATATGATGAACGATGCTGTGCCGTATTTTGTATACATTCCCTACACCACAGCACAGAATATAAGCGGCAAAAGTGAATATGACAAGATAGCCGTTCTTCTTGACAAGAGCGGTGACGGCGAAACTGCGATAGACAGAATTAAAACCTGTATGGCAAATGTTAAGGGTGAGGGAAGTATAAAAATAAGCGAGCTTCAGAGCCAGAAGAAACAGCTTGACGGAATACTGGCTGCCGCAACCTCTGCACTGTCGTTCACGGCAGGAATTTCGCTTGCGGTTGCATCCGTATCGGTTATGACCGCAATGCTTGTAAGCGTCGGTGAACGAAAACGTGAGATAGGCATAAAGAAGTCGCTCGGAGCAAGGAATATAAGAATAGTCGGCGAGTTCTTAGCCGAAAGCACGATGATATGTATTATCGGCAGTATCGTGGGCATTGCGGCAGGCTGTGCGGTGGCGTTTGTCATAGGTCTTGCGGTCGGTGAGAGCTTTGTTATGCAGACGGATATAATGCTTATTGCAGTTGCGGTGTCGGCGGTGATAGGCATGATTTCGGGGAGCTATCCTGCATATAAAGCGGCAAGGATGAAGCCGGTGGATGCGCTGAAGATGTAAAGATTCAAAAAAAATTTTCCCCCTACCATCTTGACAGCTAACGATTATTAGCTTATAATATAGCTAACGATCGTTAGCTTATTTTACATCGAGGTGAATATATGAAACAAGCCTCCAAAAAGGAAGACACAAAACAACGCATACTTGACGAAGCGTTGCGGCTCTTTTCACAAAGCGGTTATGATGCTGTAAGTGTTGAGAGAATAGCTTCGGCGGTGGGAATAAAAGCGCCTTCACTGTACAAGCATTTCAAAAGCAAGCAGGAGATATTTGACGCTATCGTTGCGGAAACGTACCGCCGTTATGATACGTTCACGGACGGCATTGATGTGCACGTTTCCGAAAGCAAAGCAGACGAAAAGGTGTTTGACGGTATTTCCGAGGAAATGCTTGCAAAAAAGGTAAGACAGCTGATAGAATATTCACTGCACGATGAGTATGTCAGCCGATTCAGGCGAATGATGACAATAGAGCAGTTCAGAAACGCTGAGTTTGCGGCTATGTATTCCGAGCGGTATCTGGAAAGATTGGTGCGTTATCACGCAGGACTTTTCAGAGCGCTTATCAAGTCGGGAACGATAATCGGAGAAGATCCCGATACGCTGGCACTTGAGTATGTTGCGCCTGTTGTGCTTATGGTTGAAATTTGCGACAGACAGCCCGAAAGGGAAGCGGAGTGCATGAATCGGCTTGAAGCGCACGTCAGGAGCTTTTATCGTACATATTCGCCGCATATGGTGAAAACGGCAGAGAAAAGAGGCGGTAAGCGTGACGGATGAAAGTCGTTTTATACTGTGTCCTCACTGCAAGGCGAAAACAAGGGTAAAAATTACACAGGACACGGTGCTGAAGAATTTTCCGCTGTTTTGTCCGAAATGCAAACAGGAGAGCGTTATAAACGTTGAAAATTACATAATTACGTTGATTCAGACAGACGCAAAGACGCAGTGCTGACCTATTTATCGGGGCGGCACTGCGTTATTTTTTTGAAAAGAGGTTTTTGATATGAAATTATATTTCAAGAACGGGGTCACAATTGCGACTACCGTAATGATACTTATCCTTATCGGCTATATAGCATTCTGTATTCTGACACGAAAACAGACACAGCACTGGGGGCTGAGAAGCCTTATACTGCTTGTGTACGGCCTTGTTGTATGCTGTTTCGCCGCAACCCGTGACGGACTCGACAAGACTATTCAGAATGCTATAGACGGAAGCTGTGATCCCGGATTGTTTCAGCTTATCAGCATACCGAACATAGTCGGCTGTATCGGTGCGCTTGCGGTAATTGTCGGAATAATCGCAACGCCGATAGCAAAAACGCAGGCAGCCCGAGAGGTATGGTTTTATGTTATGTCGGGCGGAATAACGCTTAAGATTCTTACGGTGGAAATTGCAAGGATTATAGCAACGCTCAGATAAAGAGGTATAGATATGATAATAACGGTAATACACGGAACTATGCACAAGGGCATTACATACTCAATGACAAAGGCTGTGCTTGACAAGCTGGGGAATGACAACGAGATACACGAATTTTTTATGCCGGCTGACGCACCCGGCTACTGTGTCGGCTGTTACAACTGCTTTATGAAAGGCGAGGAATACTGTCCGGACGCAAAAAAGGTACAGCCGATAGTAAAAGCTATAGAACAAAGCAGTCTTATAATTCTTGACAGCCCGTGCTATTGCCTGGAAATGAGCGGTGCGCTCAAAAATATGATGGATCATCTGGCGTACAGATGGGTAACGCACAGACCCGACGGCAGAATGTACTCAAAAATCGGGCTGACCGTTTCTTCATCGGCAGGCGCTCCTCCGAAAAGCGTCACAAAGTCTATGGCTCGTCAGCTTAAATGGATGGGTGTTGCAAAACGCTATCAGTTCCCGCTTGCGAGTATGGCGGCAAATGTGACGATGCTTTCGGATAAGAAAAAGCGTGAGATAGAAAAGACAGCGGAAAAGTTAGCCCGCAAAATAAAGTCGGTAAAGGCAAAGCCGTCAATCGTCACTAAAATGATGTTCTATATGTTCGGTGCTATGCAGAAAAACGAGAAAACGGCGTGGAATCCGACCGACCGTGACTGGTGGAAAAGCAATGGCTTCCTTGACGGCAAAAAGCCGTGGAAAGACTGAAATAAGGGAAATATAAATAACGGACAGCAGGAAAATCTTGCTGTCCGTTGTTTTGTGCGGTCATCTTTATGACCACAGGGTATAGAAAGTGTTGAAATCAAATTTTTTCATAGCTTCGGCATCTACGCTGATAAATCCGTACAAAATGAGGAGCGCAACAGCTAAGTATATAAGCGAAACAAAAAAGCAGGCGATACCGTTTTTGATGATTCTGTTTATCGAGAATGTCATAAAAGCACCACCGTAGAAGAGCAGAGATGAAAAAATGACGCTGAGTGCGGCGCTTAGCGTTTCACCGAAAACCATTATGGGAAAGATATAAGCGATTGTAGCGGTGATCGGTATTACAAGCATTGTAAGCGTTGAAAGCGCATAGAAAAACATATATTTCTTTCTTGTGTGCCGTGACTGCTTAATAATCAGAATTACCACTCCGACAGCATACAGCACATATAACAGCATCATATGATCGCAAAGCCATCTGACAACGCCGAAAAGAGCAAGCGCAGGTATCGCAACAGCGGCAAATATAAGGAAAGCGACCTCCGATGTTACATAAGTACCGTCAACATAATATACCTCGGCATATTCGTCATAGAATGGGTCAAGCGACTTTCTGTGTCTTATAAAAAGCACCGTTAATCCTCCAGCCCCTGATTAGCCTTCTTTACAAGCAGATAAATAAATCTGCCTATACCGAGAACAAGGGTGATAAGACCGAGAACCGCACTCAGTAAAAAATACACCACCATAATGACTACACCGAATACTATATTTCCGGAGAATAAAGCACCTAATGAAGCAAATCCGAACATGGATTTCAAGAAGTGCCAACCAAATACAATAGCCGAAACAGCATATAACAATGAACTGATATTCATGCAAGTGCGGGAAAATGGCTCTATTCCCATAAAGTGAGTAACAACCCCGACTAATAAAACAGCTACAAAGACAATCACCAATATAATCCTCGGTTTGAGGTAATTTAATTGTTGTGTTTCAGTTTCTCCGAACAGTTTTCTAAACATGAAAATTTCCTCCTTGAAAAGCATAAAATTCTGCTTTCGATTAATAATATCCCGAAACGGGATATTTATATTATACCATAATGGTATAATCGTGTCAAGGGGGCGATCAACATTTTTCGACTGAAAGAGCTTCGTAAAAAGCGAAAGATTTCACAGCTGAAACTGGCGATAGATCTTGACCTTAATCAGAATTCCGTAAGCCGTTATGAGAATGAGCAGCGTGAAGCCGATTATAAAACGCTTATACTTTTCGCTGATTATTTCGGCGTATCATTAGACTATCTTCTCGGCAGGACCGATAATCCCGAAGTGAACAGATAGTACAGCGTATAGAAAACGGACAGCAGGAAAATCTTGCTGTCCGTTGTTTTGTATATATAATTTACGCAATTGTCTTATCCGAGATTATCTTCCCGTCCGAAAGCTCAACTATCCGCCTGCACTTTTCTGCCACTGTTCTGTCATGCGTTACTATAACTATGGTTTTCCCGATAGAATTGAGCGACTTCATAACCTCCGTTATTTCGTCTGCTGTTGCTTTGTCAAGTGCCGCTGTCGGTTCGTCCGCAATGATTATATTCGGACGGTTTACAAGCGCACGGGCAAGAGCGACACGCTGCTTCTGACCGCCCGACAGCTCTTTTACGGGCTTTTTGAGCAGATTGCCTATTAACATCGCATAGGAGATAATCATATAAAAACTCAGCTATCAAACCTTTTCCGCAATCAATACGTCCATACAATGCTTATGAGGAGTACCGCTGCTGTCGCAGTCAAAGATCCACTCCTCGTTTTTATGAAACAGCCAATCGTGGTAATACATAAACAACTCACCTGACTTCCAGCTATCCACAACAAATTCGCCTTTTTCTGTATCGGGCGGAAGAGGAATAAACGGCTTCTCTACAAAAACATTTACAACATTGATACCATTCGTAGTTGTATGAGCTTTAAGATTATTGACAACATTTTCTCGTAATTCAAGCGGAATATAATGAAAAACCCCACTTGAAAAGATGATGTCATAGTTAGCTTCAAGCCTGAAATCTCTCACATCTGCCTTGAAAAAGTCAACCTTTACACCATAAGTATCGGCAAGCTCTCGTGCCTTTGACAGCCCCTGTTCAGATGCATCAAACGCTGTAACATCATAGCCGTTTCTTGCAAGAAATACTGCGTCCTTGCCTTCTCCGCAACCAATATCAATAACCTTATACGGCTTAACAGGCGGCTTAATTCTCATTATCTCATAACACAGATTGTTAGGCTTTAAGCCCCAATAATACTCCTCATTGCCGTACCTTTTGTCATAATCGGTGACGGATTGCGATGGATACCCCAACAGCGAATCAATAGTTGTTTTCAGAATAGCTGCGATCTGCGGCAGAAGTTCAATATCGGGACATGAAGTTCCGTTTTCCCATTTGGATATAGCTTGAAAAGAAACGTGCAGCTTTTCGGCTAAAGCCTGCTGTGTCAGACCAAGTGCTTTCCTTTTTTCTGATATTACATTGCCAATATTCATATGCCTGCCCTCCTTTGTCCTTATTATATCATCATAAATTGTAAAGTTCAATAACCGCCTTGTAGAATGATCGAGTGATATTCTATTGACAGTTGAAAATCAATAATAAAATTGAGAACTTTCCAAAATCAGACTAATGGAGCGTGAGTTTTTGCTCAAGTTCCATGCAGACTGTCGAACAGTCAATCAGAAATGCTAGGCTTTTTATTGTATTTATGATTTACGCAATTGTCTTATCCGAGATTATTTCCCCGTCCGAAAGTTCAACTATCCGCCTGCACTTTTCGGCTACCGTGCGGTCATGTGTTACTATAACTATGGTTTTTCCGATAGAATTGAGCGACTTCATAACCTCCATTATTTCGTCTGCCGTTGCTTTGTCAAGTGCCGCTGTCGGTTCGTCCGCAATGATTATATTCGGACGGTTTACAAGCGCACGGGCAAGAGCGACACGCTGCTTCTGACCGCCCGACAGCTCTTTTACGGGCTTTTTTAGCAGATTGCCTATCAGCATCGCATCGGCGGTTTTGGTGATAAGCTTTTTCATCATCTTGTATTTAACGGCAGGGTTGAATATAAGCGGATATGAAATATTTTCATATATCGTCTTGTCGGCAAGAAGTCCGAAATTCTGAAGCACGAAACCGATTTCCTCGTTCCTTATTACCGCAATTTCATTGTTGCTGTACTTGGAAACCTCATATTCACCGAGAAAATATTTACCGCTTGTTTGCTTGTCAAGACAACCGAGGATATGTATAAGCGTTGACTTGCCGGAGCCGGATACACCCATTATAGCGACCATTTCGCCCTTTTCTATGCTAAGATTTATATTTTTCAGTGCATGCACCTCGCTGCTTGTGTTTATATTATAATATTTATCTATATTTTCAAGCTTCATCATACGTTCTCATATCTCCTTATTGTTTCAAGCATATTACTGCGTACCAGCGTTACAGAGCCTGCAATGCTGACAATTACGGAAATTGCAATCAGATATACAGCAGTGAACAATCCGCTTTGTGCATTGATGATTTCTATAGCAAATATACGGTTTATTGCGAGCAGGATAAGCGTAGCGGCAAGCACAGAAATAACTGTTACAGCCGCGTCACAGACAAGCTCAAGTATTATCACAGAGCGGGTCTTACCGCCGCACAGACGGAATACCGCCATTGCTTTTGTGCGTTTTTCGGCATTCAGCAGAATATTGGCAATCACTCCGAGAGTGCCGACTACGGCTATCATTATGAATACAGGCATTAACTGTATCAGCAGCATATTGTCACGGTACAGCAAATCGAGATTTGCCACATCATAGCGTATATTCATGTACAGATCGCCTTTTGAATCATCACTGTTTGCGTCCAGTCCGTCAATTATACGAGCCGCAATTTTGCCGAGTGAAGCGTTGCCGTTTTTCAGAATTATCACATATTGATAGTAACGCTTATCCACGCTTTTTCCGGAATAGTCCTCTTGATTTTCGGGAGCGGTGGCAAGTCCGGAATTGTAGAGAACATCCGCATCGGTGTAGAAAGTCGTGCCCAAGCTTGCGGTGTCAGCATTATACAGTATTACGCTGTCGAGATAGTTATCGGTGTATTTTCCGACAACAAGAAGCTCGGTAATCCCTTTCCCGCATTTGTATTTTATTGTGTCGCCGATATTACATCTCGATGTATAGTTTGCGATTACCGGGATCTTGCCGCCGTAGTCCTTTGACTTGTCCGGACGTTCTCCCGAAAGTCCTATATCGAGATATTCGCTGTACTCGGTCGAATATCCGAGCAGAGATCCGTTTATATCATTATAAAACCGATAGAAAGTGTCATCGTCCATATTATTTATCTCGTTGTCGGTTATTCGGCTGTTTACAGAGAAAAGCTCCAATGTGGTTTCGTGGTAACGCTCGACACGGCAATTTATTCCGTACTTTTTAAACTCTGAAACTATCTTTTCATCGGTTATAGGCGCTTTTGACGAGAGTGTACCGTGCAGTATCTTCTTATCATAGCGGTTACTTGTTATGTATGCTTTTTCGGCAAGATAATCCGAAGATGCAGTGATTGCGAAATTGAACAGCAGAGTTGAAAAAATGATACATATCATCATAAGGATAAAACTGTGTTTTTTTGATCGAAGCAAGGATAATGCAAGAGATAACAGCTTCATATTGCACCTCCGTTTGCGTATGTGGCTGAGGATATGCGCTTAAAGCCGGGCAGTAACGATATTATGATTATAATGCTGTATATTACAAATGACAGCAGATAGTCAAAAGCGGTAGGTACATATTCCATTCTGAGCTTTACCATAAGTGCGGTAAAAATCGGACTCAAAGCAATAGCGCAGATGAATGAAACCGCTGTGTATGTAAGAGTGACTGCCGATAAAAGCAGTGTTATCGGCATTGACTTGCAGCCTGTGACCTTCAGCACGTTTATCTGTTCGCTGCAATTATCCGTCAGGTGAAGCATAAGCGTCAGCAGGAGCAGAGCGGTGAATATGCCTGTTACCACGATTCCTCCCGTGATGATAGCGTAGATTATGATAACAGAATCGTTATTCTCTCTGTTCGGCGGCTGAATATAAACCACCTTGCCGAGAAATTGCTCAAGTGCCTGCAGTTCATCGTCAGACAGATCGGAAGTAAAGAAAAAGCGTGCGCCGTTGTATTTTGTCGGAGCGGTATTCTTCATCTCATTTTCAAAATCTTCATCCTTTACATAAATTCCGCTGTTGTTGTGATATAAGAAAAAAGTGTACGGAACAATAAAATCATCGGAAAGACCTATTACATTAAGTACGATGTCGCCTTTATCATCGGGAATGATAAGCCTGTCACCGACATTTATACCGCAGTCGTTTTCGGCAATAATAGCCTTGCTGTCACCCTTCAACTCATCTTCCGTGAAAAATCTGCCGTCGGTTATGTTATATTCGGATTGTATGAAGCGGTACAGATCTTTCATACTTTTGTTAAAAGCAACTTTGGCAGATTCAGTACAGATGTAGTTTTCGGTTGAGCGATAGCTGACAACCGCATTGTCGGCATAGGCAGTGTAGACTTCGGGCAGGTTTTCTCTGAAAAATTCGGGTGAATCTTCGGGCATAATACCGTCAAAGATGTAGCCTGAACGATCCATCATATTGTGATATGCCGCATTACCGCTGTTCAATGCACAGAACAAAGAAATAAATGTAAAGACAGCCGAAACAGAGATAAGAAAAATAAGTATATTCAGCTTGATATCACTTTTGAGAAATGTTTTCAGCATACTGAAATAAAGCTTTTGATATTTCAATTATTCTTCTCCTTTTCATAATATATTTCCGTTAAGATTGTCAGCAAGTGGCAAACTAATCGTACTATCAGAATTAGTACAGTTTTAGTATAGCGCAGAATGCTGAAAATGTCAATAGCGGTTAAAAAAATAGCAGGCGGAAAACCGCCTGCACAGATTGTAGAAAAAGTCTGTTTTTGAAATTAACTTCTGATTTATTATCCCTATCCCCCTGCCCCCTTTCCCCCGTGAAAGGCTGTGTATGCTTGGTTGGCTTTGCGTCCTTGCAAAGCCCTTGGGCATACACGCCCGGCATCCATGCCGGGGGATACGGGGACTGGCGTCCCTGCGACCCGCCTTGGGGCTACGCCCAAAGCAAGGACGCTTTGTTTGCTTGCCAAAAGTTATAAGCAAGGACGCTTATGTCAGCTGAACCGAGCCGTTGCACGATGCAACGGCACAAACAGCTGACTTTGCAGAGATGCAAAACCAACATAGCAAGCAACGCTAAACACCCATTTTCAAAAATTATATAGGTTTATCGACAGTCTGAGCAGGCGGAAAACCGCCTGCCTTAATAATCACAGAACATCACAGTTCATAATGCCGAAAACGGATATTTTTGCAAAATCATTATCCGTGCTGTCGCAGGCGGTTTCTTCTGAGCTTTCGCTACCGGTATCATCGCCGCCGAAAAGCCCCTGCAACGCTTCAAATATCGCAAACTTTATTTCATAATCACGGCTTTCTTCGACCCGCTTGCTCTGTTCTTCGGTAAAAAATTCACCCGATGCGGCAGGCAGGCACAGCGGTGGGAACATTACGCACCACCAGTTCCTACCTTCTGCATTTCCGATAAGCAGGCGGACGGCTGTGTATTCTCCTGCCGGTAAGGTTACATTCTCGTACTTTCTGGTGGTAAAATATGTTTTTGCGACCTCGCATTTTACATTGTAGCTGTAGCCTTTGGAATGTACAAATTCGTTAGCCTTTTCTTCGATTTCGGCTCTGCGTTCGTTTGCAACGGCTACCGATTGACTGAAGCTGTCACAGTTTCCGAATACATCCGAAAACGTTGAAAGCATATAGTCACGCAGATCGTATTTCAGCGTCTGGTCGTCCTTGCTGTCCGAGTTTGCCAGTATATGAAGCCTCAGCACTTCCTGCGGCTTTTCCTCACAATCCTCCGCAAATGCGGTAAAGGCTGTTATTACAATACATATTACCGCACCCAGTATCATAGCCTTGTCAAGAATATTACGTTTAAAAAAACCTGCCATAATTACCTCCGTAGCGTTTAGCTTTGTGAGGTAATTATTGACAGGTTGGTTTCGTTTATTCGCAGATAAGACTTTATTTCAGATTTTCTATCTGACTTAACCACAGCGTTGCACAGGCATCGCTCGGCATTCTCCAGTCGCCTCTGGGTGACAGCGTTACCGATCCGACCTTAGGACCGTCGGGCAGGCACGAACGCTTGAACTGCTGTGAGAAGAAACGACGGTAGAAGGTTTTCAGCCATTTCAGTATTGTTTCACGGTCATACGCACCGTCAAAAGCGTACAACGCAAGCCTGAATACTTTTTCGGGGGTAAATCCCCATCTTATGCCGTTGTACAGGAAGAAATCGTGAAGCTCGTAAGGACCTACAAGGTCTTCGGTTTTCTGCGATATTTCTCCGTTATGTGCAGGCAGAAGCTCGGGGCTTACAGGCGTATCAAGTATATCCTCAAGCGATTCTTTGAGCAGCTTGTTATCTGTCGTCTTGCTGTAGTAGCTGACAAGATGCTTGATAAGCGTCTTGGGTATCGAGCAGTTCACACCGTACATAGACATATGATCGCCGTTGTAGGTCGCCCAGCCGAGAGCAAGCTCGGACAGATCGCCCGTGCCTATTACAAGTCCGCCCGTCTGATTGGCGATGTTCATAAGCACCTTCGTGCGTTCTCTTGCCTGACCGTTTTCAAATACCACCGATAGATCGTTTATATCGTGTCCAATGTCCAGAAAATGCTGTTTTACGCTGTCGGTTATGTCGATCTCACGCAGTGTGACGCCTATCGCCTCGCATATCTTCACAGCGTTTGATTTTGTGCGTTTTGTTGTGCCGAAGCACGGCATTGTCACCGCTACAATATCCGTCATAGGTCTGCCGAGCAGTTTCATTGCATTGGCGCATACAAGAAGTGCAAGCGTGCTGTCAAGTCCTCCCGAAATTCCTATAACAGCGGTTTTTGCGTAAGTATGAGCAAGACGCTTTTTAAGTCCGTGTGCCTGCATAGAAAGAATAAGCTCGCATCTCTTGTCGGTCTCATCGGCAGAGTAGGGGATAAACGGTGTGCGTGATACAAAACGTGTTATCTTTGTATCGGTGAGCGGTATATCAAACCATATAGTTTCCTTATCGCATTTGTCATTTCTGAATGATGTGTTTTTTCTGCGTTCAAATGCCAGCTTGTTTACGTCTATCTCGCTGATAACATAATCGTTTGAGAAAAGCTCGCTTTCGGCAAGCGTTGCACCGTTTTCGGCAATTATGTTATGCCCTGAGAATACAAGGTCCTGCGTGCTTTCGCCTTCTCCTGCGGAGCAGTAGATATAACCCGAAATAAGCCTTGCAGATTGATTTAAAACAAGCGAACGGCGGTATTCCGACTTTCCTATCATCTCGTTGCTTGCGGAAAGATTAAGAATGATATTTGCGCCTTCCTGTGCAAGATATGTCGAGGGAGGGCAGGGCGACCACAAATCTTCGCACAGCTCGATTCCGAAAGAAAAATCGTGCATAGTGTTACAGCAGAATATAAGTCCCGCACCGAAATACGCACTCAGCGAATCGTCGCATTCGCCGTCGGCATCCGTGTCAAACCAGTTTAAAAAATATTCGCATTTACTGCCGTCCCAGGCGGTAAAGTGGCGCATCTCGTAAAATTCGTTGTAGTTCGGCAGGTACTGCTTAGGCACATAGCCCAGCACTTTTCCATGATATGTCACAGCCGCACAGTTATACAGCTTGCTGTCATACTGCATCGGCAGTCCGACTACAGTTATCATATCAAGCGCAGACAGTTCTTCCAGAATCGTTATGAGCGCATTCTTAGCACCGTCAAGGAGCGTTGTCTGGTAGAACAGATCCTGACAGGTGTAACCCGTGATGCACAGTTCCGGAAAAACTGCGAGCTTTACATCTTTTTTTGCAAGCTCCTTTGCCAGAGAGATTATCTGCTTTGCGTTGTGCTTGCAGTCGGCAACCTTAATCTCAGGTGTTGCCGCCGCTACTTTTATAAATCCGTCTTTCATATTGTTCTTTTCGGCTTAAGGCTTAAAATTCGTAATTGCCTGTCATTCCGCCGACCTTTCTTTCTATCCAGGTTAAAATATCGTCAAAAACTATTTCCTTCATAGTTTCGTTTACAAGCTCGTGACGTGCGCCGGGGTACAGCTTGATATCAACGTTGCAACCCTCGTCAATCAGCTTTGCGTATACGTTTCTTACGCCCTTGCCGTATCCGCCGACAGGGTCTGCCGTTCCTGCCATGAATATAACAGGCAGCTTTTTCGGCACCTTTTCAGCCCACTGCTGACTTGATACTCTGCGAAGAAGGGTAGTAAGATCAACAAATCCGCTTGCCGTAAACACAAAATTGCTCTTTTCATCGTCGATATATTTTTTTACAACATCTCTGTCGTGAGTGAGCCAGTCATAGATAGTCTGGCGATCTTTGATTTTGTCGTTATATACTCCGAAAATGAGAGTGTTCAGCTTATCACTGCGGAAACGTTCGCCCTTCAAGGAAACAACGGAGCGTGTAGCCCTTACTCCTATTTCGGAAAGTGCCTTGTCATCGCCCGTACCCATAATTACGGCGCAGGTAAGCTCGTTAGGAAAGCGTGTGAGATACAGCCTTGCAACAAAACTGCCCATACTGTGACCTATAAGAATATACGGCAGTGCAGGGTACTTCTTTTTCATTATCATCGTCATACGGTGCAGATCGTTTACAAGGTGGCTCCAGCCGTCCTTTTCGGCGAAAAAGCCGAGATCGTCGTTTGATCTGACGCTGTTTCCGTGACCGAGATGGTCATTACCGCAGACGATATATCCGTGTGAGGTAAGAAAATCCGCAAAGTGTTCATAACGCTCAATATATTCACACATACCGTGCGAAATCTGAATGATGCCTTTATATCCCACGTTCATAGGAAGAACCGGAACATAGATGTAATATGCACAGTTATCAGTGCCGTTCGAGGATTCAAAAGTGCCTGTGAGCTTTTCGTATGCCATAGCGTACCTTCTCCTTTCGCAAGACGCATCAAATATTTCTTTATACTTATTATAACAAACACAGCCATAAAATACAAGTAAAACGGGGAAAAAGGGGTTAAGCGGAGGAAGTCGGGACAAAGTCTGACAGTCTGTGACTGCGGATAAGCTGTGTCTGAAACCGACTTTTGAAAAGAATTATTCGGCAAGAAATGCGATGATAACATACTTATCCGGTTTATTTTGCCGATGTATTTTATGTTTATAACAGCTGCTATTATACGCAGATAAACAAAACAGTGCCGTGACCGAATGCAACATTCGGTCACGGCACTGTTGTTGCAATACAATTCAGTGAATTCTCATTATCATTTCTATAAACAATATACCTTGCATGGCATATCTGCTTCTTTCTCCGATTTTCTCAATGAAACTTACCGTAGATTTTTCTATAGTAAGATACCCTGCATCATAAAGCGGAGCGATGACATTGCATAATTCGGCGGGAAGGTTGCCTAAATTATCCTCGTTTTCATCGATGACAGAAAAATTGTTGTAGTTGTAATGATTTGATTTCTCACGTTTTATATGTATACTGTCACCGATACGGAGATTTTCTAGCTTAAGCGTTCTGCCTTCATACCTCAGACCCTTTATGTCAGTCTTTATTCCGATCAGGTTATTTTTTTTGTTATATACTCCACGATATTTATCGAGATATTCCATATTGCCCGGCTCAAAATAATCTTCGGGCAGATTCTGTGACAGCTTGTATTTTTCTTCAAGTTTCTCAATCTCGGTAATAAGAGAATCCCACATATCGCTAATTTCCATAATAACCTCTCAGATTTTTCTGTTTATTCGATTGCATAGATTTCATCGATTATATCATCATAGCAGAAATTACTGTTTTTGATTGCTTCTGTTATTTCGTATTTATCGGTGATTCTGACTCCGTATTTGTTATAAACGCTCTCAATCAATTTTTTCGGTGAGCAAGGTACATTTTCCGAAAGACAAGATTTTATAAATGACTTCTTGCTGATTTGACCGATTTCATTATTCTTACTGAGTACAATTGACAAGAAAATGCTTTGTGAGTCAAATCTTGAGTCACAGGCAAGAAGAGCGGAACAGAGATATTCTCCGAATCCTGCATTTTCGAAAATATCTGTAAATCCGTATGAACGTATTGAATGGATTGTGAAATATTCACCGTCATTCACTGTCGCATAGACTTTGTTGCAGAATTCGTGTATATCATCAAGTGCTATGCCTTTCTCTTCAAGCTTTCTGAAACTGATGTATGTATCGGCATCGGCCTGTATTATTTTGTACGATTTTTTCAGTTCCGACAGTGTCTGATAATACATCTGCACATTTGTATATCTTCGGGTGAAATCCGAAATTTTAATGACATCGTTTTTGGTCAGCAGGTCAATAAAATATTCACGCAGAGATTCGTATTTCTCACTGAGAATATACTTGGACAGAACGTGAAATCCCATCTTCTTGAGCGTATACGGGTTTATTTCATCTCTGTCGGCATTGGCAAACAGAAGACTGTATTTGTCCTTGACCTCGTCAAAATAGTAAAACGGTTCATTCAGATTATTCTTCATTATCTGCAATCTGTTTTCCGGCATCTTTTTATAATCAACATTATAAACTCCGTTATGGCAGTATTTTGATATCACTGATAATTTGGAAGCCGTTGTATTTTTTTCAAACCCATACTCAAGGTAAATGTAGTCAATCAGTTCTTTCTGCGAAACCGGTGACAGCATTCTGACAAGCAAATCAAGCTCTTTATCAAAATCAAATGTACCGAAATTGATAGATGGTTGCTTTTCAAAGCTGATATTACTGTAATTTTCCTTATTACATATTTTTTTCAGCAGATTGTGAAGCTCATACTGATCCCGTATATCATATTTATTCATGAGTTCGGGAAAATCGTTAAAAAATTTCAGCGTTGATATTTCTGTATTTGAAAATCTGTCGAGAGCAAGTGTATCAAGAAGTTCTTTATAATCTCTGCTATCTATATCATAATATCGCATTTTACTTCCGTACTTCCAAAGGCATTTCCTGCTGTTTGAATATTTATTTCTTCTTGCTCCAAGATTTGTATCAATGTAATACAGCTTTGTTTCTAACGGAACATCGTTCTCTTTAAGCAAAGCATTATATTGTTCTACAAAATTGTCAAAAGTTATCTCTTCTCTACAGATTTTTTCAAGAGCATAATCCTCAATATCGCTTCTGTGGTTATCAAATATTTTCCCATCAATTTTAATTTTGTCACGTTCTTCAAAATCCCTTATTCTGTATCGTAAAGAAACAGGCACCTGCTCGTCTTTGAGAGCGTAACCGAAAGGCTTCTTTCCGCTGCTTCCATAGGGGTTTCCAAGATAATTGCATACTGCTTTTGACAAGCAAAGATATTCGGTGCCAAATGCTTCGGGTACATCATAATTCCTGTAAAGATAGGCATAATAATCTTCGTCGAAATACTTATTTCCTGTCTTCGCCGCATATGATTGTTTCATTAGCTTCATCAGCTTTCCGGTAATCTGACGTACTCTTTCTCTGGTTATTCCGTTGTCTGAAGCAATCTGCTCAAGTGTATCGCCGTTTATGCGACGGCAGAGCATCACTCTCTGATTTTCTTCAAGAGATTCCAGAAATTCACGCAGATAGCTCTGATAGGAAGGGTAGACCTTATAGCATCTGAAATCGACATATTCGAGTTTTCGTTCTTTTATAAGCTGAGCAATGGCTTTTTTGATTCTTTTTTCGTCCACCGCATCAGGCATGACGGCACGCAGTTCTTCATAGCTTTTTCCGCTGAATCCGGCATTGTTATAAGCGTTCATAATACCGGATCTTATAAATTTGTCGGTATAGAGCGCCTGCTCATCTCCGCAACAATAGCTGTTTATACTTGTCCTGTAATTGTCGACCGTGTTTTCTATATACTTTTTCAGTTCATTTCCGACTGCGTTACTGCTTCCTGCAACGGAATTGATCCGATCCGGGTAAAGCTCGAATAATTCTGTAAATTCTTTCATCCCTGTTCTTCCGAGATATCTTACCGCTTTGCCCGATAAACCTGAATTATTAAGTCTGATATTAAGATGTTCAAAGAACTCCTTGATCAGAGGACGATATTTATTTGAGGACAGAAGCTCGTGAACGGTCATGGAACAGATGATATTTGTGCTGCTGCCATTGGCGTCATTTTCTGAATTCAGAAAATGTTCGTCATATCTGTCGTGTAAATCCGATATGAGCTTCTCGATTTCTTCAAATGACTTTCTGCCGAAATTTGCCATATTTTTAATGTCATCCGGATAGGCCAGTATCAGCTTGCTGAGCGTCATAATGTTGTTTCTTCTAAGGCAGTTATATGTACGCACCGACAGATCCAGCATATCAATGGATACTTCGTGGTTAGCCGCAATATAATCGGCAAACAAATTATTCAGTGATAAGTTCCCGGTTTCGTTTTCCGTTGGCAGTATTTCGGGACTCATATTTTCAAGACTCCTGTAAGAACGTTCATACTGCCTATAAGTGTTCTCAACTGTCTGTTTGATTTCATCAACAGTTTTGGTGCCGGCACTCCTCATATTGTCATATCCGTCCGGATAAATGAGTATCATGTCGCTCAGTGTTCTTATACCGTTTCTTATCAGGCAATTTGATGCACGGACAGACAATGCTAACTGCTTTACCTCACTATCGCAGTTTTGGAAAACAAACTTTGCAAACAGCCTGATATTCATTTTGTTGCCGAGCGGCGTGTGCATTTCTTCGATTTCATCGGACTTTTTGAATTCTTTTTCGGTTTCGGAGCGTTTTATCTTGTCAACAAATCCTATTATTTCGGATTTTCTCTCATATAATCTGTTTTTAACGGTTCTGAGTATTTCGTTGATATTTTCCGGCGGTATTCTGTAATTCTTTAAAAAATCATATTCGGTCATGCCGACAAGATTACTGAACATATTAATTGCGTACATAGCAAGATAATTATATGTATCGGCTGAAAGCCCAAGCTTTCCGATTCCTATGTCGTTTTCTTTGGCGTACATATGCACATACTTTTCGTTTGCAAAAAGCCACAAATCATAGTCGATGCTTATTCCTGCACGTTCAGCCTGTTCTGCATTCCGACGGATGAATCCTTCCAGTTCCTTTGCTATATCGCTGTTTTCGTTAATGATTTCAGAAAACTGTTTTCCTTTTGCAGAAAACAGTTCTCCTATTGTTACGATGCCTTTATTTAAAAGTATATCTTTAGCTTTTGCAGAAAGTACAGACTTCTCAACAGGTTCACTTATATTCATATTTCCTCCGCTAAGCGTTTTATACGGCAATTTATGCTATAGTCACAGCAACTTCTCCGCAGTCATCAAAAGCACATTTGGGAACTTTTAAACTGTTGTGGATTTCTAACGAGTGAAGTGCTTCACAGCTTGTAAAAGCGTTTTTACAGATTCTTTTTACGCTTTCAGGAATGCAGATTTTTCCGACTTTTTTACATTCGTTGAAAGCCTGACTTGCAATTATCTTTACTCCGGCAGGAATTTCAACGGTTGTATCATCGCCCTTATAGCAAATAAGAATACCGTTTACTGTTACAAAATCCTCCGGATATTCATCAAGCCACTTTGTATGATTGAAAGCCAGTGCGCCTATATTTCTGATGCTTTCAGGTAACCAAACCGTTCTGAGCGACTTACACTCAGAAAAGCACCACATTCCAAGTTCGGTTACACTGTCGGGAATCACGATTTTTCTGAGGCTTTCACAGCACAGAAAAGCGTTATCATCGATTTTCCCGACACCTTGCGGAATATTTATACTTTTCATTGCGTCACATCCAAAAAATGCATTTGCTTCGATGACGGTAACGCTGTCGGGTAAAGTAACGCTTTCTATCTCGTTATGATCCATAAATGCCGACTGCCCGATTTCAGTCACTCCGTAGGGTATATGTATAACTTTCTTGCAACCGTTATATTTTGTAAGCACACGATCTCTGATAATAAATTCAGCCATATTCATTTCTCCGTTTCATTTTTATTGTACTGTAATTATATCAGAAAGGCAGTACGTTAAAACGGACAGAAGACGGGATAATACATTTTGCTTTATTGCAGCGTAAGTTCTTTGTAAGCTTGTAAAATTAGCCGTCAGCTTGAGCTTATACCGACGTTTTGTATTTATCATTTGACTTATCCAGCCATTTTTGCTCTATGATTTTAGGATCTGAGCATAGATAATGGATGCTGAACATACTGTTTGATAGATTGTAAGACTTGAATTTGAAGTAGACACAATCCCCGATTTCAGCTGTTCTATATGTTCCGTCACTTTGTGAAATATGAAAAATATTACCTTTTGTGCCGGGTAGTCTGGTTGTTCCGAAACTATACGGTATTATTCTCAAAAAACCATCTTCTGTTATGTAACGAACCTTTCCGTAAAACCAATATCCAGAAAGCAATGAAATAAAATTTTCTGCACTGATGCCACGCTTTTGCATTGCATAATCCATCAGATGATCAACTGTGATTTCATTCCTTAATCTTGTATTAAAGAAGACATATATTATTTCCTTAATACTCAGAATTGAATCGAATAATGCATTAAGCATATTAATTCTGTTGTTAGAGAGAATGCCGCTCGGATATTGTTTTGAATATTCATAGGTATATTCCGTTCCGGTAAGATAAATAAGCTCGAAAAAAAGATTCTTGTTTAAATCGGGATTACTAAGTATCTTGGTCAACACGACATTTGTTATTGAAAACTTGTCGCCGTTTTCTTTTTTATCCCGTATCTGATCGAGCTTATTTATAATTGCCGCTTTGTCGTTACTGTTGAATATTTCGACGATTTCCATAAAAAATTCACGTTTTATTTTGCACTCAAGTTTCTGGCTTTCTGTCATCTTCATAATGAATCTCCCGGATATTAGTTTTTATTGTACCGTAATTATATCACAAAATCAGTACATTAAACCGTACAAAAATCACAGCTTCAGGCTGTCCAACACATTCTTACCTTTTTTGAAATGACTTTCTTTATACTCAAGCAAATATGCGGTAAACGAAACAGCTTTTTTCTCCGTGGCATATTCAAGTAATTCATCAATATTGTTCTTTTTTATAATACCAAGCGGTTCGCAAGAAAGCAACAGTTCCATATCATCTGTATCAATACAGAGCTTTACTGCATTTTTTGCAGAGCGTACAATATAAGACCTGTATATTTCTTTCTGCTCGTCCGTTAAATCAATGGGATAACGCAGTCTGTTCAGGGCAACTCTGAGCTTGTGATATGCTCCCTTAATTTTCGGAAACATTTCATCAACAGCATTAAAATTAAATGTTGCGTTTCTTCCCCAGGATGATGCCAGTGTGTAGCAGTATTCGCCTTGAGTGCAGTCGCCGCCCATCCATACCTTGTACTTTATCTCATCAGTTTGTGCAGAGCGCACAGTCACCTCATAATCGAGCCAGTTATCATGAGTTTTATAGTTGACAACAGATCCTAACAATGAGTTGGGAGAGCCGCCATATTTATCTGAATGACTTTTACACGGCTTTGCGTCGGGATCAATAGAATCATAAACCGTAATCTCTTTGCATCCATGGAAACTTTCTTTTCCGACTTTCTTTACAGTCTTAGGAACGGTAAAAGAAGAAAAATTACAGCCTTCAAATGCACTGTCGCCGATACTTATGACTGAATCGGGAATGACTATGCTTGTAAGGCTTCTGCATTCCAGAAATGCACGTTTGCCGATACTTGTGACCGAATTTGGAATTGTTACACTTGTAAGATTACTGCAACTTTCAAATGCACTGTCGCTTATACTTGTAACAGAATCGGGTATAGTTACGCTTGTAAGATTGTTGCATTTTGCAAATACACTGTTGCAGATACTTGTGACCGAATCGGGAATTGATATTACGCTGTCTTTTCCTTTGTACGCAATAAGGATTCCGTTTTTCAGCACAACAAAATCATCAGGATATTCCGAAAGCCACTTTGTTCCTTTAAACGCATATTCACCGATATCGGTAACAGATTCGGGAATGGTCACGTCTTTAAGATTTTCGCATTTGTAAAATGCTAAGTTACCTATGCTCGTAACCGAATCAGGGATCGTTATACTTGTAAGGTTAGTACACTCGTAAAATGCACAGTTACCGATATCGGTCACTGAACCCGGAATGGTTATACTTGTAAGATTACTGCAACTTACAAATGTATGATTACTGATATTTGTCACGGAATCGGGAATAGCTATGCTTTCAAGACTGTTGCAGTCGGAAAAAGCGGCTTCGCCGATACTTGTAACCGAATCGGGAATTGCTATATTTTTAAGGCTGCCGCATTTGCAGAATGCACCGGCGCCTATGCTTGTAACGGAATCCGGAATGCTAACGGCTGTAAGGCCGTTGCATTCAAAAAAAGCATTGTCACTGATACTTGTAATCGAAACGGGAATAGTTACGCTTGCAAGATTGATGCATTCTTGAAACGCACCTTTGCCGATACTTGTGACCGAATCCGGTATAGTCAGGCTATTAAGACTACGACAACCTCCAAAAGCATAATTGCCGATACTCGTCACCGAATCCGGAATAGTTACGTTTTTAAGGCAGGTACAGTTACTGAATGCACCGTCGCTGATACTTGTGACCGAACGGGGAATGGTTACGCTTATAAGTTTGTCACACCATTCAAATGTACATACGCAGATTTTTGTAACAGAATTCGGAATAGTTATATTTTCAAGGTTGCTACAGCCGGCAAAAGCCGACCCGCCGATACTTGTGACCGAATCGGGAATGGTCACGTTTGTAATATTGTCGCAGCCCGAAAATGCCCGCTCACCGATTCTTTGTACGCCGTCAGGTATAACTATCTCGGTCACACCTTTCTCTTTGGTATATTTTTTCAGTACGCCGTTGCAGATTTGAAATCCCATATTCTTATCCTTTACAACAATAATATTCATTTCAGATTCAAAGATTTTCTGATAACTCCGCTACGTTTAATCTTTTTTACAAGATTATCAAAATCCCGTGCGATGTCCATACCTTCACTAATCCTGTCTGCAAGCCCTGAGTTAAGGCTTTCGGTATTTTTATTCATAAGGGCATGTATTACCTCATTGCGATATGAACACCATTCGTTCATACGGGTAAACACTTCTCTTACTTTCTTTATATCAAGTTTATCCGTGTATACTTTTCTGATTGCACAGAGATAATTGCTCTTGTCAGCGTTATTATATCCGTTCTCTGCCCATGTAAGTGTAGCTTCGATTATTTTCCTTTTACCCGATATCTGATTGATAGACGGAAATCTGAATTTATTATCTTCACATTCGTCAAACATAAATTTCAGTTCGTTTTTGCTTCTTTTATTGTCAAATCTTGTTGACTGTCTGGTATTAAGACATCCGAGATAGAAAAGCCACGCCCTGAGTCTGTCCTCAATAATAGCATAAACAATAAGCATAGCCTCGAAATAAAAGCCGTTTTTAACCGCTTTATCATAACGTTCAAATTGTGTTTTGTATGTTACTTTCTTATCAAATCCATCCGTAACAGGCCGGATTTTTCGTTCCGGCACATCAACCCCTCCTTAAATATTCGTTTATATCAAACCCTTCTCTTACGGCCGTTCTTACAAGCTCCTCATCGGACATTCTTCGTACTCGTTCGGCTTTATCGAACATAGCAGGGGAAACCGCAAAAGCGCCTGTCCCGTAATAGTCATACAGATCGTTTTCGAGCCTGTCTGTATCTATTTCCGTTGTATCAATATATTCGTTACTGTACATATCACACCTTGCTCCTTTTTCCATCGTCGATTACTTCTATAATATCGCCTTGACCTCTCAGCCATATATCAACGCCGTCGCCGTAAATTTCCGCTTTTATAAGCCATCCGTTTTCGTCGTGCTTTATTATATTGGCGGTGGGGAATCTGTCAAGTACGGCTTCGATGCTGATACCCTTGTACAGAAATTTTACCGTTCTCAGTTCTCCGCCGAACATAAACTGTATACGCTTTCTGAATTCGCCCTCCTGAAATCTGTCGCTGTACGCAACGTGAAAATGTTCGTCAAGTATCTCATACTTTTCAATGCGGTCTATCCTGTATATAGTCGGAAACGGACGTTTAGGTACATCCGGCATTTCCTCGCTGACTGATATATAAGCGCAAAGATAGAAATAATACTCGGAAAACATTACTCCCACAGGCTGAATAAGCCTCATTACATTGTCGGGATTTTTCAGCTTTTTATAACATATTTTCATCAGCCTGTGTTCGTATACCGCACTGCATATATCCCACATCGCATCTATGAATTTCTTTTTGTGGTGCGGTTCGTTATACAGAAATTTTTCGTTTGCGATAAGCTCCGAAACCTTCTTCTTGTTTACCGAGGGAACGCAGCATTCAAGCAGCTTGTCAATTATCGGATACATTTCATCCTTTACCATAGATCTGCTTTCAAGAAGAATCTTGCACACCGTAAGTATTTCACTGTTTGTAAGATGAGAATCGTCGTTAAGTACGATACGGTAACGGTTGCTGCTCCTGTCATAAAGCAGTGTTTCTTTACCGCCGCTTTTATTATCGAGAAACGCCCTTATATCTTCTATATCACGCTGTATGGTTTTTTCGTTTACATCAAACCGTGCCGCAAGATCGGATTTGGTTATAGCTTTACCTTCATAAAGCATCCGGTAAAGCTGCAATATCCTCTCGGTTTTCTTCTCCATATTAATACCTTCGCTTATCTTACCATTCAAGATCAAGTCCGTCGTTTTCGGATGATGACTTACCTTCATCAAGCTGTCTGAGCTTTATATAGACCTTTGCGGTCGTGATAGCGTCAGATAAAGCGGTATGAGCCTTTTCGTTCTTTATCCCGAAGTATTCCGCATAATTGTTAAGCTCGTCGCCCTTTATCTCAAGATTGCATTTTTTCTTGATTCTTTTTGCGTATTTCATTATGTCGAATTGTTTGTTCGTGATTATAATGTTGCTGTGTCTTCCGGCTCTTTCAAGAAATTTACTGTCGAATGCTGCATTGTTGAAGCCGGCGAGAGTATCATCTCCTATAAACCTTACAAATTCGGGTATGACCTCCCAGACTTGCCTTGCGTTTTTGGCTTCTTCATCGGTTATTCCTGTTATTTTCGTTATGTTATCACTGACCGAACTATTGCTGTATTTCGGATTCACAAGTTCTTCGAAAGTCTGCGATTCATCGACAACTCCGTCAACTACTTTTACTGCACCGATTTGTATAATTGCGTGGAATCCTGAATTTAAACCGGTCGTTTCAAGGTCGTAGACTACGAATGTATCGCTTTTCGGTACATCGACAAAATCGGTTTTCGGATAGTCCTCCTTTTTGATTTTCGGCGGTCTGTTATCCTGAAGTGATTCTCTTTGCGGTACAGACTGTATCTCATATCCCATAGATTCCATAAATTCTATGTACAGCTTTATATTTTCGCTTTCACGGGGTAAGTAGCCACGGCCTTTTTCTTCATAGCATTTCTGATAGCAGCTATTATTGCTGTCCAGCTTTTCAAAGCATTTTTCCGAAAGCTCGCCGGTATCCTGATAACGATCGATTATATCCTGTGCATCATCGAATCTTAACGTGCGTATATAGAATTCGGCAAGAGCATATGCCGCTTCCCACGGGAGATTCTTTTCGATAGAAAGAATATCCGCAATTTTTTCAGCTTCGTAATATTTGTGCGTTGAATAAAGCAAGTTCAGCTTAAGACCCTGCAGTCTGCTTTTCTGCATATCTGTGAGATAGCCTGCCGCTAAGATCTTATCTGCTTTTTCAAGAAAGAAATCTCTGCTTTTGGCTAATATTGCAAAAGGAGCTGCAGCGGAAGTGAGCAGTATAATGTTCAGATAATCACGTTTTTCCGCAGGGAGCAGAGAACAAAGAGAAAGTGCCGAATCTCTGAAGTTTTTAGGATTTTCAAGCCTGTTTGCAAGATCGTTCCAGTATGGATGCTCCTCGTTTGTCACATCAGGGTTGAAAGCGTGTAATTCGATACAAAGCTTTTCTATATCGGCGTTTGTCATACATTCGTTGCAAAGCATTCCATTTGCGGTATCCTTACCGCAGTTAAGACATTTAATCATAATTTTTTACCTTCTTACACATATATTTCATATCACAGTAACGGCAGGAATAATCGTTTTCGGCTTTTGCGTCAAAGCGTTTGTCTTCTATTTTCCTAACCGTCTGCGATACGTCTTCGATTTCCTTGTCAACACAGTTTTTACTGTATTCAAACGTTACAAGCGGATTTTCTTCCGCCTCGTTTGTGTAATACAGATGCATACGGCTGACATTTTTCTTGTAGCGTTCGCTTATCAGATACGCATAAATCTCAAGCTGTTTTCTGTAATGCTCAACCTGAGCGGATTTTTCGGGCGAATCGGGTTTTCTGCCGGTTTTGTAATCCACTATCTCGATTTTTCCGTCATCATCTTCGATAAGATCGATAACGCCCTGCAATATATATTCCGGCAGTACAAGTTCAACCTTTTCTTCTGCCTTCCATACCTTGCGGATATGCTCCTTACGTTTATCAAAATAATTCAGGACCTGATCGAGTGCGGATTTTCTGCGTTCTTCCGAAAGCATCAGTCCTGTGCTTTCCTGCATTTTTGCGTAGTTCAGAGCAAACCATTTCTTGATGAGTTCTTCGGTTATTTCATCATATCTGCCTGCTATCGCAAACCTGTTGAGATCCTCAAGGGTTGCGTGAATAAGCGTTCCCACGGATGTGTGAAGTATTTCACACGGTGCGAATTTGTATTCTTTAAAGTACAGGTATCTGCTCGGACATTCGTCATATACGCTTATATGCGATGTGAACGAGTATGTCTTTCTGATATGCTCTTTCTTTACCCTGTCAAAAACCCGGTTATCATTGTATTCGGAAATATCGGGGATATTTTCTGTTATCACGCTTGTGTAGGGCTTCGTTCTGCTTCCGTCCTTTTCTGTAAGCACGAGCAGATTTTTCGCTCTTGAAAAAGCAACATAATATTTTCGCCACATATCAAAATACGGTATCATATCCGGAGCTTCAAACGGCTTTCTGCAAAAACGGCTTTCTACGCTGTAGAAAAACGAATCTTTGCTTTCGCTTTCTTTTTTCAGCGGCAGTGAACCTACAATAACAACAGGAAACTCAAGCCCTTTCGCCTGGTGTATCGTCATGAAGGATACGCACCCTTCGGGAGCATACTCTGCCTCGTCTTCATACTCGCCGACCCCTTCGTCCTTAAGAAGCCGTAAATATCTTTCAAAGAATTCTTCGGACAAGGTATCTCTGTTATCAGCACCGATAAGATGCATATCGTGAATATAGCAGAACTTCGATATTATATTCGACATTTCCGCAAGGTTTCTTGCTTGCCTTGCATTACTGCCGTCAGGGTTTTCAATATAGCTCCTGAACGGTTCAAATGCAATTATTCTGTAGAAAATGCTCAGAAGCGTATATTCGGTTTTATCCTTGCAGCCGGCTATATCGTTCGCTATTTCCGAAATGCATCCGTAAAGCTCCTTGTTTTCCTTCAGAAGACCGCTTGACAGCGGCATACAATCCGAAATGTAGTAGCGTGATATTTCGCTTGGCTTGTCGGCATCTTTTTGTTGCTTCAGAAAGCAGGTGAATGTTCTGAAGCAGCATATAAGGCATCCTATGATTTGCCTGACTTCTGCCCTTTCAAAGTACAGCTTCGATCTTGGCGTATATACCGGTATTCCGCTTTCTTCAAGGAATTCCGCCGTCTTTTTAGCTTCATCGTTTCTGACGCTTTTAAACAAAAATACTATCTGGTTGTAATCTGTGACAGTACCGTTTTGCTTCATCCTCTTTATCATCCCTGCGAGCTTAACTCTTGCGGGATCGTCATAGGTTCCCTTACAGGTATATACCGAAGAATATGTCTCTTTTTTGCTTGTGTATATCTGTTTCGGATAACGGTATTTTCCCCAATCGAATTTTCGCTTGTATTCGGGATTTGTCATCCAGTTGTTGTACAAGTCTATAATTCCTTTTTCCGAGCGATAGTTTTCTTCAAGCTTTATCACCCTGCATTCGTTTTCTCCGAAATGCTTCGGGAATTCGAAAATGTTCCGTATAGTCGCCCCTCTGAAGCGGTACAGCCCCTGGTCATCGTCACCGACCACGCAGATATTTCTGAATTTTCCGCCTATAGCCAGTATCAGTTGTTCCTGTATATGATTCGTATCCTGATATTCATCGACCATTACATATCTGATTTTTTCTCTTACAGATGCGGAAATATCGCTGTCTTGCATCATTCTCCAAGCGTCCGCCTGGATAGTCGAAAAATCGGTTGCGTTGTTCTCTGTGAGCAGCTTGTCATATTCATCCCATACCTTTGCGATGACAAGAATGTCAGCGTCTTTGTCGTCAAGCAGTTTGTCCCTGCTCAGAAGTTCTTCTGACATAGTGCTTGTATATTTACAGATGGCTTTGGCTTGTTCCCATTTGCTCATACTGTTGAAATCGGATCTGCAATATCCTTTGACAGAGCGGAAACGCTCAAGGTTGTTATAAACCAGATATTGTTGCTCAAATGAATCGATAATTCTTTTGTCTGCGTCGAAGGGGAGCAACTCCGAATATTCCTTCATAAGTCTGAGACACACCGAATGAAAAGTGCCGATATACATTTCATCTATATTGATGTTTTCGCAACCGCTGTATCTCAGAAATTCATCGGATATGCGTGTCACAAGCTGATGTGCGGCTTTTTCAGTAAATGTTATCGCCATTATTTCGGATGGCTTGACACCTTTTTCAAAAACAAGATATGCGATTCTCTTTACCAGTGTAAAAGTCTTTCCGGTACCCGGACCTGCTATTATCAGAAGCGGACCTTCCGTGCAGGTAACAGCCTCTTTTTGTTTTTCGTTTGCGATTCCGAAATCAAACATTATTATTTCTCCGTCAGGTTATTGTCAGCAGATTTCAAACTTTATTCCCATCATTGTCATATAGTCCTGAAGTCTGAAAAGTGCGTCGCCGCTCGCATACACCTTAAGCATAGTGTAATCGGCTGAGCCGCTTTCGGTGTTGTCCGCTACTGTTGCAGCAACAGAAACCGGCGCTGTAGCAGAAACGTCATTGCGGGCTTCGCAGGCTCTTTCAAGCTCATCACGATATTCCATAACGGTATCAAGTGAAACTGTTTCACAGTATTTATCTGTCAGCACTTTTTCAAAAGCTGAACCGAGCGCCTTTATTGCTTTGATGTCGCTTTCTGCCTTGTTTATTGCGTCCTGAACCTCAATCTTCCAGTCTTTTTCGCTGAATGTCTTGTTGAGCCATTTTATGTTTAACAGCTTCTCAAACAATCTTTCTGCATATTCTCCCAGTATCACGGATTTAGCATCATAATATTCCTTGATTTTAGTTTTCTTGTCAGCCTTTTCTTTTTCGTCAACTGCTTTGGTGTACTCATCAATCTCGCTGATCTGCTCCTTTATTTTCTTGGTTAATGCTTTGATTTCGTCTTCGATTGCATTATACGGAGCAAGGCAGATTTTCTTGTATTCTTTTCGTCTTTCTTCGATACGTTTGTTTATCGCATTGAGTTCTTGCTTGTCGCTTTTGGCGCTTTTGTATGACTCCTCGGTGTATACCTTGCCTTTGTACTTTTCAAGCAGATTGTCAAGAGCAAGATTGATTTCGTCAAAAGGCCAGGTTGTAATACCGGTGCTCTCCATTGTTTTAAGTAACTGATTTTCGTTCATATCAGGTTCCTCCGTTTTTCGTTTTTTATTTTGCTATTTAATTTTACCATTTCAACATGGACAGATTCTGTCCTTGTATAAATGCTAAAATGACATTAAGCTAAGATTTATAATCTTTAATAAAACTTATTGTTAATTATAGCACTTTCCGTCGATTTTTGCAAATTTGATACAGTATTTTTCTGATTATTCAAGAAAATTGTTGAAATTTACTAAATGATGTGCTATTATAACAATAATATTACATTTTGAAATCTGTTATTTTAAGTATGAGGTGAATTATATGGCTATTATCCCAAAAGGCAAAGAACCTGCGAGTATCAAGAAAAGGCTGGATATTCTCTTTCCGAAGTTGAATCAGGCTTATCCGGATAAGAAAATATCGGGATTATACAAAGATCATAAAAAATGGGGCGAAACTGTTACAGAATTGTACCGGGCTTTAGGATACCCTGACGGCACTTCATTTCTTGAAGCATACGGCTATACGGTAGTAATCAACAAAGGCGGAAGAAGCAAAACGATCGATCCGGATATAGTTATACTGAATCTTATGGAAAAGTATCCTGACGGTAGCGGATTCACAAGCATCACACAGTTGATTGAAGCGGATGAGGAATTTGCGGCGGTACATAAAACACTTGCCAACAACTCAATGCAGTATTTCGGGATGCCGTTGGGAAAATATCTGACGGAGCAGGGTATACTGAGTCCGAAAAAGCCTATGAAAAAAACGAAGCAGGATATCTCACTTTATAAAATTTGTATTGCAGGCACAAATGCAGAAGTCTACTATTCCTCCGTTCGTAAAAATAGTCTGAAAGAAAACGATTATGTATTTGTGCCGTTTGGTATGCGTAATAAAAGGCTGATCGGTAAAGTCAAAGAAATAATTACTTGCAGTGAAGACGAAATTCCGTGCAATATCGAGATAAAGGGACAGGTGAATGAAATCTATTTTTTGCCACATACACAGTCTGATGAATTTTTAAAAAATATAATCCGAGCCGATTCGGCAGTTAGGACTGAAGCGTTGATAAGTAAATTATCGGTGGCTGACTTCACGCCGACAGCAAAGTCTGAGGTAACGGCAGAAAATATAATCTGGGCGTGCTGCAAAGGCTTATCGGATGAGATCGTAAGCGTGACCGGATATCTTATCAATAAGAATAATTACACCTACGGATATAATGATATTATCGTGTCAGAAGACGGTATAAGTGAGATTTTCGTTTATTCCGATGATGTGAATAAAGTAATAAAGGAGTTTCCTAATATCAAAGTCGCTGCTTTTTCATACGATGAAAACAGCGGTAAAATATCTGTTTGTTATTCGGAAAGCGGATATCCGATGTTTACAGATAAATATGAAACCGGCTACTGTGATATAAAAGATAAATCTGCTTGGGTTTTACAGCATACACCTTATGAGAATTTAATAATTGACGGCATTACTTACAAATTCAGAAATAAGTCCGACTGGGATGAACTTAACTATGTTTTCGAGAATTCCGACGGAAAGAGCAATCAGCTCGGAAAGGGATAAATTATGGCAGGATCAAAAACTTATGTATATTGCAATGTTTTACCCTCGGGTTATAAATCTCCATACCTGTATATAACAGATTTTGAAGTAAAGCCCGGTGATATTGTTATTATCCCTTTAAGAGACAAAGAAAAAGTCGGTCTTGTAATCGACGTAAACACATATTCCGATGACAATGCTCCGTTTCCGCCGGAACAAACAAAACACATTTCAAGATTTTTGGGAGATGAAGAAACCTCAGAGTTTCAGACACAGAAGATATGGATTGACAGAGAAAAAGCGATCCGTCAGAATATAAATGATTCTTTACAAAAGCAGACTACAAAATTTTCGTTGCTTTGTAATGGCGTAGAAAAAGAAAAAATGCGTAAAAGCTATAGTTATTACATTGATTTATTCGAAAATGTCAGTAAAAGCAATAAAATCACAACCGCTCTCATTAGAAATTATAATTGCGGTGTTGAATTGTCGGATGACGGAAAAACGGTAACCGGATTTATCGTTGATAAAAATAATAAAACTCGTCTGCCTTATGTCCGTATTCCGTACGGTGTGGAGAAAATCAGCAGTGATGCTATTTACGACAGAAAAATCGATCTGATGTTTACACCCGATGAGTTCAAAGACGATGAAATCTACAGAGAGGATTCTGTTAAAAGAATATTCACTGAATGCGGCAATAAGTATCTTTGTTCGGATGATGTAGGAAAATATCGTTATATAAACGGCAAAAAATATCTGATAAGTTTAAACGAGACGAACAATGCAGAATACGTTATCCCGGATGACGTTGTCGGTTTCTGCGAGGACTCTGTTTTTTATGGCAAATGCAGAAAAATTGTATTATCAAAAAGTATGGAAGAATTCAATGAAAATGCAATATCAAATAGTTATGTAAATTGTGATTCACATCTTGAAATTGTTGTACCGGAAAGCCTCAGACGAATACTGACAGATCCGACAAAAAGATCGGACGAATACAGCGATTACGATTATGCTACTCATCGCTCGGTAATGATAAATCCGATACGTTACAGGATAGATGAAAATAATCCTTATTTGTTTATTGATGAGGATTCGGTTTATCAGGTTCTTGATGACGGTACTTATAAGCTCTTGATGAATTCATACTTCGGGCTGGGTAAGGCACTTATACTTGACGGTACAAGTGTGATCGGTAAATATGCGTTCAGTAATAATGAAAATCTGAATAGCATAGAATTTCCCGAATCTGTAAGAGTTATTGAAAAAGGAGCATTTTCCAAAACTTCGCTACAAACGCTTAAAATACCGCATTACATCGAAAGAATTGATTCTGCGGCTTTTTCTGATTGTCATTCCTTGAAATCGGTAACGCTGTATCCCACGTTAAAATCAATTGCCAAAGACGCTTTTAAGGGTTGCGATGATTTGGATAAAATCTTAACGCCGGGTAATAACAAAGCGTTTAAATATAAAAATCATAACGGTGTAAAAATAATCACACAGCTTGTTTTTGAAACCAAAGAGGAATTTCTGAAAAAGGCTGAGGACAACAAACGTAAATACGCATGGATAAAAGGCAAAGTGTTTGTTCATACAGGGCTTGGCTCGCAAGAGAAATCGGAATTTGACAGCTTCATTTTTGAAAACGGCGGAACTGTAAGAAAAAGCACGGTACTTAACACAGATTATCTTGTTTATAATGCCGATTATGATCATGAAACCGTAAAACTCAGAAAGGCGAGGGAGCTTAAAGAAAAAGGTTCCGGTATTGAAATACTCACCACAGAAGAATGGAAGAAGCTGATAGACTCCTAACGAGTTAAGTATCAGATGCACAAGAGGAATCGAAATGTCACAGGTTAATACAAGATTACATATAAGAGTTGCATCCTATGATGTATGGAAACGGTTTAAGAAACAGGATTTGAGCGAATACGGAATAGAGGATCTTTCTGAAATAGACGCAGACAGTTATGTAATAGATGAGTCGAGCTTTTATGATATTGAAGATATCGTCAGAATCATTTCCAAGGTTTTAGGAAAAGACGGAATAGTTATAGCGGATCTGACCGATCTTAATATCGATCCATTTACAGAATGCTATTTTTATTTAGGCGAAAGAGTAAGAAAGACTTCGTTATTCTATTTTTATTTAGGCAAAAGAGTAAGAAAGGCTTCGTTCAGTGAAGGATACAGTAAGCCGGATTTAGGCTGTATGGCATATGAAGCAGATATAGAGAATATTGATAAATGGCTGAACTATGCTAAATTTCAGACATCCGAGCAGGAACAGCAGGTAATGGCGGCGTGCGGCATTGTTGAAATTAACGGTAACTATAAAGAAATCAAGAAAAATATAACAGATTTACCTTCAATAGCTTATCTCAGAGAAACAAGTATGAACAACAGAGCGGAAGTAATAGAAAAATCGCTGATAGGCGAGGAGGTTTACTTTGTTGAAGCTGCCGATGAATACGACCCGTTCAGGCTGGAAGTATTCAGCGAGCTTGGTTCTCTCGGCTATCTTGATTCATATACCGGTGAAACGATTATGCCGTTGATGAAATCAAAGAGGCTTGATTACACAGCAAGAATAACAGAACTTGTGAAGCCCTCCGAAAGAAACAAGCACGCAAAAAGCTCTATTGTCGGTATAAGTATTGATGCGAAAATATGCGGCAATCCGGTGCCTCCTAAAACATCCGTGCCGCATATAGAACGTTAAACGTGCGATGCAAAGCGAATTGAACTTATTGACCGTCGGAGAAGTTTCTGATGTTATTGTCATAAGCGAAAACGAGAAAACCGCATATTATGGCAAACTCAGAAGTGAAAAATCTGTTGAACAATTGTTTACGCCCTCGTTTTTAAAGGTAAAAACAGGTGACAAATCCCTGCCGGAATAGCAGGGATTTGTTGTTTCCTCGCATAGATATAGTAACCTGAAAAAATATGTTACAAATTTTACAGCATAAGATATAACTAAAGTTAAAAACGCAATTATAAATATATAAAGCTATAGGCAATCCGCTGACCTACCGTGATTCTCTGTCGTTTACCCGGAAGAACGGCAGACAGCTTGCTTCTTTACAAAACGGCAGCAGTGTGGTAGACTATACATACAACTACATTATAGAAATGCATCTTGGAATTTAACTTATTCTACCGGACAAGGCAGGATATTTACAAAGTCTGGTAAGATTTTAACGTTTTGGTATAGGTGAAGCAAATGAAAAGCAAACAACACGAGTACATTTTGAAGGCGTTTTTAAACTCAAGCATTCCTGCGGTAATTCGTAGAAGTTCTCCGGAATTTATGGTTATTGATTCTGTTATAGGGGGATATTGCTCTCAATTGATAAAGCGAGTAAAACTCATCAGTTTCCAATCGAGCGAGATTATTTCTAAAACCGAAAAAGTCGCATTCTCAGAATTGATAAATCAATCAACTGGAATGGAAAAAGATGAATTAGTAGTATACTATCGGCTTGCAATACTTGTGGAATCTATATTGATTCAGTATACGGAACAGCATATACCGAAAAACAACGCTTAAAAAAGAACAAAAAGCCAGACGTTCACGTAATATGCAAAAGAGAGGAGGAAATAATAGGAAATGAATAAATCGGAAATAATTAGTATATGCAAAAAAAGTGACACTTTAACGAAAAATCAATATCTTGCGTTATACCAAATAATATTACACGGAGATTCATTTGAAAAATCCGAAATAGCCGATTTGCTAATAGACCATGTAAATAAAAAATCTATGTATTTGTTATCGGTTTTGTGGAAAGATAAAGATTCTTTGGTAAGAATGTGTGCATATGACACTGTGTCAGTTTATCCTGCAAAATTTACATATAATTATTTAATTAGTAGAATTAGTAAAGAAAATGATGAATTGGCAAGAAGCTATATCATTACATCGTTAACAGACATTAGTTTACGAGAAAAAGTGCAAGGAACTATGCGAATTTTCAAAAAATTGTATATCAAAGAAAAATCGGCGTATTGCATTTTAGCATATTTAAGAGCTTTTTATCTACTTGGGAATAATCAAATTATTTCAAAAACACGAAAATATTTGACTCATTCTGATTATCACATAAGATGCACAGCATCAATGGTTTTGGATGATTTACTGAATAATACTCAAAATATTGATGAAACCCTTTCTTTTATCAAAGAAAGAATAAAGAAAGAGAAATCAGTTGCTGTAGAATCAAAATTGAGAGCACTTATAAAAAAATATGGGAAATAATTAAGATTAAGTCTAGCGACCATAGATTATCTCTATGACGAAAACGGTTCACCGATAGGACTTACTTACAAGGGAACAACATATTATTACCGCAAAAATCTCCAAGGGGATATAATAAATATAACCGACAGCACAGGAGCAAAGGTAGTAACCTACACCTACAATGCCTGGGGCAAGATTATGTCAATGACAGGCAATATGGAGCTTGCGGTTAAAGTCTGCTAATCTAAGTATCTACAGTTCACTTGGATTATATAAGTCCTGTCTATCAAATAAGGCAAAGAAAAACATTCGTGACTGATTCATCACGACTTAAAAAATAAGGAGAAAAATAAATGATAATCAAAATAATTGTTCTAATGTTGCTTTGTGCTGTTATTGCATTCCGGAAGTGCTTTAAAAAACGTGCTTTATTTGTATTTGCTTTGATCGTGGCTATTTGCGCAAACATTTTTATTCCGGCTTTTGAATTTATTGCTCGTTCAGAGCCACAGAATGACAGAATATTGGATTATATCAGTGAAATCGATTGGCATGACAGCGACTTGTTAAAATCAAAAGGTTTTGACTGTGACGGCGAAACAGGTACATACACAGATGATGATAAATTCAGCATTCACGTTGCTGATGCGACTTCTTATGATAAAGCAGAAATTGTTTCGGAATATAAAAATATTCATTATGAGTATTTTTCGTATTTGTCAGATACACTTTTTATTCCGGAACTGCGTAAGAGCTATTCGGTCATAGTAAATGATAAGGTTGTTGAGATTACTTATAAAGACTGCCTTAGCAAGCCGGGCATAATGGATAAGCTGAAAAGGATATTCGGTGCAGCTGCGTAACCACATAACCGATAATACCGCACTTTTTAAAATCATAAAACAGAAATTAAATCACGACGATAGAAAACCGGCTATCGCCGTGATTTTCTTTTTCTGATAGCGAAAATACAAAGCTGTGCCGACGGGTATGGAACAAACTGCTCGGCTCAAAATATGAAGTTACTTACTCTGATGATAAGTATCGTATCAGACAGATAAACATACCCGATGAAAATCTGCGTAAATCCTGCCTTGATTTTGCGTATGCACAGGCAGGATATATTCCGGCATCAGAGTACGACGAGCTGTTTTGTAGCGAAAACCGCATTTGCATAGGTAATTGTTATGTAAATTTCGGAATCAAAACAACATCGTTGTCCGGAGAAACAAGACAGGATTGCGAAAATCTGAATATGACGGACTGTATGACGCTGTACGGACGAATAGCAATGAACAATCCTGTCAGCTGTGAAACAGCACTGACTGTCAATGCAGTGAGCGTAACAGGAAATACAACAGTACCGCTGATAGTATGCAAAAAAGGCACTTTCAGCTATGTGAACAATTGGCAGACTGATAAATTACTCGGAAATGAAAAAATGTTTAAGATGATAGCTGATAAGGCGAAGATCGAAGCTAAATCATATAACAAATTTGAAGAAGAAGAACCGGAGGTATAAAAATGTTTTTATTCCCGCTTTTAATGGTAGAAAAGAAACGTCAGACAATGCTCAGCGAGATACGCAAGGAGCTTGAGATGAATCAGAAGATAACAACAGTGAACAATCTTTCGTATTTCATCAAGGAAGAGCTGAAATATTATGAGTACATCACTCATATCATAATCGACCTTGAATTTATCGAGGAAAAGGGCGATGAATTCCTTACGAGCTTAAAGGCTCTTGTGATGGCAACGGACGTGCCGATAATCATATACGCCGAAGGAGTATATCCCGGTGATATGCTGCTGTCGGAAATAGCAAGACAGGGACTTGCGAATATCATAGGCGAAACGCCCAAAACGTTGAAGCAGATAAGCCGTAACAAAATGCAGAAAGACCTGCGTGAAGCACTGATAAAGTCAACTGCCGACCGCAGAATAGGGCTGAGGGAAGAACGTCAGAGAAGATTTGACGTTACATATATCCCGGTGCAGAAAGGCAATAACAATGCAATACCGAATTACAACAACTGCGACCTGCATTTATCAATCGGTTTATTCGGAGCAATGCGTCGTGTCGGTACTACAACATACGCAATACAGCTTGCAGAGTATTTCACTGCAAGAGGAGCAAAGGTAGCGTTCTTCAGCAAGAACGAACTTACTGACGGCGATCTGAACATACTCCAGGAAACATACAAGGAAGAAACGGTGTCAAAGGGAACGTATTTCACATATCGCAACATCGACTTCTATTTCTTCGGCAGAGTGCCGGAGAACTGGGGAATCTACAATGTTGTAATCAATGATTACGGCACAGACACAGAGCAGATTGACAACTGGCTGTCCTGTCACTACAGATACATTGTGAGCGGTTTCAACGAAACCGACATAATACAGCTTATGTCACTGCTCGAAACCGACAAGAATGATACAAAGCGGCTAATAGGCAGAGATTACAGAATAGCGTTCAATTTCGGAGATCCGTCAATGTGTGGTGAACAGTACAGGTATCTTTGTTCAAATCTTGCAACTTCGGCAAGAATTACGATGAACGGCTTTCTTCCGTACAAGTTTAATTTGCCGCAGTGGTTTTTGCAGACGTGTGACACGGAATTTGAAAACTACAGAATGTATATCTCAAACATAAAGAGATAACGGAGGTGGCAATATGGCACATCTTGAAGAAGATATAATTGAACGAGCAAAAAATACCGATATGATAGCCCTTCTCGAAAGCGAGGAGGGCTTTTCCTTTAAAAGCACTTATGGGGAAAGGGAATTCAAGTGCATTGAGCATAACAGCCTTGTTGTAAACGGCAACCGACGCAGATGGTACTGGAACAGCCGACAGGTCGGAGGAAACAATGCGATTGATTACCTTGTAAAGATACGGGGAATGAATTTCAGAGATGCGGTATTACATCTTGTCGGAGATCGGGAGCAAACGGAATATACGCCGATAAAGAAGCCCGTGGCGAAAGCAGAAAATGTATCTGTATCAGAACCTGTACGGTTCGTTCTGCCGGAACAGGCTCACTTCCCGGACGGCAGACGAAATTACAGTAATATCATTGCTTATCTTAACAAGGGCAGAGGTATTGATATGAACATCATCAATGCACTGATAGCTTCCGGTCAAATTTATCAAGGAGTGCAGTACAACGGCTTGCATATAGTCGGATACAACGATGAGGGAATGGCTTTTTATCGCTTTAATGATAACCGTGACTGGATTGATTATAGATTGCAAACGCTGAGAGCTTCACCGACAGCAACAGATACATATCAAGCTGAAGCTGTTTCTTCAAAATATGTTGATAAAATTCTTCTGAAGGATAACACAAAAATATTTAAGAATAATCTTGTTGTATCGACCGGGAAAAACGCTCAAGGTGAAATATCCTATGCAGCATTCCGCATAGCAAGCACAAATTACAGATTCCGGGGAGAAGTAGCCGGGAGCGATAAGGCAAGCGGCTTTCTGATTGAGAGCGAGGGTATGAACGATTGTGTGTATGTTTTTGAATCGTTCATCGACGCTATGAGCCACGCCAACCTGTACAATATAAAGTACGGAAATAAGGACGCCTGGAAACTGCACAACAGACTTGCTCTCGGCGGAACAGCCGATACGGCTCTGATGGAGCTGTTGAAGCGTAAACCGAATATCCGTAATATATGTCTGTGCCTGGATAATGATAGTGCAGGCAGAGCAGCCTCAGCTACTATCAGACAAAAGCTTATGAGTATGGGATATATGAATGTGTACGAACGGTTTTCAAGGGAGAAGGATTATAATGAGGAGCTTATGATGGTGAGAAAGACGGAGATAGAAATTTCATATGAGTAAATTGGCACGGTTGAAATGCGTTTTATTTTTGTTTTGTTAAATTATTTCATTTCTGCTCATTGCTTCTTGCACTAAAAAATGCTATAATATATTATAATCATATTTTAATTATAGTTTCGAAAGGAACAACCATGAAAAAATCTTCTGTATTATTATCGTTTGCTATAACCATTGCAACAGTTTTTACAACGTCCGGCTGCGCTATGCAGGAGTCATACGACAGCTATATACCCGACCCGTTTGAAACATTTGAATCAAACACCCTTATCGGCGACGATATTAAAGAAAACACGGCGGCTCAGAATCTGTCAAAATACTCAACAGGCGGTTATGAGTGTACCGTTAATGAAGGAAAACCGATAGTTTATACGGGAGAAAAAATAACCGTTCCTGTTGCTGTTACTGCCGATGATACAAATGAATATGAGATGTCACTCGGCATATCTGCCGTGATAAACGGCACTGTACAGACGCTGAGTACAGGTGGTATGCGGGAAAGCAATATGCTCATTTTCGAGAATATCGCTCCGGGTGAAACAATCGAGCGGGAGATAACTTTTGACCCCGTTATCAGCAGTGAGGATAAGGGTAAAAAGCAGCTGCCGATTACTTTTTTCGCTCACTTCAACGCCGCATATATACCCGATGAAAGCTACCCCACCTTTGGTATGACTCACCATGCCAATCATTGCCTTTATACCACGATAAGCCTTGACGGTACGCCTAAATACACAGATTACAGCTACGCTTCCGATATAAGCAAAGAGCTTATCACAAAAACCCTTTTGGAAAAGTACGCCGATAACACAGGTACTCCATTGAAGACAAGCGGACGAACAAGAGTAAATATGTATCAGAACACAAAGACCGACACGGGCGTTTTACGGCTCAGCGAGGACGGTACATTAAATCTCAATCTGATGCTTTATGAAAATGAAAACAGCGGTAAATACAGAGTTTCACTATACAAAAACAACGAACTAATAACTATAAACGGCAATGACTATATCGAAGCAGAGCTTGTAGACGGATATCTGTACACATATTCCGTACAGCTTGACAATATCGCTCGAGGTGACTTTATATATGCCGCAATACATAAAAACACGGGCGAGAATTTTGAAGAGTATGCTTCATTTGATATGACACAGCCCAAGCTTGTTGTAAACAGCGATTTTGAAGTAAAAGAGCCGGAAAGACCTGCCGGTACAGATAACAGCTCAGATACTTCCGACAGCACTCCGCAGGAAATAATAAACAACGGCGCTGTTGTGAAAAATACATCATTTACAATTAAGCTCATCGGATATATCGAACAGGACGGGAAAAGGCTCGCAGTTATTGAGAATAACAAAGCCCTGTACATTTCCGACATAGACGAGGATAAGCGTGTAAGTGAAATAGTACGTATTGAAGAATTGGAAAAGCAAGGCTATATGACATACTCTCTCGCCATTGACGGCACTAAGATGGTTATTAAGAAATATGAATATGAGGGAGATGAAGTAAAGAGCGGAGCGTATTATCTGCTGGATAGTGATTTTTCGGCTGTAAGCGAAGTACCTATGCAAAAAAGCGGAGAATTTATCATTGAAGACGGTATTATACTTAACGACTCGCAAAAGCTGATACATGAGGATATAAACGGCAGTACAACGCTATGCGTATGTGATTATAACGGCGAAAACAAAAATCCGATTTACACATTCCCGGACAATTACTATGATTACTCTCTTGCCACAGACGGCGAGCTGGTATTTTTCAGGCGGTGTAAAGAGGGAAGCACTACCGAGTCAGCCGTGGTTATAAATCTCAGCGACGGCAATACCGTAATATATGACGGAGACGGGCTTACCGATGACGGCGGCGGAATAATCAGCAGCGAGGGAGATTATATCTTCTTCCCTGATCATAAAAACACAAGCGGAAAGTTTGTTATCTTTGATAAGACCAAAAAAGAATTCCGTGAGATAAAGACCGAATATAAGACCGAGGGAAGTACAAGCTCGGCACTCTCTCCCGACGGTGCTTATATTGTTACCTCTGTGACCGAGATAAGTGCGGCTGACGGCAAAACCCCGACAGGCACATATTTAAGGATTTATGATACAAAAACAGGTGAGCTGTTCTTTGAAGAAGAGATAAGCGACAGCAAACTGAAAGTAGGCGGAACTCTGCTCGTCGGAAACGAATATGTGATTCTATCCACAACAAACGGCGACTACAGAATAAAATACAGATAACGAAAGGAAATAAGCTATGCAGTTAACACTTGAACATATCACAAAATCCTACACGAAAGGCAAAAAGCGCAAAAACGCACTTGAGGACTTCACGCTCACCCTCACCGAAGGAGTGTACGGACTGCTCGGTCCCAACGGCGCAGGTAAATCCACGCTTATAAATATCATCACGGGGATAATCGGCAAAGACAGCGGAAGCATAGCGTTTTCCGACGGCGGGGACAACAGCTTTTTGTCACATCTCGGCTTTATGCCGCAGGGCATGGACTTTTACCGCAACTTCACAGCAAAGGACTACATAAAGTACATCATGGCGCTGAAAAAATACTCTCCCGACAATGCGGACGAGTATGCCCTTTCTGTGCTTGACCGTGTAAATCTGCACTCGGACGCAGATAAAAAAATCGGCGCGTTTTCGGGCGGAATGAAGCAAAGGCTCGGTATAGCGCAGGCGATAGTAGGCGAGCCTAAGGTGCTGATTTTTGACGAGCCGACCGCAGGCCTTGACGCAAAGGAGCGTATTCGTTTCAGAAATGTTATAAGCTCCCTTGCCGCAGATAAGATAGTTATACTTGCAACGCATATCGTCACCGATATAGCTTATGTTGCGAAGACGGTCGTTCTTATGAACGGCGGCAAAATAATCAAAACAGGCACGCAGGAAGAGTTATGTTCCGATATTTCGGACAAGGTGTGGGAGATAACCGCCGAGAGTGACAAGGTGATGGAATATATGAGTCGTATGCGTGTATCAAATGCGGTATCTGACGGCAGTAAATACACTTTACGCATAGTGTCGGACAATCTTCCCGAGCAGGGTGCAAAGACTGTACAGCCTACTCTTGAAGATGTGTGTATTTATTATTTCGGGGATATGTGATATGAAGCTGTTTAAATATGAACTGAAAAAGAATGTGCTTCGCTTATCGGTCTTTATACTTCTGCTTGCGCTTATCGGGGTAAATCTGTTCAAACAGCACGAAACAGCGAGATTTCTCGGCGACAGCCGTATTGCAATAGGCGTAGAGGATAAATCGTCACTCGGCAGAAAAATGTATGAGGAGTACAAGGGAGAGCTTACCCTGCAAAAATTTGAAGCTCTCGGCGAATACCGTGATTATTTGCAGGATTATATAAGCAGCGACGAATACAAGCCTACCGAAGAAGCAAACGACAGATTTTTCACAGGATATGCGATGGGTGATCTGAATTATTCAGAAGAAACTGCCGATAAAATGAGATATGCCTATCTGTACCCAAATCAGATGATAGAGCTGAAGCAAAGAGCAGACGAAAACATTGAATTTTACACCGGCAGAAGTGATTTTGAGGTTAGAAAAAACGAGCTTGTAAAACAGCTTTATACAGGCAGGCGTATTTCCGCATACGGAAACTATGAGGCGTTCAGGCTGTACTTTGATTACGAGTTTTCCTCGCTTGTCATTATAGTGATGATTATTTTTGCTTTTGCGGCGTCGCTCAGCGATGAAAAAGCGACAGGCACGGACAGGATAATACGCTCCTGCCGCAGAGCAAAAAGCGTATTCCTTACTAAGCAGGCGGTAATGCTGCTTTTTATTACCGTGCTGATAGTTTTGTTTGCGGTTATGGATATAGTGAGGTTTAGCTCGTTTTACGACGGTTCGTTTATTAATCAGCCGCTTTATGCGATTGAAGAATACAGATATACGCCGCTTAATGTCACGGTATTCGGTGCTGTTATGCTTTCCTTACTTGGAAAGCTGCTTGCGCTTGTTTTTATCGGAGAAATCGTACTGCTGATTTCTTCGTTTACAAAAAATGCGGGATTTTCGATAACGCTATGCTTTGCGACTGGCGGAGCGATGATAATCATAAGCGAGCATATAAATCCGCTGTTTTCTCCGCTTTCGCTTTTAAACGCGGAAAGCTGGATGAAGGATTTTAACTGCGTCAATATTTTCGGCTATCCTGTACTGAGCTTTATTGTTCAGTTTGTTATCACAGCGGCACTGATTGCTTTGCTGACTGCTATCTGCTATTTCAGAGCCGGATATATAAGAAAAGAAAAGGGGGCGGTACAGTGATATTTTTATATGAGCTTAAAAAGATACTGATAAAGCAATATTCGCTGTTATTATATCTTATAGTTATTATTTTTGCCGCTTTTTCTCTTATTACGGCACAGCACCAGACTTACGGCTTTGCAACGGTCACCGAAAGGAACGAGTACCTTGAAACAATCACACCGTTCACAGGTGAATTGACTGATGAAAAAGCGGCGGAGATTACCGCACTTAAAGAAGAATATCTTGCCGCAAAGGCCGCTGTAAATGAGCTAAGCAATAAGTACGCAAACGGAGAGCTTGACGATGCCGCTTTTGAGCGAGAGATGGCACAGTACAATGAAATATTAAAGCACGAGGAAATCATCGAGCAGATATTTTCACGCTATGAATATGCAGCGGCAGACCCCGAAAAGCGTATGCTGATACCCGCCGGGAGCGTACCTGTTCTCAGCGACACATCGGTAAACTTTCTTTTTTTACTGTGCATAACATTCTGCTGTGCGTATGCAGTAATGATAGAATACTCCGGCAAAAGCAGATACATACTTATAACGACAAAGGGCGGACAAAAAGCGACTATGGCAGCAAAGCTCGCTATACTGCTTTTGCTTACCTCGCTTACAAGTATAATAATATCCTGCTTTGATCTTGTGCGGCTGTCGGACGAACTGCCATTAGAGTATTGGGGATATAGCTTATGCTCTGTTCCTGCATTTGACAACACCGCAGTAGATATAAGTATTATCGGCGCATTTTTATCCGCACAACTGTTAAAGCTTATAGGCTATCTGTTTATTTGCGTTGCCGCCATGCTTACCGCTCATTTTACCAAAAACTATGTGGCGAGCGTGTTCCCGTTCATAGCTGTGCCTGTGGTAGCCGATTATCTTGCGGAAAGAGACAGTCAGGCTTTGTTCTTGCCGACGGGACTGCTAAAAGGCGCAGGATATTTCTTAGGTGATAAGGCGGATAAGGGATATGCGACAGAAGCCGATACGGTTATATATTTCCATCATGTTCCGCTCTTATATACGGTTATTATGACTGCGGCGGTCGTATTGTTTATTGTTATCGGTGCGGTTATTCTGATAAAGTCGGGCGAGAACAGGCTTAACAGCAAAAGGCACGGAGTGAAGCATATACCGAAGGCAGTTGTTCTGACACTTGCTTTACTGTTTTGCACCGCCTGCGGAAGTACACGACAGGCAGAATGTGTTGATGTCCTCTCAAACACCGAGAACAGCCGATATTCTTTTGAGCTGAAATATGAAGACGAAAAAGAGCTTATCGCAGTCACGGATAAGTCAAGCGGAGAAAGCTTTATTATTCCCGAGGAGACCTTTGTTGATGAATCCTATTCCATCATGTCTATTTATCCGACCGAGAACTATCTGTATTACATGAAGGGTCGTAACTCAGGGGTTTCGATATACCGCATAAAACTGTCCGATATGACAAGAGAGGAAATAATAAAATCGTCAGATACTGCGGATAAATCCATACTCGGACTTACCTTTTCATGGAGTGATACCGAAAACAGATTTTCGGCTGTCCGCTTGTTCACAGATGAAAAGAATATATATCTTATAGATAAAAACGGAATGGTTTTTGTGCTGAATCCCTTTGCCGAGAAAATAACCGACTGCACCTGTATTATTGAGGAGAGCGTGCTCGGCGGATGTATTTTTGACGGTAAAGCTATCTATTATATTGATGAAGACGGCGTGCAGAAAATGTACAATGTTGTGAACAAGACATTTCGGATATAATCATTTAAGATATGAGGAGAAATATCAGCTGATGTTAAGATTATTCCTCGGGTGTTTAGTTTTAATAATTTCTTTCTGCTTTGCAGAAGTAACATGGGTATATATCTGCGTTGTAGTTATAGAACTATGCCCTAGTAATTTCTGAATATATCTGATATCAACATCCTGTTCCAACAAGAGCGTTGCAAAAGAGTGCCTGAACATATGCGGGGTTATATGTATAGATATACCGCACGTTTGACAATAAGAATTAATCATACAGCGGACGGATTGCTCTGTCAGCCTTTTGCCATATTTGTTTACAAAAAAATATCCGCAGTCCGAGATTTTTTCCGCATAGATAAAGTAATAATCGGAAAGAATAGTGAGTACAGACTGTCGAAAAAGCCAAGCATTTCTGCTTGGCTTTTTCGACAGTCTGCAATTACTATTTATCTTGATTTATTATTGAAAGAATAATCTCAGTGAGTTTCAGAGGATTGGTTTCGTGACCTAATACACTAATCTTTTTGGACAAGTAATAAAACTCATTGATCTTTCCTTTAACTTCGTCCCAAATAATTTTTGCCTCATAACCAGTACTCCCTACGGGAATTACTCTAAGTCCTAACTCTTGAGCAATGCAAAATTATTGATAAACTCCTCTGCTGGAGTGCATTGAGTCCTTTTCGTGTTCACTTTGACCAAACAAAAAAATTGCATGGCTACAATCATGTTGCATAAGTTTGCGATATACCACTTTATCCTCATCTGTTAAATCAAGATGAAAGGGAAAAGGTCGCATTGAAAGATACCTATGTGTGTTCCGAATGGATTTTTCCGCCAGATACTGATGTGCATACCCGGTTATATATGTACCTAATTTTCTCCCTACTCCAGTTGATATACGTTTACCATCTTCCAAAAGGCGAATTGCAAGAGTTTTGGAGAGTATATCAGCAATAGCAGATTCAAATGTGTAGCCCATAGATCTCATTGAATTCATCAGTATGTCAGCTTCGGGTTTATTCTGACGGTAACTTGGCATTGCTATTCTCCTTTTCAAAATCCAGATAAAATGAATGATAAATCAACACGCACAAATTCACTATTTGATTATATCACATATTTTGTCATATTTCAACATTAAATGTGAATAATACGCGGTTGAATTCAATAATAAACAATAGTTCAGGCGAGCACAGTCGTAATACAACGTACTCCTTTGAATTATCTACATGTTCGATCTCCTGCACTCGTTTTTGAAATTCTTATGTCACTTAGACAATTCATAATTCAACTGTTTATATTATATCACCACATCTGTCCCATAAACAGTGCAACTGCGTCACCATGTCGCACTTCTTAAACATCAAAGAAAGGTCAGTACGTTTACTCAACAATTCTCACCCATCATAATCTTTGCCAAGCAGAGCAGTCCTGCAATCACAGAAAAGAAAAACTGAGCCACAATGTCGCACCTATACAAAAACACCTTGCCACGGTATAATTCTGTAGCAAGGTGTGATTTTGCGGATAGTGTTTAATATCCGTAATATACCTAAATATTTTTAAATATATGACTGGTTATGCAAATTGAGAAAGTTATATTTTTCTATTTGAGGCGTAATTCTCCTTTTTTCTTGTTTGCAATATTATTATGTGTTTATAGCTGTAAAGATTATCCACAGTATGGACTTGATATATGAAAAACACATTTGTGAATTTCTTAAATAGTCTCTTTGCCAAAAAAGCTTATTTTTAATTGAATGTGATTTTTTTGCAACTGATGTGTCTTGATCCAACGGATATAGTAATATCATTAAATTGAAATTTAGATTTTAATGGGAATTTATCAACTGCGATTGCTATACTGAAACGTGGACGAGTAACAGCAATATAATATTTTTCAGGACTCCCAAAAGCCTTACCTTTCTGAATATACTCCAAGAATGGTTTATTCGGGAATATTAAAATCCTATCGAAAGTCAAGCCTTTGCACTCTCCAAAATTCATAGAGGACAATCCCAAAGTATCTGTTTTTTTATCGTACCGAAGAACTTGCGGAGAATAATGATTGTAGTAATCAGGAATATCAGATTTAAGAATAAGAAATACGCCATCATGCGGTGTAATTGAGGTCATAGATGTTGACATTTCATTACTGCTCGGATAAACATCATTAGCAAATCTACAAATAACCTCATTAAAACGTCTACTAACAGTATTATACGATATCTGCGCAGAGTGACTCTTTTCAAGATCTTTGAAAAACAATTCCATGCTCGATCCAGAAATGTTTTTATTTTTCTGACCATTGTTAGTTTTGAACGTAGCTTGCTTAGGATCTCCAACACATACCAAGTCAATTGATGAGGCAGCAATAAGCCTTATGATTTCAAGGTCGTATCCAGATAAATCCTGAACTTCATCAAAGAAAACCGTAGCATAGATTTTCTCAAGTCGCTTGATCACCTGCCCATTACTACGAGTGTTTAATTGAACTACCAATTCCGCTGCTTCATTTGCAGTGATATTTCGCCCAGAAGTCATGTATCTTGCCTTTTGCCCGATACGATGCTTATTGATAAATCCATACATTCTTGAAAAATCAAGGCTTATTATTTCATTGATTCCGAAAATGTATGATTGATATGGTTTTATCAATTCTCGTAGCAAAAAAGAATATAAAGATTCAACTGTGATACGACTATGCATTATGCCATTATTTTGCTTTTTAATTTCAGATTGTACAGCTTGAACGCCACGATTGGTGTAGGAAATGATTGCCACACGTTTATCAACATATGAAGATACAATAGACAAGGCAGTATGACAAATGCTCCATGTTTTGCCTGAACCAGCGCATTCTATTTTAATCAAATTCATTGATGACATTTTGTATATACTCCGGATATATTATTCTTTGCTCACTATCAAAAACTCGCAATGCCCATTCTGCCTTATTCTTGGTCATAAATTCGATTACTTCATCTTTGCTCTTAGTCATCATGGAATTTCTTTTAGACAATATTGTTCTAAATGTCTGTTCATGTGATTCAGTATTAAAATTTACTTCCGCAACACTCGGCTCTATGGTATGTAATCGCTCATCACTTTCATATACAAAAATAAGATTGGGCTTATCGGTATAGCCAGCATATTTATTGATAATGTTATTTTGAATATTTCCATCATTATCTGTAACTATAACAGTTTTCTTATTCAATAGAATGGTAATATCACAATACCGTTTAAACGCAAGTGAGTCAACCACAATAACGTCAATGCCGTTTTCGATAGGAAGAACACCATACTTGTCCAAATAAGCGCGCTGAATAATCAGTTCATCAGTAGGTCCTTCAACTAAAATGATTTTCTCTGCCAACACAACTCGTAAAGTATCGTATCCTGGGAGCTTTTTGAAATAAGACAATGTATCTTCCGGTAACCCATTAAAACGAGTTGGCGCACCTTTCCTAATCAAGAAAAGATTCTGCAAATCCAGTTTGTTAGCAATATAGCTGCTGTGAGTAGAAATAAAGACTTGCTTTCCTTCGGACTTTTCCACTTTGCTTACTAAACGTGCCATATTTGTATATGAAAGGTTGTTCTCGGGTTCTTCCATAATAATGACATTGACTTGCTCATCAGCGTTTTTTAGTACCATACCCATTTTAATTGTATTTTGAGTACCAAAGCCGACATTCTCAAAAGGGCAGGAATCTACAACAACTGACATTTGTGATTTCCATGAATCAACATCCTCTTCTTTCAGGTCTATTGTTAATTCACGTCCATCAAGATCGGTATTCTTACGGACATCCTCATTAAGCTGCTTTACAATCTCGCTATTACTGAAATCATGTCGGCTTTTTCGATATGCGGTAGTAAGATCCGTTTGATTTTGAGGCGTTAAGAAATTGGTAATATTGTCCGCAACGAATTTATCTACTACATAAGCATAGTTCTTTCTTGTAGTATCAATGAACGCTGCTTTTATCGGAGAAAAACGCTGAAGGACAGGAGCGCCATTAAAATACCTTATCTCCACCGAATAGAATTCGACAGGTATGTCATATATCTCTTTTGATGATAATAGGCTGTTATATAAATCCGCATACTCCTCATTGAAGTGTATCCGAACTCTAATTCCGCAAGCATCTTCTAATAAAGAATTGTTCGTTCCTGAAAACTGAGGATCAGCATCTTGTAGAATGGCTTCAATAATAATTTCGGGCGGAGATACCGGCATCCCTGTTGCAAGCGAGTTAATATACTCTTTTCTTGCTTCATCATTAAACATATTTGCCTTTATCTGCCTTTCAAAAGCATATCCATTCAGTTTTCCTGATGTTATGATTGATAGCACTTCAAGTATTGTGCTTTTTCCAGAATCATTTTCGCCAACGAATATATTGATCCTTTCGTTTAAATCAAGGTTTACATCTTTCAGGAGCTTATAGTTTTTTACAACAAGTTTGCTGATGTACATTTTGTTCACCGCCTTATATCAAAGTTATGACTGATATAATTATAGCATAGTTTTGGATATTTCTCAAGTTGCATAAATCATTCTTTACTAAAGAAAAAAGAGACATAGATTGTTCAGAAAATATTCCTGAATACTTTATTCTGCATTGATTGTTGAACGCTAATTGAGCTTGTGTACGAGCTAAATGAAAGTTTACGCTCTTTACTAATAAAAATATGTTTATTCCTGGAAAACAGTCTTGAAGCTTGTGAAAACAATGTAATTATCTGTAGCCATTTTGCGTCATTCATAGATATTGCATATTTTTATAAACACAAGATAGAGCAGAGCACTCTCACAATCACTGAAAAGAAAACTGCGTCACAATGTCGCACCTATACAAAAACACCTTGCCACAGTATAATTCTGTAGCAAGGTGTAAGATATTCACGATCAAAAACTGCACGATATTAACTTATGTCGCACCATTTTGCACAATTCCGGGACGAAAATTACTGTAATTTTCACCAATTGTTTTTTGCTGTTTCCGCATTGACAAAACAGGCTTCATAAGCTATAATTGAAAAAGGAGTTAAATAAAAACACTCCCGCAGGAGCAAGGCTTTGGCGAGCCTTACTTTTATCCTCAGACGATGCTGTATCATCAATCTGATTCGCAGAAGTGCTTTGTACTGTGCTTATTATAGCACAGCTTACATACATTTGCAAGGGTTTTCAGATGCTTTTCCACGCACGTCTGAAAGCTCTTGTTTTTTATGATATACAAGGCGTAAATCCGCAGTGTATATCCCCACCTGCCCAACCAACAAAGGCAGTACAAATTGAATACCGGTTTTGCCATAACAAGACTTTGCGAAGAGCCGTTCCGACGGCAAGCGAAGAAAGGGCGGATACCGAACGTAGCTGTATTGCTGTAATTCGTTTCGGGTGCGTCAAAGTCAAAAGTAACAAAGTACCGTTCAAAATGTAATCAGCACGGCGGAGTAGTTACCGCTACTTCGCTGTGTTATTATATTTATACCTTTAAGGACACTACAAATGCAGTATCCTTAATGGTGTAAATATATTCTGGAGCTAATACCCGGATTCGAACCGGGGACCTCATCCTTACCAAGGATGTGCTCTGCCGACTGAGCCATATTAGCAAACTCCTGACGGTTATTAATTATATCATACCATATCGACTTTGTCAAGGAAAATTTTCGAATTTTTAACTTCGATATACCGTAACGGTTTAATCAACGGTCAATATGTCGTAAAAATCAAACAAACCGCATTGTTGTGCGGTTTGTAGCTGGTACGGGTAACAGGACTTGAACCTGCACGCTTTCGCACCAGAACCTAAATCTGGCGTGTCTGCCAATTCCACCATACCCGTATATAAAAACGACGCTGAAAAACTCAGCGTCGTGTGGCGGAAAGAGAGGGATTCGAACCCTCGAACGGGTATTAGCCGTTACACGATTTCCAATCGTGCGCCTTAGACCAGCTCAGCCATCTTTCCACGACTTTAATATTTTATCATATCACAGAAGAATTGTCAAGAACTTTTTTGAAATGTTTTCTTATTCCTTCATGCTTTGGCTTTAATTTTTGAAAAATTGTGTCCAAGCCTCTTGACAAACACAATATGTTGTGGTACAATTGAGAAAACAACGAAATGTACTTACTGCTTTTATATACAGTAAATTGAAAGGAAGATTGTTATGGTAAAAGTAAATGTAAAAAACGGCACACTCGATCAGAAAGAGATTGACGCTTACGTTCAGTATGCTATCGAAGCTAACCCCGGAAAGCTGGTCACCGAGCTTGATATAGACATTGACGGAGATTTTGCCAATCTCACATATCATTTCGGCGAGATACCCTTTGACCGCATACGCCGTATCACAGGTTACCTTGTAGGTACGCTTGACAGATTCAATAATGCGAAAAAGGCTGAGGTTGAAGACAGAGTAAAGCACAGCATAGCGCCCGATGTCGAAGACGATATTTATGTTACGGCATAATTTGTGATTGCCTGTAATCCGACAGAATAAAAAACGTTATTCCGTCCATACTTTTATTGGAAAATGAAAGTATGGGCGGTGTTTTTTTGTATTACAACAAGGTTGAAATAAGCGGTGTCAACACAGCGAAGCTTAAGGTCCTCAAGGAGTCGGAAAAAACCGAATTGCTAAGGCAAATGCGCAGCGGCGACCCGACAGCCAGAGAGAAGCTGATAAACGGGAATCTGCGTCTTGTTCTCAGCGTGATACAGCGTTTTTCGGGCAGAGGAGAAAACCCCGACGATCTTTTTCAGGTCGGATGTATCGGTCTGATGAAAGCTATCGACAATTTTTCAACTGATTTTAACGTCAGATTCAGCACTTATGCCGTGCCTATGATAATGGGCGAATTGCGGCGCTACCTTAGGGACTCAGGCTCAATCCGTGTCAGCCGTTCAATGCGTGATCTGGCTTATAAAGCTATGCAGGCAAGAGAAAAACTTACCAATGATAATTCTAAAGAGCCTACGATTGAGCAGATAGCCAAAGAAATCGACGCAAAACGTGAGGATGTGGTAATAGCGCTTGAGGCTGTCAGCGACCCTATTTCGCTGTACGAACCGGTATTTTCGGAGTCGGGTGATACCATATATATGATGGATCAGATAGGCGATAATAACGATGACAGAAACTGGCTCGATGAAATAGCATTGAAAGAGGCGATAATCGGGCTTGACGACAGAGAGAAGAATATTCTCAAGCTGCGTTTTTTCAGAGGCAAAACTCAGGTGGAAGTCGCACAGGAAATAGGGATTAGTCAGGCACAGGTATCACGGCTTGAAAAAGGCGCTCTCGGTAAGATAAAAAAGGCGTTATAACTTTGTAATCACATATTTCTGCTTGACTTATACAGTATATTGTGGTATACTTACTGTTAATATTAAATTAAGGATAATAGTAGAAATATGAAACGCTTTCTTTTACTCATGCCGGTGATGATTCAGCCATATATTTTACTGTTTGCTCTCTACTCCATATTTATAAATCAATATATTGTAGAGCGTTTTTTCGGCGGTAATGGGCTTTGGCTGTTATTTGTGATATTTGTGACAATTGTCATTTCGTTTATATGCACGCTTGTGTATATGCCGCTTTGCCTTGCAAAGGGGTGGGGAGCAAGACAGACAGCCTTTTTCAATATGCTTATAAAGCTTGTTCAGATACCGGCATATCTTGCTATATTTGTGCTTGGTGTATTATTTTTCCTTACAATTTTCACTTATGCTTTTTCTGTTTTTTTCGTGCTGTTCGATTGTATAACGATATTCCTTACAGGACTTGTCGGATTAGCGGCAAATCTCAGGGTTTATAAGGAACGTAAGTGTTCCGGAAGCTTTGCGGCTTTGAATTCTGTATGTCAGTTTATTTTTTGTATAGATGTTATAAGCGCTGTTGTTGTTTATATATATTCAAGAAAAGAGCCTGTGCAGTGAAATTATATTGAATAAAATGCTATAATTCAGTGTGTTGACTTGTTGTGGTCGGCACACTTTTTTATGCTGCCAAAAATGCTGATTATAACTATTGAAATTCGCAGAATAAAGCAATATAGGCATACAGCAAATGAGTTTTATATAAAGAAGGTTATTTCCAGGCAACAAAAGCGCACTTTTTTGAAAAAACATACTTTTTCTATAAACTGAAGATGGATCAGATAGGCGATAATAACGATGACAGAAACCGGCTCGATGAAATAGCTTTGAAAGAGGCGATAATCGGGCTTGACGACAGAGAGAAGAATATTCTCAAGCTGCGTTTTTTCAGAGGTAAAACTCAGGTAGAAGTCGCACAGAAAATAGGGATAAGTCAGGCGCAGGTGTCACGGCTTGAAAAAGGCGCTCTCAGGAAAATAAAAAAAGCATTATGATAAAGCGGTGTCAATCTCTGTAGGTTGACACCGCTGTTATGCTTGTATGACAATTATGGAAAAAATCCGCCAATTATGTCATTTTTGTTGACAAAAAAACTCTTATGTACTATAATTATATATTAATGTAAACTGATAAGAATAAATCGTATTAAGGCAGTGGAAAGATGAGTAATATCCGTATTTTTGTATCGCACAGGATAGATATTGACAGCGAAACAGTAGACACTCCCGTTTACTTTCCGGTCAGATGCGGTGCGGTCTATGATGAAAGTAACAGTGAGATTCAGGGCGATGACACGGGCGACAATATTTCAAAGCTCCGTATGTCGTTTTGTGAGTTTACCGTTCAGTATTGGGCGTGGAAGAACGTTGATGCCGATTATTACGGACTCTGCCATTACCGTCGTTATCTTTCCTTTTCCGATAAGCACTATAATAATACAGCCTTCAATATGGTGCGTGAGCTGAGGCTTACAGCACATGAAAAAAAGAAATATCATCTTGATGATACCAAAAAAATCAACAGCGTTGTTCAAAAATACGATATGATAATTCCCGTGGTTGCAAAAGCGTCCGAGATGAGTTATAACAGGGCAGAAGTCAAAACGCTTCGGGAAATGTGGGAAAGCTATAACGGAGTTTATTTTGAGCAGGGAATAATAGATAAGATGTTCTCCCTTATCAAAGAGCTTTCGCCCGAATATTATAATTCCGCCTGCGAATATTTTTCCGGTGAATATCACAGAGCATTCAATTGCTACATAATTAAAAAAGAACTGTTTGTCCGTATGTGCGAGTTCCAGTTTCCTATAATGAACAGGATAATGGAAATAACCGATTGCAAAACTTATGAACGTGCTCCCGGATACATTGGGGAAATGCTTAACGGAATTTTTATACATTATATGCTGACGGTTGAAAACAGGTCGGCTAAGGAAACCCAGCTTGTGTTTTTTGTAAATACGGAAAAGATAAATTCCGCAAAAGAGTATTATAAGTACAGGATTCATGCCGTTGCCGATAAAGCAGTACGGAGCGTTGCCGACAAGATATTCCCGATGTACTCGCCCCGACGTGAAAAGGTTAAAAAGCTGTTAAGACTAAAATAGCGCTTTAATAATTTAGCTAATGATTTAGTTAAAGAGGTGCGTGTTTTTAGCTGGTTTTTTGTAAAAAATTAACCAACTGAATCTGTTCGCATTGACAAAAATGCTTTTTGTGTTATAATTATTTTGATATTAGTATGAAAAATGCCCGAGTTTTGACATTTTTCAACACCATCAGGAAATGAAAGGATAAATAGCAATGAAAGTATTAGGAATAATTCCCGCAAGATATAAGTCGAGCCGTTTCCCCGGCAAGCCCCTTGCGGATATATGCGGAAAGCCGATGATATGGTGGGTATACAACAGAGCCATAAAAGCCGAAACTCTGACAGAGGTGTATGTTGCCACCGATGATGAACGTATTTACAATGCCTGCAAGGAAAACGACATTAATGTAATAATGACCTCCGATACTCACAAGACAGGAACAGACCGAATAGGTGAGGTCGCAAGGAAAATTCCTGCGGATTTATATGTCAATATACAGGGCGATGAGCCTATGATCGAGCCGGAAACAATAAACAAGGCAGTATATCCTTTCTTCGAAAATCCCGATCTGCAGATCACGAATCTTATGACTAAGATAAAGGATCCTGTTGATGTCGTAAACTTCACAGTACCTAAGGTTATAACGAACGCCGACAATATAGGCGTATATCTTACCAGAAGCACCGCTCCTTATCCCAAGGGAAGCATAGACTACAGCTATTACAAGCAGGTGTGCGTATACGGCTTCAAGCCTGAGGCACTTCAGTTCTATTGCTCTTCTCCCAGAGGAAAAATAGAATCCATAGAGGATATCGAGATTCTCAGATTTATAGAAGCAGGCTACAGAGTTCAGTACATAGAGGTTGATTCCGAAACCGTAGCCGTTGATACGCAGAACGATCTTGAAAAGGTCAACAGACTGATAGCGGCAAAGCTCGAACAGGAAAAGAATTAACGATTATAGGTGGGTATGAAAAGAATACGGATACTTGATTGTACTCTGCGTGACGGCGGATACATAAATAACTGGAAGTTCGGTTATGAAAACATAAAAGACACAGTACAGCGTCTTATACAGGCCGGTATTGATATAATAGAGGCGGGTTATTTATCGTCAAAGGGAGATTTTTCTGTGGATGAGTCGCAGTATTCCTCGGTTGATGCTATAAAGAGGATTATTCCTGCCGACAGAAAAAATACTCTGATCGCCGTAATGATAAACTGTGGCGATTATGATGCGGAGCTGTTGCCGCAGTATGACGGTACAGGACCCGATTGCATAAGGGTTTGCTTCCATAAGGCGCAGGCATTGCAGGCGGTTGAGCTTTGCAGAAAAATCAAGGAAAAGGGCTATAAGGTATATTTCCAGCCTATGGTAGCTCTCAGCTATTCCGATGCCGAGTACCTCGGACTTATAGGTATGGCGAACAAATTCCGTCCCGACGGTTTTTATATCGTAGATTCTCACGGCTCTATGAAACAGAAGGATGTTGCACGTTTCTTTTACCTTATAGAGAACAATCTCGATAAGGAGATAGCTGTCGGATTCCATTCCCATAACAACCTTCAGCTTTCATACTCAAACGCTCAGTATTTAACCGCTTTGCATACCGATCATAATCTGATAATAGACAGCAGTATTATGGGTATGGGCAGAGGTGCCGGAAACCTCAACACCGAGCTTTTTGTAGAATATCTGAATGAAACCGCAGGTGCCGATTACAGCACAGAGCCTATTCTCTGTTCTATCGACAACACCATAGCTCCTATTTATATGACTACGGCGTGGGGTTATTCCTTATCGGGCTATCTGTCCGCAAAATACAGATGCCACCAGAATTATGCAAGATTCCTGAATAATAAAAACACGCTGACTTTTGAAGGTATGAACGCTATTTTCTCAAAAATAGAGCCTGAAAAGCGTGACAATTATGACCGAGAATATATAGATAAGCTGTATACCGCTCATATGTCTGCAGGCGGCGAAAAAACGCCCGAGGCTGATCTCAGCAGACTTTTTGAAGGACGTAATGTTGTTATTATCGCACCGGGCAGGACAACATCGGTAGAATCTGAAAGACAGAAGGTCTTTGATAAGGTCAAAGCCACCGATGCAATCGTGATTTCCGTAAACCACTGCCCCGAATGGATCAAATGCGATTATGTGTTTGTAAGCAATATAAGACGTTATGAAAAGCTAAGCGGAATAGAAACAGACAAGCTGATAATCACATCTAATATAAACGCACAAGCGGGCTACACAGTAGGATACGAGCCTTTGCTGTGTTCTATAGAAGCTGTCCGTGACAACGTTACACTTATGCTTATAGCACTGCTTATAAAATCCGGAGCAAGTTCCGTTTATCTTGCCGGAGTTGACGGATATTCATTCAAGGACCGCAACTTTGCGTATAGAGATATGGAAACGTATGAAGACGAGCAGGTAGCCAAAGAGCAGAACAGCGGTATATCAGCCGCAATCGCTCAGCTTTCACAGCGGATACCCGTTTCATTTATAACAAAATCACTTCTTGAAAGAGAGGAAAACCGTTCATAATGAAGGTAGTTTCTTTTGGAGAAATAATGCTCAGACTATCGCCCGACGGATATTACAAATTGTTTCAGAAGCCGGAGCTTAATACATCGTTTTGCGGTGCTGAAGCTAATGTAGCCGTTGCCCTCAGTAATTTCGGAGATGAGGCTGAATTTGTGACCGCACTTCCCGATAATGATATAGGCAGGGCGGCTTGCAGAGAGCTTATGAGATACGGCGTAAAGACGGATAATATAGTTTATACGGGCGACAGGCTCGGGATATTTTTTGCCGAAAAAGGCGCAAGCCAGCGTCCCTCAAAGGTGATATATGACAGAAAGAACAGTGCGATAGCATTGGCTGAACCTTCGTCGTTTGATTGGGAAAAGATATTTGACGGTGCGGATTGGTTTCATATTACGGGAATCACTCCGGCACTTTCCGACAGCCTTGCAAAAATTTCTGTCGATGCCGTAAAAGCCGCCCAAAAAGCGGGTCTTACCGTAAGCTGCGATATAAACTACAGAAGCAAGTTGTGGAGTGCTCAAAAGGCACGTCCCGTAATGACCGAAATAATGAAGTACGTTGATGTCTGCATAGGAAATGAAGAGGACGCTGAGATAGTGTTCGGAATAAAAGCAGGCACTACGGATGTCACAAAGGGACAGCTTGATACAGACGGCTATAAAAAGAGCCTTCAGACCGTTGCGGAAACATTCGGCTGTAAAATAGTTGCCTACTCACAGAGAAAGAGTTATTCCGCAAGCGACAACGGCTGGTCGGGAATCATTTATGATGACGAAAAAAAGCAGGTTTATATATCTGCACAATATGATATAAGAATTACAGACAGAATAGGCGGCGGCGATGCATTTGCGTCGGGGCTTATTTATGCTCTGCACAACAATATATCGCCGGCGAACGCTATTGAAACAGCTGCTGCGGCAGGCTGTCTTGATCAGACGCTTGAAGGCGATTTCTGTCTGTTCGGAATTAATGATGTAATTGATCTTGCCGGTGGAAATTCGTCGGGAAGAGTAAAGAGATAAAAGAAAGGAATTTTATTATCAATGAGTAGCGGTGAAAACAACAGCAAAAAAATCGCAATTTTTGTTTCACACAGAATCGATCTCAAAAGCATGGTGGTTGACAATCCTTTATATGTACCCGTAAGATGCGGTGCAGCACTCGACGAGAATGATAAAGGCAACGCCATAATGGGCGATAACACAGGCGATAACATATCCGAGAAAAGAATTTCTTTTTGCGAATACACTGTTCAGTATTGGGCGTGGAAAAATTATGATGCGGATTATTACGGACTTTGTCACTACAGAAGGTATCTTTCGTTTATGGATTCCTTTATGCCGGGCAATGACTACGATGTACGAATGGAAAACAACCTTTCGGTACGCACCGCAGAGTTATATCAGCTTTTCAATAAGTCAAAGATGGAGAAGGAGATCTCATCCTATGACGTTATTGTCGGCAAGGCTTTCGATACGACAAAAATCACCAGAGTACGTCCCAGAAACAGTGTAAAGGAGTTATGGTACGCATCAAGAAATCTTGTCGATCCTATAGCTATTGATACATTGATAAAGATAATAGAAGACAGGCACCCCGAGCTTGTTGAATCTATGAATGAGTATTTTGCCTCAAAGTATTACAGAGGCTATAACTGCTTTGTAATGTCAAAGAAGATATTCAACGAATACAACAAGGTGCTTTTTGACATACTCTTTGAGTTTGATAAACAGTTTGACACCACCGGCTATGAGGGTAACAAGCTCAGAGCCACAGGCTATATGGGCGAGATCGTTTACGGCGTTTATATGTGGTATCTTCAGCATCACACCGACTGCAAGTTCCTTGAGCGTCAGATTGTATACTTCAAGAATACCGAAGCAGATCCCGATGCAAATACCCTTGCACAGCGTACTCTGTCATACAAGAAGCCCAACGATGACATCAAGATTTTCGTTTCGCACAGAATGGATCTTGACAGCGCCGTGATAGGTAACCGTATATTCGAAAACTATAAGTGTAATGCAGGCTCGGCGAGATGCTTCCTTAAGATGAACGGCGACGACACCGGCGACAATATCTCTGATCTTGCAAAGTATTTCTCGGAGCTGAGCGTTCAGTATTGGGCGTGGAAGAATGCCGATGTAAATTACTACGGCCTTTGCCACTACAGACGTTATCTTTCATTCAGCAATAAGAAGTTTGACCAATGCTCAAGAGGCTACATAATCGAGAATATGCTCAATGACGAGAGCGTAGAGAAGTACGGCCTTAAAGACTATGACGGTATGGCAAGGCAGATAAAGAAATACGATCTTATCACAGGCGGAAGCATGGATGTTGATGAGATGGATTTCCTTTTTGGCGGAAAACGTGCACATTGCATCAAGGATATATTCATGATTCAGGAGCATTTATTCGATAAAAGCGCACCTGAGCTTACACTTAAGCTGGTTGATGAGCTTTACCCCGAATATTCTAAGGCTGCCGAGGAATATATGGCTTCAAAGAAGTACTATGCGTACAACTGCTTTGTAATGTCAAAAGAGCTGTTCAACCGCTTCTGTACATTTGAATTCGGCGTACTGTTCGAATTCATGAAAAGATTTGATTTGTCAAAATATCAGGGTACCAAAATGAGAACGCCCGGCTATATGTCTGAGGTTCTTTACGGTATCTTCATATACTGGGTATTAAAGCAGAGAAAGTACAAGGTAAAGGAAAATCAGCTTGTATTCTTCAGAGAAACCAATGCCGCAAAGTGCAAGGTTACACCTGCAAAAACAGCGGCTACTCCCAAAAAGCCCAAAAAAGACGAAAGCGTTTTAAAGAAGATAATGAGAAACACCTTCCCTGCATATCGTGTTGCTTTACGAAACGAGGAAAGACTCGGCGCACTGGTTGCTTCTGTTAACGATCTTCAGAAAAAGTCTACAGAACACAGCGTGCTGCTTGCGAGAACCGTAAAGGTTTGTCAGAGCACTGCTCCCAAGAGCGTACAGGCAGCGGCCGCTAAGCCTCCTATCATCGCTACCAGTCTTCGCAAGGATATATGGGATGCAAAAACACTCACCTCAAATATCAATCTCAATATTGCCTGCCTTGCAAATGAGATACACGAAACTCATAAGAAGTCATTCGGTGAGTTCAGAAATATCAATACCGGCAGAGATGTTGTTGTAATGGCATCAGGACCTTCAATGAAATACTACAAGCCCATTCCCGGTGCAGTACATATAGGTATGAACGCTTCATTCTTAAATCCCGATGTTGATATTGATTACTATTTTACCACCGATTACGAAAGCCGTGCTCCGTGGTTTGAAAAGCTGAAGGAATACGATTTTGTCAAGTTCTTCGGTCAGTATTCTACCGGTGAATACAGAGATAAATTCCAGGTATCCGAGAAGATCATCAGAGAGAATAACGGCAGAAGATTCTTCCAGGCGGCTCCCAGCGAGGATATACATATCAATATAGAATTTTATCCCCTTATGGCATTCTATTCAATTGCGTTCCAGGCCATCCACTTTGCACTCTTTACCAATGCGAAAAGAATTTATCTCGTTGGCTGCGACTGCACCAATGCAGGATATTTTGACGGCAGCAAGCAGAGATTGTCCGATCTTGTAGCAAAGACAAGTGTTCCGCACTGGTTAGACGGCTACCAGAAGGTCAAGGCTTTTGTTGAACGCTTCTATCCGGATACAGAGATTATATCCGTTAATCCTATGGGTCTCAGAGGACTTTATTCAGATGTTTATACGGATGACTTCATAGCAGATCATCCCGAAATAGATAGCAGTAAAGTAACACGTCTTAACAGCACACAGGAGGAAAAATGAAAGTTGTAATACTTGCCGGAGGTTTCGGCACCAGAATCAGCGAAGAAAGCCAGTTCAAACCAAAGCCCATGGTCGAGCTTGGCGGTATGCCTATAATATGGCACATAATGAAGCTCTATTCAGCTTACGGCTTCAATGAATTCGTTATATGTGCAGGTTACAAACAGCACGTTATAAAGGAGTATTTTGCAGACTACTTCCTGCATACATCCGATATCACATTTGATTTTACAAGCGGTAAAAACGAGATGACCGTTCACCGCAACAACTCAGAACGCTGGAAGGTGACCGTTGTGGACACAGGTCTTAACACAATGACCGGCGGACGTGTAAAGCGTATAAAGGAGTATATCGGCAACGAGCCGTTTATGCTGACATACGGCGACGGCGTTTCCGATGTAAATATAGCCGAGCTTGTCGAGTTCCATAAAAAACACGGAAAGCTCGTAACAATGTCAGCTTATAATCCCGGTCAGAGATTCGGTGTGCTTGATATTGACGAAAACGGAAAAATAAACGAATTCCGTGAAAAGACATCCGGTGATGGCAACCTTATCAATATCGGTTTTATGGTATGCCAACCCGAATTCTTTGATTACATTGACGGCGACGAAACCGTTCTTGAAAAGAAGCCCCTTGAAACAGTAGCAAAGCTTGGAGAACTTATGGCATATAAGCATACAGGCTTCTGGCAGTGCATGGATACTGTAAGAGAAAAAGAACAACTTGAGAAAATGTGGAGCAGCAACAATGCTCCCTGGAAGATTTGGAAATAATGAGTAAATTATCCGATAAACTTGCGGGATTTTTCGGAAGATTATTTCCGATGTCACGCAACAAGACAATAAAGCTCAACAACGAGATAAGGCAGACAGAAAGCGAGCATTTTGCACAGCTTTGTGAAATGCTCGGTTTTCTTGAAAACAGCCTGAATACTTGCACGGATATATGCCGTGATAATGCGGAGCAGATAAAACTGTGCCGTCAATCGTTGCGTACATTGGAAGACAATCAGGTTAAATTCGGCGAGGACACTGCATTAAAACTCAAAGAAATTAAACTTGATATTGAAAATCTGAAAAAGCAAAATGAGCGTATCGGCGAAAAGCTGAGTAACGAAATATCGGAGAAATCTGCCGTAATATCAGGTGAACTTATCGACTGTATTTCACATCACACAGAGGAAATACTCGGTTGTATAACCGACAGCGACAAGCGTTCTTCCGATAGCGATAAGCACATTGTCGAACTTATTGAAAACGGCATATCGGAAAATAATAAGCACGCAGGAGAAATAAGATCACTCAACAACTCGCTTTCCGGTGATATTAAGTCACTTTCCGACAGCATTACCGCAGGCTTCGACAAGACCTCAAAGACGGGCGAATATGTGTCTGTGCTTGACGGCTTATCGGCAGATAACGAAAGCATTTCGGCTGATATTAAGTCGCTTTCCGACAGCGTAACCGCAGGCTTTGACAAGACCTCAAAGACGGGCGAATATGTGTCTGTGCTTGACGGCTTATCGGCAGATAACGAAAGCATTTCGGCTGATATTAAGTCGCTTTCCGACAGCGTAACCGCAGGCTTCGACAAGACCTCAAAGACAGGCGAATATGTGTCTGTGCTTGACGGCTTATCGGCAGATAACGAAAGCATTTCGGCTGATATTAAGTCGCTTTCCGACAGCGTAACCGCAGGCTTTGACAAGACCTCAAAGACGGGCGAATATGTGTCTGTGCTTGACGGCTTATCGGCAGATAACGAAAGCATTTCGGCTGATATTAAGTCGCTTTCCGACAGCGTAACCGCAGGCTTCGACAAGACCTCAAAGACAGGCGAATATGTGTCTGTGCTTGACGGTTTATCGGCAGATAATGAAAGCATTTCGGCTGATATTAAGTCGCTTTCCGACAGCGTAACTGCAGGCTTCGACAAGACTTCAAAGACGGGCGAATACGCACAGTCTTTGATTGATGCAGAGAATACGGCAAATACGATCCGCCGTGAGATGAATCTTTTCAAAAGGCAGTCATATCTCAGAAAACTGTATTTTCATCCCGGTGAACGTGAAGCTCTGGCAAAATTGTTCAGTGACGCTATGAAAAGAGAGGACAGCGCACAACGATTCAGCGCACTTATAAGCGGACTTGACAACGAGAGCAGAAATACCGTTTCCGATATAATTCATCGTATGGGAATGATAGCGGACGGCAACAAGTCCTTGCAGGATGTCTATACACAGCGTGAGCAGGAAGAATTCGTTCGTATGAATGATGAATTCAGCTCAAAGATAGTAAAGTTGAACGATAATCTTTATTATTACAACGGTTATTATCTCCCCGTTAACCAGTTTGACAGCAGCGTATTCTTCACAAGATACGGAATAGATAAGCTGACCACGCTGGACAGCGTGAGAAATAAGCATATAATCGACGCAGGCGGATATGTCGGTGACACTGCGCTTCTGTTCTCGTCATATACGGATAAGAACATTCATGTATTTGAGGCTTCTCCTTCAAATATGGATATTATCCGTGAAACGATAAGGCTGAATCATCTTGATAACATAGTGCCTGTAAGCAAAGCACTGGGCGAGAAAAGCGGCACGGCAACATTCAGCCTGGGTGAGCGCAATTCCTGCAATTCCCTTGTTGAACGTCCCGGTTATAATTATCCGGATCATATCGAAGTTCCCGTTGTTACTCTTGATGATTATGTACGGGAAAACGATCTCGAGGTCGGTCTTATAAAGGTGGACATTGAAGGAGGCGAGCAGCTGCTGCTCAGGGGCGCTGTCGAAACTATCCGCACACAGCACCCGATACTTCTTATCAGCATCTATCATTCGGCAAACGATTTCTTTGAAATTAAGCCTATGATAGAGAAAATGTGCGGTAAATACACTTTCAGAATAGTTAAACCCGCTAATCCGGCTATTGCACTTGAAACAATACTGTTAGCCGAGGTCAGAGATGAAAGCGGCGAAAATATTATTAATTCGTAAAGGAAAAATAAATATGGATATGTCATTTTACAAGGGTAAAACTGTACTGATAACAGGTCACACAGGCTTCAAGGGAAGCTGGATGTGCAAACTGCTTTCTATGGCAGGAGCAAAAGTTATCGGTTATTCTCTCAATCCCCCCACAACGCCCTCTCTTTTTGAGCTTTCCGGAGTTGAGAAGGAAATAGTTTCGGTTATAGGCGATATAAGAGATCTTGCAAAGCTGAACGAAACAATGCAGAAGTACCGCCCCGAAATAGTAATTCATATGGCGGCACAGCCCATAGTAAGAGAAAGCTACGCAGAGCCTGTCTACACATACGAAACAAATGTTATGGGTACTGTAAACATATGTGAGGCTGTAAGGCTGTGTGACAGCGTAAAATCATTCGTAAACGTAACCACCGATAAGGTTTACAAGAACAACGAATGGGAGTGGGGATACCGTGAAAATGACGCACTTGACGGCTATGATCCTTATTCCAACTCAAAAAGCTGCTCGGAGCTTGTAACAAGCTCTTATATAAAGTCGTTCTTCTATAACCGTGACATTGCGGTTTCGACCTGCCGTGCAGGTAACGTTATCGGAGGCGGCGACTTTGCAAAGGACAGAATCATCCCCGATTGCGTAAGAGCAATGGAGGCTAAGCAGGAGATAACAGTAAGAAATCCTTATTCGACACGTCCCTATCAGCACGTTCTCGAGCCGGTCGTTACATATCTTGTACTTGCGATGAAGCAGTATGAGGACAAGAGCCTTGCCGGTAATTATAATATCGGTCCGGATGATTGCGACTGCGCCGCTACAGGCGAGCTTGTCGATCTGTTCTGTTCACACTGGGGCGACGGTGCTTCGTGGAAAAACGTTGCGGATAAGAACGCTCCCCACGAGGCAAATTTCCTCAAGCTTGATTGCTCAAGAATTAAGCGTGTACTCGGATGGAGTCCCCGCTGGCATATTTCCGACGCTATCGAAAAGGTGACCGAGTGGAGCAAGGTATATCTTTCAGGCGGCGACATTAGCGCCGTTATGGAAAAGCAGATAAACGAATATCTGGAGGTAAAGTAATGAAAAAAGCTCTTGTTACAGGTGCAAACGGCTTTGTCGGAAGTGCGCTTGTGCGTGAATTGGTAAAGAATAATGTTGAGGTGATCGCACTTGACCGTGACGGTTGCAATAACAACATACCCGAAAATGTAAGATTTGTGGCTCACGAGCTTTCCGAATCGTCAAAGCTTGCTGATATTATCCCCGACCGTGATATTGATGTATTCTATCACTTTGCGTGGGTAGGCTCGGCAGGCCCTGCGAGAGCAGATACCGCTTTACAGCTTAATAACGCTCAGTGGACGGTAGATTGTCTGCGTGTGGCAAAGGATATGGATTGCAAGAAGTTTGTATGCGCCGGCTCTATAATGGAGCATGAAACAATATCAGCCGCATTCAGACAGGGTAATAAGCCCGGTGCAGGCTACATATACGGAAGCGGTAAACTTGTTGCTCATACAATGTGCATGAGCGTTGCCGCACAGATAGGTATAGATCTTTGCTGGGCAAAGATAACCAACGCATACGGTGCAGGTGAGCTTTCACCCCGTTTTGTAAATACGACCATCAGAAAGATTATAAATGATGAGCCTTTACAGTTCACAAGCGGTACACAGAATTATGACTTTGTATATATAGACGATGTTGCAAGAGCGTTCTATCTCATCGGAGAGAACGGCAAGCCTTTCTGCCATTATCTTATAGGCAGCTCGGATGCAAAGCCACTCAGAGAATTTGTTCTTGAGATGAAGGCTGCACTGGCTCCCGACAAGGAGTTCGTGTTCGGAGATGTTCCGTTCACAGGCGTAAATATGCCGCTGTCGGATTTTGACTGTTCGATTACGGAAAAGGATACAGGCTTCAGAGCTACAATACCTTTCGGTGAAGGCGTCAAAAAAACAATGGATTGGATTAAGGAGCAGAAATGATACAGAAGTTTGAATTCAAGGAAACAGAGATTAAGGGACTTATAGAAGTAACTCCCTTCAATGCCGATGATATAAGAGGCTGTTTCACAAAGGATTACTCGAAGGAAGTGTTCGAGGCAAACGGCATAAAGCACGATCTTGCCGAGGTTTTCTATACGACAAGCTACAAGGGCGTTATCCGTGCACTTCATTTTCAGCGTGAGAAACAGCAGCCCAAGCTGGTACGTTGCATACACGGACACGTTTACGATGTAGTAGTCGATTTACGCAAGGACAGCCCCACGTTCAAGAAGTGGCTTGCATTTGAGCTTATCGGTGAAAAGCACAACGAAATACTCGTTCCCGCAGGTTGCGCTCACGGTTATCTTGTACTTGAGGACAGCATAGTATCCTACAAGTGCGGAGAAAAATTCTACGGCGAATATGATGACGGCATTATGTGGAACGATCCCGATATTGCAGTAGACTGGAAGCTTGACAGAGTAGGCGGAATTGATAAGGTTATACTTGCCGATAAGGACAAGAATCTGCAGACCTTTAAAGAATTCATGAGCAAGTACGGTGGCTTTTGATGAGCAGTTTTGATTTTGACACCCTTATAGTCGGCTGTGGACTTTCCGGAGCGGTAATTGCCCGTCATTTAGCGGAAAAAGGCAAGAAGGTCGAGATATGGGAACGCAGGGATCATATCGGCGGCAATATGTACGACCACGTTGACGATCACGGAATACTCGTACAGGATTACGGTCCGCACACATTCCACACGAAAGAGAAATATCTTTTTGATTATATGTGCCGCTATGAGCAGTGGTCGGATTACAAGCTGACCTGCGGTGCGGTATGGAATGATACATATACCCCCACCCCCTTCAACTTTACCACGATTGATAAGTTCTTTGATAAGCAAAAGGCAGAAACGCTCAAGGCAAAGCTGACTAAGGTTTACGAGGGCAGACCGACCGCTACCGTGGTTGAAGTTCTCGAAAACGAGGACGATGATATAAGAGCATACGCTCAGTATCTTTTCGATAACGATTATGCGCCGTATACCGCTAAGCAGTGGGGCGTATCTCCCTCTGAGATTGACCCGTCCGTGCTTAAAAGAGTACCTCTGCGTTTTTCGTATGACGAGGGATATTTCGATGACGCTTATCAGGTAATGCCGGTGCATTCATTCACGGAGTTCTTCAGAAATCTTCTGAACCACGAGAATATCACGGTCAGAACCGGTGTCGAGGCACTTGAGCGGATTGCTGTAAAGGATAATAAGCTGTATGTTGACGGCGAGCCGTATAATAACATTCTTGTCTATACAGGTGCGCTTGATGAGTTATTCGGCGAAAAATACGGCAGACTTCCTTACCGTTCACTGCGTTTTGAGTATAAGTATACCGACAAGGACAGCCTTCAGGATGCTCCTGTCGTCGCATATCCTCAGGAAAAGGGCTTTACCAGAATCACAGAGTACAAGAAAATTCCCGTCCAGAATGTAAAGGGCAGTACCTATGCGGTAGAATATCCTCTCCCGTATAAGTCGGGCGAAAAGCTTGAGCCGTATTATCCTGTTCTCACAAAGGAGAGCATGGAACAATATGAAAAGTACGAGGCTCTGGCATCAAAGATAGGTAATCTTATCTGTTGCGGAAGACTTGCCGATTTCAGATATTACAATATGGATCAGGCGTTAAAACGTGCGCTTGAGCAATGCGATAAAATAGATAGCATATAACGAATCGTCTTAGCTGTGGGCATTGACCCACAGCTAAGACTGTCGAAAAACCTATATCGTTGATAAAAATGGGGTCGCAGGGGCGGAGCCCCCGACAGGGACTAGGGGCGGTAGCCCCAGTAATATAGCCCCTTCCCACGGGGAAGGGGTTTGGGGTTAGGGATAGAGAATTTGCTCTATTTTTTATAAAAACAGACTTTTTCTACAATCTGAGCTGTGGGCATTGACCCACAGCTTTATTTTTTTACACTTATTGCAAAACGCTTTCAGCCATGTTATACTGGAATAAAAGAGGTGAGCAGATGAAAAAAAGAATAGCACGGTCGTCCGTTTTACATATAATATTGATAATAACCGTCATAGCCGCCGCAATGCTTTGCAGACAGCTTGACAGGATCGGTACTATGCAAATATTCGGCATTATCAGAAGTCTGATATATATTTTTATGTTTCTGATATGGGGAATCACCCTGAGAAACAGGATAGTGCAGATACAGGCAAAACGCTTTATGACATCTATAGCAGGACTTATTGTGTTCTGGGTAGCTGTCCGTTCGGTGAAGTTCATCATAGCCCAGAGTCCGCTCGCTGTCAGAACGCTGTGGTATATGTATTATATCCCGATGATATTTATCCCTATGTTTGCGCTGCTTGTCGCTCTGTCGCTCGGAAAGCCCGAAAACTACCGCCTGCCCGCAGTTACATCCTTACTCTATGTCGTTTCTGCCCTGATGGTAATATTTGTGCTTACAAATGATCTGCATTGCCTTGTGTTCAGATTTCCGGGAGAAAGGGAAATGTGGAACGACAGTGATTACAGCTATGCAGGCGGATATTACATAGTGGCAGGATATATGCTTTTATGCACTATCGGCGCATTTGTGGCTTTAATATCAAAGTGCCGTATACCAAAGGCAAGAAAAACGTTTATTATGCCGCTACTGCCTGTTGTTGCAATGGTTATCTACACGTTGCTCTATGTGTCAGGCGAAATCACGGGCGGTACGTTCATTCACAGACTGGCAGGCGATATGACTATTACCGTAAGCCTTCTTACTGCGCTTTCTTTCGAATTCTGCATACAATGCGGACTTATCCGCTCAAACACTTATTATATACAGCTTTTGCGGCCGTGTACAGTTCCTGCTTTGATTACCGACAATGATTATAATATACTTCTCTCGTCCGATTGTGCCGAAAAGATAGACCGTGAAATAATGCAGATGGCAAATTCCTCTCCCGTAATGCTCAGCAACGGAAAACGTCTTTCCTCCGCAAAGATAAAAGGAGGCTATGTCTTGTGGCAGGACGATCTTTCCGAGCTTATTGAGGTAAACGACAAGCTGGCAGAGGCTAAGGATGATCTCAAGGATGATTACGATCTGATTTGCGAAGAATACGATCTCAGAAACAGAGAGGCTCACATACTTGAGCGTGACAGGATATATGACAGGATCAGCCGTGAAACGTCAGGTCAGATAGCTGTATTGAACAGCCTTACAGACCGCTTCGAGATGTCGGAGGATGAAGATGAGCGCAGAAAGCTATTGGGTAAGATGGTGGTAATCGGCGCTTATCTAAAGCGCAGGAACAATCTCATATTCATATCGGAAAGAAGCAGTATGATAAGCGAAAAAGAACTGTACCTTGCGTTCCTTGAGCTTACGGATAATCTTGAGCTGTACGGCGTGACCTGCGGACTAAATATCAGATTAAATAAGCCAGTGCCGGCTGTGGCGGTAATGGAAATGTTCGATACATTCGAAAAAATGATTGAGCTGTCACTGGATAATTTATCGGCTGTGAATATATCCGTGACGTTAAATGACGGTATATTCACAATGACGGTCACTGCTGAAAGCAGTACGGATTTTAATGTAATGAACGGTGATTTTGTAACGGCGGTATGTGATGATGACGGCGAATGGCAGATCGTATACAGAAGGGAGGCTGGAAGATGCAAGGCTTAGGCAGACGCTATCTGTTACGCAGGACGGTAAAAGACGCATTTGATAATCTCCCGTCGGGTATATGTTTTTTCGACAGCAACGGAATAGCGGTCCTGTGCAACAAGCAAATGGACAGGCTGATATATGAATTGAAAGGCTTTGATGTACAGTGCCTCAGCGAACTGCAGGATATATTTTCGGAGCATAACAGCGGCTCGGTCGTACTTGTAAAGGGAAAAGCGTGGCGCTTCAGACTTGATGTGATTTCACTTAACGGCATCGGCTACTATACGCAGGTAACAGCAACAGATGTTGACGAGTTGTACAGACGTCAGCTTCAGCTTGAAGAAAGCAGCAGAAAGCTCGAGCGTGCCGGCAGACGAATGCGAAAGCTGACAGAGAATATAAGAACAGTAATCCGTGAAGAAGAAATACTCAGTATGAAGATTCGTGTACACGACGATATAGGCAGGAGCGTAATTGCGACCCGTAATCTGCTGTCAAATAACAGACCGACAAGCGAGCTTGACCTTACAGCGTGGAAGAATGCTGTAAGACTTCTTATGAGGGACAACGAAAAAAGCTACGGAGCAAACAGCTATGATATATCCGGTCAGCTAAAGGAAACATCTTCCGTTCTCGGAATCAAAATAAACGTTGAAGGAGATATTCCCGACCCGTTTTATTATAAAATATTCATAACGGCTGTCAGAGAGTGTGCTACGAATGCGGTACGTCACGCAGGTGCGACAAAATTGAACGTTAAATGCAGTAAAAGCGGCGGCAGACAATGGATAGCCCTGTCCAATGACGGAAAAGCACCGGTCAGCACCGTCACTGAAGGCGGCGGCCTTTCGTCACTGCACGACAGAGTAGAAAAAAGCGGCGGAACTATGAGCATTAATTCATACCCGTTTTTCGAGCTTGTAATTTCATTTCCGATCAACAAGGAGGTAACACTATGACGCAGGTACTGATTGTAGAAGACCAGAAAATGATAAGGGAAAGCCTTGAAAATCTTGTAGCACAGGCAGACGATCTTTCTCCGGCAGGCTCGCTTTCTTGTGCGGCACTTGCCGAGCAATACTGTATGCGTGGAAATATCGACCTGATATTAATGGACGTATGTACGGAAAATGATGAGAGCGGATTTGTCGCTGCGGAAAAAATAAAAAAACGCTTCCCCTCGATAAAAATTATCATCATAACCTCAATGCTTGATTACAGCTATCTTGATAAGGCGAGAAAAGCAGGTGCAGAGAGCATCTGGTTCAAGGATGTAAGCGCAGAGGAGTTACTCAGCGTTATAAAGAGGACAATAGACGGAGAAAGCGTATATCCCGATAAAATGCCCGAAATACCCGTAGGAAACGCTACCAGCTACGAGTTTTCCGATGCGGAAATCAGAGTTCTGCGTCTGCTGGTCGAAGGTATGACGTATAAGGAGATGGCACAGGAGCTTTGTGTTACTCCCGATTGCGTAAAGGCACACGTCAGCAGTATGCTTTCCAAAACCGGTTATTCATCAAAAACTAAGCTCGCCGCAGTTGTTACATCAAAAAAACTGATTGTTAACGGATTTTGACAGAAATTTCTTGCATTTACTTTTATTTTACCCATTTGGGTAATGGTTTAATTGGAATGGTATGGTATAATAACCTCAGACAGATAAACCGCATAAGCGGATTATCCCGTGCAAAAGCACGGTAGGCGGTTACCCGCCTGTCTGAG
>ENA-UOJC01000046-UOJC01000046.1-human-gut-metagenome-genome-assembly--contig:-C104-NODE-46-length-194792-cov-9.838582_pt1 | contig 194792 bp, 197 predicted proteins | sample MGYA00242339_ERZ723886 | MGnify/ENA metagenome assembly ERZ723886 | reverse complement strand
TATAATCAGTAAGTGTGATTTGGAGTTCTGTGGACAGAACTGCGGAAACTCAAGAAGGTTGTTATATTGACAAAAACAATGACTAAGCGATATAATCAACAATGAATTTAAATTACAGGAGGATGTATTAAAATGGATAAAAGAGTAGCAGAATTAATTAATGATCAGATTAACAAAGAATTCTATTCCGCATATCTTTATCTGGATTTTGCAAACTATTATGGTTCCGTAGGTCTGGATGGTTTTGAGAATTGGTATAAGATTCAGGCTCAGGAAGAGCGTGACCATGCAATGCTTTTCTTCCAGTATTTAGAGAATAATGGAGAAAAGATTACTTTAGAAGCAATTGCTAAACCGGACAAAGTATTTGAAAGTCATATCGATCCGCTGAAAGCTGGTCTTGAACATGAAAAATATGTAACTTCACTGATCAACAATATCTATGAAGCAGCCCATGAAGTAAAAGATTTCCGTACAATGCAGCTTCTTGACTGGTTTGTTAAAGAACAGGGTGAAGAAGAGAAAAATGCCAGCGATATGATTACAAAGATGGAACTTTTCGGTTCTGATGCCAAAGGGTTATATATGCTGAATTCTGAACTTGGTGCCCGCGTGTACTCCGCACCATCTTTAACACTGTAATTACATAACAGATAAAATTATTGGACAGAGATATTGAGGTATTCAATATCTCTGTTTTTGTTTTTTGCTGTTTCAGATAATTTTTGTAGACCACTCCTGGCAGTTCCAGACCTGGGTGACCACATCCTGATAAAATTCTGGTTCGTGGCAGATGAGAAGTATGCTGCCCTTATATTCCTGCAGTGCGCGTTTTAATTCGTCTTTGGCGTCCACATCCAGATGGTTCGTCGGCTCGTCCAAAAGAAGAATATTTGTTTCTTTGTTAATGATTTTACAGAGACGGACTTTAGCCTGTTCGCCGCCGCTTAATACCCGGATCTGGCTTTCGATATGCTTTGTTGTCAGACCGCATTTGGCGAGAGCGGAACGAATCTCATACTGGGTATAGGAAGGAAAATCTTTCCAGAGCTCTTCGATACAAGTTGTACGGTTATCTTTTTCACCTTCCTGTTCGAAGTAGCCGATATATTGATAATCGCCGAGCTGGACTTTGCCCGAATAAGCCGGAATCAGTCCAAGAATACTCTTTAAGAGCGTCGTTTTACCGATACCGTTTGCTCCGGTGAGAGCAATTTTGTCGCCCCGTTCCATTCGGATATTTAACGGACAGGTTAAAGGCTCATCATAGCCAATGACCAGATCGTCAGTCTCAAAAATCATTTTGCCGGAAGCACGGGCTGTTTTAAAGTTGAATTCTGGCTTTGGTTTTTCTCTGGCAAGTTCGATGATATCCATATTATCCAGTTTTTTCTGACGGGACATGGCCATATTTCGTGTGGAGACCCGGGCTTTATTTCGGGCAACAAAATCTTTAAGGGCACTGATTTCCTGCTGCTGTCGGTTATAAGCTGCCTCAAGCTGGGCTTTTTTCATAGCGTAAACTTCCTGGAATTTATCATAGTCGCCAGGATAGCGGTCAAGGCTTTGATTTTCCATATGATAGATCAGGTTGATAACGCTGTTTAAAAATGGAATGTCATGGGAAATTAAAATAAAGGCATTATCATAATCGTTCAGATACCGTTTCAACCATTCAATATGCTGTTCATCCAGATAGTTGGTCGGTTCATCCAAAAGAAGAATATCCGGTTTTTCAAGGAGCAGCTTGCCGAGAAGAACTTTGGTTCTCTGGCCGCCGGAAAGCTCTGTAACGTCCCGATCAAGACCAATCTCCGTCAGGCCAAGGGCACGGCCGATTTCTTCCACTTTTGTGTCTATCTGATAGAAGTCATGCTGTTCCAGTAAGCCCTGAATAGTTCCCGTCTCTTCCAGAAGTTTTTCCATTTCTTCCGGGGAAGCTTCGGCCATACTTTCAAACATCTGATTCATATTTTCTTCCATTTCATATAAGAATTGAAAAGCAGATTGAAGAACGTCTCGAATTGTCATACCTTTTTCGAGAACGGCGTGCTGATCCAGATAACCTACACGGACATTTTTGGCCCATTCGACAGTTCCTTCATCCGGCATGAGTTTTCCCGTGATAATATTCATAAATGTTGATTTTCCTTCGCCATTGGCGCCGATCAGGCCGATATGTTCGCCTTTCAGCAGACGAAAGGATACGTTATTAAATATAGCCCGGTCACCAAAACCGTGACTCAGATTTTTTACATTTAAAATCATACAAACACCTTTTCCTTTGCAGAATTACGGACTTATTATATAGGATAAGTTCAGGCTTTGCAAGTGGAGAAATGAATGGTATCATAAGGATAATAATAATATTTAGGAGGAACACTATGAATCGTTTATTTGTTGAATATCCAAAATGCTCGACCTGCAGAAAGGCAAAAAAATATTTAGAAGAACACCAGGTCTCGTTTGAGGACAGACATATTGTTGAGAATAATCCGACAGCGGAAGAATTAAAAGAATGGATTGTTCGCAGCGGACTTCCGGTGAAAAAGTTTTTTAACACAAGCGGTAAAAAATATAAAGATATGGAATTAAAAAACAAACTGCCAGAAATGAGTGAAGAAGAGCAGATTGCACTTCTGGCCAGCGATGGTATGCTTGCAAAGCGTCCGATCGTTGTGGAGGATAACCGGGTATTGGTTGGATTTAAAGAAGCGGAATGGACATTTGAAAATTAATTTATTTGGGGGGATTTCATGGAGATTCCAAAACACGGACTTATAGATCTTCACGTACATTTAGATGGATCTTTGAGTTTCGATATGGCCAGGGAGCTGGCAAAAATGCAGAAAATGGAGGTCAAGTCGGAGAACGAGTTAAAGAGCCTGATGGTGGCACCGGCGGATTGCCGGGACTTAAATGACTATCTGACAAAGTTTGATTATCCTCTGGAACTGCTTCAGACAGAGGAGGCCATCACATACAGCGTTTTTGAACTGTTAAAAATTCAAAGATCTCAGGGATTGGCGTATTCAGAAATTCGATTTGCACCCCAGCTTCATACCCAAAAAGGGCTTAGTCAGGAGCAGGCCGTGGACGCGGCTGTAAGAGGAATACAGAAATTTGAGTCAGATAATGATATGAAGACTGGGCAAAACGGAAACTGTAAAAATTTCTGCTCCGGTTTGATCTTGTGCTGTATGCGCGGAGAAGATAATGAAGCTGCAAATATGAAAACAGTAGATATTGCCGGAGATTTTCTGAGAAAGGGTGTTGTAGCCCTGGATTTGGCTGGTGCTGAAGCGCTTTTTCCTACGGGAAATTTTGAAAACTTGTTCTGGATGGCAGGTAAAAGAGGAATCCCATTTACTATTCACGCCGGGGAAGCTGCCGGGCCGGAAAGTATATGGAAGGCACTGGAATTTGGAGCATCACGGATTGGACATGGCGTGCGGTGCCTGGAGGACAAGGAGCTTGTCCGGCATCTTGCCAAGGATAGAATTCCGCTGGAATTATGTCCGACAAGCAATATGAATACTAAAATATTTAAAAATATTAAAGACTATCCGATTATGAAACTTCTTGACGAAAGTATAAAAATCACAATCAATACAGACAATATGACGGTGTCAAATACGACTGTTCGGGACGAACTCCAATTAGTGGCAGATACTTTTGATTTAAGCGAGGCTGAAATATGTCGGCTTATAAAAAATGCGGCGGAGAGTGCTTTTTGCCGCAGAGAGTAGAAGTATCATGAACAAGAATAAAAAGGAGCAGATAAAGCCTGCTTAAGTAACGCTTTATCTGCTTCTTTGATGATCATACTGATTCGGTTTCAGTAGTTTGATGAAACCGGACAGGAATGCCGTTGACCTCAACAGCGTCGTTGATTTCAATAACGATACATCGTCGTCCGTCGATAATACGGGTATCCACAAGATCGGAACGGGCCGGATTGACCTGAACGATGACATCCGGTGTTTTGACCTCAAATTTTCGTGTATTGGCAATATTGGAGGCCATAAAAGGTACTGGTTCCGGAGCAGAGGCTTCATAGTGCTTTTCAAAGTCTTCCAGTTTTTCCGGCTGGACACCGCTGCCGGCCAGTAGGTTTTTAATATCTGTTTTATCGAGAACCAATGGGTCTGGTTCTTCTTTTTTCTCTTCCATCATTTCATGAAGATTTTCATGGATGTTTCGAATCGTTTCATAATCACAGTCGGAGCCAAGGGTGTCTTCGATAATGGTCTGGAAAGTTTCCTTTTGATTTTTAGCGGTCAGCGGGAGAACACAGCCGAGAAGCTGATCTACCAGACTGGAACGCAGATCCTCCGGATTTTTTGTATAGTAGAGTATATTGTGAATATCGGTGCTGCGGTCATTGAAGGCTGGAAAAAGGAAACCGACTTCCGGAAGTTCCACGATCCAATCCCGAATCCGGTCATGAAAGCTGTTGGTTTCGGCCTGATAGGAGAGGCCGGGTTTGGACAGTTTTACCGGGCAGATGGCGCATAAAATATGGTCATAGACTTCATCGGAAGCATCTTCCATTTCCAGTCCATCGGTCGTTTTACCGGGAATATCATAGACGGAGTGGATGAGAAGAATTAAATAATTTTCACCGTAATCGTAGGACTCAATGACTTTGTCGTAAAATTCATTGAGGAGATTTGGATCATTTAACTGACTTTCGCGCAGGGACATTAAAAAGGCCTGAGTACCGCCGAAATCTTCAGTTTCCATAGGAAATTCCATGTTTACGAGATTTTTTCCAAGGGTGCCGGATAAAGTCTTTCTGAAAATATCAAAATATTTAAACATTTCCTCCTCCGGAAGCGAGAGGAACATTTCTTTCATCTGAGCTTTTTTTTCCTTTTCTCCATCCACATAGCAGCCGCAGATGCGGGTAATGGCACAATGGGAAGGTGTAAATTGTTTTTTTATTTCACTGATTTCTTTTTTATTCATTATGTATTGCCGCCTTTATTTCAGATTATGGCCCAGAGCCACGTTTATTTATTATACTTGATTTTAAGAAATGTGACAATCTGAAAAAAACTATTGAGAAATCTAAAGTAAATGATATAATAAATTACTAGGAATACATACATGTGAATATATAAACATGTGAACATTTACTGATGATGTATAGAAAGGATTGATAGGATGCTTCAAGTAAAGAATCTGTCTTATGAAGTTATTGAAAATGGACAGAAATTAAAAATTATAGATGACATCAGTTTTGATGTGGCTGATGGTGAGCTGCTTGTGATTACCGGTCCGAATGGCGGTGGTAAATCAACGATGGCTTCGCTGCTTATGGGAATCAAACCACAGACGGCCGGTCAGATTATTTTGGATGGCGAGGATATTACAAATTATGATATTGACCACAGAGCGAAAGCGGGACTTGGATTTGCATTTCAACAGCCTCCTCGCTTTAAAGGTATGACGGTAAAACATTTGATTCAGCTTTCTTCCGGCGGTGAATTATCGGAGGATGAGAGCTGTCAGCTTTTGAGCAATGTGGGACTGTGTGCCAGAGAGTATTTGGACCGTCAAGTCGATGCGTCCTTATCCGGTGGTGAAATGAAACGTATTGAGATTGCCACAGCTTTTTCAAAACCGCATAAGCTTTGCATTTTTGATGAACCGGAAGCCGGAATCGATCTCTGGAGTTTTTCCATGCTTGTTCAGCAGTTTGAAGAGATTCATAAAGCCAAAAAAGAGAGTATTATTATCATTTCCCATCAGGAGCGGATTATTCAGATGGCCGAACGTATTATGGTCATTCGTGATGGACGGATTCAACAGATGGGAACTAAAGAAGAAGTGATGCCGATGCTGCTTGAAGACGACGGCGATGCCGGATGTAAGTATATGAAGCATTAAGAAGGGAGATTTTGAAAATGGAAATTGATAAGATTACACAGGGCGTGCTGAATGTTATTGGTAATGGTACATTTAAGCAGGAAGGCGCTTACAATCTCCGTTACAACGGTCAGCCCCTTTGCCATGGAGACAGTGAGCATATTAAAATAAAGAGTAAAACAGATAAAAATGGTATTGATGTTTATATCGACGGAAATACAAAGGGAGAACAGGTGCATATTCCGGTTGTCGTAACGGCTTCCGGTATGACAGATATCGTTTACAATGATTTCTATATTGCAGATGGCGCGGATGTGGTCATTGTGGCCGGATGCGGTATTCACAATGCAGGTTGTGACAATGCCCGTCATGATGGTATTCACAGTTTTCATGTGGGTAAAGGAGCCAATGTCCGTTATGAAGAAAAGCATTATGGAGAGGGAGACGGTACGGGAGAACGTATTTTAAATCCGGTGACAAAGATTTATATGGAGGAAGACTCTGTATTTACTCTCGATACAGCCCAGATTAAAGGCGTGGATTCAAGTGTCCGGGAAACAGAGATTACTATGGGAGCCGGAGCAAAGCTTTTTGTTACAGAGCGTTTGATGACCCATGATCATCAGAATGCTGTATCAAATATGGAAATTCAGATGAACGGGGAAGGAAGCTCAGCAAAGATTGCGTCACGTTCCGTTGCAAAGGGTCAGTCATCCCAGACGTTCCATCCGAAAGCCATTGGAAATGCCGCCTGTCATGCTCATGTACAGTGCGACTCAATTATTATGGATAAGGCTGAAGTCTGTTCGATACCGGAGATTAATGCACGTCATATAGATGCGTCCATTATCCATGAGGCAGCCATTGGCAGAATTAATAATGAGCAGTTGATTAAACTCAGAACTCTCGGTATGACAGAAGAAGAAGCCGAAGCGGTCATCGTCGATGCCTTTCTTGATTAGCAAAAAAAATCCCCTGTTTCTGCGCTAATGCGGAACAGGGGATTCATTTTATTGGATTTTTTTGCGGATATTCTGCATTTTCAGGTCCACACCTGCGATAATGTCCGCACATTCTTTTAACTCAAGAGCAATCTCTTCCGAGTTTTTCAGATTCTGCTTATAACGGAGCTTATGGTCCAGACTGGCCCAGAAGTCCATGGCAATGGTCCTGAGCTGGACTTCCACTTTCATATTCTTCTTTCCGCTGGCAAGAAAGATGGGAATTTCAATGATGAGATGGAGGCTCCGATAGCCGTTTTTCTTTGGATTTTTAATATAATCCTTTCGAGCTACAGTAATAACATCATCCTGATTCGTCAGCAATTCAGCCACATTGTAAATATCGTCAGGAAATGGACAGATGACCCGGACACCGGCGATATCAGTCAGACCATTTTCCAATGAATCGGTACAGATCGGAAGATTCCGGCGGTTCAGCTTTTCAAGAATACTGGCTGGAGTCTTGATTCGCGTTTTAATAGATTCGATCGGATTTCTCTGATGCAAATGAGAAAATTCGTTATTCAATACGTGGAGTTTTGTATTTACTTCCATAATTGCACATTCATACTGCATCATCAGTTCTTTAAATTCCGGAACATTTGCCAGAATAATTTCCGGACGTTCGGATGTTTTAATATCTTCAAATAAGAAAGGCGTTAATACCTCTTCAGTTATTTCATCCATGATTTTGTCTCCTGTGATAAAATGTTTTTCCTATAGAAAAGCTTAACAGTTTATGGCAAAAAGTTCAAGAAAAAGATAATTATTCATAAAAATTTAAGAATTTTCACCAAAAATTTCATAAAAAACATGGTACAATGTCCTTTATGGGAAGGAGGCTGAGGTCAGGTTGTCTTTTATAAAAAAATATTGCTTTTCTTGTATGGTGATTACTGTGGTATTATATATTCTCATTGGTACAATGGCACCTTTTGTCATATATCCGGAAATATCCAAGGATACAAAAGAGAATGTTGACATAGATGGATTTTTTGAAAATACGGTTTCCGGAGAAAGGGCGATGATCCTGGAAACTGGTCAGAGCGCCTGGGAAGAACGCATCCGCTTGATGAATAGTGCCAAAGAGCGTATTGTGCTTACGACCTTTGATATGCGGGAAGGGCAAAGTACAGAAGATGTATTGTCAGTTATTTTGCATAAAGCGGATGAAGGCGTTTCAGTGAAAATTTTGGTCGATGGAATCAGTGGGTTTCTGCGTATGGAGGGCAGGCCGATTTTTTATGTATTGTCTACCCATTCGAATGTGGAAATAAAAATCTATAATCCGGTAAATGTTCTATTGCCCTGGAGACTGCAGGGACGGATGCATGATAAATACGTGATGATTGATGATAGAGCCTATCTGCTTGGCGGGCGGAATAGTTTTGACTATTTTATCGGTACTTATGAAATAGAAAATAACAGCTTGGACAGGGAAGTGCTCATCTATAATCCGGATTCAGATCCGGGGGGTTCCATAAAGCAGCTGGACACATATTTTGATTCGGTATGGAATATGGACGTTTGCCATCTGTTTCATGATGATATCGAGCTGGCCGGACATCCAAAGATTGCGGAACAACGAAGAATTCTGGAAAAACGTTACGATTACCTCCGGGAGAACTATCCGGAACTGTTTGAAGATTATGACTATATGGAAGTTACAGAGCCTATTGACGGTGTAAAACTGGTGACAAATCCGACGGAAATTTATGCGAAGGAACCGGTCGTTTTTTATACAATGACCGAATTAATGAAAAGGGCAGAAAAAAGAATTGATCTGCATACGCCTTATATTGTTTGTAATGATTATATGTATGATAAATTAACAGAAGTGGCGGATGAAGTGCAAAATTCAAAGATAATTATTAATTCGGTGGAGAACGGAGACAACATTGTGGCTTCCAGCGACTATTTGTGGAGTAAACCATCAGTCGTGGCGATGGGATTTGATTTATACGAATATGATGGCGGGACATCGACCCATGGAAAATCCATTGTCATCGATGATGATATTGCCGTTGTCGGTTCCTATAATTTTGATCTTCGGAGTACTTACATGGATACGGAAATGATGCTTGTCGTCAAGAGCAAAGGATTGGCCGGGGAGCTTCAGTCATATATGAATGTTTTGGAAAGGGACTGTCGGCATGTTCTGGACGCAGAAACTTATAAAACGCCGGAGTATATCAATGTGTCGGATCTTCCGGCCGGACGGTATGTGTTGATGCGTCTCATCGGTCTTGTCCTTAAACCGTTTCGCTTCGTTATATAGAATAATTGGGAGAGTAAATAAATGAAGACGAATGAAAATTTAAACACAGAGCCGGTGCTTCATGAAATAGCTCCGGTTTATGATGAAAATTCAAAAATATTGATTTTAGGCAGCTTTCCGTCAGTAAAATCCCGGGAGAGCGGTTTCTTTTATGGCCATCCGCAAAATCGGTTCTGGAAGGTTCTGGCGGGCATTTTAGAAGTACCTGTTCCGGTAACTATTGATGAAAAAAAGAAAATGCTCCTGGAACATCATATCGCTGTATGGGATGTGATTGCCTCCTGTCGGATTACCGGCTCCAGTGACAGCAGTATAAAAGATGTGGTCCCGAATGATTTGGGAAAGATAGTTTCTGCTGCCCGGATAGAACGTATCTGTGCCAATGGGGCTACAGCCTGGAAGCTCTATGAGAAATATGTGAAAAAGTCGACGGGGATGGAAGCGGTGAAACTGCCTTCCACAAGTCCGGCCAATGCGGCCTGGAGTCTGGAACGGTTGGTCGAAAACTGGAAAAAATATATTTTATAAATCAGAGCCCTTCGGAAGTTTTGGATTCCGAAGGGCTTAAAATATGCTTAGAATAATTTTTCAAATCGCTCCATAGCTTCTTTGGTGCTTTCATGTGTACCGAAAGAGGTGAGACGGAAGAAGTTCTGGCCATTTTTACCGAAACCGGCACCAGGGGTTCCAACAACCTGGGCATTGTTCAGAAGATAGTCAAAAAAGTCCCAGGAATCCATGCCGTTCGGGCATTCAAACCAGATGTATGGAGAGTTTTTACCACCGAAGAAGCGGATGCCTTTTTTAGCCAGAACATCGGAAATGATTTTTGCGTTTTCCTGATAGTAGGCAATATTTTCACGGCACTGAGCCATACCTTCTTTGGTAAAGATGGCTGCGGCGCCCTTCTGTACGATGTAGGATGTTCCGTTGAATTTGGTTGTCTGACGGCGTTTCCACATGGCATTGACGGACATATCCTCACCATTGGAAGCTTTGAAAACAAGCTCCTGAGGAACGATTGTATAACCGCAGCGTGTCCCTGTAAAACCGGCTGTCTTCGAGAGAGAGCAGAATTCAATGGCGCATTTTTTAGCACCGTCAATCGCAAAAATACTTCGAGGGAGTTCTGGGTCTGTGATAAAAGCTTCATAAGCGGAATCGTAAAAGATAACAGCGTCGTTTTCAAGAGCATAATCCACCCATGCTTTTAACTGTTCTTTATTATAAGCGGCACCGGTCGGATTATTCGGAGAGCAGATATAGATTAAATCGGCGTGGACATTTTTGTCCGGCATCGGCAGGAAGTTATTTTCAGCATTGGCATCGATATAAATAATTTCACGGCCTGTCATAACGTTGGTGTCCACATAAACCGGATATACCGGGTCCGGTATAAGAACAACATTGTCTTTGGCAAATAAGTCGCCGATATTTCCTGTGTCGCTCTTAGCGCCATCGGAGATGAATACGTCGTCAGCCTGGATGGATACGCCATTTTCAGCATAGTAGTCAACAACAGCCTGACGGAGAAAATCATAACCCTGTTCCGGACCGTAACCTTTGAAAGTTTCGGTAGAAGTCATGGCGTCCACACCCTCGTGGAGTCCTTCTACAGCAAGGGGTTCCAGTGGGAGAGTAACATCACCGATACCAAGACGGATGATTTTTTTGTCCGGATTGGCTTCTGCATATTTGGCCACACGATGGGCAATTTCCACAAAAAGATAGCTTTCTTTCAGATTCTGATAGTTTTCATTTAATTTTGGCATTGTGTCGTTCCTTTCTGTAAGCATGATTTTTGTCAATAAAATAATTAGATACATTCTAGCAAATAAGTTTTTTAGTGTCAATAAAATGAGTTGCCAAATATAAGTATCGATGATATAATTCAGGTGATTAATAAGGAGGAATACTGATGGAAAAGTTATCAATCGAAAAACAGTTGAAAGCGAATGCTTATCCTGGAAGAGGAATTATTATCGGTAAGTCCGCTGACGGTACCTGTGCCGTGACGGCTTATTTTATTATGGGCCGCAGCGAAAACAGCCGTAACCGTGTCTTTGTGGAAGACGGTGACGGTATTCGTACAGAAGCTTTTGATCCGTCCAAATTGACAGATCCTAGCCTGATCATTTATGCTCCGGTACGTGTTCTCGGAAATAAAACCATCGTGACAAACGGTGATCAGACAGATACGGTTTATGATCTGATGGACAAACAGCAGACATTTGAACAGTCTCTGCGTACAAGAGAATTTGAGCCGGATGCACCGAATTTTACACCTCGAATTTCCGGAATTATTCATCAGGATAAAGGAAGCTTTAACTATGCTTTATCCATTTTAAAGAGCAATAACGGACGTCCGGAAGGATGCAATCGCTATACATTTGCTTACAATAATCCATTTAACGGCGAGGGACATTTCATTCACACTTATATGGGCGACGGCAATCCGCTGCCAAGCTTTGAAGGTGAACCGGAATGGGTAGATATCGAAGGCGATATTGATACATTTACAGATAAGATCTGGAACAGTCTGAATGAAGAAAACAAAGTATCTCTGTTCGTGCGTTATATCAACCTCGAAAATGGTACATGGGAAACACGAATTGTAAATAAAAATAAATAGGAGGAACATCATGAAAGAATTGGAGTTAAAGTATGGTTGTAATCCAAATCAGAAACCATCCCGTATTTATATGAATGAAGGCGAATTGCCGATCACAGTTTTAAACGGTAAACCAGGCTATATTAATTTTCTGGATGCTTTCAATGGCTGGCAGCTTGTTAGTGAACTGAAAAAAGCTACCGGACTTCCTGCAGCAACATCTTTTAAACATGTATCCCCGGCCGGCGCTGCTGTTGGCCTTCCAATGGACGATGTATTGAAGAAAATTTACTGGGTGGATGATTTGGGTGAACTTTCACCGCTGGCCTGTGCTTATGCTAGAGCCAGAGGAGCAGACCGTATGTCTTCTTTTGGTGATTTTATTTCTCTCTCCGATGTTTGTGATGTTTCCACCGCAAAAATTATCAAAAGAGAAGTGTCTGACGGTGTGATCGCACCGGGATATGAACCGGAAGCACTGGAAATTTTAAAGGCTAAGAAAAAAGGTAATTATAATATTATTCAGATTGACCCGGATTATGTTCCAGCGCCGATTGAACATAAAGAAGTTTTTGGCATTACTTTTGAACAGGGACGCAACGAACTGAAAGTGGATGATGAACTTCTTGCCAATGTAGTTACAGAGAACAAAGAAATTCCGGAACTGGCAAAAATCGATTTGATCATTTCTTTGATTACATTGAAATATACCCAGTCCAATTCCGTTTGTTATGCAAAAGGCGGACAGGCGATCGGTATCGGTGCAGGACAGCAGTCCAGAATCCACTGTACCCGTCTGGCTGGCAGCAAAGCCGACAACTGGTACCTGCGTCAGTGTCCGAAGGTGCTGAATCTGGAATTTGTTGATAAAATCGGTCGTGCCGACAGGGATAATGCCATTGATTTATATATCGGTGAGGATTATATGGATGTTCTGGCAGACGGCGCATGGGAGAAAATCTTCAAAGTAAAACCGGAGGTTTTCACAAGAGAAGAAAAACGTGCATGGCTGGATGGCATGCAGGATGTGGCACTCGGTTCCGATGCTTTCTTCCCATTTGGTGATAATATTGAACGTGCCCATAAGAGCGGCGTTAAATATGTGGCTCAGCCGGGCGGTTCCATTCGTGACGATAATGTTATCGAAACCTGTAATAAATATGGTATGGCTATGGCCTTTACAGGTATTCGTCTTTTCCATCATTAATTTTTAAGTAGAGTATCCCCGAACCGGATTTGATCGATCATTTGGGTTCGGGGGTTTTTCTGTTTTGTGGTATAATGTATAAAATAAAAATCCAAGAGAGGTACAGCCTATGACAGATGAAATGATTATGTTGTGGATAAATATTATTGGTATTACTATTTTGGTGCTCATTGGTGTGATCGAGAGTATTTATTGTATAAAACGCTATTTTTCTAAAACAGAGAAAACGGGAGAATATGTTATGACGCTCAGTAAATCGCATCAGACAATGTTGAAAGACGGTGTTGTATGTGTGGGTATTATTATCATTATGAGTCATCGTTTTATTGCACAAAACAGGAGCGGGATTCATATGGTGATTTTCTCTGTTTTAATGGCAGAGATTTTGATAATGACCATCATTATTCGAATTTTGCCCCAACGCATATATGAAAATGGTATTCTTTTGAATACCGGATTTATTGAATGGTCAGATATCCAGTCTGTAAAAGAGGGCAGCGAAGCAGATGAGAAAATTATGCTTCGCCTTAGGAAACAGCGGTACGGAACCCGGGATGCAGCAATCTACTGTCTGCAGGGAATGCGGCCAATGCTCGAAGAATATATTAAAGACCGAATATAAATTATTAATTTTAAGGGATATGGCTTTTGCTGTGTCCCTTTATTTTTGAATTTAAATATGATATGATAGGAACGATGTGAATTAAGGAGGAAAGGCTGTTGGAAGAGAGATTTCAGAGAACAGGGATGCTGATTGGTGAAAATGGACTAAAGCGATTGTCGGAATGCCATGTGGCAATTTTTGGTATTGGCGGCGTCGGCGGTTACGTGACGGAAGCTCTGGCCCGCTGCGGCATCGGTGAATTTACATTAATTGATAAAGATGTGGTCAGTATGTCAAATCTGAACCGTCAGATCATTGCGCTGGAATCTACGGTGGGACGTATGAAGACCCGGGTGATGAAGGATCGTATCGGAGAAATTAATCCGCAAGCGTTGGTGCATACACGGGAAACCTTTTTTCTGCCGGAAAACAGTCACACTTTTCCTTTTGAAAGCTATGATTATGTGGTCGATGCGGTGGATACGGTCACTGCCAAGATAGAGATTATTATGAAATGTCAGGAATTGGGTGTTCCGGTCATTAGTTCGATGGGAACAGGGAATAAGATGGACCCGTCAAAACTGCAGGTGGCAGATATTTATAAGACGAGTGTCTGCCCGCTGGCTCGGGTAATGCGGCGGGAATTAAAAAGCCGGGGTGTGAAACATCAGAAAGTGGTCTATTCAACGGAGGAGCCTGTTGCCAATCATCGGACACCGGGAAGCATGTCCTTTGTACCGGGCAGTGCGGGACTTTTGATTGCTTCGGCTGTAGTCCAGGATTTACTGGCTGAAATACCAGAAAATGAGTAAGGAGAATATTCATGGAATTCAACTTTGAGATAATGACGGATGGCGGTGCACGTCTGGCGAAAGCAGACGGAGAGGATAAAGTGGTTTCTGTGCCGGATTTATGGGAGGGACATCCGGTAACTGTAATCGGTGAATATGCCTTTTACGAACAGCGGGAAATGACGCGGATTCATTTACCTCATTCTTTGAAGAAAATTGGAGATCATGCTTTTGCCGAATGCCGTTTTCTGGAACAGATCGAATTTCCGGAAGGAACAGAGCGTATTGATGATTATGCCTTTTATAATTGCACACGGCTGGCCCGTGTCGTTCTGCCGGGGACATTGACCCACATGGGATATGGTGCGTTTCGGAATGATTCAGATTTGCGGGATATCTATCTGTATACGGTGCAGGGAATGGAGAGCCAGATCAATACGATTTTGAGTGATACAAATTTTGAACTGACAGTAACTTTTCATTATAAGGATGGTAATGTGTCCCAGCTGGTCTTTACCGATTTCTTTTATGAAGAGACAGCCAATGAGGAAGCCCGGCAGTTTAATCATAAGACCTATGGTTCAGGAAGCCTTTACCGGAATTGTATCAGCAGTACGGGAATTGATTATATGAAATATGATGAGATTTTTGAGCTGACGATCCACCGGGATGAGCCAAAGACGGTTATGGATTTAGCGTTAAAACGGTTGAGTTACCCTTATGAGCTGGCTTCCCAGGCCCGCAGATTTTATATTGAGCATTTAAAATCCATGGGAGCCCAGGTACTTTATTATCTGGTTGAGACAAAGCGGTGGTTTTTATTTGACTTGCTTACGGAAGGTGAGCCGCTGCCAAAGGAAATGCTTGATGCGGGAATCGAGTATGGGCAAAAAAATCAGGTACCTGAGTTTGTCAGCATGCTGATGCAGTATAAAAATACCCACTATTCATCGATGAAGAAAACCTTTGATTTATAGGATAAATTAAAATGAATGAGATAAGAGAGAGAATAAACCGGGTCGGTCTGCAGATCTTAACAGCTTCCCGGAATGAAATCTATATGTCCATGCGTTATTTTGACATTGCCTTAAGTGCGCTGGACTATGAATTGAATCTGAGTACAAAGACGATTGGGACGGATGGCTTTAAAATTCTATTTAATCCGTCATGGCTGACTTCGGCCTATAAAGAGTGGCCCCAGGATATTAACCGGGTCTATGTACATATGCTCATGCACAATATTTTCCGGCATATGACGGGAAGGATGGAGCGGGATGAACGTCTCTGGAATCTGGCCTGCGATATTGCAGCGGAGTCTCTGGTGGACAGATTTGACGCTGTCTGTGTAAAGCGGGTTGTCAGCGATGAACGGGAAGCCTGGTATTACCGAATTGGTCAGGAGACGAAAGTTCTTAATGCCCAGTCCATTTACCGATGGATGATGAATCATCCTCTGTCGCCAAGGGAGTTGATGGCTGCAGAGAGGATTTTTACATTGGATGACCATTCTTTCTGGCAGGGTCAGGAAGATACGCCGGAGGGAAAGCAGAGACAGCAGGAAAATGATAACAAGTGGAAAGATATCAGTGAAAAAATGAAAACGAATCTTTCGACCTTTTCCAAGAGCATGGGTGATAAAGCCGGAGATTTGCTTCTTCAAATGGAAATCAGCCTGCATGAAACCTATGATTACCGGAAATTTTTAAGAAAGTTTACGGTGCTGAATGAGGAAATTAAGCTGGATTTGGACAGCTTTGATTATATATTTTATACCTACGGTCTGAATACCTATGGCAATGTGCCGCTGGTGGAGCCGTTAGAATACAAGGAGTCGGAAAAAATCCAGGAGCTGGCGATCATCGTGGATACATCCGAATCCTGTGGAGATGAGATTCTGAAACGGTTTTTCCATGAAACTTTTCAGATTCTTCATAGTATGGACAGCTTTTTCAGGAATATGAATCTGCATATTATCCAATGTGATGCCAAGGTTCAGATGGATATGAAGATTCAAAATGAAGAAGAACTGAAAGAATGTATGAAGCATCTTGTCATACGAGGCCGGGGAGGCACGAATTTTAAGGCAGGCATTTCTTATGTAGAAAAGCTCGTGCAGGATGGCGAGTTCCGGAACCTGAAAGGTGTTCTTTATTTTACCGATGGTTATGGAGAGTTTCCGGCAAAGAAACCGGGATTTGAGACGGCATTTATATTTGTGAAAGAAGATTATACGGATATCAAGGTTCCGCCATGGGCGATGAAGGTGATCCTTGAACCCGATGATATATTAACATGGAGTGAGTAGAATGAATATTAAAGAAGCGAAAGAAGAAATTATTCATACAGTGAAAGCCTACACGGCGAAAGATGAGCTCGGCAACTATATGATCGGAACGACCCATCAGCGTCCGGTACTTTTGATCGGACCTCCGGGAATCGGAAAGACAGCGATTATGGAGCAGGTGGCCAGAGAATGCGGCATTGGCCTGGTGGCTTATACCATCACCCATCACACCCGCCAGTCGGCCATTGGTCTGCCGATTATAGAGCATAAAGATTTCGGAGGGAAGGAATATCCGGTGACCGAATATACGATGAGTGAGATTATCGGCTCGGTCTATGATCAGATGGAACGGACCGGTTTAAAAGAGGGAATTTTATTTATCGATGAGATTAACTGTGTTTCCGAGACGCTGGCACCGACTATGCTCCAGTTTTTACAGGGAAAGACTTTCGGCAATCATAAAGTGCCGGATGGCTGGATCATCGTAGCGGCAGGAAATCCGCCGGAATACAATAAGTCTGTTAAGGAATTTGATATTGTTACCCTCGACCGTGTGAAACGGATTGATGTGACAGAGAATCTGCCGGTATGGAAGGAATATGCTTATAAAGCCGGAGTCCATGGAAGTATTATTTCCTATCTGGATGTAAAGAAAGAAAACTTCTATACGGTTGAAACCACGGTGGAGGGCAAACGCTTCGTGACGGCCCGTGGCTGGGAGGACTTGTCCCAGATGATTCGCGCCTATGAAAAACTGGATATTCCTGTGACCGAAGGCGTGATCGGACAGTATTTACAGCACCCACGGATTGCAAAAGAATTTTCGGCTTATATGGATCTATATAAAAAGTATGCGGCCGACTATAATGTGGAAGATATTTTACATGGAAAAATTCATCCGGGAGCTGAGGAACGGATTTCTTCCGCACCATTTGATGAAAAATTAAGTGTTCTGGGCTTACTTGTCAGTGCTTTGAGCGATGGTGCTAAAGATTGCTATGAATGGGATGTTTATGTGGAGCGTCTTTTTGCTATTTTAAAATTTGTTAAAGGCCAGCCGGATTTGATGGAAGGGCTTTTGGAAGCTTCACGGCTGGAAAAGGATAAATGGGAGAAGAGTGAGCATGGAAAGACGATGGAAAAATCGGAAGTCCGTATTTCTATGCGTTTGATGAACACCTTGGAAGATTATCTCAAAGCCGTCCGTGAAGGTGCAGATTTCGATATCATTAAGATTAAATTTAATGAAGCGGTTGGCGAACGCCAGTCCATGCTGGAACAGTGTAAAGCAGCTTTTGACAATTCCTTTACTTTTGTGGAAAGCGCTTTTGGAGAAAGTCAGGAAATGGTTGTATTTATCACTGAATTAAATTCCAGTCATTATGCCCTCTGGTTTATCGGCGAAAACGGTTGCGAGAAATATTATCAATACAATCAGGGATTGTTGCTTGGTGAACGCCAGAGTGCGATCATGGCAGATATTCAGGGAATCGAAAAAGAACTTTCTTTTTTAGGTTTAGGTCAGTAGGAGGAATATACGAATGAAGGAAAATGCGTGGAATACTTATACAGATGAAGATTTGGAAATGATGGATGCTTTGATCCAGGGATATAAATTTTTTCTGGATAATGGAAAGACGGAAAGAGAATGTGTACGTCAGATGATTTCTACGGCCAGACAGTGTGGTTATGTGTCTATGGAAGATGTTATTCGCGGAGGACACATTCTGAGACATGGAAGCAAGATCTATGCCCAGACAAAGGGGAAGGCCGTTATGTTTATTAATATCGGACTTTTCCCGATGGAGGAAGGTTTAAATATTCTCGGCGCTCATATTGATTCCCCGCGTCTGGACTTAAAACAGAATCCGCTTTACGAGGATACGGAGCTGGCCTACATGGATACCCATTATTACGGTGGTATTAAAAAATATCAGTGGGTGACTTTGCCTCTGGCGCTCCATGGTACTATTGTCAAAAAAGACGGCAGTCATGTGGAGATTAATATCGGCGAAGATGAAAAGGACCCGGTATTCGGAGTGACAGATCTCCTTGTTCATCTGTCCGCCAAACAGCTTGAAAAGAAAGGCGCTGTCGTTGTCGAGGGCGAAAATCTGGATATTTTGGTAGGAAGCCAGCCATTAAAGGATTCAGAGACAAAGGATAAAGTCAAAGCAAATATTTTAAAACTGTTGAAAGAAAAATATGACATTGAAGAAGAGGATTTTATTTCCGGTGAAATTGAAGTTGTGCCTGCCGGAAAGTCCAGAGATTTCGGGCTGGACCGGAGTATGATCATGGGTTATGGACAGGATGACCGGGTATGTGCCTATACATCTTTGATGGCTATGCTGTCGGTGGATGAAGTAATGCGGACAAGTGTTGCCATTTTCGTGGATATAGAAGAGATCGGCAGCGTGGGTGCTTGCAGTATGGGTTCTAGATTCTTCGAGACTACTATCGCCGAAGTTCTTCAGGCTATGGGCAAATTAAATGATATTACTCTACGCAGGACCTTAGCCCGGTCCAAAATGCTATCTTCGGATGTGAGCGCAGCCTATGATCCGGCCTATTCTTCCGTATTTGAAAAAAATAATACGGCTTATTTCGGACATGGTGTCGTATTTAATAAATATACAGGAGCCCGCGGTAAATCCGGTTCCAACGATGCCGGGGCCGAATATGTAGCCCGTATCCGAAGGATTATGGATGAGAACAAAGTGACATATCAGGTGTCTGAAATGGGAAAAGTAGATGCTGGCGGCGGCAATACTATCGCCTGGATTCCGGCCGCTTATGATATGGATGTTATCGACTGCGGCGTTCCTGTACTCAGTATGCATGCGCCGTGGGAAGTGACAAGTAAAGCCGATATTTATGAAGCTGAAAAATGTTATGAAACCTTCTTGAAAACAAAAGACTGGATTTAAAAAATTGTAAAAACAAGTCGGGGGATTGTTATTGATTCATCCGGCTTGTTTGCATTATAATAAAAATACAACTCATAATTTTAGTTCCGGAACCATTTGGTTGTCTTTTAGTAGGGGATCCCTTACACCTGAAACCCCTTGATATTCAAATTTTTATTCAATATAATATTTCTAAAGGCGATTAAATTTTTTAAAGAGGTGTGCGTTGTGGATGAAATCATTGACAGTAATTCAATTCAATTATTCGAAGACAAAAAAATACGTACGGCCTGGGATGATGAAAAGCAAGAATGGTATTTTTCTATTATAGATGTAGTCGGAGTACTTACTGAACAATCAGATTATCAAACTGCCAGAAATTATTGGAAAGTTCTAAAAAAACGTCTCAAAGATGAAGGAAATGAATCGGTTACAAATTGTAACCGGTTGAAAATGACGGCTGCAGATGGGAAAAAACGTTTTACAGATGTTGCCGATACGGAGCAGCTTTTAAGAATTATTCAGTCTATTCCTTCTCCTAAGGCAGAGCCATTTAAGATGTGGCTTGCAAAAGTGGGATATGATCGTATAGAAGAAACTATTGACCCAGAACAGACGATTGAACGCGCGCTTGATACTTATTTGAAAAAAGGGTATACACGGGAATGGATTAATCAAAGACTTCAGGCAATTCAAGTGCGAAAAGAATTGACAGATGAATGGCAGGACAGAGGTGTACATAAGGGATTGGAATATGCAATTCTTACTGATGAGATTACTCGTGCATGGTCAGGAATGTCAACAAAGCAGTATAAAAAATTAAAAGGACTAAAAAAAGAAAACCTTAGGGATAATATGAGCACATTGGAATTAGTACTTAATATGCTGGCTGAAGCTACAACGACAGAAATTTCGAAGGAACATAAGCCAAAGGGGTTTGTCGAAAATCAGGAAGTTGCCAGACGTGGAGGAAATATAGCTGGGCAAACGCGAAAAGCCATTGAGGCAGATACAGGGAAACCTGTTGTTACGTCTCAAAATGCGGTGCATTTTAAGCAATTGATTGCAGATGTTGTCGAGGATGTGGCCTTTTTGAAGGATAAAAAAACTAACCCTTGATAAACCAAATTTGGTGTGGTACACTAAGAAATGGTAATTCCGTCGTTTGTGGACGGAATTTTTTTACAAGGTGTTTTTAAAACTGGAAAGGTAGTGACTATAGTGACTAAGATTGATATTATTTCTGGATTTTTAGGTGCTGGAAAAACCACATTGATCAAAAAGCTTTTATCGGAAGCTTTTCAGGATGAAAAAGTAGTTCTTATTGAAAATGAATTTGGAGAGATCGGCATTGACGGCGGATTTTTAAAAGATGCCGGAGTTGAGATTACAGAGATGAATTCCGGATGTATCTGTTGTTCACTGGTTGGTGATTTTGGTACAGCGCTTGAAAAGGTTATTCACGATTATGCACCGGACCGGGTTATCATTGAACCATCGGGCGTGGGTAAATTATCGGATGTTATCCGTGCGGTGGAAGGCGTCGGAGAAAAAGTGGATATTACATTGAACAGTTATACAGCAGTCGTCGATGGACAGAAGTGTAAAATGTATATGAAGAACTTCGGCGAGTTCTTTAATAATCAAATTGAACATGCGAAAACTATTGTACTGAGCCGTACTCAGAAAATGTCTGAAGATAAATTGGCAAAGTGTATTGAAATGATTAAAGAACATAATCCAAAGGCAACAATCGTCACCACAGCATGGGATGACATTGATGGTATGAAGATTCTGGATGCCATGGAAAGGGAAAATGATTTTGTTCTGAAACTGCTCGAAGAAGAACACGAACATCATCATGAGCATGAGCATCACCATCATGACCACGATCATGAGCACGAACATCACCATCATGACCACGATCATGAGCACGAGCATCACCACCATGACCACGATCATGAGCACGAACATCACCATCATGACCATGATCACGACCATGAGCATCATCATGATCATGGCCCGGACTGCACCTGTGGCTGCCACGATCACGATCATGAACATGGACATCACCATGCGGATGATGTATTTACAAGCTGGGGTCAGGAGACTGCAAAGAAATTTGACCGTGATCAGATGCAGATGACTTTGGATGTTCTGGCTCATTCGGAAGATTATGGTATGATCTTAAGAGCAAAGGGTATGGTCCCGGATACAAAAGGCGGCTGGATTTATTTTGACCTTGTTCCGGGTGAATTTGAACTGCGTGACGGCGAGCCGGATGTTACAGGACGTCTTTGTGTCATTGGTTCCGAATTGAAGGAAGACAAGCTGGCAGAATTATTCGGTCTGAATTAGAACGGAGGAAAGATAAATGCAGGTTCCTGTTTATTTAATTACCGGATTTCTTGAGAGCGGCAAAACAACCTTTATTGAACAGGTTATTTTGGAAGGGAATTTTGTTGAAGATGAAAAAACGCTGCTGATTCTCACAGAGGAAGGTGAAGCGGAGATTGAGCCGGAGCTTTTAGAGCAGTACAATGTGGATGTGGTGACCGTAGAGGATAAAGCAGATTTTACCCTGGATTTTCTTAAAAAATGCCGTCGGGAGCATCGTCCGCAGCAGGTTATTATCGAATATAACGGTATGTGGCCGGTCAGTGAGTTTATCCAAATGCAGCTTCCTTATCGTTGGGAGCTTTTTCAGGTAGTTACAACAGTGGATGCTTCCACTTTCCAATTATATATGAATAATATGCGTTCTCTGATGGCTGACATTCTGACCTGCACGCAGATGGCCATTTTTAACCGCTGTAATGAGGAAACAACGGATATTTCCTATTTGATCCGTAATGTAAAAGTTCTTAACAGCAGAGCAGAGTTGATTTTCGAAGCAGAAAACGGAGATATTCTTGACCCGGGCGAAGACATTTTGCCTTATGATGTGAATCAGGATATCATTGAGATTGATGACGACAATTATGGCATCTGGTATCTGGATGCTCTCGACCATGGCGAACGTTATGAGGGCAAGCAGGTAATTATTAAAGGTATGGTATTCCGTTCAAAGAATTTTGACGAAGGCTATTTTGTTCCTGGTCGAATGGCGATGACTTGCTGTGCAGATGATGTTACATTCCTTGGCTTCTTATGCAAGAGTAAATTTGCATCCCGCTTAAAAAATAAGCAATGGGTTCGTGTAACGGCGGAAGTCCGCCTGGAACATCGGGATGAATATCACGGTATCGGTCCGGTACTTTATGCACGGCGGATTGAAAAGGCGATCAAGCCGGAAGAAGATATGGTTTATTTTAATTAAATATATACCTTATCGTGCGAAGCACGCCTGCCCGGAGGGCATGTATTATGGTATGCCCGAATGGGTACGCAAAAAGACAGGTGGTCCCGTCCAATGGTTATGAACCGGTTGGATGGGACTTTTTGTTGTTCCGCAGGAAGTTATTGACAACTAATTATAATCGGGGTAATATGTATGAAGTAAATGAGAATATATTATCAATTAATAAGCGGAGGACTCGAATATGACTTTATCGGAAGGTATTCCGGGAACGGAATATATTGTTGAATCGACCAGGCTCAACGAAAAGGTTGGTCGCAGGCTGGAAGCACTGGGCTTGATTCATGGTACGAAGGTAGAAGTTTTAAATAGAAAGAAAAATGGGACAATGATTTTTAAAGCCAGAGGCACTCGAATGGCGATCGGAAAGGAAATCTCCATGGGAATTTATGTGAAGGAGGGAACATTATGAATGGACAGGTAATTAATGTTGCTTTTGCAGGAAATCCAAACTGTGGTAAAACAACGCTTTTCAATGCCTATACTGGTGCCCGTCTGAAGGTGGCCAACTGGCCGGGGGTTACTGTGGAAAAGAAAGAGGGCGCCTTTAAATTTCATGAGTATCAGTATAAGCTGGTAGACCTTCCGGGAATATACAGTCTGACCTGTTATTCGACAGAAGAAATTTTATCCCGTCAATATCTCCTCGGAGATGAAGTGGATGTGGTGGTGGATGTGGCCGATGCATCAAATCTGGAGCGAAATCTCTATTTAACTTTACAGTTAATAGAACTGGGAAAACCGGTAGTTCTGGCTTTGAATATGATGGATATTGTTGAGGAACGGGGCATGGAGCTGGATATCCATCGTTTGCCGGAAATGCTTGGTATTCCGGTCGTTCCTGTTTCAGCGAGAAAGCGAACAGGTCTGGAAGTGCTTATGCACGCCGTGGCTCATCATCAGGGAAAGGGCAATAGTGTACCTGTGGAACACCATCATGATTTAGTATGTCAGAGTGTTCACCGCCATAATCATCATAAAGAATTTGCCATGGTTTATTCGGATGACATTGAAGATAAGATTGATGACCTGGAAGAACGTTTGCTGGCCAATTTCCCGGATGTTGTCAATCCTAGATGGCACGCCATTAAAATGCTTGAAAAAGACCCGGAGGTCATGAAAAATTATCCGATCCGTACGGATGATATTATTGATAAAAGCTATGAGCATGAGATTATCAATCAGAAATATGACTTTATTGAAGAAGTTATTGATGAGGTTTTGATGAATAAGGCTCAGAAAGAGGCACGGACAGAAAAGATTGACCAGTGGATGACTCATCCGGTCTGGGGAATGCCGATTTTCTTCGGCATTATGGCATTGGTTTTCCTTCTGACCTTTGCTGTAGGCGATTGGATTGCCGGAGGATTTGAAATTTTTATCGCCGGAGTGGCCAATGGGATTCAATATGGCATGGAAATGCTGCATTTGAGTCCAACGCTGATATCTCTCGTCTGTGATGGCATTATTGCAGGTGTAGGCGGTATTTTAACCTTTTTGCCAAATATCTTTATGCTGTTTTTGGCATTGGCCTTTCTGGAGGACAGCGGTTATATGTCCCGGGTTGCTTATGTCATGGACGGGCTGATGGGAAAGATGGGACTGTCCGGCCGGGCATTTATTCCGATGCTTCTTGGATTTGGATGTACGGTGCCGGCCATCATGAGTGCGCGAACTCTGGAGGATACGAGGGACAGGCTTCGAACGATCATGGTGACACCGTTCATGTCCTGCAGCGCCAGACTCCCGATTTATGTTTTGTTTTCAAAAATGTTTTTTGGTAAATTTGCGATGATCGCGGCGTTCTCCATGTATGTACTTGGACTTGTCGTGGCTATCATTGTGGCATTAATTTACAGCAAAGTTGTATGCCGGAATGAAGAGAAAAATTGTCTTTTGATCGAACTTCCGGAATATAAATCCCCAAATGCCCGGACAATTATTATTTATGTTTGGGAGAAGATCAAGGATTATCTGACCAAGGCCGGAACGACGATTTTTGTCGGTTCAGTGCTTTTATGGCTCATTATGAATTTTGGAGCAGCAGGAATGGTGACGGATATTTCAGACAGTTTTGCAGCTTCTATTGGACGGTTCCTTGTGCCGGTGCTGGCTCCGGCCGGGCTGGGGATGTGGCAGATCGGGGTCGCACTGATTTCCGGTGTGGCAGCCAAAGAGCTGGTTGTTTCAAGCTGCAGTGTTTTGTTTGGAATGAATATCAACTCGGATATCGGAGTTGAAAATTTTCACTATGTTCTGGAAGGCATGGGCTTCGGAAGGGTAAATGCTTATGCCCTGATGGTTTTCTGTTTGTTTTACATACCGTGTATGGCTGCAATTGCAACCATTCGCAAAGAAACAAATTCCTGGCGATGGACGATAGGTATGATGCTGATGCAGCTTATTGTTGCCTGGGGAATGGCTGTTATCGTATTCCAGGTTGGGAGTATGTTGATCGGAGGATGATACGTAAATGATATGGTCTGTTGTTATTGGAATTTTGTTGGCGCTTTATATCCTGTGGGTCATTCGGCGAAAGGTTCGTCAATTCCGTGAAGGAAAATTTTGTGATTGTAATGACTGTGGCGGCGGCTGTGACTGCGGCTGTGGGTGCAGTTCCAAAGAAGGAAAAGATAAAGGGGATATCCGGTGAAAACTGGATATCCCCTTTTTTGCAACCAAATAAAAGAAATTATGGAATTTGTGTACAGACTTTCCGATGAGCAGTCGATATGGGCAGTTCAGACATTTCCTCCATTGTGTAAAGGTGAGTGGAGAGCTGTTCAGAAAGGTTCTTTTCTGAAGACGAAAGTGCTTCTGGGGTGTCTAAAATTTCACCAAGATAGACATTCATATGCCAGATCCGATGGGAAAATACATGTTTGATTTCTTTACAATATTCATAAAGCCGGACAGATAACCCGTAATTGTCATAAAATGTTTCTTCGAAACTGACGGGTGACTCCACTTCATACTGGACAAAGCCGTAAAGATTTTCCAGAAGGCCGTCCTTATTTTTGACAAGAAAATATTTATCGTCTTTTTTTAAGATGGCAGTAATATAATATAAATCTGTTTTCGATGTATTTTTGATATTGACCGGAAGCAGACGTTCTGTCCCTGATGCGTGAGCTTCACAAAAAAGACTGACCGGGCAGTGGGTACAGTCCGGATGCTTTGGGGTGCAGATGCCGGCCCCAAGATCCATCATTCCCTGATTGAACATGGAAGGGTCTGTACCATGAATCAGTTCATCCATGAGAAGCTGATAGGCTTTTTTTGTTTTGTCCAGGGAAATATTGTCCTGACGATTGTAAATTCTTGATAAAATACGCAGTGTATTTCCGTCAATCACACCTTTTTCCTGACTAAAAGCGATACTCGAAATGGCGCTGGCCGTATAAGTGCCGATACCTTTTAGACGGATAATATCGTCAAAGTTATCAGGAAATCGGCCGTCATATTCTGAGATAATCTGTCGGGCTGCTTCCTGCATATGACGGACACGGCGATAATAGCCAAGTCCTTCCCAAAGCTTGAAAACTAAATCCTCATCAGCTTCAGCCAGAGAAAGGATATCCGGCAGAGTGTCCAGAAAGCGGGTATAATAACCTTTTACCGTATCCACCTGAGTCTGCTGAAGCATAATCTCGCTGACCCAGATCGAATAAGGGTCGTGCGTGTGGCGCCATGGCAGGTCACGGCCTTCTTTTTTGTACCATTCGATTAAGTTTTGTTGAAATTTTTCGATATCTATTAAATTACACATAGGCAGAGTGTAACATATTTTTCAGGATTTTTCTATATTTCGGGAAGGAATTTTCGATTAGATGACGAATATATATAATAAGGAGGGATTTTCATGAATATTCGGGAAAAACAGGAAATATGGGAAAAAGAATATTTAAGTCCCTATGCTTCTTTGAGTCAGAATTCTCTTGGACGGGACAGGGAGGAAGCCCAGTGTGATATTCGTCCCGTGTATCAGCGGGACAGAGACCGGATTCTTCATTCCAAGTCATTTCGCAGGATGAAGCACAAGACACAGGTCTTTCTGGCTCCGGCCGGAGACCATTATCGGACACGGCTGACACACACGTTAGAAGTAGCCCAAATCGCGAGGACCATTGCCCGGGCCCTTCGAATGAATGAAGATTTGACAGAAGCCATTGCCCTTGGCCATGATCTTGGTCATACACCTTTTGGCCATGCGGGGGAGGATATTTTAAATGAGCTTCATCCGGACGGCTTTAAACATTATTATCAGAGCGTTCGGGTGGTGGAATTACTTGAGAAAAACTGTCAGGGCTTAAATTTGACAAAAGAAGTCAGGGATGGTATGATGAACCATTCCACATCACGGATGCCGATGACCATGGAGGGAAAGATCGTTCGCTTCTCAGATAAAATTGCCTATATCAACCATGATATCGATGATGCGATTCGGGCGCATATTATCAGTGAAGCGGATTTGCCGAAGACTTATACGGATATCCTCGGACATTCTCCGAAGCAGCGTCTGAACTCTCTTGTACACAGTGTTATTAATGAGAGTATGGAACAGCCGGATATCCGCATGGCAGATGAGATTGAAAAGGCTATGCTTGGGTTAAGAAGCTATATGTTTGAAAATGTATATACGAATCCTATTGCCAAAGGACAGGAGAAAAAAGCACAGAATATGCTGGAAGCTCTCTATGATCATTTTATGAAAAATTTTCATGAGCTTCCGGAGGAATATGTGCGGCTTGTTACCGAACGGGGCGAGAGGATGGAGTCGGTGGTGTGTGATTATATTGCGGGTATGACAGATCAATATTCAATTAATGTTTATGAAAATCTGTATGTACCTTTTGTGTGGAAGGTGGTCTGAATGTTTTATTCCGACGATGTTATAGAAGAGGTTCGTTCACGTAATGACGTGGTGGACCTGATTGGAAATTACATAAAACTGACGAAGAAGGGCAGTTCTTATTTTGGACTCTGCCCCTTCCATAATGAAAAATCACCGTCCTTTTCGGTGAGCAGAGATAAACAGATGTATTATTGTTTCGGCTGTGGAGCCGGAGGCAATGTATTTACATTTGTAATGGAGTATGAAAATTATACCTTTGTGGAAGCTGTAAAATATCTGGCTGAGCGTGCCGGCATAAAACTGCCGGAGGTGGAAATCACCGAAGAGCAGAAGCGGATTCAGAACAAACGGCAGCGCCTTTTGGATATACATAAAATGACAGCCCAGTATTTTTATTATCAGTTAAAAAGTAAGAACGGAGCCAATGCCCGGGCTTACTTTGAAAAACGCTGTCTGTTCATGGAAACTATCGCTCATTTTGGACTGGGATTTTCCAATCCTTATAGAGATGACCTTTATCAGTTCCTTAAGGGAAAAGGTTATGATGATCAGATTTTAAAGGATTCGGGTTTAGTGACGATTGATGAAAAATACGGGGCTCACGATAAGTTTTGGAACCGGGTCATGTTTCCGATCATGGATGTGAATAATAAGGTCATCGGTTTCGGCGGCCGTGTGCTTGGCGACGGAACGCCGAAGTATTTGAATTCCCCGGAGACACTGTTGTTTGATAAAAGCCGGAATCTTTATGGATTGAACTTTGCACGGACTTCCAGGGAACCCTTTATGATCATCTGTGAGGGTTATATGGATGTGATCGCTATGCACCAGGCTGGTTTTACCAATGCGGTGGCTTCTCTGGGTACAGCATTTACTCTTCAGCACGGTATTCTTTTGAAACGGTATACGGAAGAAGTCCGTTTGGCCTACGACAGTGATGAAGCCGGTGTAAAGGCTGCACTTCGGGCCATCCCTATTCTGCGTTCTGCAGGATTGCGGATAAGAATCATTCATATGAATCCTTATAAGGACCCGGATGAGTTTATAAAAAATCTTGGAGTTGAGGCTTTTAAGGAACGGATTGAACAGGCGGAGAACAGCTTTATGTTTGAGGTATCCATCCTGGAACGTTCCTATAATCTGGGAGACCCGGATGGAAAGACCCGCTTTTTCAACGAAGTGGCCAAACGGCTCCTGAACTTTGACCAGGAATTGGAGCGGAATAATTATATTGAAGCTATAGCGCGTAAATACAGCATTTCTTTTGAAAATTTACAAAAACTTGTCAATCGCTATGGTCTGACCCTTCCTGAACGGGAAGTACATATGGAAGAACGTCCGGTGGCCCGCAGGGAAAGTGAAAGTATTCAGTATCCGGAAGCTTTGCTTGCTTCCCAGAAATTGCTTTTGACCTGGCTGGTGAATGATGTTTCGCTGTTTAAGAAAATAAAACCTTGGCTTGGATGGGAAGATTTTGTACATCCGGTATATCAGACCGTATGCCGGGCCGTATATGAAGCGATTGAAACGACAGGACAGATTGTTCCGGGACAGATTATTAATTTATTTCAGGAAAAAGAAGAACAGAAACTTGTTGCCGGCATTTTCAATTCGGATATTGCCGGTATCGAAGATAAAAACGCCAGAGAAAAGGCGCTTACGGAAACCGTTGTGCGGATTAAGCGATACCATTTGGATGAACTGAGCCGACGGACACAGGACCTGGCTGAATTGCAGAAAATTATCCGGATGAAATCCGATTTACAGAATTTGCATATTTCTCTTTAGTGTGGAAAGAATATAGACAGATTGCCAGGAGGATGAATATGGGCGAAAAGATGACATTTGAAGAACGTTTAAAAGAGCTGGTAGCCTCCAGCCGCGAGCGAAAAGAAAGTATGGCTTTTCAGAAAGTCCTTAACTATTTTTCGGATATTGATCTGACAGAAGAACAGACAGAACAAATCTATGATGCCATGGATAAAGCCCATGTGGATTTTGCGAAAATAGATGATGCCGATGTGGAAGAAGATTTTCTGGACAGTGAGGAAGCAGAGACTGTACCGGAAATCGATCTGTCTGTACCGGAAGGCATCAGTATGGAAGACCCGGTACGTATGTACCTGAAGGAAATCGGCAAAGTTCCTCTTTTGTCTGCGGAAGAAGAGCAGGAGCTTGCTGAACGAATTGAGGCAGGGGATGAAGAGGCGAGAAAGCGCCTTTCAGAAGCGAATCTCCGTCTTGTTGTCAGTATTGCCAAGCGTTATGTGGGCAGAGGAATGGCACTTCTTGATCTGATTCAGGAGGGGAATTTAGGATTGATGAAGGCCGTGGAAAAGTTTGATTACCGAAAGGGATATAAATTCAGTACCTATGCTACCTGGTGGATTCGTCAGGCCATTACCCGTGCCATAGCCGATCAGGCCCGGACGATTCGCATTCCGGTCCATATGGTGGAAACTATCAATAAATTAAGAAGAACTTCCAGACAGCTTTTACAGGAACTTGGACGGGAAGCGACACCGGAAGAAATTGCAGAACGAATGAAGATGCCGGTGGAACGGGTTCAGGAGATTATGAAGATTTCCCAGGAACCGGTATCTTTGGAAACTCCGATTGGCGAGGAAGATGACAGCCATCTTGGGGATTTTATCCAGGATGACCATGTTCCGGTTCCGGCAGAGGCGGCGGCTTACTCTGTGCTTCAGGAACAGTTGGAGGAAGTTTTGGCTACCCTTTCAGAGAGGGAGGCAAAAGTGCTTCGGCTGAGATTTGGGCTGGATGACGGCCGGGCGCGGACTCTGGAGGAAGTTGGCAAAGAATTTAATGTGACCAGAGAACGTATTCGTCAGATTGAGGCGAAGGCACTGCGTAAACTCAGAAGCCGGGGAAGAAGCAGTAAATTAATTGATTTTTTATCGAATTAGGAGAGCGCTATGCAGAAAATATCACATAGATTGATTCAGGTGGCAGAAATGGTTCCGGAAGGAGGCCGCCTGGCGGATGTGGGGACAGATCATGGTTATGTGCCTATATGGCTTCTGGAAAAAGGGCGCATACCATCAGCCATCGCTATGGACATTAATCAGGGGCCGCTGCTTCGAGCTCAGGAAAACAGAGATAAATACGGCTATCAGGAAGTCATGGAGCTGCGGCTTTCAAATGGCCTGGAAAAACTTAAGCCCGGGGAGGCAGATACGGTTCTCATAGCCGGAATGGGCGGTCCGTTAATGATCCAGATTCTTGAGGCCGGTCAGGAAAACAGCGAGGGAGTTTCTGCCTGGGTACTCCAGCCTCAGTCGGAGATTCCGTCAGTACGCCGTTATTTGATAGAACATAATTTTTCCATCGTTGATGAAATTATGCTGATTGATGAGGGAAAATATTATATGGCTATGAAAGCTGTTCCCGGTAAAGAGGCTGCCTGGTCAGAAATAGAATATTTATTTGGGAAGCTTCTGCTTGCAGAACAGCATCCGGTGCTTCTGGAATTTATAAAAAAAGAAAAGAGAATGTACACAAAGATTTTAGATCAATTGAGAGAAAATAATCAGTCCGGTACGGCCAGATATGGCGAAGTTACCGCATATATGGAGGCGTTGGACCGGGCTATGAACTATTATAATAAGTAGGTGGATACATATGAATGGGAAAGAATTATACAGGCTGCTTCAGAAATATTTTCCGAATGAAGCGGCACTTTCATGGGATAATGTGGGACTTCTCTGCGGACGTATGGATAAAGATATCCAAAAGGTTTACGTGGCCCTGGATGCGACGATGGAGGTCATTGATGAAGCCATTCGTGTTGGAGCCGATTTATTGCTGACCCATCATCCGATAATTTTTTCATCTATTAAACGGATTGAAGAAAATGATTATCTTGGCGAACGGCTGCTTCGTATGGTGGAAAATCATATAACCTGCTATGCTATGCACACAAATTATGATGTTAAACGTATGGCAGATTTGGTTGTTTCTAAAATGGAACTTAAAAATCTTCAGATATTGGAGCCGACAACAGCCGATGGCAGTGAAGGTATTGGATATACGGGGGATTTGGAAAATCCCATGGCCCTGGAAGATTATGCCCTGAAAATAAAGGAATGGTTTCGGATTCCGGATGTGCGTGTTTATGGAAATTTAAAACAGGAAATCCGACGGGTATCTGTATGTCCGGGTTCAGCCAAGGGCATGGAAGATTTTGCACTTACCCAGGGCGGGGAAGTATTGATCGGCGGTGACTTTGGACACCATGAGGGGCTGGATTGTCTGGAAAAACACATCGCTGTGATTGATGCAGGTCATTATGGGCTGGAACATGTGTTTATTGATGATATGGCGGAGTTTCTGGCAGTCCATTGTCCGGAAATTCAGGTGTGCAAGGCACAGGAAGCCTATCCGTTCCATACAATTTGATGAGAAGGTGATATAGTGGAAGAAAAAAATACGATTCAGGTCAATGTTCTTGATGAAATTCGGGAGTATCCTTTTGGGGTTTCGTTGGAGGAAATTGCCGGAGATTTACAGGACAGATATCCGCATCGTATCATTATGGCGCGGTTAAATGGTAAGTTAAAAGAATTATACAAGCATGTCAGAGAAGATGCAAATATAGAATTTGTGACTACCGGAGAAAAAATCGGTGAGCAGTCCTATCGGAGAACTGCCACATTGATGCTGACAAAGGCGGTTTCCGATATTCTTGGAAAAAATGAGAAACTGATCGTTCAGTTTTCTGTGCATAAGGGATATTATTGTGAGATTGCCGGACATATGCCAATTAAACAAGAGCTTCTTGAAAAACTTCAGCAGCGGATGGAGGCTCTGAGGGATAGAAACCTTCCGATCATCAAGCGGACAGTAACTACAGAAGAAGCAACCGCTGCATTTGAGGCAAATGGAATGACCGAAAAGGTCAAGCTTCTCAAATACCGGAGAGCATCCCGGGTGAATATGTATCAATTGGAAGATATTTGTGACTACTATTATGGCTATATGGCGCCGTCCACCGGTTACATCAGCCGGTTTGAACTGATTCCTTACCGTGAAGGCTTTGTTATGCAGATGCCTGTGGCCGAAGCACCGGAGATTATTCAGAAGTTTCAGCCTTCGGAGAAGATTTTCAATGTTCTCAAAGAGTCTACAACGTGGGGAGAACGGCTTGGAATATGCAACGCAGGACAGTTAAATGATTGTATTGCCAATGGGGAATTTATGGAACTGATGCTTGTCTCAGAGGCACTTCAGGAAAAGAATATCGCAGATATCGCTGAGGATATTTTTAACAGCGGTAAACGCATCGTCCTGATCGCCGGACCGTCTTCCTCAGGAAAGACGACATTTTCACACAGACTGAGTGTTCAGCTTCGGGCAAAGGGACTGAAGCCGCATCCGATTCCGGTGGATAATTATTTTGTGGACAGAGAAAAAACACCAAGGGATGAAGATGGTAATTATAATTTTGAGTGTCTGGAAGCTCTAAATATAGAACAGTTTAATAAGGATTTAATTGCTCTTTTGGCTGGAGAACGAGTAGAATTGCCAATCTTTAATTTTGTCAGCGGAAAATCCGAGTACGGCAAAAACAACTTCATGCAGATATCCAACGAGGATGTTCTTGTTATTGAAGGTATTCATTGTCTGAATGATGCACTGACTTACAGTATTCCGAAGGATGATAAATTCAGAGTATATATCAGTGCTTTAACCCAGTTGAATCTGGATGAGCATAACCGGATCGCTACCACTGACGGACGGCTGATCCGCCGAATTGTCCGGGATGCGGCCCATCGTGGAACCCAGGCTGCCCATACCATTGCCATGTGGAATTCAGTGCGCCGGGGAGAAGAGTTCAATATTTTCCCATATCAGGAAAATGCTGACGCTCAATTCAATTCAGCGCTGATTTACGAACTCTCTGTATTGAAACAGTTTGCGGAACCTCTGCTATTCCGGATACGTCCGGAACAGCCCGAATATGAAGAAGCAAAACGGCTTTTGAAATTTTTGGACTACTTTATCGGCGTTACCAGTGAACATGTTCCAAAGAATTCTATTTTAAGAGAATTTATCGGAGGCAGTTATTTTAACGTTTAGAACTCTTTACAAATAAATGAAAGAGTGATAATATAATGTTTCAAGTCTGTTGAATGGTCGCGCCTGTATATACCGAAAGGTTTCAGGTGAGGAAAGTCCGAGCTTCACAGGGCAGGATGCCGGATAACGTCCGGTGGAGGTGACTCTAAGGAAAGTGCAACAGAAATAAACCGCCGGCTTTTGGCCGGTAAGGGTGGAAAGGCGGGGTAAGAGCCCACCGTCCCTCTGGTAACAGGGGGAGCCATGTAAACCCCATCCGAAGCAAGACCGCACATGAGACGATACGGCGGCCCGTCGTGTCTCAGGGTAGGTCGCTGGAGCTTCCTGGTAACAGGAAGTCGAGATAGATGACCATTTTTAACATAACTCGGCTTACAGACAGACTTGGAAAAAAGATACTGATTTTCAGTGTCTTTTTTCTGTATTATCCGAAAACAATGTCAGACAAAAGAAGGTAAGAATATACAATGAATGCTTTTAGACGCGCGGTGGGAGTTATATCGCCGATGGTGATTTTTATATTAATTCAATATCTGGTAACATTTTGTGCAACCCTTACGTTTATGAACAGTGCGGTAGCGCCGGAAGCCGTACTAAACGATGCTCAGATACTGGAACTGAAAAATGCGGCTTATGAAATGCTGAATAAAAATGTGGTTTTGATTTCCGGAATTGCCGCAGTCATTTCTATTCCAATTTTTTATCGAATGTTAAATAAAGAATGGATGAAACGGCCCTATCGTCTCCAAACGCTAAAACCAGTGTATAAGAAATATATCTATGTAGCGCTCGTGGCTATTGGTCTGACAGTGGCTTTTAATCTGGGTGTGAACGCTTTTGAACTCTTCCGGTATGATGTGGATTATGCCCGGATTGCACGGGGAATTTATTCCGAACCATTGTATTTGCAGGTTCTGGTCATAGGTTTTTTGATGCCGATTTCGGAGGAATTGATGTTTCGGGGACTTATCTTTGAACGAATCAGCAACTACGGCAGTGAGACAGCCGGCGTTATTTTGACAAGTCTTTTATTTGGTCTTTATCATGGTACAATGATTCAGTTGGTTTATGCTTTTGTCTTTTCGCTGCTCATGATCTTTGCTTATAAACGCTGCGGAAGTTTTATGGCACCGATGGTCTTTCATATTGTCAGTAATTTATCGTCTCTGGCCATGAACCAGCTGCGTCCGATGTCCTCCATGCAGTATTCAATTGGTATTGTTCTTTTTTGTATGATTGGACTTTTGGGACTTTATGGACTGAAAAAGGGCCGGTTTTTTAAAGTGATTTCTCTGGAAGATTATGTGATTGAAGATAACGATGTCGAATCAGAGGCATAATTGTCGGAAGATTGTGATTTACCCTGGGAAAAAATGGCGATATAATCATTGACAGAGAGAAAAAAATCGTGTATGATAAACACAGAGTGAACAAATGTTCGGAACAAAGCTTCAGATAAGGAGAAATGATATATGGGAAACAAAGCAGACAAAGTAGATAAAGTCGATAAGATGAAAGCGCTGGACGCAGCGATTGCACATATAGAGAAGCAGTACGGTAAAGGCTCGGTGATGAAGCTGGGCGATAACAGAGCAAATATGGATGTGGAAACTGTACCTACCGGAGCATTAAGCCTAGATCTGGCCCTTGGACTCGGCGGTGTACCTAAAGGACGTATCATCGAGATTTATGGTCCGGAATCTTCCGGTAAGACCACAGTGACTCTTCATATGGTCGCTGAAGTTCAGAAACTTGGCGGTATCGCCGGATTTATTGATGCGGAACATGCCCTGGATCCAGCATATGCAAGGAATATTGGCGTAGATATTGATAACCTTTATATTTCTCAGCCGGATAATGGTGAGCAGGCGCTGGAAATTGCAGAGACGATGGTGCGTTCCGGTGCCATTGATATTGTTGTCATTGACTCGGTTGCTGCCCTTGTACCAAAGGCTGAAATTGACGGAGAGATGGGCGATGCTCATGTGGGTCTTCAAGCCCGTTTGATGTCTCAGGCCCTCAGAAAACTGACGGCAGTTATCAGTAAATCCAACTGTGTTGTTATCTTTATTAATCAGCTTCGTGAAAAAGTCGGTGTAATGTTCGGAAGTCCGGAGACGACCACCGGCGGACGGGCATTAAAATTTTATTCATCGGTGCGTATGGATATTCGTCGTATTGAATCTCTGAAGATGAATGGCGAAGTCATCGGTAACCGTACCCGTGTTAAAGTTGTTAAGAATAAGATTGCTCCGCCATTTAAAGAAGCAGAATTTGACATTATGTTTGGTAAAGGGATTTCCAGAGAAGGTGATATTCTGGATTTAGCCGCTAATGTAGATATTATTGTGAAGAGCGGCGCATGGTATTCTTATAATGGTGCAAAGATTGGCCAGGGACGTGAAAACGCCAAGACCTATCTGAGAGATAATCCGGAAATTATGGAAGAGGTCGCACAGAAGGTCCGGGCACATTACGGACTGGGTGGCGCTGTCGAAGCACCGGAAGAAGCTAAAAAGGGTGAGACTGCACCAGTGGCCGAAGCCGTTGAGGAAACAGTGAGTGGGACAGAAGAATTATAAGAAAAAATGGAAGGCCGGTAGATTTACCGGCTTTTCTTTAATTATGGAGTGCAGATATGCTTATATCATACATTGAGAAAAAGGGACGCAATAAAGTAAAAGTGACTCTGGCTGACGGAGAAAGCTTTATGATTTCTGAAAAGGACTGGAATTCTTTTGGTGAAGAAGCTGGCAGGGACATTGCAGATGAGATCCTTGAAAAAATATATCGGGAATATATGCTGCCAAAGGCAAAATTACGGGTGCTGAACCTGCTGAAGGTTCGGGATCGGAGCCACAGGGAACTGATTCAGCGTTTAAAGATGGATGGATTTCCGGAGAAAATTATCCATCAGGCCATCGAGTATGCAGACAGTTACCACTATGTGGATGATGCCCGTTTTGCCCGAAATTACATAGAGTATAAAGGTCGGTCGAAAAGCCGAAAGGAACTGGAATATGAATTGGCAGCCAAGGGCATAGATTTACATATGCTATCGGAATCAGAAGAAGGAATGGAGTTTCCGGAGGACAGAGAAACAATTCGGCGTTTGATTGAGAAGCGCTGGGGAGAAAATCCGGACCCGGAGGTCAAAGAAAAAGATCGAATGATGCGCTATTTAGCACGCCGGGGCTTTAAAGGCGGAGATATTCTGTCGGTTTATAGAGATTTGGGCATATAAGACAATTTTTTTACAAATATTTAGTCAATATGTCAGTACAATCATGAATTCTACTTGACATAATTATAAAAAAAGTATAGAATTTAAGTGTTGTATTTATGTACAATTAAAACTAAATAAGGAGGTGCTCCTGTGCCGTTAATTACTGCAGTTATAGTTATTGTTGTAGCTGTTTTAGTTACTGCCCTTATCGTTTGGAATGTGGCGATTTCTTATAGAAAAAAAGTCGTAGAATCCAAGATTGGTTCAGCAGAGGAAAAGGCTCGCGAAATTATCGACGAAGCCATGAAAACCGCTGAAGCGAAAAAACGTGAAGGCCTTCTTGAAGTCAAGGAAGAAGCTTTAAAGAATAAAAATGAGCTTGAAAAAGAAAGTAAGGAACGCAGAAGTGAATTGCAGAAGTACGAAAAACGTGTACTTTCCAAAGAAGAAGCTGTGGACCGTAAGGCCGATTCCCTTGAGAAGAAAGAAAATCAGTTGGCATCACGCGAGGACAGATTGAACAAGCAGTTGGCAGAAGTAAATGAACTCAGCCAGAAAAGAGTACAGGAACTCGAAAGAATCTCAGGTTTAACCTCCGAACAAGCAAAGGAATATCTTTTAAGAACGGTTGAAGATGACGTTAAGCATGAAACCGCAATGTTAGTTAAAGACCTTGAAAACAAGGCAAAGGAAGAAGCGAATAAAAAAGCAAAGGAATACGTGGTTACAGCTATTCAGAAATGTGCTGCTGACCATGTGGCAGAGACAACGATTTCTGTTGTTCCGCTGCCGAACGATGAAATGAAAGGACGTATCATCGGACGTGAAGGACGTAATATCCGTACGTTGGAGACGATGACCGGTATTGATTTGATCATCGATGACACACCGGAGGCAGTCATTTTGTCCAGCTTTGATCCGATTCGCCGTGAAGTGGCCCGGATTGCTCTGGAAAAACTGATTGTTGACGGACGTATTCATCCGGCACGAATCGAAGAGATGGTTGAAAAGGCTCAGAAAGAGGTTGAGACCATGATTCGTGAAGAGGGAGAAGCAGCAACTCTGGAAGTTGGGGTGCATGGCATCCATCCGGAATTGGTGCGTTTGCTTGGTAAGATGAAGTATCGTACAAGCTATGGACAGAATGCTTTGAAGCATTCCATCGAAGTAGCACATTTATCCGGTTTGCTGGCTGGCGAACTGGGCGCTGATGTAAGGATGGCTAAGAGAGCCGGACTGTTACATGATATTGGTAAATCCGTAGACCACGAGATGGAAGGTTCTCATATCTCCATCGGTGTGGATTTGTGCCGTAAATACAAGGAATCTGCAATTGTTATCAATGCTGTGGAATCCCATCACGGTGACGTAGAACCAGAAACACTGATTGCATGTATTGTACAGGCTGCAGATACTATTTCTGCTGCAAGACCAGGAGCTCGTAGAGAAACCTTAGAAACTTATACTAACAGATTAAAACAATTAGAAGATATCGCCAATGAGTTCAAAGGCGTTGATAAATCTTTTGCTATACAGGCAGGACGAGAGATTCGTATCATGGTAGTTCCAGAACAGGTTAACGATGACGACATGATATTACTGGCAAGAGATATTTCCAAGAAGATTGAAGACGAATTGGAATATCCGGGACAGATTAAAGTTAATGTTATTCGTGAATCACGGGTAACAGATTACGCAAAATAAAGCACATCGTTGAAATTGACAGGATATATAGACCCTTGGAAGAGTTCTTCTTCCAGGGGTTTTATGTTATTATCGGGAGGTTTTTATGCAGGGAAGATAAGAAAAAGAAAAGATCGTCAATTATGGTCTGATTCATATTGTAGATAATGACAGAGATATTAAGACCATATTTAATAAGAAAAACTACGAGAAAGAATTTCTGGCCTTTTATGATATTTATTCCCAGGGATTAAGAGCTTACGATGCTCTTTACGATATGCACAGCCAGCCGGAAGCTTATGCACGGGAAGTAGCTTTGAAGATCATGGATCATGAAATGGAAAAAATTCATGGAATTTCGAAAAAGTCTAAAAGAGAAATGCAGATGATGGAGGACAGCGCCTTTACGGCTCTTTTTGTTGTGCCGGCTATTGCAAGATTTCAGACCCAGGCGACGGATCGGCTGGCAGATTTCCTCGTAGAAGAATGGCGGAAAAACTTTCCGAAAAATCAGATTCAGCGGGGCGATTTTGAAAAAATCAATGCGGGCTTTAAAGAAAAGAGGAGCCTCCTTGACTTACTCAGAGGATGCGTAGTATAATGAAAGATACGAAATTTAAAGGAGTGAAATAAATGAGCGAATCATGTAGTGAATCCAGCTGCAGTTCATGTAATGTGGAAGGATGTTCATCAAGAAAAGCAGAGGATTTTAGTGTTCCGGCCAATGCAAAAAGCCATATTCAGCATGTGATTGGCGTTGTCAGCGGTAAGGGTGGTGTGGGAAAATCTCTTGTTACCTCCGAACTTGCTGTTCTTTTGCAGAAACGTGGTTATAAAGTTGGTGTTTTAGATGCGGATATTACAGGACCATCCATTCCAAAGGTGTTTGGTCTTCACGGACAGGCTTTTGGCACAGATGACGGTATTATTCCTTTTGAAACAAAAACCGGAATTAAAGTTATGTCTGTCAATTTAATTCTGGACGACGAAGAAACTCCGGTTGTCTGGCGTGGACCGGTCATTGCCGGTGTTGTCAAACAGTTCTGGAATGAAGTTGTCTGGGGAGAATTGGATTATCTTCTGGTAGATATGCCTCCTGGAACCGGTGATGTGCCTTTGACTGTATTCCAGTCCCTTCCTGTTGATGGTATTGTTGTTGTGACATCTCCTCAGGAATTGGTTGGTATGATTGTTAAAAAAGCCTATAATATGGCACAGATGATGAACATTCCGGTACTTGGTCTTGTTCAGAATATGAGTTATATTCTTTGCCCGGATTGCGGAAAGAAGATTTATATTTATGGCGAAGGTCATGGAGAAGAAACAGCAAAAGAATTAAATATTCCGGCGTATGTTTCTATGCCGATGATTCCTGAAATCGCTGCTCTGTGTGATGCGGGAGCTATTGAAGACTTTGATAACACTTATATGTCAGAGTTTATTGATAAACTGACAAAATAATAAAGTAAAAAAATCTCTATCCATATCCCATTTCCAGGGATTAAGATAGAGATTTTTTGCTATTCTAAAAATTCAATAATACCTTCACCAAGACGGGAAATACGTGCCTGGGAATAAACATCAAAACCGGCTTGTTCCAGACGGTTGCGTCCATTCTGGAAAGATTTTTCAATAAGAATACCGATTCCGGCCACTTCAGCTCCGGCCATCTGTACGAGACGGGCCGCCCCGGTAGCCGCTTCGCCATTGGCAAGGAAATCGTCAATGATAAGGACTTTATCATCACGATAAATATAATTTCTGGATAGAGTCAGTTCATAACTGGTCCCTTTTGTAAAAGATGTGATATTTGTCTGAAACACCTGACCGTTTAAAGTTTTAGATGTCTGCTTTTTTAAAATAACCATCGGTACTTTGAGTGCCTGAGCAGTGTAGACAGCCGGTGCAATTCCTGAGCTTTCGATAGTGAGTACCCGTGTGATACCATAATCTTTAAAATGTTCACAAAAATCAAGCCCTACAGCCTCCATCAGATCAGGGTCTACCTGATGATTCAAGAATCCATCGACTTTTAATACAGAGTCACTAAGGGCTTTGCCTTCTGCCATAATTCTATCCTTGAGTAATTTCAATTTTTTCACCTCGTATGTAGTACTATGCTTTGCACGGCATATCACTGTGCATCGCTTTTGTGACCATTATAGCATATCCATGAATCAGTGGAAAGATTTTTAAATAATTTTACACGAAAAAACATTTTTTCACATTATGGTCATAATTTTTATATATAATAAAGAAAATCGAGCCTCGTGAAGAATGATTTTGGCTTGAAAGGGGACATATTTTGAAAAACTGCAAAATTTTAGTCATTGATGACGAAAGCCGTATGAGGAAACTTGTCCGCGACTTTCTTACAAAAAAGGGATATGAGGTACTTGAGGCATCCAACGGTGAAGAGGCCATGGATATTTTTTACGAAGATAAAGAGATTGACTTGTTGATATTAGATGTGATGATGCCCAAGATGGATGGTTGGGAAGTATGCCGTGAAGTTCGAAAAACTTCCAAAGTACCGATCATCATGTTGACTGCCAAGGGGGATGAGCGGGATGAACTGCTGGGATTTGAACTTGGTGTGGATGAGTATGTCACGAAGCCTTTCAGCCCAAAGATTCTTGTCGCCAGAGTGGAAGCCATATTGAGACGAAGCAGCGTGAGCAATGACAGTGGTGTCACCAGGGCCGGGGACATTACAATGAATAAAAATGCCCACGAAGTTTTTGTCGGTGACCAGTTGATCGAACTTAGTTATAAAGAATTTGAGCTGCTGGCCTATTTTATTGATAATCAGGGAATTGCCCTGTCCAGAGAGCGCATTTTGAACAATGTATGGAATTACGATTATTTTGGGGATGCCCGGACAATCGATACCCATGTGAAGAAATTACGGAATAAGCTTGGTGAACGCGGCGAATACATCAAGACCATCTGGGGCATGGGTTATAAATTTGAGGTGTCGAAAGATTAATGGAGGCTTTCTATGAATAGATCATTACGGGTAAAACTGTCTGTTACCCTGATGGCCACAGTTCTTGTGACGATGATCACTTCGGTATTAGTGAATAATTTTTTCCTTGTTGATTATTATATTTCCGGCAAGCAAAAGGCTTTGGTCGGGGCTTTTAATCAAATCAATCAGATGTATAATACCTTCGGTATTTATGATGAAACTGAAACATGGGATGCAGGGAATGAGACTGAAAATGGAGTTGGAGACAGTTACCAGTGGTTTGGTCAGGGCGGCATTGTCAGTTTGAAGGATTTTATGGACTTTGAGTTATCCATGGAACAGCTCAGCCAGAATAATAATATAGGTATTCTTTTATATCGGATTCAAAATAAGCGGGTCATTAATCAACAGACGGTTTATGATATGCAGGTTTTATTTTCCTCCAGCGGCAACAATTCATCCAATGAGGCAGATGTGGAGAGTTTTGCCATTTACCGGGATTATATCCAGTCGGAAAATCGGACGGAGATCTCCAGTGAAAGTGAAACCTATGCTTTGCAGAAAGTCTATGTCAAACGTATGAATTCTTCATACATCTATCTTATTGGTAATCTGGACAATGGCGATTACATTATGCTTCGGGCTTCAATAGAAAGTATTCAGGAAAGTGCTCAGATTTCCAGCCAGTTTTTTGTTTATGTGACCATATGCGTTTCCTGTGTCAGCTTTTTGGCTATGCTGTTTATATCGAGACGCTTTACGGAAAAAATACTGGATCTGGCTAAAATTGCCCAGAAGATGTCTCATTTGGATTTTGCCCAGAAATATCCTGTGGAGACAGAGGATGAGATTGGGGTGCTTGGAGAAAGTATCAATACCCTTTCTGAGACATTGGAAAAAACACTGGGTGAATTAAAGAGTGCCAATGTACAGCTTCAGCGTGAATTGGAGAAGAAGGTACAGATCGATGAAATGCGTAAAGAATTTTTATCCAATGTATCCCATGAACTGAAAACACCGATTGCGCTTATTCAGGGATATGCAGAAGGGCTTCAGGAAAATATCAATGACGATGCAGAAAGCCGGGATTTCTATTGTGAAGTTATTATGGATGAAGCGGCTAAAATGAATGTTCTTGTCAAAAAGCTGCTGGATCTGAACCAAATCGAATTTGGTACGGAGACCTTGACAATGGAGCATTTTGATATCGTAGCTACGATTGACAATATCTTATCCAATGCAGAGATACTTTTCCGGCAGAAAGAAGCAGTTTTGAAGTTTAATGCAGAAAATCCTGTATATGTCTGGGGCGATGTCTATCTGGTTGAAGAAGCTTTTACAAATTATATGTCAAATGCTCTCAATCATGTAGATGGTGAGAAGATCATCGAGGTCAAAGTTGAGAAAAAGAATGATATTGTAAGAATTTCTGTTTTTAATACAGGAGCATTGATTCCGGAAGATGATATTGAACAGATTTGGGTAAAATTTTACAAAGTGGATAAGGCCAGGACACGGGAATATGGCGGAAGCGGTGTTGGTCTGTCGATTGTAAAGGCCACCATGGAACGTCTTGGACAGCACTATGGCGTGGAGAACCGGGAAAACGGTGTGGAATTCTGGTTCACATTGGATGCTTCCAATGAAGTTCCTGAATTACCTGAGAATGCTGAGATCGAATAATTATAAAATCAAAAGAAAATACCCTGTGGTGGTCTTCCGCAGGGTATTATGCTATATATGTATTTTACTGTAACTCAATTTTTCCGGAAATATCGTCATTAATTACATAATAAGCCATAAATTCTTCAGGTTTTACATAAAGCTTCAAATCTTTAATATCTTTGATTTTGTTTCCATCGTTTACCCAGATTTCTTTAATCTTTGCAACGATATCCTTTTCGCTTACCTGTAAGCCCTGATACTCTACAAACAATGATGTTTTCATAAATTGCCTCCTTAGAAATACACATCTTAATGTTCTGATTATTATACTATTACATTTTTGTTTGTTTTGCAATGGAAAATTTTTCAGATTTATGATAGAATAATTTAGATAAGCAAAATTTTAGGAGATTAAAGCAATGATTACCATTATTGATTATGATGCAGGAAATATAAAAAGTGTGGAAAAAGCCTGTCAGTATCTTGGTCAGGATGTAAAAATTACCCGGGACAGAGATGAGATTATGGCGGCCAGCCATGTGATCTTACCAGGAGTTGGAGCTTTTGGGGATGCTATGAGCCATTTAAAGGAATATCATTTGATACAGACGATTTACGATGTGGTTGAAAAGAAAACACCTTTTCTCGGAATCTGCCTTGGACTGCAGCTCTTATTTGAACGGAGCGATGAAAGCAAAGGAGTGAGCGGCCTGGGAATTCTTCCGGGAGAGATTCTGTCGATTCCATCGGCTCCAGGCCTTAAGATTCCCCATATGGGATGGAATTCTCTGGATATTACACCGGGAGCTCGCCTTTTTAAAGGAATTGAAGGGAATCCCTATGTATATTTCGTACATTCTTATTATTTAAAAGCCAAACAGCCTTCTGATGTGGCAGCAAAGACCTGGTACAGTGTGGATATTGATGCGTCGGTGGAATCGGGTAATGTATTTGCCTGTCAGTTCCATCCGGAAAAAAGCAGTCAGACCGGATTGCAGATATTGAAGAATTTTACAGAAATTTAGGAGGCAGAAAATGTTTACGAAGCGAATTATACCATGTTTGGATGTACACAACGGACGGGTTGTCAAGGGTGTAAACTTTGTCAATTTAAAAGATGCTGGAGACCCGGTGGAAATTGCGGCCGCCTACGATAAAGCTGGGGCGGATGAAGTAGTATTTTTGGATATTACGGCTTCTTCTGATGCACGAAATACTGTGGTCAATCTGGTTCGCCGTGTGGCTGAAAATGTATTTATTCCTTTTACAGTCGGCGGCGGTATCCGTACAGTCGAAGATTTCCGTGCACTGCTCCGTGAGGGCGCGGATAAGATTTCTATTAATTCTTCGGCCATTAATCGGCCGGAGTTGATTTCAGAAGCGGCAGATAAATTTGGCAGCCAGTGTGTTGTTGTTGCGATTGATGCCAAACGACGGGCCGACGGCAGCGGATGGAATATCTATAAAAATGGCGGACGGATTGATACAGGGCTGGATGCTTTAGAATGGGCTGAACGGGTGAATAAACTCGGTGCAGGAGAAATCCTTCTGACCAGTATGGACTGCGACGGCACAAAAGCTGGATATGACATTGAATTGACCCGTCAGATTGCTGAAATTGTTTCTGTACCTGTTATTGCCTCCGGCGGTGCGGGAACGAAGGAACATTTTTATGAAGCTCTGACGGAAGGAAAAGCAGATGCAGCGCTGGCTGCCTCTTTGTTCCACTATAAAGAGCTGGAAATCAACGATTTAAAACGCTATTTAAGTGATAAAGGCGTTTCTATGCGTCTGTAATTTAAAATATACAAAGGAGAGGGATAATTATGGCAGCAATCAGCAACGATTGGCTTGAACCGCTGACACCGGAATTTCGTAAGCCTTATTATGCAAAACTTTATAAAACAGTTCTTACTGAATATAATAGCCGTCAGATCTTTCCAGCGGCCGATGATATTTTTAATGCGTTTAGCTTCACGCCTCTCTCGAAGGTGAAAGCAGTGATCCTCGGTCAAGACCCATATCATGGTGATGGTCAGGCTCATGGCCTTTGTTTTTCAGTTAAACCGGATGTGGAGATTCCACCGTCTCTGGTAAATATTTATACGGAACTTCATGAAGATTTGGGTTGCTACATACCGAATAATGGTTATCTGAAAAAATGGGCGGATCAGGGCGTATTATTGTTGAATACAGTACTCACCGTGCGGGCTCATCAGGCCAATTCCCACCGGGGTATTGGCTGGGAAGAATTTACGGATGCTGCGATCCGTGTGCTGAATGAAGTGGATCGGCCGATGGTGTTTATTCTTTGGGGACGTCCGGCCCAGATGAAGAAATCGATGTTAAATAACCCAAAACATCTGATTTTGGAAGCACCGCACCCGAGTCCGCTTTCAGCCTACAGAGGCTTTTTTGGAAGTCGGCCGTTCAGCCAGACAAATAACTTTTTAAAAGAACATGGTATCGAGCCGATTGACTGGCAGATAGAGAACATATAGAAATACAAAAATATTAAAAAATTCTCCTCGCAGAAACCGTTTCAAGGTTTTCAAGAGGAGAATTTTTTTGAATTTAAATTCCGTCGGCCAGATTTTTATTGGCTGTGGCCAGCATGAGTTTGATTCGGTTGACCTGATTTACTTCGCTGGCGCCCGGGTCGTAGTCGATGGCTACGATATTGGAACCCGGATATGTATTTCTAAGTTCTTTAATAACACCCTTGCCGACAATGTGGTTCGGCAGGCAGCCAAATGGCTGGGTACATACAATATTTCCAGCGCCCTGGTGAATCAGTTCGATCATTTCACCTGTCAAGAACCATCCTTCACCGGTTTGGTTACCGATGGAAACGATCGGTTCAGCGTATTTGGCAAGTTCTTCAATTTTCGCCTGTGGATGGAAGTGGCGGCTCTTTTCAAGTTCCTTACGGGCGGTCTTACGAACTGCTTCAAGGGCTTTAATAGCCGCATTACCCATCACAGCACCTTTCTTACTTTTTCCAAGTTTTTCGTATTTAAAGTTGCTGTTATAGGCGCTGTATAAGAAGAAATCCAAAAGGTCCGGCATAACAGCCTCGGCACCTTCTTTTTCCAGCAAGTCCACCAGATAGTTGTTGGCAGAAGGAGAGAATTTAACAAGAATTTCTCCGACAATACCGACTCTTGGCTTTTTAAGATTTTCATCAATCGGGAGCTGGTCAAAGTCACGAATAATTCCCTGGATATTCTTTTTAAAGCTGTTTCGATTCTTTCCTGTAATGGAATCAATACAAACCTGCTGCCAATATTTGTGAAGCCGGTCGGCTGAACCTGGATAAATCTCATAAGGACGCATCCGGTAAAGTACACGCATGAAAACATCGCCGTAAACGATGGCCTGCATGGCTCCGATTAAAAGCTTCGGAGTGATTTTGAGACCCGGATTGGATTCAAGTCCTGCCGCATTGATGGATACGACCGGAATCTGATGCATTCCTGCATTTTGAAGTGCACGCCGGATAAATCCGATGTAGTTGGTTGCACGGCAGCCGCCGCCGGTCTGGGTCATGGCAATAGCTACTTTATTTAAATCATATTTGCCTGAAAGCAGTGCCTTCATAATCTGCCCAATCACACAGATGGAAGGGTAGCAGGCATCGTTGTTTACATATTTCAAACCGATATCAATGGCCTCTTTATCGCAGTCCGGAAGCAGATCAACTTTCAGACCATTATACCGAAGGGCCTCGATCAATATATCAAAATGAATCGGAGACATATTCGGGGCGAGGATCGTATAGTCCTTCGCCATTTCTTCGGTAAAGATAATACGGTCATGAGCGCTTGTATGGATTTCTCCATGAATATGTTTCTGTTCACGCAGGCGGATGGCTGCTATGAGAGAACGGATACGAATACGGGCAGCTCCCAGGTTGCTGACTTCATCGATTTTCAGGCAGGTGTAAAGCCGTCCGGAACCAGTCAGAATATCTTTTACCTGGTCTGTTGTTACCGCATCCAGACCGCAGCCAAAGGAGTTAAGCTGGATCAGTTCCAGATTCTCCTGGGTCTTCACAAACTGGGCAGCTTTGTAAAGCCGGGAGTGATACATCCACTGGTCGGAGACGATGAGCGGACGCTCAATCTCAGCCAGATGGGAAACACTGTCCTCGGTCAATACAGCAATACCATAGGAAGTGATCAGTTCGGGAATACCATGGTTGATTTCTTTATCAATGTGATATGGACGTCCGGCCAGGACAATACCCTTCATATGGTTATCCCGCAGGTATTTGATCGTTTCCTCGCCTTTATCTTTCATATCCTGACGGGCTTTGGCAAGTTCCGTCCAGGCAGCGTCTACGGCATCTTTGATTTCCTGAGGACGGATATCTGTAGTGTTACAGAATTCTTCTGTCATTCTCTGAACAATATGTTCTTTATTATCCAGGGAAAGGAATGGATTCATAAACTTGATATGTTCAGAAACCAGTTCTTCCACGTTGTTTTTAATATTCTCCGAATAAGAAGTAACGATCGGACAGTTGTAATGGTTGTTGGCACCTTCCACCTCATCACGTTCATAAGGAATGCTCGGGTAGAAAATGAAGTCCACGCCGTTTTTTATAAGCCACATGATATGTCCATGGACCAGCTTGGCCGGATAGCATACAGATTCACTCGGAATGGATTCGATACCCAGCGTATAGATATTAGCAGAGGACTGAGGGCTCAAAACAACCTGGTAGCCCAGTGTTGTAAAGAAGGTAAACCAGAATGGATAGTTTTCGTACATATTCAGTACACGAGGTATACCTACTTTACCCCGGCTGGCCTTATCTTCGGTCAGCGGTTCATATTGGAAAATACGTTTGTATTTATAATCAAATAAGTTCGGGATAGTGCTGTCAGCTTTGGCCTTTCCGATACCGACCTCACAACGGTTACCCGTAATGAACTGGCGTCCGCCGCTGAAGCGGTTAATGGTCAGATGACAGCTATTTGTACAGCCTTTACACCGTCCCATAGAGGTCGTATATTTCAGCGCGATCATCTTATCCAGAGAGAGCATGGTGGATTCTGTACCGTCATACCGTTCTCTGGCAATAAGAGCTGCACCAAAAGCGCCCATAATACCGGCAATATCCGGGCGGACAGCATCTCGTCCGGCAATACGCTCAAAGCTCCGCAGAACGGCATCATTATAAAATGTACCGCCCTGAACAACAATCTTTTCTCCCAGATCCTTCGGGTCCGTCAGTTTGATAACCTTTAAGAGGGCATTTTTAATAACAGAATAAGCCAGTCCGGCAGAAATATCGCCGACCTCTGCGCCTTCCTTCTGGGCCTGCTTAACATTAGAGTTCATGAACACCGTACAGCGGGAACCCAGGTCAATTGGGTTTTCGGCAAATAAAGCCACTTTTGCAAAATCAGAAATCTCATAATTCAGAGATTTGGCAAAGGTTTCAATAAAGGAACCGCAGCCGGAAGAGCAGGCCTCATTTAAAAGGACGCTGTCTACCGTGTTGTTTTTAATCTTGATACATTTCATATCCTGGCCGCCGATATCCAGAATACAATCCACCTCCGGTTCAAAGAAAGCAGCGGCATAGTAGTGGGCCACTGTTTCAACTTCACCTTCATCCAGCATGAAAGCGGCTTTCATTAAAGCTTCGCCGTAACCGGTGGAGCAGGCGCGGACAATACGTGCGCTGTCCGGGAGTTGTTCTTTAATTTCTTTGATAGCACGGATCGTTGTATTCAGCGGGCTTCCGTTATTGTTACTGTAGAAAGAATAAAGAAGCGTTCCATCTTCGCCGACGATGGCCACTTTTGTTGTGGTCGAGCCGGCGTCGATACCAAGAAAACAGTCTCCTTCATAATCTTTGAGATTTCCTTTTTTCACCGCATGTTTATTATGACGTTCTGTAAAAGCATCATAATCGGCCTGATCTTTAAAAAGAGGCTCCATGCGCTTGGACTCTGCCTCAATCTTGATATCCGAAGAGAGGAGAGTAATCAGCTCATCCAATGTCCGGCCTTCCGTATTGCTGTCGTTCATGGCTGCCCCCATGGCCGCAAACAAATGGGAATTCTCCGGGGCAATAATATATTCTCCGGATAAATGGAGTGTCCGAATGAAAGATTCCTTTAATTCGGAAAGGAAATGAAGCGGACCTCCAAGAAAAGCTACATGTCCCCGAATCGGTTTACCGCAGGCCAGACCGCTGATGGTCTGATTAACTACGGCCTGAAAAATAGAAGCCGATAAATCGGCTTTTGTGGCACCTTCATTGATTAAAGGCTGAATATCCGATTTTGCAAAGACACCGCAGCGGGCTGCAATAGGATAAATAGCCTGATAGTCTTTTGCGTATTCATTCAGACCGGAGGCATCTGTTTGAAGAAGAGAAGCCATCTGGTCAATGAAAGAACCTGTACCTCCGGCACAGATGCCGTTCATACGCTGTTCAATATTTCCCTGAGAAAAATAAATAATTTTTGCATCCTCACCGCCAAGCTCAATGGCCACATCTGTTTTTGGTTCAAAATACTGGAGTGCGGTGGATACAGAAATAACTTCCTGGACAAATGGGATATTCAATGGTTTGGCGATGGACATACCGCCGGAACCGGTAATCATACCGTGAATATCCACATTGCCCAAAGCATTTTTTGCTTTGACGATCAGATCCAGAAGCGTTTCACGGATGTTGGCAAAGTGTCGCTCATAATCCGAGAAAACCACCTGATTTTTATCATCCAGACAGGCAATTTTTACGGTCGTTGAACCGATATCAATTCCTAATCTATATGTAGTATTCATGCAATTCCTCCTAAGAGTTTCTATATAAAATATATATTCTTTGTCGAATGTATTATAGTACAACCGGGCAAAAAACTCAATACTCACTTTGGTAGGTTCTCATACACCTTTTTCTGGAAAACTGCATAGAATAAATAAAAAAACAGGTGGGCCTATGAATTATTTTGTGCGGCGTCAGGACAATGAATACGGAAGATGTGACGGAATGTTGCATGAGATTCGGGAAAGGGACAGTTTATATAAGGTGTCCCGGCTTTACGGCGTGACTGTGGAAGATTTAATGGAAAAAAATCCCACAGTAGATGTTTATAATCTGACGATTGGTGATAAACTATGTATACCGGTCAAACATATACCTTATATTATACAGAACGGAGATACTCTGGACTGGCTTCTCGAACATTTTAATATGGATTATTTGACTTTCCGAAATGCCAATCCACAGATGAAACCGATCATGATGACAGAAAATGACGTGGTTTATATTCCGGAGACAGACGGCTAGAGTAAGTGTCGGTTGACAAAAAACAAGGCTTTTACTATAATAAAACTAATTGTAAAACATGGAAAAAGGGGCAGCTTTCATGCGGCAGCCCCTTTAATATTCACAGAGAGGGTTTTATATGTCATTATTAGATAAGTTAGAACGTAAATTCGGAAAGTTTGCCATTCCAAATCTGATGAGATATATCATCATTATATATGTTGTCGGGTGGCTGCTGCGTATAGCGACACCGGGGGTTTACGAGACCTATTTTATGCTGGATGCAAGCCAGATCCTGCGGGGACAGATATGGCGGATTTTCACGTTTCTTCTGCAGGCGCCATCGGACAATCCATTATTTTTGCTCATTGCCCTGTATTTTTATTATATGATCGGCAGTGTGCTGGAACGGACATGGGGCAGTTTTCGGTTTAATGTTTACTATTTTACAGGAGTGCTCGGAACAGCACTGGCTGCAATCATTATTTATCTGATCACAGGAAGGGTCTATTATCTGGATACTACCTATATTAATGCGTCGCTGTTTCTTGCTTTTGCTTTTGAATATCCGGATATGCAGGTATTGTTCATGTTCATCATCCCGATCAAGATGAAATGGCTGGCTTACATTGATATGGTGCTTTATGGCTACAGTCTGGTCGTGGGCAACTGGGGAACCCGGATCGCGATCATTGTATCTTTGCTGAACTTTATTTTGTTCTTTTCGTCAATTGTCCGCCGCAAAGGCTATTCGCCGAAACAGGTTCATCGGAAGATGACTTATACAAAGGCTGTCAAGCAGGCCAGACAGGCTTCGACTCATCATAAATGTGCAGTCTGCGGACGTACAGAAGAAGATGATGAGACATTGGAATTTCGTTATTGTTCAAGATGTAATGGCAATTATGAATATTGTCAGGATCATTTGTTTACCCATCAACATATTAAATAAATTCAGGTGATTTTATGAAGTGGTATAAAAAGCTTTATTTGGGGGAATCCATTAAACAGGCGAAATGGATCTGTTTTCAAATAACTTTTGGAAAAAAATCAAAAGGTTATTACTGTATCTCACTGTCGAATTCTCCGAACAATCTCCTGGATATTTATCCGAGTCAGTTTTTAAGGACTCCGGAAATGAATACGGATGGAATTTATATTGTGGGACTGGCTTCGAATAAAACAGAGGCATTTGATGTGGTCAGAGATATTATTGAAGATGTGTATGTCCATACCCACGGCTTTGATCTGAGAAGCTATTTAGGTATTACAGTTTAGAGGTGTTGAAGTGATACATATCATTCTATTGATTTTAAAAATACTCGGATGTATCATCCTTGGAATTTTGGCATTGCTTCTGGCCGCGCTGCTTATTGTTCTTTTTGTGCCTTTCCGGTATGAGCTTTCAGCCGCCTATGACGGAGCACCGGAAGCTTTTGGAAAGCTTTCATGGCTGTTTGGAGCATTGAGGGTACGGGGCAGTTTTAAAGACAAAAAACTTCAGGCCAGAGCCTCCGTACTGTGGTTTCGGGTTTTCAGCATGGGGGAAGAAACGGTGGAAGCTGCCGGGGATGCTGAAAAGGCGGCCGATGATACGGCGGAGATTTTGGAGGAAGATTTTGATTCGGTTCTGGAAGTACCGGAGAACATTCCGGAAAGCGGAACAGCTTCAGACAAGCCTGTTTCACCAGACCTTAATAATCCGATAAGCCCGGAGGCATCGGCAGAACCGGAGAGTCCGGTAAGTTCCAAAACTTTGGAAGAACCAGGTCATACGGCAAGTCCGCAGGCTCCAGTTGAAACCGGAATTAAATCATTGCCAAAGGCAAAAAAGCCAAAGCCGAAAAAACCGGGTCTTGGAGAGCGGCTTTCGAAATTTTTCGAGGGGCTGGAAAAAAAGATTTCTTCCGCAGAAAAACAGTATGAAAAACTCGTGCATAAAAAGGAACTGCTAGAAAGATTCTGGAATGCGGAGTTTACTCAGAGAAGCATTGATTTTGCTAAAAAGGCGCTTTTCTCCATCCTGCGTCATTTGCGCCCGAAGGATCTTTCAGGAAATATTCATTTTGGTTTTGATAAACCGTCAGATACAGGGAAGGTTCTCGGCTATGCCAGTATTCTTTATGCCGGGTATGGAAATTCCTTGAAATTGTATCCGGATTTTGAAAAAACGGCTTTGGATGGTGATATTCATATTCAGGGGTCTGTTCGATTGTATATTTTTCTTTATTGGGGCTTACGTGGTCTTTTAAATAAGAATTTGAGAAAATTATTGAAATATATAAAGCATTATAAAGGTAAGGAGGAAACCTTATGGCAGTAAATACATTCAGCACATCCGTTCAGTCTTTATTTGATGGAATGAACGGCATTCTTTCAACGAAATCAGTGGTTGGTGAGCCGATCACTGTGAACGACACGATCATCATTCCGCTGGTGGATGTCAGCTTTGGTATGGGCGCCGGTTCAACTTCATCGGAAGCAAAAAAGAAGGATGCTTCCGGCGGCGGTGTTGGCTGCAATATGGACCCGTGTGCGGTTCTTGTCATCCGCGGTGATGTGGTAAAAGTCATTCCGGTGGAAAGCCATCAGTCGCCGTTTATGAAATTGATCGATATGGTTCCGGATATTATGAATCGTTTTGCAAAAGGCGATCCGATGCAGGATCCTGAAGTTGCAGAACAGGTCAATACAATTGTGGAAGATAATTAGTACTTTTTTCGCATCGGGAGCATAAAATATAAAGACCAAAAATATGGAGCGATGCTTATGAAACGCATTATAGGATTTATAATGTTCTGGATAGCTGTTGGCATGACGATCATGATGTTTATTGATTCAGCCCTCTTAAGTATCTGTCTCATTTTATTTTGTCTGGTTTTGAGTTATAATTTCTTCTGCTGCAAATAATAAAATAGGACAAAAGACAAGGTGAGAGTATGAGTGTATCAAAAATAAATTTTAATGATAATAATGAGGCATATATTGTCGTTGAACCGATCAGCGACATTAACAAAGATGATTTCAAGAATTATCTGGATTTGGACAGCCCGTCCTTTTTGAAATGTGAATTTGAAAATGGTAAAGCCTTTACATTATATTATGGTTATGGAAATCGAATAACCTTAAAACAGTTTTTGTCCCGCATTGTGGAAAGTTCTGAGGCCATTACCTTCCTGAAATCGCTGACAAAAGCCTATATGGAGGCTGAGGAATATGGCTTGAATACAAATCACATTCTTCTTGGCATCAACAGCATTTTTTATAATGAAGAAAGTCAGGAAGTTTCCTGTATTTATGTGCCTGCCAAAGAAGGTGTGATCCCGGCCCGGCCATTGCGTCTCTTTTTAAAGGAAATGCTTGTAAATGTCGTTTACAGCGAAGAGGATGACATGACATGGCTTGGAAATACCATTCGTTATATCAGTCGGAATCGGCAATTTTCTTATAGAGATTTTTACGATTTTTTGCAGACTCAGGAAGAATTGAACAGAGAACCGGTCGTAGAGACAGTCCCGGTACCTGATGTGGAACCGGATATGAACTTCGGAGAGAAAATGCCGGAAGAATCACCGGAAGAGGCACATGAAGAAGTCCCTGAAGAGATAAAAAACGATGTCCGGGAAGAAGTGCCGGAATCCGCTGTAGATGTTCCGGTGATCGAGCCGATTCCTCCACAGGAAGAAGATGATATTGATGATGCGCTGAATGACCTGCGGTCCGTGCTTGAAAGTATTCCTGCGGCTGAAAGTGTGAATGCACTGAAATTTAATTTGACGGATGAAGAAGAAAACAAAACGTCAGAACCGGAAATAGAGGAAGTAATACCGGAAGCAGAGCCAAAAGCAGAACCGGAAGCTTTGAAAGAGGATTGGAAATCGGGAGTGCTTGTTAGAAGGGTAAATCAGTCTGTTTACGTTTTGGAAAGTCCTGAGATTCACATTGGCAAATCTGCAGGCAATGAGATATGCATCAGTGATAATCCGGCGATCAGCCGTGTTCATGCAGTGATTCGTCAGTTTGGCGGAGAATATACGATTCAGGATAATGGATCTACAAATCATACCTTTGTCAACGGTATTGTTTTGAGAGAAGGTCAGGAAAAGTCTTTGACGGCTGGCGATCGAATCTTACTTGGAAACGAAGAGTTTATTTTTAAAATTCAATAAATAAAAGAAAGAAGGCAGCAAATTTTGCTGCCTTCAAATCTTCTAAAATTAAGCTCTTTCAACGGCACCGGACCGTAAACAGGAAGTACATACGTACATCTTCTTTGGTGTTCCGTTATCGTTTACCTTTACTTTCTTAATGTTAGATTTCCACATTTTATTGCTTCTTCTATGTGAATGAGACACTTTAATTCCAAAGTGAGCTGCTTTTTCACAAATTGCACATTTTGCCATCGCCTGCCACCTCCTTAAAAGATGATATTAACCCTACAGGTTTACAACAAATCAATTTTAACAGATATTTTCTACAAATGCAAGCAAAGATTTATAAATAATGTCAAAATAAATATTTTCTTTTTTTTGGAAAGCGGTTATAATATAACATATGAATATAGAATTGGAGGTTCTCGTTATGAAAGGGCACTTAAATAAAGAGGGTGGCACAGTTGCCATCGATCTAGATGTTATTTCCAGATATGCTGGCTTGACAGCCATCGAATGTTTTGGTATCGTTGGCATGGGAATGATTAGCATGAAAGATGGTCTTACCAGACTTCTTAAAAGAGAAAGCCTGACAAAAGGCGTAGAAGTGACCATCGATGATGATAATCAGATTAATATCCGTTTCCATGTGATCATTGCTTACGGCGTAAGTATTGCAACCGTTGCTGATAACTTAATGAACAATGTGAAATACAAAGTAGAGCAGTTTACTGGAATGGAAGTTGGCCGGATCGACATTTTTGTCGAGGGCGTTCGAGTAATTGATTGACATTAAGGAGGAACCAACGGTGGTTATGAATACAATTGATGCGAACATGCTGAAAAAAATGTTCTTATCAGGAGCACAGCGCTTAGATTCAAAAAAAGAATGGATTAATGAATTAAATGTATTTCCTGTCCCGGACGGAGATACAGGAACAAATATGACGATGACAATCATGTCTGCAGCCAGAGAGGTTCAGGCAATTGAAACACCGACGATGGAAAATCTGGCAAAAGCCATTTCCCAGGGTGCCTTAAGAGGCGCCAGAGGAAATTCAGGTGTTATCCTTTCCCAGCTTTTCCGTGGGTTTTCAAAAGAAATCAAAGAAGTTGAGGTTATTGATGCACAGGTTCTCGCTTCTGCACTGGAGCGTGCTGCGGAAACAGCTTATAAAGCCGTTATGAAACCAAAGGAAGGTACGATCCTGACCGTAGCCAAAGGAATGTCCACAAAGGCTCTCGAAGTATTTGAAGAGACGGACGACCTTGCGGAAGGTATTGCCCAGGTTCTGGAATATGGAGACTATGTCCTCAGCCAGACACCGGAGATGCTTCCTGTATTAAAACAGGCCGGTGTTGTAGATTCGGGCGGCCAGGGACTTATGGAGGTGCTGAAAGGCGCTTACGACGGTTTTCTCGGTAAAGAAGTGGATATGTCCGCAGATTTCAAACCGGCAGTAAAAGTTGTCGTTCCGGACAGTGATATCGATACGGCTGACATTAAATTTGGCTATTGTACTGAGTTTATTGTCATGCTGGAAAAGCCTTATACAGAAGAAACTGAACATGAATTTAAATCTTTCCTTTCTTCCATTGGTGACAGTATTGTATGTGTCAATGACGAGGATATCGTCAAAGTTCACGTACATACCAATGATCCTGGTCTGGCTATCCAAAAAGGTTTATCCTATGGTTCACTGACCAGTATGAAGATTGATAATATGCGTGAAGAACACAATGAAAAAGTTATTAAGGATGCGGAACGTAAGGCAGCCGAACAAAAAGCGGCTGAAGAAGCGGCTTCCGCACCTAGAAAAGAAGTAGGTTTTCTTGCTGTATCCATCGGTGAAGGCATGAATGAAATCTTTAAAGGGCTTGGTGTTGATTACATTATCGAAGGCGGACAGACGATGAATCCAAGTACCGAAGATATTATGAATGCGGTGGACAAGGTCAATGCGGATACGATTTATGTGCTGCCGAATAATAAAAATATCATTCTTGCTGCAGAACAGGCAAAATCGCTTGTTGAAGATAAGCAGCTGATCGTCATTCCTTCCAAAACGGTACCACAGGGAATTACAGCTGTTGTTAATTATATTGATGGTGAGACGGCCGAAGCAAATTCGGAGCATATGATTCAGGAAATGGAACGGGTAAAATCCGGTCAGGTAACTTATGCGGTCAGAGATACGGTGATTGATGATAAAACAATTACTGAAGGTGATATTATGGGAATCGGTGATTCGGGCATTCTTTCCGTGACAAAAGATATCGATTCAGCAACGCTCGAATTAATTGATGCATTAGTTGATGAAGATTCTGAATTGATCAGCATTTACTACGGCGAAGATGTTTCAGAAGAAGATGCAGAAGCATTGGCCGGTCAGCTTGAAGAAAAATATCCGGATGTGGATGTGGAAGTTCAGAATGGCGGCCAGCCGATTTATTACTATGTACTTTCTGTAGAATAAGAAAAACATTGAAGGGGAATGTCTCCGAAAGGCGGCATTCTCTTTTTTTAGAATACGATTGAGGTGATGGGGTGAAAATCACAGATTCTATCCGAACCCTGAAAGGCGTCGGGGATAAGATTGAAAAAAATTTAAATAAGCTGGGTATTTTTACGGTGGAAGATTTACTCGAATATTATCCAAGGACTTATCAGACTTACGATGAGCCAGTGGATGTAGGCGAGGTCACACCGGGAAAACGTCTGGCTGTTAAAGGTTATCTTCGTCGGAGTCTGGTGCGGATTCCCGGCGGCCGGGTGGAAAAGACAGCCGGAATTTTGATTGATGGCGATTCCAGACTTCAGCTCATCTGGTATCGGATGCCTTATTTAAAAAAACAGATAATTTCGGGTAAAACTTATATTTTTTATGGTGTCGTAAAGAATAAAAATGGACAATGGACGATGGAGCAGCCAGAAATTTTTGAACCGGAGGCTTATACGAAAGTTCGTTCTTCCATACAGCCGGTGTATTCACTGACAGAGGGTGTACATCAGAAAATGATTGGAAAACTGGTGCGTCAGGTTTTAGATGAAGAGACGCTGTTTGAAGATTATCTTCCTGAAGAGCTGCGAATGGAGTTCCATTTGTCTGAATATAATTTTGCCCTGCAGAATATTCATTATCCGAAGGATAGAGATTCTCTTATTCTGGCCCGACGGCGTCTTGGATTTGACGAATTCTTTTTATTTGCATTGGCTATCCGTCGGATGAAAGCTTCAAGGGAACGTTCGGAAAATATCCACCCGGCGGAAAGTACAGCCTGGGCTCAGGAATTTATTCAAAGTCTGGATTATTCATTGACCAAAGCACAACAGAGGGCATGGAAGGAGATTTCCGGAGATTTTACAGGGCAGCATGTCATGAATCGCTTGCTGCAGGGCGATGTGGGCTCCGGAAAAACGGTGATTGCCCAGTTGGCTCTTCTGACGGCTGTGGAAGCCGGATATCAGGGCTGTTTGATGGCTCCGACAGAAGTACTTGCAAGGCAGCATTATGAGAGCTTTCAGCATGACTTTGAGAGATTTTATAAAAATTCGGGCATCCGGATTCACTGCGGACTATTGACCGGTTCAATGAAAGTCAGGGAAAAGCGGGAAGTTTATGAAGGACTTGAAAACCATGAGATTGATATCCTGATCGGCACCCATGCCGTCATTCAGGATAAAGTGCATTTTCGTGATTTGGGCATGGTCATTACGGATGAACAGCATCGTTTTGGAGTCAATCAGAGAGAGTGGCTGTTCGGCAAAGGAAACCTGCCCCATGTTCTTGTTATGAGCGCCACACCGATACCGCGGACTTTAGCTATTATTCTCTACGGGGATTTGGATATTTCCATCATTGATGAGCTTCCGGCCAGACGAAAACCGATAAAAAATTGTGTGGTCGATCCGGGATACCGTCCGGCAGCCTATCGTTTTATCGAAAATCAGGTAGCTGAGGGACACCAGGTTTACATTATTTGTCCAATGGTGGAAGAGAGCGAATTTATGGATTTGGAAAATGTCCTGGATTATACGGAAAAGATTAAAAAAATTTTGCCGCCTTCTATTAAAGTAGATTATCTTCACGGCAAAATGACTGGTGCTCAGAAAGATGAAATCATGGAACGGTTTCACCGCCGGGAAATTCATGTACTTGTATCGACAACAGTCATTGAGGTCGGGATCAATGTACCAAATGCCACGGTCATGATGGTGGAAAATGCAGAGCGTTTCGGACTGGCGCAACTCCATCAGCTCCGCGGTCGTGTAGGCCGCGGCGATGCCCAGTCCTACTGTATTTTTGTTCAGTCGGGGAAAAGCGACAGTGTCAAGGAGCGGCTGGAGATTCTTGTCAAATCCAACGATGGTTTTTACATTGCCAGCGAAGATTTGAAACTGCGGGGACCAGGAGATATGTTTGGACTGCGGCAGAGCGGTCTGATGGATTTTCATATTGCGGATTTATATCAGGACAGTGACTTGCTTCAAATAGCCGGCGACTGTGCAAAAAAATATGAAAATGAAATTCCTGAAAATCTTGAACGGCGGATGGAACGTTATATGCGCCTGGCAGGAAACGACGTCATTCTCTAAAAAATTCCAGAGTATTTCATGTCATATGAGACATACTAGACTTGTAGCTACAAAGGAAACCAATGAACTAAGAATTTGAAACGGAGGAATTTGCTATGAGCAGAAGAAGTTCTAATACTCCTGAAGTACCACAGGCAAAGGATGCACTTGACCGATTTAAATTTGAGGTGGCCAACGAAATCGGCGTTCCTTTAAAACAGGGCTATAACGGTGATCTCACTTCCCGTGAAAACGGTTCTGTCGGCGGCGAAATGGTTCGTCAGATGATCCGCAGACAGGAAGAAGAAATGGCAGATCGTCGGTAATTGAAAATCCGTGAAAATTGCGGAAAACATGGAGATAAGTGGTCGTATTCATGCGGCCACTTTGCTCTATGTACAAAATAAGAAGAAAAATTTACAAAAATCCCAGGGATTCCCTTGACAAATTGTAGAAACATACTAAAATTATAAACAGTTAAGTAAGAAGGATGGTTATCTTATGCGAGTCATTGCTGGAAAGGCCCGGCGTATACAATTAAAAACTGTTCCCGGAATGGAAACGAGACCCACAACTGACCGGATTAAAGAGACACTGTTCAATATACTTCAACCGGAGCTATATAGTGCTCGCTTTTTAGATTTATTCAGCGGAAGTGGGGCCATCGGCATCGAAGCGTTAAGCAGAGGATGTGGGATGGCTGTTTTTGTTGAAAACAACCGGAATGCTGTGGACTGCATTCGGGAGAATCTAAATGCTACTAAACTCTCCGAATCTGCTGTCGTTATACAAAAGGACGTGTCTATGGCGTTACAGCAGTTGGAGCATGAGGGGAAATGTTTTGATATTATTTTCATGGACCCGCCTTACAACAACTTTCATGAAAAGAAAGTCCTGAATCAATTATCCGGCTCTTCGTTAATGCATAAGGATACATTGATCGTTGTTGAAGCGAGTCTTGAAACTGACTTTTCATACATAGAGGGCTATGGTTATGCCATCGTCAGAGAGAAAAATTACAAAACGAATAAACATATTTTCCTGAAAATAAAATAATATAACCGAGGATACAAAAATGAAAAGAGCAATTTATACCGGAAGCTTTGACCCGGTGACTTATGGACATCTGGATGTTATTGGACGTTCATCCTGCATGGTGGATGAATTGATTGTTGCTGTGCTGAAAAACAGTGCAAAAACTCCATTGTTTTCTGTAGAAGAACGTGTTAAAATGTTAAAAGAAGTCACTAAAGATATGCCGAATGTATCTGTTACTTCTTTCGAGGGGCTTACCATTGATTTTGCAGATGCGATGGATGCCCGTATTATTGTGCGCGGACTTCGCGCGATTACGGATTTCGAATACGAACTCCAGATGGCACAGACGAATCGAATTGTAAATCCAAAGGTGGATACTATGTTTTTAGTAACCAGCGAGGAATATTCATATTTGAGCTCCACGATCTTAAAAGAGATTGCCAGATATGGGGGAGCTTTGGATCGTTTTGCTCCGCCATGTATTATTGAAAAAGTCAAGTCAAAATACAACATAAAAGGAGAATAATGATGAGTAGAATCGAACAGTTAATTGATGAAATCGAAGAATTTGTAGAGAGCTGTAAGCCACAGCCTTTTTCTCAGACAAAAATTATCGTACCAAAGGACGAATTATTTGAATTATTAACAGAATTAAGATTAAAAACTCCAGATGAAATAAAGAGATATCAGAAAATCATTGCAAATAAAGATAAGATAATCAACGATGCCCAGGCCCAGGCTGAACGTATGCTGGAAGAGACAACAGCGTACACGAACCAGCTGGTAGAAGAGCATCAGATCATGCTGAAAGCCTATGAACGTGCTGAAGAAGTGCTGAATGCGGCCAATGCTCAGGCGGAAGCTACAATCAATGAAGCAAACGCCAATGCAGAAGAAATCCGTCTGAATGCTCTTCAGTATACAAAAGAATTAGTTGATAATCTTGAAAACATTGTAAGCGGTGCTTTGAGCATTTCTCGGGAACACTCCAACGGATTGATCAACGGTCTGTCTTCAAGTCTTCAGGTGCTCAAAGAAAATCAGGATGCTTTGGCAAGCCAGCTGAATGAACCTACAACTTCAAATGTACCTCCGGTATATACGCCAGAAGATGGAGAACTTTCTTCCGTCGATTATGAGGAAGATGAAGATCTTTACGATTCCGATGATTATGAAGATGAAGAAGTTGAGGAAGAAGATCTGGACGATGATGAATTCGATTACGATGACATCGATTAAATTATAATATACATGACAGAAACAGCTATAGTGACAGCTATGGCTTTTTCTGTTATGTATTTTTTTATGGACAGAGAGCTTCCGGAAATCATACTGTTTGTCTGAGCCATGACAGAGAGACCGCCGAAAGAAACAAGGCCTGTCATCAAGAGCAGTTTTGTATTCAGGGCCATCGATCGAGCAGTAAGGATCTGGATTCCGGTGGTCATTTCAAGCATTCCTGCAAAAATCCCCTGGATAATTGGAGACAGAAAAAATATTTTTTGAATAAAAGCTGCGGCCACGGAAAATATGAGGATATAACTGGATATATTGATAATAATCGTAAAAGTATCATGAATTACCCGGTCCAGCAGACTTGCGGAAGATAGCGGCTGGACAGAGGCACTGTATGTATTTATTTTACGATATAATGATGTATGCTGAGCAGTCTGGGCGCGAGCAGTTTTTTTATTTCGGGCATACCGTTTTCCAAATGTTCCGAACAAAAGTCCCGTCACCAGATTTCCGGCAATGATGGCTGCATACATTCGAATGCCGAGAGACGGATCTTTCAGACAGTGAAGGCCCACAAAGCTGATCATATAAGCGGGGCTCGGATTATTGCAGATCAAAAGCACAGACTGAGCGGTCAGGAATTTTTCGGCTGCATCGTCGTAGTCGGCAGCAACCTTCGCTCCAAGAGGATAACCCGAAAGAAAGCCGATAAAAATAGGCATAAAACGATATTTGTTATTATGAATCACCAAATATTTAAAAAGGGTCGTCAGAAGAATAAAAGGATATAGGGCTGGAAGGACCTGACCTGTTATAAGGGTCAGGCCATTTTTGATGCCGGAACCGGAAATTTCCGGAAAACAGAGACACAATAAAAAAACAAGAAGACATAGGGCCATAAACAATACCATTTTTTGTTATAGCCTATGTCTCCGGATATCAGATTATGATAATTCCCTGATTAAATTCGTTTTTCATTGCACATTCATATTTCATCTGAAGGGCTGTGCGGTAATAGTCGGCAGCACGAATATCTGCATTGATCAATTGCAGACCGTTGCCATGGAGATTTTTTTGATAGTCCGCCATTTTTCCAATGAGAGGAATGGAGGACTGTTTTTTTATACAGTTTAAAAGGGGAACTGCATTTCTTTGAAACCCTAAAATACGTGTGTAGTAAGCATAACCGTCGCATTTTGCCTGACGCAGAATATCTTTATCTTGTTCCAGCAAAATGTGAGAAACACAGCGGCTGAGCCGGCTGTGAGTATAAGCCTTGTTTTTAGTATCCATGAGAAAACTGCTCAGATTCCTGTAATGTTCAAAACATCGTGTCATCCGATTGGATAGTTCTTCAGTCATATCCGGATGATCCGTCAGATGTTCTGAAGAACGAAGGAAAGCGTCGGCAAACATGGCAGAAAAATCATCCAGGACCATCGGAAATTCTTTTCCGAAGCTTTCTGTCATCATCTGGCGAATTTCTTCCGGAATACCCGTCCATGTATTTTCCTGAGATTGACGAATGGCCGTGGCGGAAGAAAAGACCTCGTCGGCCTTAGTGCTGTGGTAGCCTTCACCCTTTCTTTGAATAAGCACCGGACGGATATTCGAATTCGTTCGTTTCAATGCAACCATATATTCCAGGGCCAGAATATTATTCGGCATGGATAAAAACTTTGGATTTTCAATAAAACCGTTCAGAGCAGCGGCTCTGGCGGCCGGATAGGAGAGACCTGTTTTCAGGGAACGTGCAAGTTTCTGTTTAAATTCCTCCGGTTCGTTGACCAGAAGGGCGGAGGCTCTTTCAAGCTGTTTTTGGTGGATGCTTTCATTTCCTTCAATTTCACATCCAAAGCAAAGGGCATCCACACAATTCAGGGCGTTCAAATGGGCAACAGCTCCTTCAGCAAAAAGAGAAGCGCTGCCTGTGGCATAATATACCGGCAGCTCGATGACCAGATCAGCGCCGCCCATCAGTGCCGCCCGGGTACGCAGATATTTTGACATCCAGGCCGGCTCGCCCCTCTGGGTAAAATTTCCGCTCATAATGATTAAAATATAATCTAAATTTTGTTCCCGGCGAAATTTTTCAATTTGATATTTATGTCCGTTATGAAATGGATTATATTCGGCAATGATAGCTCCGATATTCATAGTATCCTCCTAATTAATTAATAATTGTATTATAACGCTTATTTAAGGAATATGCTCAGAAAAAAATACAAAAATTCAAAATAATAACCAACAAAATCACTTGTTTTGCACTTTTAACTAGTATATAATAATAATGATTGAAGAAAAAATAAATATTTTTAAATATGAAAGGGGTACTCATCATGGGATTTATTGACGGAATCAAAGCGCGTGCAAAAGGAGACATTAAAACAATTGTCCTTCCAGAGTCTTATGACATGCGTGTCATTGAAGCAGCAAGCAAGATTGAAAAAGAAGGTGTAGCCAAAGTTATTTTGATTGGTGATCCGGAAGATATCGCAAAATCTGCAGCAAGCTATGATTTATCAGGGGTTGAAATTGTAAATCCGGAAACATTCGCAGGACTGGATGATTTTATCGTTCATTTCTATGAACTCCGTAAAAGAAAAGGTATGACATTAAATGATGCAAGACGTATTCTTACATCCAACTTCTTATTCTTTGGTGTTATGATGGTTAAAATGGGTTATGCTGACGGTATGGTTGGCGGCTGTACAACACCTACAGCAAACCTTCTGCGTCCATCTCTGCAGATTCTTAAAACTGCTCCAGACAGCAAACTGGTATCCGCATTCTTTGTATTGGATGTTCCAAACTGTGAATTCGGTGCTGACGGTGTGTTCATCTTCTCCGATGCTGGTCTGAACCAGAATCCAAATTCCGAAGAATTGGCACATATCGCTTATGATTCTGCAAAAACATTTGAAACATTGATTGGCAAAAAACCAATCACAGCTATGCTTTCCCATTCCACAATGGGTAGTGCAAGCCATCCGGATGTAGATAAAGTTCAGAACGCTGTTGAATTTGCTCATCAGGAATATCCAGACCTTCTGGTTGATGGTGAATTCCAGCTTGACGCTGCGATCGTTCCAGAAGTAGGACAGCAGAAAGCTCCTGGCAACGAAATTGCCGGACATGCTAACGTCCTTATCTTCCCTGACCTGGATGCAGGTAACATTGGTTACAAACTGGTTCAGAGACTTGCAAAAGCAGAAGCTTACGGACCAATCACACAGGGTCTTGCAGGTCCTGTTAACGACTTGTCCCGTGGCTGCTCTGCAGACGATATCGTTGGTGTTGTAGCAATCACAGCAGTACAGGCTCAGATGGCAAAATAATTTATTTAAAATCACAGGGGGACCGGCTGAAAACTGCCGGTCCTTTTTCAACCGTGCGTCAAGTAAAAATACTTTACATTACTTAAAAATAATTATTGACAAAATATTCTGACCTATGTATAATGAATGAGGTATGGAGTTAGGAGACGTCTATGTTTATTAATATTTCAGAGCTTATTTCTACACCATTAAAAACTGAAACTTTTAGTGTTCCTGTGGATATGGAAGTTTATGAATGGCAGGGTGAGCATTTCCCTTTTCATGAGAAAAGCGAACTCATTCTTAACTTATCCAATGCGGGAGTCCGGAAGGTTCATCTGGAAGGCCATTGGGAGGGAAGCCTTGGTATCCCATGTGACCGATGTCTGAAAGAAGTCCTTGTTCCGTTTCATGTTGAACTGGATGAGACGATTGATCTATCGTCGGAACGTCAGGAGGATTTTGCGGATGACAGCTATGTGGAAGAAAACAGCATTGATACAGACGCTCTGATCAATCATGAAATTTTAATTCGCTTTCCGATGAAGGTATTATGCCGTGAAGATTGTAAAGGCATATGTCTGAAGTGTGGAAAGGATTTAAACCATGGAGAGTGCGGCTGCGACAGGGTTTCATTAGATCCCCGGATGGCTGCCATTCAGGATATTTTTAAGAATTTTAAGGAGGTGTGATCCATGTCCATTTGTCCAAAGAATAAATCATCCAAAGCAAGAAGAGACAGCCGTAGAGCTAATTGGAAGATGAGTGCTCCAGCTTTAGTTAAATGCAGTCATTGCGGCGAACTTATGATGCCTCATAGAGTATGCAAAGCTTGTGGATATTACGATAAAAAATCTATCGTTGAAGTTCAGTAATTCATTTAAAGAAATTCATGGAAGGCGGGAATAAAATTCCTGCCTTTCTTTTTTCTTTGAATTCGATAAAAAGAGGTTGATTTAATGTATATTATCTAGTATATTTATAGATGATTACAGACATTGTAATTGGAGGCACAAAATATGGAAGAATTAGTAACTGTCGCACTGGATGCCATGGGTGGTGATAACTCACCTTCTGAGATTGTCAAAGGCGGAGTGGACGCAGTGAATGTCAGTAAAGATGTCAGGGTTTTGATGGTCGGTGATGAAAAAAAGATTCAGGAAGAGTTGGCCAAATATACCTATGACAAAGAACGGATTGAAATTGTTCCGACAACAGAAGTCATCAGCAATAATGAATCGCCGGTACACGCGATTCGGAATAAAACGGATTCTTCGATTGTTCGCTGTCAGCGATTGGTGAAAAGCGGAGAAGCCGATGCTATGGTGTCGGCTGGTTCTACCGGAGCAGTTCTTGCTGGAGGTCAGTTGATCGTCGGCCGTATTAAAGGTGTTCAAAGACCGCCTCTTGCGCCACTGATTCCAACAGCAAAGGGATTTTCACTGCTGATCGACTGTGGTGCCAATGTGGATGCCCGGGCTTCCCATCTTTTGCAGTTTGCTCAGATTGGTTCTATTTATATGGAACACATTATGGGGGTTAAGGATCCGAAGGTGGCCATTGTTAACATTGGCGCAGAAGAGGAAAAGGGCAATCAGTTAGTCAAAGAGGCATATCCGCTTTTAAAAGAATGCCCGTCGATTCATTTTATCGGCAGTATTGAGGCCAGAGATATTCCGTCAGGAGATGCAGACGTTATTGTGTGTGAAGCTTTTGTCGGAAATGTCATTTTAAAACTGTATGAAGGCGTAGGCAACACACTGATTCATAAGATCAAGGCATCGATGATGACATCACTCAGGAGCAAGATCGGTGGTCTACTCGTCAAACCTGCTTTAAAAACAGTTGTCAAAGAATTTGACTCCAGCGAATATGGCGGTGCGCCTATGCTTGGACTTAAAGGGCTGGTCGTAAAGGCTCACGGAAGTTCAGGAGCACAGGAGATCAAGCATTCGATTATTCAATGTATATCCTTTAAAAAGCAGAATATCAATGTACGGATAGAGGAAATTTTAAATCAGTGATTTCCCAATCTCATACCCATTCGGACATACCGCATGTCAGATGCTCCGCATGGGCGCGCTCCGCGCGACAAGATATAAAAATATTATTTTTTGAAAGGACGTTAGATTATGGAATTAGAAAGATTGAAAGAGATTATTGCAGATATCGTGGGGCTTGATACCAGTGAGATCACAATGGATTCTTCTTTTGCCGAAGACCTGGACTGCGATTCTCTGGACACAGTGGAAATTATTATGGCCATTGAAGATGAACTTGATATTAAGATTTCTGACGATGCGGCCGAAAACATTGTGACTGTTGGCGATGCCATGGAAGCGATTAAAAATATTTTGAATTAACCTGGGCATGAATAAAGTAGAAAAAAAGGGGTCTCCGATTGTCAAAAGGGACTCCTTTTTTAAATCATCGTTTTAGAAAGGAGAACAGGATGGATTTTGAAAAGATCAAAGCCTTTCAGGCAAAAATCTGTTATGAATATTCAGACAGGGATTTGCTGGAGACTGCATTGACACACAGTTCCTTTGCCAATGAACATCAGCTTAAAAAATTTCAGAACAACGAACGGCTGGAATTTTTAGGTGATGCAGTGCTGGAACTGGTATCCAGTGACCTTTTGTTTAAGAGTTATCCGGAAAAGCTTGAAGGTGCCTTGAGTAAGACCCGTGCAAGCCTTGTCTGTGAGCCAGCCCTGGCCTATTGTGCCAGACAATTGGAACTGGGAAGATTTCTTCGGCTTGGCAAGGGTGAAGACATGACCGGAGGCCGTGAAAGAGACTCTATTCTTTCCGATGCCCTCGAGGCTGTCATTGGAAGCATTTATCTGGACGGAGGTCTGGAACCGGCCCGTCGGTTCATTATGAATTTTATTTTAAATGATATGGAAAATACCCGCCTTTTTCATGACTGTAAGACAATATTGCAGGAGAATATCCAGAGCTGGTCAAAAGAGACGCCTGTGTATGAGTTGATCGATGTCAGCGGCCCGGAACACAATCGTACATTTGTGATGCAGATTCGTCTGGGTGAACAGGTTCTTGGTGTGGGAAGCGGACGTACAAAACAGGCGGCCGGTCAGAATGCAGCCTATCAGTCTCTGTTGGCATTGAAAGCCCGGGGAATATTCACAGGCAAGGACGAAGATATATGTATTTAAAGAGCATTGAATTGCAGGGATTTAAATCCTTTGCAAATAAGACGGTATTAAAATTCAACAAGGGAATTACTGGCATTGTGGGACCTAACGGCAGCGGAAAGAGTAATGTGGCCGATGCGGTGCGCTGGGTGCTTGGAGAACAGAGCGCCAAACAGCTTCGCGGAAGTAAGATGGAGGACGTTATTTTTTCTGGTACCGAAAACAGAAAACCTTTAGGTTTTGCTTATGTTGCCATTACCATTGATAATGGTGACCACAAACTTCCTATTGATTATGATGAATTGACCGTAGCCCGACGGGTGTATCGTTCCGGAGAAAGTGAATATCTGATCAACGGCCATACAAGCCGGCTGAGGGATGTTCAGGAATTATTCTTTGATACGGGTATTGGAAAAGAAGGCTATTCGATCATCGGTCAGGGACAGATTGATAAGATTTTGAGTGGAAAGCCGGAAGACCGGAGAGAGCTTTTTGATGAGGCTGTCGGCATTGTCAAATATAAAAAGCGCAAGGCCATGGCGGAAAAGAATCTGAATATTGAAAAGCAGAATCTTTATCGCGTGATGGATATTTTGGCGGAGCTGGAAAAGCAGATCGGCCCCCTGTCACGCCAGTCAGAAAAGGCAAAAGAGTATTTAAAACTGAGGGACGCATTGAAAGCTTTGGACGTCCGCATGTATCTTTCAGAGTATGAACGGCTGAAAAAAGCCGCTCTGGAATATACGGAAAAATTCAAAATTGCCGGAGAAGACATGGCCGAGACTCAGGAAAGATTGGAAAAGGCCCGTTTAGAGTATTCTCAGATTGAAAGAGAACTTGAAACCTGTAATACGGAAATCGATGCCTTAAAAAACCGTATTTCAGAAATACAGCTCGACCGGGAGAAGGCGGAAAGTGAAATCCGTCTTTTAAAAGAACAGGTAAGAAGCGAAGAAGCCGCTGAAGGGCATTACGAGGAACGGCGCGTCCAGATTAGTGGAAGCATAAGCAACAAAAAGCAGGAAGCCGGACAGTGGGAAGAGGAACTGCAAAAACTGGCCGAAAAGATTGCATCCCTTGAAGACACGAAAAAGGAAGCGGAGAACCGGCTGGATTCCATGAATGGAAATATCGAAAAATTGCGTCAGTCTATTGAAGAAAAAAATGGTGACGTTATCGAAGCCTTAAATCGGATTGGCGGTGTGAAAGCTAAACTGCAGCGTTATGACGCAATGCTGGAACAGATTCAGATTCGAAAATCCGAACTGAATCAGCGGCTGCTGACCATCCAAAGTGAAGCGGCCAGCCGGGAAGAGACTTTGGAAAAATATACTGCAGAACAGGAAGCACTGACTGAACGTCGGGATATTCTGCAAAAGAAGCTGACGGCTTTTCAGGAAAAGGGACAAGTCGTTCAGAAACGTATTGATGACTGTCATGAAAGTCTGAATGCAAAGGAACAGGAATACCACCGTTTAAGTTCCAGGTATCAGACGCTCCAGGGAATTACGGAGCGTTATGAAGGCTATGGAAACAGTATCCGGCGGATTATGGAACAAAAAAAACAGACGCCGGGAATTATCGGGGTTGTGGCAGATATCATCAAGGTAGATAAGACCTATGAGACCGCGGTAGAGACCGCCCTTGGCGGAAGTATCCAGAATGTGGTCACAAAAGATGAGAAGACTGCCAAACTCATGATTGAGTATTTAAAACGAAATCGGTTCGGACGGGCCACATTTTTGCCATTGACCAGTATTGTGGCACGAACGCTTCCGGAACGGGACCGGATATTAAAAGAAAAGGGTGTCATCGGTATTGCCAGCGAATTGGTCTCCCATGGACCGGAATTTGACGGCCTGGCTGATTATCTGCTGGGACGTGTTGTCGTCGCAGACAATATGGACAATGCCCTGAGACTGGCTAGAAAATATCATTATTCACTGAGAATCGTCACTTTGGAAGGGGAATCCCTGAGCCCCGGCGGTTCTATTTCCGGTGGTACATTTAAAAATACAAGTAATCTTCTTGGACGGCACCGTGAAATGGAAGAAATGGGACTTCAAATGGAAAATCTCAAAAATGAGCTGGCTGTTTTAAATCGACAGACAGACGATGCCCACGATGAAAAACGTGAAAATAAACGGCAGATTGCAGGTGTTCAAGAGAATTTACAGGAAATCGGTTTGAAATCCAATACCCTGTATGTTCACGTAAACCAGTTGAAATCTTCGGCGGCTTCCCAGACGACGGCCTATGAAGAGCTTTCCGGTGAAGCTGAAGAGCTGAAACGTCAGACATCGGAAATTGACGACTTCAAGAGTACACTGTTGAAGGAACAGGCCGATTATGAGCTGATGAAAGCAGAAGCGGAAGGTTCCATTGAAGCCCTAAATGAAAAACTGGAGCAAGAAGTCCATATACAGCAGGAATTTTCCGGAAAAACTTCCGAACTTGGTATTGATTTTTCAGGTTACATACAAAAGCAGAATTTCCTTAAAGAAAACAGAAAAAGGGTTCTGGAAGAAATTGAAACACTTGAAGAGGAATATAAAGAGCTGAGTCAGAAGCTGGATGAATGTCAGACTGTGATTCAGGAGAAGAACGAAAAAATTCATGAGATGGAAGCACAGGCTGAAAATATAGTTTCCGGAGATGCTTCGCTGGATCAGGAACTGGAAAAGCTTTTAAAAAGCAGAGAAGATATGACGGCGGTTCAAAAGAAGTTTTTTGAGAATCGTGAAAGTCTTTCTGATCGATGCAGCCTTCTTGATAAAGAAATATTCCGTCTGGAACATCTGATCTCAAAATGTGAAGAAGACCGGAGCAAGCTGAGTAATTACATGTGGGAAGAATATGAATTAACCTTTAAAACAGCTCTGGAATTACAGACAGCTTATGGTGAAGAGCTTTCCATGGAAGATATCCGGCGTCGGATCAGTGAACTGAAGAAGTCCATTAAAGGACTGGGAAATATTAACCTGAATGCCATTGAAGAATATAAGGATGTATCAGAACGATATACGACTTTAAAGACCCAGCATGATGATCTGGTAGAAGCCGAAGGAAAACTGAACGGGATCATTCAGGATCTGGACCAGGCGATGCGGGAACAGTTCCGCGAAAACTTTATAAAAATTCAGGAGAATTTCGGACGGGTATTCGCCGAGCTTTTCGGTGGCGGTAAAGGAACGCTGGAACTGATGGAAGATGCCGATATTCTGGAAGCGGGCATTCGTATTATCGCCCAGCCTCCGGGAAAGAAGCTTCAGAATATGATGCAGCTTTCCGGTGGAGAAAAGGCGCTGACAGCCATTGCCCTGCTTTTTGCAATTCAGAGATTAAAACCATCGCCATTCTGTCTGCTGGATGAGATTGAGGCGGCTTTGGATGATGCGAATGTTAAACGTTATGCCAGATATTTGAATAATCTGACGGAGGATACCCAGTTCATTATCATTACCCATCGGCGCGGTACGATGAATGCGGCCGATGTCCTCTATGGTGTGACCATGCAGGAAAAAGGTGTGTCCGCACTGGTATCTGTAAATTTAATAGAAACCGAACTGACGAAATAGGAGGGAAAACATGTCGGAAGAGAAAAAGGGGTTTTTCAGCCGTCTGGTTGAAGGACTCACAAAAACCAGAAACAATATTGCTTCGGTATTTGACGATATTTTCAGTGGATTTTCTTCCATTGACGATGACTTTTATGAGGAATTGGAAGAAGTTCTTGTCATGGCGGATATCGGTATCCACACAACAGAGAAAATTATCGAGGATTTAAAAGTCAAGGTCAAAGAAAATCATCTAAAGGAACCTTCGGAATGCCGTGACTATTTGATTCGTTCCATTAAAGATCAGATGGCTGTGGCCGAAGACGCCTACGATTTTGAAAATAAGAAGACGGTTATGCTTATTATTGGTGTCAATGGTGTTGGTAAGACCACATCTGTGGGCAAATTGGCCGGACAATATAAAAATGCCGGTAAAAAAGTATTGCTGGCTGCCGCAGATACCTTCCGGGCCGGAGCCATTGAACAGTTGACCGAATGGTCCCATCGGGCCGGCGTGGATATTATTGCCGGACAGGAAGGCTCAGACCCGGCGTCCGTTGTCTTTGATGCGGTGGCTGCGGCGAAAGCCCGGAATACGGATATATTGATCTGTGACACGGCAGGACGTCTTCATAATAAGAAGAATTTGATGGAAGAACTTAAGAAAATCAACCGGATCGTCGATCGGGAATATCCGGATGCTTACCGTGAGACAATGATCGTTCTGGATGGAACGACTGGACAAAATGCCCTGGTACAGGCCAAACAGTTCAAGGAAGCAGCGGAAATTACCGGAATTATCTTAACAAAGCTGGACGGCACAGCCAAGGGCGGCATCGCCATTGCCATCCAGGCAGAACTGGGCGTTCCGGTGAAATACATCGGTATTGGCGAAAAGATTGAAGACTTGCAGAAATTTGACAGCGATTCATTTGTGGATGCGCTGTTCCAATCATAAGAAGAGGGGAAGAACATCATGTTGACATTAGAGAAATTTGAAGAAGCTTCAGAACGACTGAATCGGGTATTACTCGAAACAAAACTGGTATATAGCGATTATTTTTCAGAACAGACCGGAGCTAAGGTGTATTTTAAACCGGAAAATATGCAGTTTACAGGGGCTTATAAGCTTCGCGGCGCTTATTACAAGATCAGTACGCTGACACCGGAAGAGCGGGAGCGGGGAATCATTTCCGCATCCGCCGGAAACCATGCTCAGGGCGTGGCTTATGCTGCAAAATTGATGGGAGCCAAAGTGGTCATCGTTATGCCGACAACAACGCCGCTCATCAAAGTGAACCGGACCAAAGGTTATGGCGCCGAAGTCATTCTCCACGGAGATGTCTATGACGATGCCTGCGCCTACGCATTGGAATTAGCCGAAGAAAAAGGATACACATTTATCCACCCGTTTAATGATGAAACAGTAGCCACCGGACAGGGAACCATCGCTATGGAAATCATCAAAGAACTTCCGACGGTTGATTATATTCTTGTTCCGATTGGCGGCGGCGGTCTTTGCTGCGGTGTTTCTACCCTGGCTAAAATGCTGAATCCAAAGATCAAAGTTATCGGTGTAGAACCGGCCGGAGCCGCATGCATGAAAGCGTCTTTAGCCGCAGGCCATGTGGTGACCCTGCCGAAGGTAACAACCATTGCCGACGGTACAGCCGTAAAAACCCCGGGCGATGTGGTTTTCCCATATATTCAGGAAAATGTGGATGATATCATTACTGTAGAAGATGACGACCTGATCGCTGCTTTCCTTGACATAATGGAAAATCATAAAATGATCGTGGAAAATTCCGGACTTCTTACTGTGGCTGCATTAAAGCAGATGGACATCCGCGGTAAAAAAGTAGTTTCCATTTTGAGCGGCGGTAATATGGATGTGATTACTATTGCTTCTGTCGTACAGAATGGTTTGATTCAGCGTGACCGTATTTTTACAGTTTCTGTACTTTTACCGGACAAGCCGGGTGAACTTCACACAGTGGCAGGTATTCTTGCTGAGCTTCAGGGCAATGTCATCAAACTGGAACATAACCAGTTTGTCAGTGTGAATCGGAGCAATGTGGTCGAACTTCGTATTACTCTGGAAGCTTTTGGTACAGAGCATAAAGAACGAATTTTAAAAGAATTGGAGAGACGGGGCTATCGACCACTCTTGAAAGTGCCAAAACAGATTTATTAATTTTATTAAAAATTAGAAAAAATCAGTTGACATAGAGCTAAAGATAAGGTACAATACCACCTGTAAAGTAAAAACACTTTACAGGTGGTGCTTTTATGGATAAGATGTTAAAGCAGGCATTGCTTTATGATTTTTACGGAGAGTTACTGACGGATCACCAGAAATCTATTTATGAGGATTTTGTTCTGAATGATTATTCTTTGAGTGAGATCGGAGAGGATCGGAATATCAGCCGTCAGGGAGTTTATGATATTATTAAACGCTGCGACAAGCTTCTGAATGGTTATGAAGAAAAACTTCATCTGGTTCAGAAGTTTTTAATGGCTAAAGAGCAGGTTGCGAAGATTCATGAGCTGGCTGGCGAGATTCTCAAAACAGAAGGTGTTCCTGAAACATCCACCGAATATTTACGGCAGATTGAAAATATTTCCAATGGGATACTGGAAGAGATGTGATTCCTGGAATCAAGTTGGAAGTGATATAGCCGGAAGGGAGGTTTTCCGTGGCATTTGAAAGTTTATCCGAGAAATTACAGAACGTCTTTAAAAACTTAAGAAATAAAGGGCGTTTGACAGAAGCCGATGTGAAAGCCGCTTTAAAAGAAGTTAAGATGGCGCTGCTGGAAGCAGATGTCAATTTTAAAGTTGTTAAACAGTTCATCAAATCCGTTCAGGAGCGGGCCATTGGTCAGGATGTTTTAAACAGTTTGACTCCCGGACAGATGGTGATAAAGATTGTTAATGAAGAAATGGTTTCCCTGATGGGCAGTGAGACGACGGAAATTCCGTTGAAACCTTCAAATGAGGTAACCATTATTCTTATGGCCGGTCTTCAGGGCGCCGGTAAAACGACCACCTGTGCCAAGATTGCCGGTAAGATGAAACAAAAAGGCCGTAAGCCTCTGCTGGTGGCCTGCGATATTTACCGTCCGGCGGCGATCAAACAGCTTCAGGTAAACGGTGAAAAACAGGGAGTTCCGGTCTTTGCCATGGGCGAGAACCAGAATCCGGTGAATATCGCCAAGGCGGCTGTGGAACATGCCGCAAAAAACGATTTTAATGTCGTTATTTTGGATACGGCCGGACGACTTCACGTAGATGAAGAAATGATGGCCGAGCTTCAGAATATTAAAGCTGCTTTAGATATTGATGAGACCATTCTTGTGGTTGATGCTATGACCGGGCAGGATGCGGTCAATGTGGCCAAGTCCTTCGATGAAACCGTTGGATTGGACGGCGTTATTCTGACAAAGCTGGATGGCGATACCCGAGGCGGTGCTGCACTTTCTATTCGTGCGGTCATCGGCAAACCGATTCTTTATGTCGGTATGGGTGAGAAATTATCTGATCTCGAACAGTTTTATCCGGATCGTATGGCTTCAAGAATCCTTGGTATGGGTGATGTCCTCACATTGATCGAAAAAGCAGAAACCCAGATCGATGCGGACAAAGCTAAAGAGATGACCCGTAAGTTTAAAAAAGCAGAATTTACTTACGAAGATTATCTTGAGAATATGAGCCAGGTGAAAAATATGGGTAATATTCAGGATTTGATCGCCATGATTCCAGGTATGGGAAATCAATTAAAAAATGTGGATCTGAGCGGCAGCGAGGCCCAGATGAAACGGACCGAGTCGATCATTTTATCCATGACCCCGGAAGAACGGGCAAATCCGGATTTGATGAATATGAGCCGCAAAAAGCGAATCGCTGCAGGTGCGGGAGTTTCCATCAACGAAGTTAATGCACTTGTTAAACAGTTCGACATGATGAAAAAGATGATGAAACAATTTTCCGGGCAGCTTTCCGGAAAGAAGCGGAGTAAATTCCGTATGCCATTTGGTTTTTAGAAGATATGATAATCAGGAATAGGATTTCCTTTTTATAGAATACAAAAGTTGATTCAGGAGGTGAAAAAGATGGCAGTAAAAATTCGTTTAAGAAGAATGGGTCAGAAAAAGGCTCCTTTTTATAGAATTATCGTAGCTGATTCCCGTTCTCCAAGAGACGGTCGTTTCATTGAAGAAATTGGTACTTACAATCCAAACGTGGAACCAAGCGAAGTAAAGATCAACGAAGAACTGGCACAGAAATGGTTATCCACAGGTGCTCAGCCAACAGAAGTTGTAAGCAGATTATTCAAAAACGCAGGAATTACAAAATAATTGCTGGTGGAGGTGCGAGGGATGAAAGAATTAGTTGAAGTTATCGCTAAGGCTCTTGTTGACCATCCGGAAGGTGTTGTTGTTACGGAGACTGTTCACCCGAAATCCATTGTTCTGGAACTCAAAGTGGATCCGGAGGACATGGGCAAAGTCATCGGCAAACAGGGACGGATTGCGAGAGCGATTCGTACCGTTGTAAAATCCGCTGCATCAAAGGATGACAAAAAAGTAATTGTTGAAATTCTTCAGTAATTCAACATATAAAAGACCTCAATCCGTTATGGACTGGGGTCTTTTCAGATAAGGAATGAAAGGAAAGTTTATGGAAGAATATTTACGTGTCGGTGTTATTTCAAATACCCACGGTGTCCGTGGTGAAGTAAAGATTTTCCCGACGACTGACGATATCAGCCGTTTTAAAAAATTGAAACAATGTGTTATTGATACCGGTCGGGAGAAAGTATCCGTAGAAGTAGAAAGCTGTAAGTTTTTCAAACAGACACCGATTTTAAAATTCAAATCCATCGATCAGTTAAATGACGTGGAGCGGTACAAAGGAAAAGACTTGCTTGTTCATCGTGAACACGCTGTGAAACTGAAAAAAAATGAGTTCTTTATTGTTGATTTAGTCGGCCTTCATGTCGTAAGCGACGAAGGAATGGAGATTGGTACTCTGACCGATGTGCTTCAAACCGGAGCTAACGATGTTTTTGTCGTAGAAACGGCTGAAGGAGATGAAGTGCTGATTCCATATATTGAACAGTGTGTACCGGAAATTTATCCGGAAACAGGAAAGGTGACTGTACATTTACTTCCGGGACTTCTGGACTTAAACCGAAAGTAAACGGCAAGAGGAGTTAATCATGCGATTTCATGTGATGACGCTTTTTCCTGATATGGTATCCGGAGGACTTCGGACAAGTATTACTGGAAGAGCTATAGAAAATCATATATTTGAACTGAATATTGTCAATATCCGGGATTATTCACGGGACAAACATAAGCATGTGGACGATTATCCCTATGGCGGCGGCGCTGGCATGGTAATGCAGCCAGGACCGGTATATGACTGTTATCAGGATATTGTTAAAGATATGGATAAAAAACCGAGGGTCATTTATATGACACCTCAGGGGAAGGTATTCAGTCAGGCCATTGCGGAGGAACTGTCGAAAGAAAAAGAACTTATTTTTCTCTGCGGTCATTATGAGGGGATTGATGAGCGGGTTCTTGAGGAAATCGTCACTGACGAATTGTCCATTGGTGACTATGTTCTGACCGGCGGTGAGCTTCCGGCCATGGTCATGATTGATTCCATTTCCCGGCTGATTCCCGGCGTTTTAAATAATGATGACTCGGCCGAATATGAATCCTTCCAGGATGGGTTATTAGAATATCCCCAGTATACCCGTCCGGAAACTTTTATGGATAAAAAGGTGCCGTCGGTCCTTTTATCCGGCCATCATGGCAATATTGAAAAATGGCGGAGAGAACAGTCATTAAAACGAACCCTGATCCGGAGGCCTGAATTATTGGAAAAGGCCGAACTGTCAAAAGATGACAAAAAAACACTGGAAAAGCTCAGGAAAAATCTTGATTTTTCTGAATGACTGTGATATAGTATTTTGGTATAAAAAAAGACGGTCCTCTGTTACTTAAAAAATATCGTATTAAGAACGTCGAATTTATAAATTTAAGGAGGTTCATTAAGATGAACGACATTATTAAGAATATTGAAGCTGCTCAGTTAAAAGCTGAAGTACCTCAGTTCAACGTAGGTGATACAGTACGTGTATCCGCAAAAGTAAAAGAAGGAAACCGTGAAAGAATCCAGGTTTTCGAAGGAACTGTTATCAAACGCCAGAACGGAAGCAACCGTGAAACATTCACAGTAAGAAAGAATTCCAACGGTATCGGCGTAGAAAAAACATGGCCTTTACATTCTCCGATCGTAGAAAAGATTGAAGTTGTAAGAAGAGGTAAAGTAAGAAGAGCTAAATTATTCTACTTAAGAGACAGAGTAGGTAAGAAAGCAAAAGTTAAAGAATTAGTTAAATAATTCGTTGAAATCTCTGGGACAAGTACTTAGGTAGTTGTCCCATTTTTATAATGCAAAGGAGCAGGCCGTGAAAAAAGTAAAGCGTAAATGGAAGCGCCAGGTCAATAAAATCAAAAAGCTTCGGATTGGCACCCATGCGATGAATCTTGGAATGTTTATCATTGGATGGTTTCTTGTCGTGGGAATTGCTGTCATGTACGTCCGCGGATTCGGTATGAAAACGATTATATCCAATGATTCTATGGCCCCGACTTTTGAGGAAGATGAAATTCTGAAAATTAATCAGTTTATTTATAAAATTACTTCTCCGAAACGGATGGACACGGTGGCCGTAAGAGTCGGTGAAACGAAATCCAACGTATATTATGTCCTGCGTATTGTTGGGCTCCCAGGTGAAAAAGTTCAGATTCAGAATGGGAAGATTTACATTGATGGTGAGGAAATTACCTATCCGGTCGGCGAGGAGCCGATTGAGGACGCTGGAATTGCCGGAGAAATTGTTTTTCTTGGAGATGATGAGTATTTTATGCTGTGTGATAACTATAATAACAGCAGCTATGACAGCCGTTCATCGAATATCGGCGTTATTGACAAGTCACAGATTGAAGGCAGAGTGAAATAGGAGGGTCTATGAATATACAGTGGTATCCGGGACATATGACAAAAGCCCGGAGAATGATGGAAGAGGATATCAAACTCATTGATATCGTTATTGAACTGGTGGATGCCCGTATTCCTTTATCCAGTAAAAATCCGGATATCGACAAACTGGCCGGACAGAAATCCCGAATGATCTTATTAAATAAATATGATCTGGCAGATCCGGCCCGCACATCCGAGTGGGAAAACTGGTTTAAGAACAGGGGCTTTTATGTCTATAAGCTGGATGCCCGGAAAGGCGGACAGATGAAGGCTATTACGAATATTATTCAGGAAGCCTGCAAAGAAAAAATTGAAAGGGACAGAAAGCGGGGCATCATTAATCGTCCGGTACGTGCTATGATTGTCGGTATTCCAAATGTGGGCAAATCTACTTTTATTAATACCTATGCCGGAAAGGCTTGTACGAAAACCGGTAATAAGCCGGGAGTGACTAAAGGCAAACAGTGGATTCGATTAAATAAAAATGTGGAACTTTTAGATACACCGGGAATTCTCTGGCCGAAATTTGACGATCCGACCGTCGGTGAACGTTTGGCTTTGATCGGTTCTATTAAAGATGAAATACTGAATATCAGCGATCTGTCGATTCAGTTGATTGGGTTTTTAAAAGAATTTTATCCGGGAATTTTATCCGAAAGATATGCATTGGACGAAAACTGTGATAAAATAGTTCTGTTGGAAGGTATTGCCGAAGCAAGAAATTGCCGTCAAAAGGGGAATACACTGGATCTCGATAAAGCATCCAAACTTCTCATTGACGATTTCCGTTCCGGAAAACTTGGCCGTTTAACACTAGAATTTCCACAGGAGTAGAGAAAATGAGCAAAAAAGTTTATTCAGATAAAAAAACAAAACCGGAAAAAATAGAACAGAGTAAAGCAAAGGAGATTGCCGGATTGGTGATTTACTGCCTGATTGTCGTTGCTATCATGTTCCTTGTCATAAAATTTGTCGGACAGAGGACCATTGTCATCGGAGACTCTATGAATCCGACACTGGAAAATAATGATAACCTGATCACAGACAAAATCACTTACCGTTTTAAAGAACCAAGGCGTTTTGATATCATCGTATTTCCATCCAAAGATAATACCTCCAGACTGTTGATCAAACGAATTATCGGCATGCCGGGAGAAACGGTTCAGGTTATTGACGGTCATGTCTATATCAATGGCCACGAACTGGAAGAAACATATGGTAATGCGGTCATGGCCGATGGCGGTCTTGCATCAAATGCGATCACTCTAGGCAGTGATGAATATTTTGTTCTTGGAGATAACCGGAATAACAGTCAGGACAGCCGCTTTGCTTCGGTAGGCAATGTGCAGCGTTCCGATATTATCGGCCGGGCATGGCTGCGAATATGGCCGTTAGACAAAATAACTTTATTGAAACATCAGTAAACCGAAAGTTTATATTTCTCCTGCTTCAAGAGCAGGAGAATTTTTTCAGTTGTTCTACATGGAGAAGGTGAATTATGGCAACGATCAGTGAAATACGCCGGGAGCTTTCTGAAACCCGGCCGGAAGAGCGGCAGACATTTATAGAAAAATACGGATCGGATTCCCGGGCTGGTGTGGCAAAGCTTGTAGAAAGCTGCCGGAATCAGATCAAACGGGTGGAAAAAGAAGCCCAGAGATTAGAAAATATGCTTGCATATGAAAGAAAGTATTATGCGGACTGTGAGTATATATGCGGTATTGATGAGGCTGGACGGGGACCGTTGGCCGGTCCGGTGGTAGCTGCTGCCGTGATTTTGCCAAAGGGATTAAAAATTCCATACTTGAATGACTCAAAGCAGCTTAGCGCTAAACGCCGTGAGGAGCTTTTTGATATTATTATGGAAAAAGCTCTGGCTGTCGGCGTGGGCGTAGCTTCACCAGAACGGATTGACGAAATCAATATTTTACAGGCAACCTATGAGGCTATGCGTCAGGCCGTGGCTGAACTGAAAGTAAAACCTCAGATACTGCTCAATGATGCGGTGTACATACCGGGACTCGATCTGCCTCAGGAAAAGATTATTAAAGGGGATGCAAAAAGTCTTTCCATCGCTGCAGCCAGTGTCATTGCCAAAGTGACAAGGGACCGAATGATGAAAGCTTATCATGAGATTTTTCCTGAATATGGTTTTGATAAGCACAAAGGCTATGGTTCAAAAGAACATATTGCAATGATTCAGATGCTGGGACCGTGTCCGATTCATCGGCGCAGTTTTATCACCCATTTTATTTAGAAATTCAAAGGGGAGGCGCAGCCTACGAATAAACGGTCATATGGAAAAGCCTATGAAGTCCGGGCAGCTGAATATCTATGTACCAAAGGGTATAGAATATTAACGGCCAATTATCAATGCCGCTGCGGAGAAATCGATTTAATTGCAGAATCACCGGAAAATGTCATTGTTTTTGTGGAAGTAAAGGCCAGGAACAGCGCTGCTTTCGGCAGTGCCGGTGGGGCTGTTACAAAATCCAAACAGCAGAAAATCGTCCGTACGGCCAAACAGTACATTTTCGAACATCGGCTTGCGTGGCAGAGGGATTATCGATTTGATGTTATTTTATTTGAAAATCATACACTGGAACATATAGAAAACGCTTTTAATGAATTTTAGGAGAGTTACATGAATTCGAAAAAAACAACCGAATATGTGGACTGGAATGCCGAAATTCCGGTCATCCGCTATAAAACTCTGGATGATTTGGGCTGCGTGGAGCATGGCTTTTCCACCCGGCTTGGGGGCGTGAGCGAAGGTATTTACAGCTCCATGAATTTATCTTATACACGGGGTGATGCAAAAGCCCGTGTGGATGAAAATTTCAGACGTTTTTGTACGGCGGTTCATATGGACTGGGAGAAAATCGTTTCTACGGATCAGACCCATACGGCCAATGTGCGGGTTGTTACGGAAGAAGATGCAGGCCATGGTATCACCCGTCCGAAAACTTATTATAATATCGACGGACAGGTGACGAACGTGCCGGGATTGCCGCTGATCACCTATCATGCAGACTGCGTTCCGTTATTTTTTGTCGACCCGGTTAAAAAAGCCATTGGTCTGACTCATTCGGGATGGCGGGGTACGGTGACCCGCATCGGTGCCCGTACAGTGGAAGCCATGATGAAAAACTATGGTTCCGGACCAAAGGATATCGTCGGTGTGATCGGACCGTCCATCTGTCAGTATTGTTATGAAGTGAGCCGGGACGTGGCGGAAGTCTTTGAAAAAGATTTTAGAGTCACTGAAACCCTTATGTATGCCAAGGAAAATGGTAAATATCAGCTTAATTTATGGGAAGCCAATCGCCAGGTCATGCTGGATGCCGGAATGATTCCGGAGCACATCACAGTAACCGGATGGTGTACGGGCTGTCATCCGGAGCTTCTCTGGTCCCACCGAAAAACCGGCGGAGAACGGGGAAGTCTGGCAGCTTTTTTATGTCTGAAATAAGAGAGGAATCGATGATGGAAGAAGGACACAAAATTAAAACGGTTATTCCGGGCAGCATCGGCGAAGAGCTGGAATTGGAGCCGGGAGACCGGGTTCTTGCCGTGAATGATCAGGAAATTGAGGATGTTTTTGATTACCGCTATCTGATTAATGATGAATATATTGAATTAACTGTTTTAAAAGCAAATGGCGAAGAATGGATTTTGGAAATCGAAAAGGATGTGGATGAAGATCTGGGGATTGATTTTGAATCCAGTTTGATGGATGAATATCATTCCTGTACAAACAAATGTATTTTCTGCTTCATCGATCAGCTGCCGAAAGGAATGCGTCCAACCACTTATTTTAAAGATGATGATTCAAGACTTTCATTCCTTCAGGGAAATTATATTACTCTGACAAATATGAAAGATAAAGATTTGGACCGTATCATTAAATACAAATTGTCGCCGATCAATGTTTCCGTCCATACAACCAATCCGGAACTTCGCTGCATGATGCTCCATAATCGCTTTGCAGGGAAGATTATGGACCAAATGCAGAAACTCTATGATGCCGGTACATTTATGAACGGCCAGATTGTTTTGTGCAAGGGGATAAATGACGGCGAAGAACTGAGGAGAACCATTGGTGATCTTGGAAAATTTCTGCCCTATATGGAGAGTCTTTCTGTTGTTCCCGTTGGCCTGTCAGATCACCGGGAAGGACTTTATCCGCTGGAACCCTTTACACCGGAAGACGCCAGGGAGGTCATTGATATTATTCATGGCTATCAGGAAAAATTTATGGAAGAATACGACACACATTTCGTCCATGCCAGCGATGAATGGTATATCCTTGCAGGAGAGCCCCTTCCGGAGGAAGAAAATTACGACGGTTATGTCCAGCTGGAAAATGGTGTAGGGATGCTCCGTCTGCAGGAACGTGAATTTCACGATGCTTTAAATGAAGATATCGCAGAGGGAATCTTAACATCTGAAAATCGTTTTCGGAGTGGTCACTGTACCATTGCCACAGGAAAACTGGCCGGACCATTTCTGCGGGAACTGATTAAAGATTTCAATGAGATTTATCCCTATATCCAGGCGGATGTTATTGAGGTGACGAACTACTTTTTTGGCCCTCAGATTACCGTATCCGGGCTGCTCACCGGGCAGGATATTATCCATGCTTTAAAAGGCCGGGATCTGGGTGAAAGGCTAATGCTTCCGGTCAATGTGCTCCGCAGCGGTGAAGATGTACTTCTGGACAATGTTCATGTGACGGAAATTGAAAAAACTTTACAAGTTCCGATTCGTATTGTACAATCAAACGGAAAAGATTTGTACAATGCGTTGCTACAAAAAGGAGATTAATATATATGAGTAAACCAATTGTGGCCGTTGTAGGCCGACCGAATGTGGGAAAATCCACATTATTTAATGTTTTGGCCGGGCGTAAGATATCCATTGTGAAGGATACGCCGGGAGTGACCAGGGACCGCATTTATGCGGAAGTAACCTGGTTAGACAAGCAGTTTACGATGGTTGATACCGGCGGTATTGAACCGGAGAGTAAGGATTTGATTTTGTCCAGTATGCGTGAGCAAGCAGAAATTGCCATTGCCACCGCGGATGTCATTATTTTTGTTACAGATGTTCAGCAAGGTGTCATTGATGCTGATTACAAAGTGGCTGACATGCTCAGGAAATCAGGCAAACCAATTGTTCTGGCCGTCAATAAAGTTGATAGTTTCCAGAAATACGAAGCGGATATTTATGAATTTTATAATCTGGGTATTGGAGATCCTTTTGGTATTTCCGCCGCTTCCCAGCTTGGCCTTGGAGATATGCTGGATGGGGTTGTCAAACATTTTCCTGATGGCTCTGCCGAAGAGGAAGAGGACGAGCGTCCGAGAATCGCCATTATCGGAAAACCAAACGTGGGAAAATCGTCTCTCATTAATAAACTCTGCGGAAGTCAGCGTTCCATTGTTTCAAATATTGCCGGAACGACCCGGGATGCCATTGATACGGTCGTTAAATTTAACGGTCAGGAATATGTCTTTATTGATACGGCCGGAATCCGGCGTAAAAGTAAGATTAAAGAGGATTTGGAACGGTACAGCATTATTCGGGCCGTATCTGCCGTTGAACGGGCAAATATCGTTATTTTAATGATTGATGCGACCGAGGGCGTTACCGAGCAGGATGCAAAGATCGCAGGTATTGCCCACGAACGGGGCAAGGGTGTTATTATCGCCGTGAATAAATGGGATGCGGTCGTTAAAAATGATAAGACCATTTATGATTATACGAAAAAAATCCGCGATACTTTGGCCTACATGCCTTATGCAGAGCTGATTTTTATTTCAGCCATGACGGGACAGCGAATCACAAAGCTCTATGAATTAATCGATATGGTCATCCAGAACCATTCCCTGAGAATCGGTACGGGTGTATTGAACGAAATCATGGCAGAAGCCGTTGCCTTAAAACAGCCGCCGTCGGATAAGGGGCGCCGTCTGAAATTGTACTATATTACTCAGGTGGCCGTGAAACCACCGACCTTTGTTATTTTTGTCAATGATAAAGAATTGACCCATTTTTCCTATACACGTTATATTGAAAATAAGATCCGCGAGGCCTTTGGTTTCCGCGGTACACCGCTCAAGTTTATTATTCGAGAGAGAAAGGATAAGGATAAATAGAGATGCTGAGAGATATCATTCTTTGCCTTTTCATCGGATACGTTTTCGGGTGCTTTCAGACCGGTTATATTTACGGTAAGTGCCATGGAATTGATATCCGCCAGTACGGCAGCGGAAATGCCGGAACAACAAATACCCTGAGGGTTCTTGGAAAGAAAGCCGGATATATCACCTATCTTGGTGACGCATTGAAAGCGATTATCGCCATATTATTGGTTAAATACCTGGTGTATGGCCGTCTGCTCGTGCCGGCATTGAGTTTTCAGCTCCTTCTGGCATATACAGGACTTGGAGTTGCGCTTGGGCATAATTATCCTTTTTATCTGAAATTCAAGGGCGGTAAGGGAATTGCCGTGACTTCCGGCGTCATGCTGGCGCTGGATCTCAGAATCGGCTTGATTGGTATTATTGGTTTTTTGATCATCTTTTTTATAACACGTTATGTGTCCGTCGGCTCTCTTTATATGAGCCTGGCCTTTCCTGTATGTGTCTTTATTTTATATCCGGGAGAGTGGCATTTGTTCGGTGTCAGCGTTATATTTTGGCTGATGGCCTGGATGCGTCATCGTGAAAATATCAAACGGCTGATGAACGGCAATGAAAACCGGTTCGAACGCAAGAAAAAAGGCTAAAAGAATTGACTTTTTCACATAAATCATTTATCATTATATAGAAGCGTTGCTTCAACGCTTTTGTGTATTGAAGTATGAAAAGGAAAGAGGATGAAAACATGAAAAAATCACTTGCAATGTTACTGGCAGGTGCCATGGTTGTTGCTTCCCTGACTGCTTGTGGTTCAGGTACAAAAGAAACAACAGCTGAAACAACAGCAGAGACAACTGCTGAAACTACTGCAGAAAGTGCAGAATCTACTGCTGATGCAGATGGAAAAACTTATAAGATTGGTGTATTACAGTTAGTTGAACATGCTGCTCTGGACGCTTCTAATAAAGGTTTTGTTGACGCTCTGAATGATTCTGGTATTTCCTACGAAATTGACCAGCAGAACGCTCAGAATGACCAGTCGGCCTGCCAGACAATCGCTGAGAAATTAGTAAATGATGGCGATGATCTTATCCTTGCCATTGCCACACCGGCTGCTCAGGCTGTAGCTGGCGTTACTACAGAAATCCCGATCGTAGGTACAGCGATCACAGATTTCGCTGCTTCCGGTCTTGTTGAATCCAATGACGCACCAGGCGGAAATGTTACAGGTTCTTCAGACTTAACACCGATTGAAGCTCAGATCAGTCTGCTTCAGAAAGTTCTTCCGGAAGCTAAGACCGTTGGTATTCTTTACTGCTCCGCAGAAAGCAATTCTGATATTCAGTTACAGATGACAAAAGAGGCCTGTGACGCAGCAGGACTTGCATATGAAGAGTTCTCCGTAGCAAGCTCTAATGAAATTCAGTCCGTTGTTGAATCTGCCGTAGGTAAAGTTGACTGCTTATACAGCTTTACAGATAACACGATCGCAGCAGGTATGAACACTGTATCCATGGTGGCTAACGAAAATGGTATTCCAGTTATCTGTGGTGAACAGGGTATGGTTGAAGCCGGTGGCCTTTGTACATATAGTATCGATTACTATGAATTAGGATATCTTGCAGGTGAAATGGCTGTTAAGATTCTCAAAGGCGAAGCTGATCCGGCCACAATGCCAATTGAATATTATCCAGAAGACAAATGTCAGTTTATCGGTAATGAAGAAACAGCAAAAGTATTGGGAATTGATATTTCCGGACTTGAATAATCAGATATTTTAAATTAAACTCCGGCAAATATGTGTTTCATATTTGCCGGGGCTATTTTTTTAGGTAGACAATACCAAAAGAAAAGGAGAGAAATGCTCATGAATATTGGCGGTATACTTCTGGCACTACAGGGCGCTGCATCCCAGGGAATCCTATGGGGTGTTTTTGTGCTTGGTGTCTATATCACATATAAAATTCTTGATATCGCAGATTTGACAGTAGACGGAAGCTTTGCTCTTGGCGGCTGTGTCTGTGCAACACTTGTTGTGACCCATGGCATGAATCCGGCTCTGGCTCTTGTCATCGCAACAATAGCCGGAATGATTGCAGGAGGAGTTACAGGTTTTTTACATACAGTTTTTGATATTCCGGCTATTCTGTCCGGTATCTTGACCCAGATTGCCCTTTGGTCCATCAATCTTCGGATTATGGGAAAGAGTAATATTCCGTTATTAAAAACAAAGACGATTTTTTCCGACTTTGTTGAACTGACAGGATTGAAGTCCTCTCAGGCCTCTGGTTTGATCGGTATTATCATTGCTGCTTTGATTATTATTGCTTTATACTGGTTCTTCGGTACAGAAATCGGTTCGGCCCTGCGTGCGACAGGTAATAACGAAGATATGATCCGTGCACTCGGTGTAAATACAAAGATGACTAAAATGATTGCGTTGATGCTGAGCAACGGTCTTGTCGGCCTTTCCGGCGGCCTTGTATGTCAGAGTCAGAAGTATGCGGATATCGGTATGGGTACCGGTGCCATCGTTATCGGTTTGGCAGCCATCGTTATCGGTGACGTGCTGATGGGAAAATTCCGCTCCTTTGGCAGCCGTCTGGCCTCGGCTATTGTTGGTTCTGTTGTATATTTCCTCATTCGTGCCGTTGTTCTCCAGCTTGGTATGGATGCCAACGATATGAAATTGTTGTCAGCAATCATTGTTGCTCTTGCCCTCTGTATTCCTGTTTCTTTAAATAAATATCGTGCAAAACGTGCTTACTCGGAAGGAGGAGAGAAAAATGCTTAAAATCTCCAATGTCAGCAAGACGTTTAATATTGGAACCATTAATGAAAAAAAGGCGCTTCGAAATATCAGCCTTCATCTGGAACCGGAAGATTTTGTGACCATTATTGGCGGTAACGGCGCCGGAAAATCGACCATGCTGAATATGATTGCCGGTGTCTATCCGATTGATTCCGGTGTCATCAATCTGGACGGCGTTAATATTTCCAGGCTTCCTGAATATGCCCGTGCAAAATATCTGGGACGTGTATTCCAGGATCCGATGCGGGGAACCGCTGCAGACATGGAAATTCAGGAAAATCTTGCCCTTGCTTTAAGACGCGGTCAGAGCCGCGGACTTCGCTGGGGAATTTCAGGAGAAGAAAAAGAGCAGTACAAAAAGCTGCTTACCCGTCTCGACCTCGGCCTGGAAAATCGTCTTTCTTCGAAAGTTGGACTTCTTTCCGGCGGTCAGCGTCAGGCATTGACTCTCTTAATGGCCACATTGAAAAAGCCAAAGCTACTTCTTCTTGATGAGCACACAGCAGCTCTGGACCCGAAAACAGCAAAGAAGGTTCTTGATTTAACAGAAGAAATCGTTACAGAAAACCATTTAACGGCGCTGATGGTCACACATAACATGAAAGATGCAATCCGCCTTGGAAACCGTCTTATTATGATGAATGAAGGCGAAATCATCTATGATGTCCGCGGAGAAGAAAAACGTAATCTGGAGGTCAGCGATCTTCTTAAGAAGTTTGAACAGGCCAGCGGCGGTGAATTTGCCAATGACCGTATGCTGCTTTCCTGATTCTGTTTTCAGCGGCTGGTATTTGGTTGTAAACAGTTGACAGGTATATTTTTTCAACACCGTCGATATAATTTTGATAAGATTGTATCGGCGGTGTTTTTATGGATATGAATACTCGACGTGAAATACAGAATATGCGTATACGCAGCGGCAGAATGACCAGAGACTATACAGATCATATTTCCGGTATCAGTCCGGGCATTTATTGCTTGTTCCGCTGTTTTCTGGCCCTGGCTTTTTTTGTGGCCGGCATTACCTTTCCGATGATTTCTGCCAGTCAGATTCCAAAGGAATTAACAGAAATCCCGGAATACGTTTCTGTCAACTATACCATTGAAGATGTCTCTGCTTTTATTGACAGTCTGGCAAATTAAAAGAGAATATGATATACTGGATGCAATGTGTAGAAAAAGGAGATTAATATGAAAAAACTTGCTTTATCCGATGATATTCTTCTTCAGGTTGAAAAACCCGCAAGATATCTCGGCAATGAATATAATGCGGTATACAAGGATCCTGCATCAGTGGATATCCGTTTTGCCATGTGTTTTCCGGATGTCTACGAAATCGGCATGTCCTACCTTGGAATTCAGATCATTTATGATATGTTGAACCAACGGGACGATGTTTACTGTGAACGTCTTTATTCGCCGTGGATGGATTTAGATGCCATCATGCGGGAACGCAATATTCCTCTGTTTGCCCTGGAATCCCAGGACCCGATCAAGGATTTTGATTTTCTCGCTATGACCCTTCAATATGAAATGTGCTATACCAATGTCCTTCAGATTCTGGATTTGAGCCAGATTCCATTGAGATCAAAAGATCGTACCACGAAACATCCCTTTGTTATCGGCGGCGGTCCATGCGCTTATAATCCAGAGCCTTTGGCTGAATTTTTCGATATATTTTATATAGGTGAAGCAGAAACTGTCTACTATGACTTGATGGATTGCTATAAAGTATGGAAGAAAAAAGGTGGAAACCGAAAAGAGTTTTTAATTGAAGCATCAAAAATTCCAGGACTTTACGTTCCATCTTTGTATGAAGTAACTTATCATGAAGATGGAACCATTGCGTCCTTTGAAGCAACAGAAGCTGGAATTCCTGAGAAAATAAAGAAACAGGTCATGTCGGATTTAAGTCATACGTATTATCCGTCAAAGCCTGTAGTTCCGTTTATAAAAGTCACCCAGGACAGGGTAGTTCTTGAAATTCAGCGTGGCTGTATCCGTGGCTGTCGTTTTTGTCAGGCCGGAGCCGTTTACCGTCCGAACAGAGAACGGGATTTGGAGTTTTTGAAGAAATATGCCCATGATATGCTGACATCTACGGGTCATGAGGAGATTTCTCTGAGTTCTTTAAGCTCTAGTGATTATTCCCGTTTGGAGGAACTGACCACTTATCTGATTCAGGAATTCGGCGTAAAGGAACGGGTAAATATTTCCCTTCCGTCTCTGCGTATTGATGCTTTCTCGCTGGACGTGATGAGTCAGGTACAGGATGTGAAAAAGAGCAGTCTGACCTTTGCACCGGAAGCCGGTTCGCAGAGAATGCGGGATGTGATCAATAAAGGTCTGACCGAAGAAGATATTTTCTCCGGAGCTATGGAAGCGTTTAATGGCGGATGGAATCGGGTAAAACTTTATTTTATGCTGGGGCTTCCGGGTGAAACCTATGATGATATCGAAGGTATAGCCAAATTGTCCAATGACATTGCTGCCCTTTATTATACTATTCCTAAGGACAAACGTCCGGGAGCCAGAGTGGATGTGGTATCCAGTACATCTTTCTTTGTGCCAAAGCCTTTTACACCATTTCAATGGGTGCCTCAGAATACAACGGAACAGTTTAAAGATAAACAGCATTTCCTGAGCCGGAAGATGAAAGAGCAGCTTAACCGGAAGAGTATGCGTTATAACTGGCATGATTTTGATTTAACAGCCCTGGAAGGCTTTTTAGCCAGGGGTGACCGTAAAGTCGGCGAAGTCATCTATAAAGCCTACAAAAAGGGCTGTATGTTTGATTCCTGGTCAGAATTTTTCTATTATGACCGATGGCTGGAATCTATGGCAGAATGCGGCATAGACCCGGCTTTTTATACAGGACGCACCCGGGAATATGATGAAATTCTTCCATGGGATTTTATTGATGCCGGGGTAACTAAGGAATTTTTATGGCGCGAATATATTCAATCCCAAAAGGAAACCGTAACTCCGAACTGCCGTATGCAATGTTCTGGATGTGGCTGCCGCATTTACGAAGGAGGTGTCTGCTTTGAAGGTACGAATTAAATTTGCCAAAGAAGGCATTATGCGTTTTATAGGCCATCTGGATATGATGCGTTACTTCCAGAAGGCTTTTCGGCGTTCCGGAATTGATATACAATATTCCCAGGGATACAGTCCCCATCAGCTTATTTCCTTCGCAGCGCCATTAGGCGTTGGTCTGACAAGCACCGGAGAATATATGGATATCGTTATGGGCGACTGTCCATCTTCTGACGAACTGGTACGCCGGATCAATGAACAGATGGTCGACGGCGTTCGTATTTTAAGCGCCGTAGCGCTGCCTGACGACAGTAAAAACGCCATGTCCATTGTGACAACAGCAGATTACCGGATTACTTTCCGTGAGAATATGGCTCCGGATTTTGATTTGGCCTCGGCTATTGAAAGCTTTATGGCCCAGGACGAAATCATAGTTACGAAAAAAACAAAGAAAAGTGAAAAGACCATGGATATCAAACCGATGATTCATTGTTTTAAAGCCGACGGAGAAGGCTGTTTTATGAACGTAGCTACAGGAAGTACTCAGAATTTAAAACCTGAGCAGGTAATGACGACTTTATATCGGTTTATGGATAGAGAGTTGGATACTTTTTCTATCTATATTCATCGTTTAGAAACTTACGGTGCTGATTTTAAAACACTCGAAGCATATGGAAGCAGGATAGAATGAACTCAAAAATGTCGAAAGAAGTTATAATTACTCACTACAAAAACCAATATATGGTCATCCTGCTCTATGACGGGAAGGCTGCAGAAATTTTTTTAAAAGCCCCGGATGCTCTGGAAATCGGAGATATTTTTATTGGCAAAGTTAAAAATATCGTGGACAATATTCAGGCGGCCTTTGTAGAAATTTCCCCAGGGGTTATTGGATATTACTCCTTGAAATCCAACCCGAATCACCTTTTTTCCAATCCCTCGAAATCTCAGCCATCAAATCGAAAATTAAAGGCTGGTGATGAAATTCTTGTTCAGGTGGAGCGGGGGAGTATCAAAAGCAAGGCCCCGGTGCTGACAAGCAAGATCCAGCTTTCCGGTAAAAATATGGTATTTCTTGGGAACCAGCATTTTATTGGTATTTCAAAAAAAATAAATTCCAGTGAACGGAGAGAGTCTTTAAAGGTCCTTGGACAGACTTTGACCGAAATATCCAAAACAGGCGTTATTTTCCGAACGAACAGTGCGGAAAAGGAAGACTCTTTATTGATGGAAGAGTATGACTCATTGATGGTTAACTATAAAAATATTATGTCAATTTTTTCGGCGCGCACACGTTTTTCTAAAATATATGGGTCACCGAAAGATTGGCTTAAATATGTTCATGCCCTTCCTGAACCGTCTCTGAGGATTCTGACAGATATTTCTGAAGTATATGAAGAGCTTCAGATTCAATATACTGATCATAAAGAAGCGCCTCTCTGTGAGTTGTATACGGATACATCATATCCTTTGATAAAGCTTAAAAATATAGAAACTCAGCTTGGACGTGCACTGTCTAAAAACGTTTGGCTTAAATCCGGTGCTTCTCTTGTCATAGAAGCAACAGAGGCATTAACATCCATTGATGTAAATACAAGCAAAACGGAAATTCATAAAAAGAATGATGAAACTTTTCTTCAGATTAATATGGAAGCTGCCGCTGAAATATGCAGACAATTGCGGCTTCGCAATTTATCCGGAATAATCATTGCAGACTTTATTAATCTTTCTTCGAAAGATGCAGAAAATGCATTGATGTCAGAACTTCGAAGGCTTTCCAAAGAAGATCCGGTTCCATTAAATATCGTGGATATGACAGCTCTTGGCCTGGTGGAAATGACTCGAAAACGAACATACAGACCCCTTCATGAACAGATCAAGGAGGCAGAAAGCTTTGAATAAAGAACGTTATATTTGTCTCATTCACTGGGCTGAAGAGAAAGAGGCACGAAAAAGAATCCTCTGTTTTTTGAGCAAGGTTCTTCCGGTTGTCCTGGCCGTGATCTATCTGCTCTGTCTGCTTATTTGTTTTTTTGTTTATCCTGTGTTACTTTTACGCCTGGTGCTTCGACCAGCGCTTTGCTTTTTGACAGTAACTGTTTTAAGAAAGCTGCTTAAATTCCCACGGCCCTATGATGTCTATGACTTTGTCCCTCTCTGTGATTATTATCCGGGAAAAAGATGCAGTTTTCCCAGCAGACATACAGCCAGTGCAGCCATCATTGCTCTGGAAATTTTTCATTTTTGGAGCGGACTTGGAAGTTTTACGCTTATATTGGCATTATTGATCGGTCTGCTTCGTGTCGTATGTGGTAATCATTTCATTAAAGATGTCCTTGCTGCTTATGGAATAGCCTTAATATTCAATATTCTGTGAATTCAAAAATTCAAATATCAGATTTCAAAATATTTTGATATTTTATTGACATTTTCTGAATATTATGCTATTATATAGACAAATAAATAACAAATTTAATATTAATATAAAGGGGGTTTGTTTATGGGTAATAATTATATTATTACAATAGGCCGTGAATATGGCAGTGGTGGTTTTGAGATTGGCAAAAAGCTTGCTGAACAACTTGGCATTGGGTTCTATGATAAAAATTTGATTGATGCAGCAGCAGAAAAGAGCGGTATCCATATCGATATGCTCCACAAAGCTGATGAAAAACCTGCGAATCCATTGACAAATCCTTTCCTTCATCCGGGATATGAAGCAGGCACAATTAATGACAGGTTATTCTGGACCCAGTCGGAAGTGATTCGTGAATTGGCTGACAAAGAATCCTGTGTAATCATCGGACGTTGTGCAGATTTTGTTTTACGTGAACACGAAAATGTTTTATCTATTTTCATTCAGGCTCCGCTGGCAGACCGTGTGGCTCGTATTTCTGAAAAATACCTGATTGAAATACCGACAGAAGCAAAAAAAGAAGTGCTGCGGAACGACAAACTCCGCCGGTCCTATTATCAGTTCTATACGGACAGCAAATGGGGCGGCAGAGAGCATAAAGATTTGGTAATTAACAGTAGTGTACTTGGTATTGACGGAACGGTAGACTTTATTAAAGACTTTATTGAACGGAAATTTAAATAATTAATTCGATAATATACCTGACATAACCCCACAATGATGTACATCAAGGGCTGCCTTATATGGCAGCCCGTTTGTTTTGTGTAAAAAGAAAATATGTATATTCCAGCTGGTTCATTTAAATCGATGACTGGTTCAATAGGTCGGACAACTGGTATAATTGTATTTAAATTGTACTGAAAAAACATGATAAATACATCAATTTGCATTGACTTTCTGAATTGAAAAAGCTACTATATAGATGTAAGGACGAGATATATTGCAACGAAAAAAAGGGGGCTTTTATATGAGTAGCAATTATATCATTACAATAGGACGAGAATATGGCAGCGGTGGTCTTGAAATCGGTCAGAAACTGGCTGAGAAATTAGGCATTAAATGTTACGACAAAGAGTTGATCAACCTTGTTGCTGAGAAAAAGGGCTTTAAAAAAGAAATCCTTGAAAAAGTGGATGAGAAAAAAGGAAGTTCTTTTCTTGAACCGTCCGGAAGCTTTTTCCCGAGTAAACCTTCAAAAAACCTTCCTGCTTTCGGCGCCTTTGGAAAGACGATGAATGATAAAGTCTTTCTTTTCGAATCGGCTGTGATCCACAGTCTGGCCGAAGAGGAATCTTGTGTAATTATCGGACGTTGTGCAGATATGTTATTGAAAGACAGAGATAATGTTCTGTCGGTATTTATTCAGGCACCGAAAGAGGCGCGAATCAAACGTTTAGAGGAACGACTTCAGTTATCTGAAGAGATGGCAGAAAAAGAAATGCGCCGTATTGATAAAATTCGTGCATCTTATTATCAGTTTTATACCGACAGTAAATGGGGTGACAGGAACAATTTTGACCTGGTCATTAACAGTGCGGCTTTCGGAATTGACAATACTGTGGACTTCATTAAGAACATTGCAGAAAACAAATTTAGCTAATTTCTCAGGGGATATGGATACTCCTGCAGAAATTACATCCCCTCTTAACCAGGGCTGCCTCTTAAGGCAGCCCCGATTTATATCATGGATATAGTGGAAAAAGCCTGATTTTTGTTGAATTTTATACAATTTATCGGGATAAAACCATTGACAATAAATAACCTCCATGGTAAACTATTCTAGTGTTCCGCTCAGTGAGGTTTTAAGATCTTTCGGGACACCGAAGCTGGCGAGTTTTATTATTAGGAGGTGCCATATGTACGCGATTATAGCAACAGGTGGTAAACAGTACAAAGTATCTGAAGGCGACGTTATCCGTGTTGAAAAACTTGGTATCGAAGCTGGTGAATCCGTTGTATTTGATCAGGTTCTTGTTGTCAGTGGTGATGATGTGAAAGTTGGTAACCCAACAGTAGCTAACGCAACCGTTTCCGGAACTGTTATGTGTGAAGGAAAAGCTAAAAAAGTCATCGTTTACAGATATAAGAGAAAAACCGGATATCACAAAAAGAATGGTCACAGACAGGCGTATACACAGGTTAAGATTGATAAGATCAACGCTTAATCCGGGTGATGAATCATGATATGGGTAACTGTTGTCCGTACAAAGGACAACCAGATCCGGTCTTTCCAGGTTTCCGGGCATGCTGAGTATGCTGAAAGCGGACAGGATATTGTATGCAGTGCAGTTTCTGCATTGACGATTACAACGATTAATGCGCTGTCCATGTATACTTCTCAGGTTTTTGAAACCGATGCGGATGAGGAGAGCGGTTGTATTACCGTGAATTTTACCGAACCGCTGAATCATGACGGTGAACTTTTGGTAAATTCTATGATTCTCGGATTACGAACCATTGAAAATGAATATAACGACGAATATATACACGTAGATTTCAGGGAGGTGTAGACGATGTTAAAAATGAACCTTCAGTTTTTCGCTCATAAAAAGGGTGTTGGTTCCACAAAGAACGGCAGAGATTCCGAATCCAAACGTTTAGGAGCGAAAAGAGCAGACGGACAGTTTGTAAAAGCCGGAAATATTCTTTACAGACAGCGTGGTACTAAAATCCATCCAGGCGTAAATGTTGGCCGTGGTGGCGATGATACATTATTTGCTTTAGTTGACGGTGTTGTAAGATTCGAAAGAAAAGGTAGAGATAAAAAACAGGTTTCTATCTATCCGGTAGCAGCAAACGAATAAGAATGAACAGGCGACTTCAGATTTTAAGTTTTAAGATTTGAAGTCGTTTTTTCTTAACTAAGCAAAACATCCCTTATAGAAAGGATGAAAAATAAATGTTTGTAGATAAAGCTAAAATATATGTCCGCTCCGGTAAAGGCGGCGATGGTCATGTCAGTTTCCGGAGAGAACTTTTTGTTCCGGCCGGTGGACCGAATGGCGGCGACGGCGGCAAGGGCGGCGATGTGGTCTTTGTCGTCGATAAAGGTTTGAATACGCTGACAGATTTCCGTCATGTCCGCAAATATAAAGCAGGCGACGGAGAACCTGGCGGTAAAAACCGCTGCCATGGCTCCGATGGTGAAGATATTATTATTAAAGTGCCGGAAGGAACAATCATAAAAGAGGAAGAGTCCGGACTTGTGATCGCGGATATGTCTGGTGAAACAGATCGTCTGGTTCTTTTGAAGGGCGGCCGCGGCGGCAAAGGCAATCAGCATTACGCCACACCGACGATGCAGGCTCCGAAATATGCCCAGCCGGGACAAAAGGCCCAGGAATTAAATCTAATTTTGGAATTAAAAGTTATCGCAGATGTCGGACTGGTTGGTTTCCCGAACGTGGGAAAATCTACTTTTCTGGCGAGAGTGACAAATGCCAAACCTAAAATTGCCAATTATCATTTTACGACTTTAAGTCCAAATCTTGGCGTCGTAGACCTGGATGGCAGCGATGGTTTTGTTATTGCAGATATTCCGGGAATTATAGAGGGAGCGTCCGAAGGCGTCGGCCTTGGTCATGAATTCCTTCGTCATATCGAACGTACCCGGGTCATTATCCATATTGTTGATGCCGCCGGTGTTGAAGGCCGCGATCCGATCAATGATATTCGTATGATTCAAAAAGAATTATCCGCATATAATGACGCACTGGCAGGACGGCCTCAGGTTATTGCCGCCAACAAAATTGACGCCTTATATGAAGGTGAAAATGACGATGCCATTCAGCTTTTAAGAGAAGAATTTGAGCCGGAAGGTATGAAAGTATTTCCGATTTCCGCCGTCAGCGGCAAAGGCGTTCGTGAATTGCTCTATTATGTCAATAATCTTTTGAAAGAAGTCGGTGAAGAAAAGATTACCTTTGAGCGAGAATATTTTCCGGAACAGATGGAAGAAAATCTTCCGTTTTCTGTGTTCAAATCCGAAGAGGAAGAGGACGTATATCATGTGGAAGGTCCTAGAATCGAAAGAATGCTTGGATATACAAATCTGGAATCTGAAAAAGGATTTGATTTCTTCCAGAAATTTATGAAAGAAAATGGAATTCTGGATGAATTGGAAGCTCTCGGCATTCAAGATGGCGACACAGTGAAAGTTTACTATCACGAATTTGAATATTATAAATAACAGGAGGATGCGGTTTTGATAAAAAACAGTAAGCAAAGAGCCTATTTAAAAGGACTTGCCATGAATATAACTCCGATTTTTCAGATTGGCAAATCCAGCCTGACGCCGGAATTGACAAAAGCTGTCGATGAGGCACTGGCTGCCAGAGAATTGATTAAAATTTCCGTACTGCAGAATTGCCTGGATGATCCGAGAGCAATTGCTGAATATCTCAGTGAACGTACTCATTCGGAAGTTGTACAGGTTATTGGAAAGAAAATCGTTCTGTACAGAGAGGGAAAAGATAAGAAAAAGAAAATCGTTCTTCCGGAACGCTAGGAGGAGCTAAGGTGAAAAAAGTTGGAATTATGGGTGGTACATTTAACCCGATCCATCTCGGCCATTTAATGCTGGCTGAAAATGCCTATGATTTCTGTAAATTAGATGAAGTCTGGTTTATTCCTTCGGCAGATCCGCCCCACAAAGCCGGACAGCCAATACTTGATTACGACCACAGAAGCCGGATGACTGAACTGGCTATTGAGCAAATTCCCTATTTTATCAAGTATGATTTCGAGGCGCAGCGTTCTGAAAAAAGTTATACGGCAGAAACCCTGAGGCTTCTCCGTGAAAAATATCCGGATGTGGAATTTTATTTTATCATGGGTGCTGATTCCCTGTTTCAACTTGAGACATGGTATGCACCGGAAAAGGTAATGTCACAGGCGGTACTTCTGGTTGCTGTACGGGATCACCACTCCCGCGAGGAAATGGAAAAACAGATTCAATATCTGACAAAAAAATACCATGCACAGATTCAGTTAATGAGTATGCCCGGCATTGATCTGTCTTCAAATTTTATCCGGAAACGGGCGGCCAATCATGAAACCATACGCTTTTTTGTGACGGAACCGGTGCGGAATTATATTCTTCAGCACAATTTATATCAGGGAGATGGACTACAGGATGACATACACAATTGAAGATATCCAGAATAAATTGCGTAAAAAATTAAAAGGCAGCCGATATATCCATACACTGGGTGTGGAATATACATCCGTCTGTCTTGCTATGAAATATGGAGAAGATTTGGAGAAAGCTGAATTGGCAGGACTTCTCCATGACTGCGCCAAACAGCTGCCGGAAAAGAAACTGATCAAAATATGCAGAGAACATGGTGAAAAAATTTCAAAAATGGAATTTCATCAGCCGTTTCTGCTTCACGGGAAAGCAGGTGCCTGTCTGGCAAAGGATAAATTTGGTATTGAGGATGAATCCATTTTAAATGCTATTCGTTACCATACCACTGGCCGGCCGGATATGAGCCTGCTTGAAAAAATTGTATTTGTAGCAGATTATATTGAACCAAATCGCAAAAAGGCTGATAATCTCGCCGAGTTACGCCGTTTGGCTTTTGAAGACCTGGATGAAACTGTTCTTTTAATATTGGAACAGACACTGGACTATCTGGAAAAGACCGGAAAAGAGATTGATCGCCATACAATTATGACAAGAGATTTTTATAAAAAATTATTAAGGAGTTCAGAATGAATAATTCAAGAGAAATGACCAGTCTGGCCATCAAGGCGCTTGAAGACAAAAAAGGAAACGATATTCGGGTAATCGATATACAGGATGTGTCCATTATCGCCGATTATTTTATTATTGCCAGCGGAAGCAACCGCAACCAGGTACAGACAATGGCAGACAATGTCGAAGAAGTTCTTGGCCGTGCCGGATATGAACCGAGACAGCTTGAAGGCTATGGCACAGCCACATGGATTTTGATGGATTATAATGACATTATTGTCCATATTTTTTCTGAAGAAGATCGTTTATTCTATGATCTTGAAAGAATCTGGAGAGATGGAAAAAACGTCGATATCGATGAGTTCAAAAATGTCGATAGTAAAGCTGAATAATTTCTATCCAAAAAAATATTGCGGGCAGGCCAATATGGCCTATGCCTTCACTCAAATCAAAAAAATGTTCTTCTATAAAGCGTTTCAAGCTTTTAAGAAGAACATTTTTATATCTACATATCCATACGTACTAATCCAATAACTTTTCCTAAAATTTCAACATGATCACAGATGATTGGATCCATCGTGTCGTTTTCAGGCTGAAGACGATAATGACCATTTTCTTTATAAAAGGTTTTGACCGTGGCCGAATCCCCGATCATAGCCACAACCATATCGCCGTTTTTTGCCGTTGAGCGCTGCTCAACGATCACTGTATCACCACTATAGATACCAGCATTGATCATACTGTCTCCACGAACCTTCAGCATGAATACGACAGCGTTTGGAAGATATTCCACAGGAATCGGAAAGTAGTCCTCGATATTTTCCTGAGCCAGAATCGGTTCTCCCGCGGTAATCGTGCCGATAATCGGAACATTCGTCATTTCACGGCGGGTCAATGCAAACTCATCATCGATAACTTCAATCGTCCGCGGCTTTGTCGGGTCTCTGCGAATATATCCCTTTTCTTCAAGGGATGAGAGATGGGCGTGTACGGAAGAAGTAGATTTTAAATGAACTGCCGTACAAATCTCCCGGACAGAAGGCGGATAACCCTTTGACAAGATTTCGGACTTTATATATTCAAGAATTTGTTTTTGTTTATCGGTTAATTCACCGGCCATAGATAAGCCTCCTTTTCTTATTTTTCTGATATTATGATAACATATTTTACCGAACATTGCAAACAATTGACGAACAAACGTTTGAAATTTTTCTAAAAACCCTATTGACAAAAGAACAAACGTTCAATATAATGCAGTTATGCAAACAAATGTTCATTCAACATTTTATGGATTGTAATAAAAAATATAGATTTTTGCTTATGAGGAGGGTTACATATGAAAAAATTATTTGTTCTGGCGGTTTTATTAGGGGTATTATTTATGGTATTTATTTTTCCGGGGAATGCTGCAGAAGTTCAGGCCGATGATTCTATGCGGATGAATGAAAGAAAGTATTTTACAAGTTATGTCGTTGAAAAAGATGATACATTATGGGACATTGCTGAACGTTATATGACACCGGAATATGATTCTGTAAACTGTTATATTAAAGAAGTCATGGAGAGCAATCATCTGGAACATACCTGCATTAAACAGGGGCAGTTGTTGATTTTGCCATATTATGCCGATGAACCGATATCCGATCTGTAACATTTGTTATTCAATCTGTGGGGAATTCCGAAAATATTGAGGAATAGTTTTTGATGATTCCGCATATACTGGCATGGGGAGGCTTGTATATGTCTGAATCGATATGGGAAAAGAATGTCTTTATTCCTGAAAGAAACAAACTTGAAGATAACATAAAAACAGATGTATGTATTATCGGCGCCGGTCTGGCCGGTATATTGACAGGATACATGTTACAAAAATCTGGCTTAAATACGGTAATTCTGGAAGCAGACCGAATTGGCAGCGGGCAAACGAAGGGAACAACTGCAAAAATCACATCCCAGCATGGCATGATTTACAGCAGCTTATACCGGAATTTCGGAAGAGCCGGAGTGTGGCAGTATGCCAATGCCAACGAAGAAGCTATTGCCACTTATGAAAAAATTATTCAGGAGGAGCACATTCTATGCGATTTTCATCGATGTGCTTCTTATCTTTATACAACAAAATCCACAGAATTACTGGAAAATGAAGCGGAAGCGGCCCGGCTGGGCGGTATCGCCGCTGAACTAACCCAAAAAACAGAGCTGCCTATGGACATACTCATGGCTTTAAAGTTTCCGAATCAGGCGGCATTTCATCCTTTGAAATTTATTAAAGCCCTTTCCGAAACTTTAAATATTTATGAAAATTCAAAAGTACTTAAGGTGACGGGGCGCAAAGCGGAAACTGAAACTGGCCGGGTGTGGGCGAAGCATATCGTGTTTGCCTGCCATTTTCCGTTTATAAATATTCCTGGCTATTATTTTATGAAAATGTATCAGGAGAGGAGCTATGTTCTTGCACTCAAAAACGCTCCGATATTTGAAAACTATTATTATGGGATTGATAAAGATGGACTTTCTTTTCGAAGCGACGGCGAAAATCTCCTGATCAGCGGAGGAAATCATCGGACTGGCGCCAGACTATCTGACAGCCCTTATAAACTGCATACAAAAATCGCCGGTACGTTCTGGCCGGATTGTTATACAACGGCCCATTGGTCGGCACAGGATTGTATGACAGCGGACCATATTCCTTATATTGGCCGTTTCTCAAAGAAAACACCGAATTGGTATGTTGCCACCGGCTTTGGTAAATGGGGAATGACAAGTTCTATGGTCAGCGCAAAGATTTTGACCGATTTAATCTGCGGACAAGCCGAGATACAGCGGGATATCTTTTATCCAAGAAGAGAAGTAAGTCCGTCGGCTATGGGCGGTTATTTAAAAAACAGCCTTCATATACTGATGGATTTTAGTAAATATCTTCTTCCAAACCGATGGGTGAACAAATCAGGAGACACATCTCATGTTCATGAGATATGTCCCCATATGGGATGTCCTCTGACATGGAATCCGGAGGAGGAAACCTATGAATGTCCATGTCACGGTTCACGTTTTGATTCGGAAGGACGATTACTTGCCGGACCGGCCCAGAAGAATTTAAAGGAACAATGACCCGGTTTACGGTTTTGTTCTGCATAAAAGGTCATTTTTTTTCTCTCAGTGTGACGGCCTTGGCAGCCATTCGTCGCCGACTGTCTTCCAGCGAAGCATAATGCTTTTTCGTTGTATTTACGTCTTTATGGCCGAGAACATCCGCCACCAGATAAATATCCCCGGTTTCATTGTAAAGATTTGTACCATAGGTACTTCTTAACTTATGAGGCGTGATGTTTTTCATGGTGGTCACAGTTTTTGCATATTTTTTGACCAGGTTTTCCACAGAACGAACAGACATACGCTTCCTTTGCATCGAAAGAAACAGGGCATTTGTATGTCCGGGCAGGGCCTCAATCTGTTTTCGTTCTTCCAGATAGGGGAGCAGGGCCTCCAATACTTCATCACCAAAATAGACGATAACCTCATTTCCGCCTTTTCGGATGATTTTAATGCCATTATTTTTTAAATCAATATCATCAATGTTTAAACCAACACATTCGGATACACGGATTCCTGTGCCTAAAAACAAAGTGAGCAGCGCCAGGTCCCGAACCTTTGTTTTTTCATGATAAGCCAATTGTTTTCCTGTTAATTGTTCGCCGGATTCCACATTATCAAGAAGTCTGGCCACCTCGTCAATATCCAGACGGATGATGGTCTTATCGTGAAGCTTTGGCGCTGATACAAGGGCCGCCGGATTGGTAACGATGAGCTCTTTTTTGAAATAGTAATTATAAAATGTCTTGAGAGAAGCCAATTTTCTGGCGATTCCCCGTTCTGTATTCGTATAAATCTTTCCGTCTTTTTCATAAAGCTTCAGATATTCCAGGTATTCTTCGATATCCAGCGCTTTAATCTGTTCCAAAATATCCATAGGTATATCCCGAAGCTTCATTTTACCGATGGCCGGATTATATTGCTGTAAAAATTCAAAAAATATCCGAAGATCATAACCGTAACCCAATCGGGTACGGGAAGATGTACGAGGTTCAATTCCCCGGAAAAAGGAGAGAGTGAACGATGGCAATTCGGAAAGGACTTCCCGAAGCTTCTTTTGATTTTCTATATTATTTTGTTCCTGATAAGTATATTCCTTCATCCAGATCCCTCCTAATCATACATTTTTGGTCAGAGATTCATCGATTTTAGGCCAGGAAGAAATATTTCCGTTAATAATAGCCCCAAACATTTTGTCCATGACACCAGGATTTTCCAGATTTAGCTGTCGTAACAGATCTTTTACATATTCCCGTTTGGTGTTTCCGTCAGCCGGACACGGATTTTTGCTTACTGGCAGATCATATTTGTTTTTAAACCCAATAACGTCCGCCTCATAAACAAACAGCAGGGGACGGATAACCGTCAGATCCATACGGTCCAGGTAAGTCACCGGCGAATAACAATAAAAACGTCCTTCATACATTAATGACATCAGCATCGTTTCGACAAGGTCGTCCCGGTGATGACCGTAGGCGATCTTGTTGCAGCCATGGGCCTTTGCAACGTCATTTAAAGAGCCTTTGCGCATTTTTGCACAGAGGGAACATGGATTTTTTTCTTTTCGTTCATCAAAAATAATTTTTCCAATATCTGTTTTAACGACGGTATATGGCACATCCAACGATGCACACAATTCGGTGATTTTGGCCGTTTCAAAGCCTTCAAACCCCAAATCTACCGTAATGGCTTCAATTTCAAAAGGATTCGGATAAAAGCGTTTTAATCCGTGGAGTGCATATAATAAAGTCAGACTGTCTTTACCGCCGGAAATACCGATGGCAATCTTATCGCCGGGCTGAATCATCTGATAGGTATCCACCGCCTTGCGGGTAAAACTTAAAAGCTGTTGTAATTTCATAATTCATAAAAACCTTTCTAAAAGATGGGCTTGGCCTGTCACATATACGGCCATGGCCAGATTGTTCATAGAATAACATATTCTGGCTTTTTTTTCAATATCTTTTCGGAAAAGCTGTGTTTAGCGAATAGATTGATATAGGAAGAAAAGACTGCTCTTTTATACGAACAGTCTTTTATATCATCTGATTTTGCTTTCAGCGCACCGTTTTTGTATTCCTCAATTTTTCAAGAATATCCTGAAAATATTCTGGTAACGGGACTTCAAATTCCATGTATTTCCCGGTGGTCGGATGTATAAAGCCAAAAACTTTGGCATGAAGTACCTGGCCCTGGGTCTTAAAAGGTTGTCTGTCCGGACCATAAACCGGATCGCCAATCAACGGATGACCGATGGATGTCATGTGTACACGGATTTGATGGGTGCGTCCCGTTTCAAGTTTACATTCTATATAAGTGTATTTTCCGAAACGCTCAAGGACTTTATAATGAGTCACTGCAGGTTTTCCGTTTTTATAGTTGATGGCCATCTTTTTCCGGTCAATCGGATGACGGCCAATGGGCGCATCGATCTTGCCTTCATCCTCTGTCAGATTATTCCATACAATAGCCTGGTAACGGCGCGTAATGCTGTGAACCTTTAATTGTTCTGCAATGCAATTATGGGCTTTATCATTTTTGCATACAATTAAGAGTCCTGTTGTATCTTTATCGATCCGGTGAACGATACCCGGACGCATAACACCGTTAATGGATGATAAGGAGTCCTTGCAATGATATAATAAGGCATTTACCAATGTTCCATCCAGATGACCCGCGCTTGGATGAACGACCATATCCTTGGGTTTATTGACCAGAAGCACGTCCTCATCTTCATAGACAATATCCAGCGGAATGTTTTGAGGCTCGATATCAAGGCTCACGGGCTCAGGAAGGGTCACTTCCACCCTCTCCCCTTCTTTTACCTTATAATTGGCCTTAACGGGCTTTAAATCGACCGTGACAAGGTCGTCCTTAATCAGCTTCTGAATATAAGAACGAGATATATCCTCCATCCGGTCACTGATGAATTTGTCAATCCGGGTATTGTCATTTTTCTTTTCTACCGTCCAGCTATTTTCCATGGGATTCCCCCTTTTTCAGACGGAGAAAATCAAAGTCACTATCCTCTTTATAGACAAAAATGGATACCAGTATCAATAAAAATGCAGCAATGACCACATAGCTGTCAGCCACATTGAAGATTGGAAAATCAATCAGTTCAAAGTAGATAAAGTCTACGACATAATGCCGGAAAATCCGGTCAATAAAATTACCGATAGCACCGGCTGTAACCATGACGGCAATAATCCGGAGCCACAGATATTTCTTTGTATCCGGTATCCGGGAATACACCCAAAAGACAACAGCCAGAATAATGATCGTTGATACAATAAGAATCGGAATCTGGCCCTGCATGATTCCCCAGACAGCCCCCCGATTTTCATGATAGGTCAATGATAAAACTCCCGGTATGAGCGGAATACTTTGAACCGGCTTTATATGGAGAAGCACCATATATTTCGTCCACTGATCCAGCCCGATCAATATGAGGGCGCTGATGACAGCTTTTAAATATTTCATAAACAAGCTCCTATTCCTTCAAGGATTTCTGCATCGGACACTTCTCTGTCGATAAAAGCGTCTCCCGGAGTCCTGAGTAAAATAAATTTCACCTTGCCTCCGTCCATTTTTTTATCCGATTTTGTTGCCAATAGAATATCCTCCGGATTCAGTCCATCCATCTTTACAGGCAGATGAAAAGCTGTGAAGGTGTCGCTGATATCTATATAATCATCATGGGATATAAGTCCCTTACGTTCGGAAATGGCTGCGGCCGCCGCACTGCCGAGGGCTACACACTCGCCGTGGAGCCATTCGAAATTCTTTAATTTTTCCACAGAATGACCAATGGTGTGACCGAAATTTAAAAGAGCCCGCTCGCCCTGTTCTTTTGGGTCCCGTTCCACAACGTCTCCTTTGACAAGGCAGCTCTCATAGATCATATGTTCCAACGCATCATAATCTCTGTCCAGAATCTGTGAAACATGTTCTTTAATCCAGCAATAATACTCTCTGTTCTTTATCAGACCGTGCTTGATAACCTCTGCCATACCGGCGCATAGCTGACGGTCGTCCAGTGTTTTTAAAGTATTTAAATTCATATAAACCAGCGATGGCTGATGAAAAGCGCCGACCATATTTTTGTATTGCTGAAAATCGACACCTGTCTTTCCACCGATACTGCTGTCTACCTGTGACAATAAGGTCGTTGGAAGCTGAATAAATGCAATTCCCCGAAGATAAGTTGCTGCCGCATATCCGGCCATATCTCCGGTCACTCCGCCGCCAAGCGCGATAATATAGTCTTTTCTGTCAAATTTTTCTAGAATGAGTTTTTCATATATTTTCTCAATGACAGACAAATTTTTACTGGCTTCACCTGCATCAAAAACAAAGTGAGTCACTTTGGAGGCTATACCACAGCAAAGATTTGCAATTTCCTTTAAATACAACGGAGCTACCTGACTGTCAGTGACAATGCAGACCTTTCGTCCGCTGACACCGGTTTCCTTAAGTTTTTCTGATAAATGTCCATAAGAATCATCCAGACAAATATCATACAGCTTATTACGGATTTCCTGAGCACTTTTACTGCCGCCCTCCCCGAGAGCATGTATTTCTATGGTTTTCAATATATAACACCTCTTTCACAACTGCAACGCAGAAAGAGTCTGACAGACACTTTTTGGTCCGTGCAGACTCTTGTGTATTTGTTTTTATCTTATTTATCAAAAATGCTGGCAATATCTTTGATCATTGTGTCATCTTCCATCGATACTGTCTCATCCATATCATCTTCTGCTTCTTTTGCGGCATTCGCGGCAACCTGAGCGGCAGCTTCCTGATACACTGGTTCAGCGGCCGGAGCTTCATTTACAACGAGAGATTCTACTTTTGCAAGTTCGATATTAAAAGCATCGCTTTTCAACAGATCCAACTGGGAAGATGCCAGCGCTTTATACTGAGCTTTATAAGCTTCATATCTCTGAAGAAGCTCAGCGGTCATAGAGCGGATATTTTCCAGTTCTTGTTTAGCATCAGCAATAATTGCTTCGGCTTTTACCTGGGCTTCCTGCTCGATCACTGCCGCATTTGTCTTTGCGGAAGCAATAGTTTCTTCTGAGGTTGTTTCAGCGAGCACAAGGGCTTTCTGCAAAGATTTTTCAATATCTTTATAACGACTCAGACTTTCATTTAAAAGGCCGACCCGGTCTTTGAGTTCCATATTCTCCCTGTACAAAGTCTCATAATCTGCATAAAGATTTGTCAAAAAACTGTCTACATCTGCTTTTGAATATCCCATACCTGATTTAAAAGTTTTTGCCTGTACATCAATTGGTGTTAACATAGACACTCCTCCTATACATATTTGTGTATTTCAACCATACACTTGTTTTTCTTTGATTTATTTCTACTATCTACAAAAATAAATTTGCCTTTGTGGCGAACAGAAATCATATCTCCGTCCTTTAGTACCGCCCCATTCGATGTGTTCAGACGGCTATTAATATAAACCTGTCCGCTCTCAATCAGACTGCACGCCTGGGAACGGGATAAATGAAAGGCCAGACTGATCACCGCATCCAGTCGAAGGGAACTGACGGTTCCATGAATGATCTCAAATTTCGGTCGTGCAAGAGTCTCTGGCAAGTCAATCTCTTTAACATGCACGATTGTATGGCGGACCTGAGTCAATTCCTGCAAAATAAAATCCTTTACCCGCTCAAGACACAGGATTCTGGCTGTGGCGTTTTCTATCAAAAGATCTCCAATACAGTTTCTCTCCAGTCCAAGCCCCAGAATACTTCCAAGAAAGTCCCGATGGCCAAGATCTTCGACATATTTTGGATAGGCTGGCCCAATCTCGAGCCAGCAGACCGGATACTCCGTCGGAATTTCTGAAAAAACTGCAATTTTACGTTCTGCAAATTCATAACCGCCATAGAGCACTGGCCGTATGGGTCCCTGAAAATATTGAAGAAGCAGGCTTTGCTCATTCATATCCAGAAAATCTGAAAAACAGGGACGATTTTGATAATAAGCCCTCTCGGATAAATCATTAAAATGCTTTAATAACATCTGCTCTTCTTTTGTCATTCTTCTACCTCAACGCTACACATAACTGCAGACAAAAAGTCACGATCAGATAAAGAATGATTGGTGACAGATCAATACCGCGCGTATTAAAAACAGAGCAGCTAAGCATCTTCCGTACAGGATTCAGCAATGGTTTCATAACATCTACCATCAATAGCTTAAGCTTCGGCGCAACGGGCAGATACAACAAAATAATATAAACAAGCAATGCAATCTCAACAACCCGAAAAAACCAGTACAGAATGCTTATAACATAGATAGACAAAGGATTCACCTCTAAAAATTATCGGTGTTAAATGACGGAATACGGATTCCGGAAGAGATTGCATTATGGATATCTCCCGAAATTTCAATGGATTCCGGCGTCACGATAAAAATGTAATTTGAAATTTTTTCAATATTTCCAGCCATAGCATAGCAGGAACCGGAAATAAAATCGATAATTCTCTGGGCCACATCCAGATCAATGCCTTCCAGATTTACAACTGCTGCTCTGCCGGAAAGTAAAACATCGCTGATTTCCCGTGAATCTTCAAATACCGTCGGTCTGAGTACACAGACCTCACCTCTGGAAATCTTGGATTTCATCGGTACGATCTTTCCGCGGGATGAAGATGCAGCAGTCGCTGCCACAGACTGAGATGTCTGAAATACCTGCTCTTGCTTGGATGTTTTCTTTGCAGACACTTTCGTCTCGTGCTTCGGCTCCGATGTATCTTTTTTAATTGTTTTTTTCTTTACAACCGGCGCCGGTATATCATTATAATCATCATCGTAGTCATCATCATAATCGTCGTAGTCATCGTAATCATCATCGTAATCTTCATCATTTAAACGAATCATATTTAGAAATTTATCAAAACCTTTACCCATGAATAATCTCCTAACTGTATAATCTACTTATATATTCTTGCACCAAAAATGCCGGTGCCGACACGTACCATGGTGGCCCCTTCTTCGATGGCAACTTCATAATCGCCTGTCATTCCCATTGACAGTTCGCTCATAGTAACATTATCAATGTTTTTTTCAGCAATGTCAACAGCTAATTGTTTCAAATTACGGAAATAAGGGCGGTTATCCTCCGGGTTATCCGTAAATGGTGCCACAGTCATAAGCCCTTTAATATGAACAGCCGGAAGCTTTGCAATATCTTCAACCATCTGAATGACTTCTTCTGTACTCAGACCAAATTTTGATGCCTCTTCTGCAATATTCACTTCAATAAGAATATCTGCTTCAACACCCTTTTTCTGTGCTTCCTGACTGATCTGCCGGGCCAGACGCAGAGAATCCACCGAATGAATAAGTTTTGCCTTGTCCACGATATATTTTACTTTATTTCTCTGCAAATGTCCAATCATATGCCAATTTAATGGTTCCTGAATCGTTTCAATCTTATCGCACATTTCCTGGACTTTATTTTCACCATAATCCTTAATGCCCGTCTCCATAACTTCATAAATATCACTGACCGGTTTTGTTTTGCTGACGGCAATCAGCGTAACTTCTTCCCGCTTACGTCCAGCTCTTTCACAGGCCGCCTGAATCCGTGATTCAACTTCAGCAACATTTTCTTTAATCATGAATTATCATCTCCTAATATACAATCTGATTTTCTGATACAGTTTCACTGTTCAGAACAATATTATCATAAAGGGCCACACTGTAATTTAAATTCTCTTCTACAATACAATAATCACTGTTTCTGTGAAGAATTTTTACAATTTCAAATTGCGTATATCCCTTATTTACATTATAAACGCCGTAGAGCTGTCCGGTGGCGCCGATCCGGAAACGTTCGTCTTCGCTTCCTGCATTGACTTTGCCGATATAATCGCCCAAAGAATAATCATCCATGCTCACATAGAAATACTCTTCATCCTGATAATAAATACCTGTCGTACGGAAATCAGCTACAGTCTCTCCATTTTCATTTGTGCGTTCACAATAGAAACCGGATTCATAAGAACGGTTGTCTGTTACAAGATATTGAATCGGAATCTGGTAAAAGTCCTTACTAAGCAGCGCAGAGGTCGGAATTTTAAGTCCGGAAGCTTCTTCAAAAATGATTTCAATATCTACATAACGCTCAGCAATATAACGTACCATATAGTCATTCAATGTAAGAACGCCATAAGTGCCGTCACTTCCCTGACGAATGTAAAAATCAGATACGGTTTCGATATTATCCTTTTTAAATGTCAAATTTACAGAAGTCACATCGGTCAGTTGCGAGGTCTGATCTTCATTGAGAGGAATAACAATCTGCCACTGGTGGCTGTGTACCAGCTTATAGGCCGGCTGTCCGGATTCAATATAAGTATACGGATTGATCTGATGCTGTTCATAGGCACTGTCTGAGATAACCTCTTTTGTTACCGCTTCCACAGTCAGATTTTCATAACCATCATAACTATAGGAGACAATACCGCTCTGGGTTGTCTTTACGACCTGACCACCCGATGTGCTAGCCTGATAATCCTGAATCTTGGCAGCACTTACCATTTCTGTAGAAAGACTCTGAAGATTATATCCCAGAGAATATACCTGAGAAAACTGGCTGTCTGTATAGTTTTTTGAAAAGACAGTAATCTGATCACGGATATCGCTGTAAGCGGTGGTGCTGAAAGCCGTGGCTCCGGAAGCTTCTGTTTCATCAAAACTTTTCGCAGACGATACCTGCGGTGGATTTTGACTCAAAAGATAAATATTGCCTGAATTGGCTACTTTGTCTCCCTCACCAACATAAAAATTGATATAACCGCTGCCGTTTGCGTTAATGACATCTTCGTCCCGAATGCAGACGCCTGTAAAAGACGCACTGTTGACGATCTGCCCCTCTTCCACACGACAAACAGAAACTGTTTCCTTCATTAAATTAACAATAATGGTTATGGTCAGATAAACAAAAATAATCGCAAAAACAATAAAGCCGATATTCAATTGAAATTTAAATTTTTTGCGGGTATCTTCCATAATGGATAAACTCCTTTAAATAATTGTTTTCAATGCCGCTCCATTCATATAGCCGCACTTTTTCCCCTGAAAGCTTTTTTCAACTTCCATATATGCCATAAATTCGTCCTGCAGCCTCCACCAGCTTGTCTGCCAGTTTGAAAACAACGCATCTTCTTCCGGAATACGGCTAAACAACCGTTCCACAGCGATTTCTGGAGAAAGATATTCTAAAAAACTCTGCAGGCGAAGAAAATATTCTTCCTTAGAGCATATGTTCAGTTGACCATTTTCATAAAGTCTGGCCATCTCTGTTCCCTTCGCAATGTAAAGTGAATGGACCTTAACCAGATCATTTCCCATGACAGAAAGGATTTTGCTCGTTTCTTTAACATCTTCCAGATTATCTCCCGGAAGATTCAAAATGACATGGGTACACAGGAGAAAATTTCTTCGTTTAATTCTCAACGCTCCATCCAGATATTCAGCCAGGCCATGCCCCCGCCGAATATCTTTAAGGGTATGATAATTCGCTGTCTGAAGCCCAAGTTCGATGGCAATGGTAATTCCGTATTTTTTCGAAAAAGCCTCCATCATATCCAGATAATCTTCCCGGATACAGTCCGGCCTGGTAGATATGGCAATCTCTACAATATCCGGCACCATGGCAGCCTCTTTCATGTAGGCCGCTAAACGTTCCAGCGGCAGATAGGTATTTGTATAGTTTTGAAAATAGGCAATAAACTTCTGAGCTTTATATCGGCTCCGAATATATTCCTGTGTCCGCATCAACTGCTCTGTCACGGAAACATGGGATGACATGGCCTCAAACCCCGTACCGACCTCCGCACAAAAAGTACATCCATGGCCGTCTGATCGGTTCGGACAAGTCACCGGAAGGTTGACCGGAAGCTTATAAACTTTGGTATGATAATGTTTTTTTAAAAAATCTGAATATTTATAATATAAGTAATCTTCGCCCATATCTTAGTATTATATATGTTTTTAGAGAAGATTTAAAGCCTAAATTATTTTTTAGGGTATATTTCACAAAAAATTCGTAAATACTAAAGAAAGAAAATAGGAGGTGGAATTTTATGGAACGGAACTGGTTGGATGTTGTTTGTCTGATCTTGATCATTATTGGTGCCATTAACTGGGGACTTGTCGGCTTTTTCAATCTGGATCTTATATCTGTTATTTTCGGAAATATGTCTATGATCAGCCGGATTATTTTCGCAGTTGTCGGTATTTCAGGAATTTATTCACTTGTACTTTTCTGGAAACTCAAATCCGAATAAAAATATTGCGAAAAAAAGGGACTCAAGCCGAAGCTTTCAGAGTCCCTTTGCATTTTTTATAAAGAAATAACGATATCGTCTTTAAAATCATCCGGTAAATGCTCAGCATCCACGGAAATACTGATAACAAAATTGATATTGAATCTGGAAGATATATCTTTCAATTTGGAAAGAACAAAGCCAATATATTCATCCGATACGGAAGAAATTGTTAAAAAGCTGTCCAGATACATAGCCTCCAAATCATGGTCCTGAGAAATAAGACCACAGATAAAACCTAAGAATGCGTCATATGTATCCAATGGATATTCGCTTAAGTTGATCAAACGAATCTTATTGCTCAATTCATACATATGTTTGTTGTTTTTATCCAGATAAACCACATTACCGTTTGCATTTTTAACTTCATCATTCGCTTTCTGGATTAAGTATTTTGTTTTACCCTTACCTTTTACACCTGAAATAATCTGTATCATTTTGTTCTCCTCCTCTATATGCCCTCGTCTTATTCGTGTAATAAGCTTAATCCTATTATAGTATAAGCTGACTGAAAATTCAATCTCTATTTAGGAATTTTATTCAATAGGATATTCATTTCCGAATACAATTCATCGCTTGTTGTAGCGCCGAGAATGACCGAAATATACCCCTGATTTTTTTTATCTGTTTCATAGAGAATCAGACAGCAGCCGGCCTCATCCGTCGTTCCTGTCTTGCCACCCAGAACCCGGACATTCTCCGGATAATCATAAGTATCCAGAAAATACTGATTCGTCGTATTGTAAACCGCATCTACCGGGTCACCAGCAGCATCTTTATAGGTAATGCTGACTTGATTTTGACGGATTGTCTCCTGGAAAACATCGAAGTCCAGACAGCGGTTAAAAATCAGATATAGATCATAGGCACTGGTATAATGATCGTTATCATGAAGTCCGCTCGGATTGACAAAATGAGTATCCACACATCCAAGATTCTTTGCTTCCTGATTCATCATTTCCGCAAAGGCATCAATACTACCGGCAATATGAATGGCCAAAGCATTCGCCGCATCGTTACCGCTGTAGATCATCAGTCCCTGAAAAAGCTGTTCCACTGTCAGTTCGTCTCCAACTTCGAAGCCGCAGAGCTTTGCCCCGTAGTCTGTAACAATCATATCTTCTGTAAAGATAACTGTATCAGCAAAGTTTGCTTTCTGCATAGTGATCAAAGCAGTCATAATCTTCGTTACACTGGCCGGATAGACACGGTCATACACGTTTTTTCCATAAACGTTACTGAGTGTATCCGTTCCGGCCACCAAGCCGGTCTTAGCGTCGATATCTTCATCTTCTACCACGGTTTCGGAGACTTCCTCTGTCGGCTCTGTTTCTTCTTTGTCCGTTGTACTTTTTCGAGTTTCTTTTGTATCGGTCTCCTCCGTATTCGTTTCATCCGTCTCGTCTTCGGCTTCATTTTCACCAACACTGACTGAATTTGTATTTTTCGGAAAAACAGCCAGATTTTCAGCGAAAAAATCATAATCCTCATCACTGGCTGTATTAATAATCAAGCTTTTACTGGTCAATGCCGTATCGGTATAGAATTTGATCAGTCCGCCTGAGCCGGAACAGCCCGTCAAAAGACTGACGGCCAAGAGACTGACAATCCCAGTCCTTAACTTTTTCATATTATTCTCATCCTGTTCTCAAATCATTTGTAAAATTCGCGCCAATCCAAATCTCCGCGGTCAAGAGCTTTCACCAGAAGCTCTGCCGTTGCCAGATTGGTCGCCAGCGGAATATTATGGCCATCACATAGCCGGACAAGGGTATATACATCGGTCATACCAGAGGTCTGTGCCGGGTCCCGCATAAATATGACCAGATCAATATCGTTATTTTCTATCTGGGCACCCATTTGCTGTTCTCCGCCCAAAGTTCCAGCCAGATATTTGTGTACGGTCAGATTGGTCACTTCTTCAATCAATCGGCCGGTAGTTCCCGTAGCAAAAAGTTCATGCTTTGCCAGTATCGCACGATACGCAATACAGAAATTCTGCATTAATTTTTTCTTGCTTTCATTTGCAACGAATCCAATATTCATCTTACCTACCTCCTGCCTTTCTGTAAATCAATATTAATAACAAGCCCGATACCGGCCATATTTGCCAGCAGAGCACTTAAACCATAACTGATAAAAGGTAACGGCAGACCCGTATTTGGAAGTATATTGGTTGCCACGCCAATATTAACGAAGGATTGGAAAGCAATCATCGATCCCACACCACAGGCAATCAGACGTCCGCTCATATTGGAAGCATTTTTTGCAACCTTCAGGCATTCATATACAATAAGCGCAACAAGCAAAATGGTAATACAGCTTCCAACAAAGCCAAGCTCTTCACCGATAACAGAAAAAATAAAGTCCGTCTGCTGTTCAGATATGAAGTTGCCGCCTTTTACAGATGTAATCGTATTATTATTCAGTCCCTTTCCGGTAATCATTCCCGAACCGATAGCCATAACCGAATTATACTGCTGATTTGCAGTGGTCTGCTGATATTCGGAAGGATTTAAAAAGGCCAGAATACGGTCTAACTGGTAACCATGAAGAAGAATCTGAAAAGGCTGCTGGATATACCAGACAAGGAAGCCAACGACCGGAACCGTAAATACCAAAACCTTTCCGATAAATTTATAGCTTAACCCTCCGCAAAAAATCATCATGACAAAAATAAACAAAAACACCAGTGTTGTTGACATATTTGGTTCCTTGTAAATCAAAAATACAGGGACCATATATATAATACCAAGCATGATCAATGTTTTCAACTGACTGATCTGATCCCGATGATCTGTGATCAGACGAGTCAGAACAACGATCATCATAATTTTAGCGAACTCACTTGGCTGTAAAGTACCAAAGGAACCAAGTGAAAACCAGCGTTTAGCACCATTTACATTGACTCCGAAAAGCAAGACCGCACCAAGCATAGCAACGGCTGCAAAATAAATCGGCCATTGAAATTTTAAAATAAAATTATAGTCTATAAATGATATAATGATCAATCCGACCAATCCGACGATCATACCCAAAAGCTGTTTTCTCGCATAACCATCCGCCGCGCTTTCAATGACAAAAAGGCCGAGTACTGTTGCTGCTATGACAAGAAGCAATAAACGCCAATTGTATTTTTTTAGATTGTAGTTTAAAAACCGAAATTTATCCTCATATAAGTTCATTAACAAATCACCTTGTTTATTTCTCTGAAAGGTATCCGGGCGACAAGCATCATGGAACCATCGCCGCGTAAGGCTGCTTCACTCTGAAGAATATTGACTTCCATATGATCAACATCTACTTCCATATATTTTGATAGTGTCAGCCCAATATCTCCTTTAATACCATTAATTAAATCTGCGGAACAATCGGCTCTGTCGGAAATCAGCAGCGTTTTCAGCCGTTGCTTGGCAATGGCACCAGAGCCCTTTTTTTTCTTCCGGCCCAGTACAGAAAACCATCCCATAAAGCCTCACCTACCCTCTCACGAGAAATCGTGTCAAACGACGAAACCAGCCAGTCTGATAACGTTCTGCCAGCAGCGGAACTTCCTGTCCCATTAATCTGAGACAGATATTGGCATAAGCCTGTCCGGCCATCGTATGCCTTCCAACCAAAGGTTCTCCCTGGTTTGTGGATACGACGACATTTTCGTCATCCGGAACGGCTCCGATCAGATTCACGGAAAGAATATCCATAATGTCCTCCAGTGACATCATCTCTCCATTACGGATCATATCAAAACGCAGACGATTGACGATTAAATCCATACGACCAATCTGCTGTGACTCCAGAAGTCCGATAATGCGGTCCGCGTCACGGATAGCCGCCACCTCCGGCGTAGTCACAATAAGCGCCCTGTCTGCGCCGGCAACGGCATTCTGAAAACCCTGTTCGATACCCGCCGGACAGTCCAGGATGATATAATCAAAATCTTCTCTCATCTGTTCCACCAGTTTTTTCATCTGTTCCGGGGAGACACTGCTCTTATCCCGCGTCTGGGCCGATGGCAGCAGAAACAATCCCGGATATCGTTTATCCCGAATCAGCGCCTGTTTTAAACGGCAAGTGCCTTCAATGACATCCACAAGATTATAAATGATCCTGTTTTCCAGTCCAAGAATGACATCCAGATTCCGCAGTCCTATATCCGTGTCAATCATGACAACCCGCTTGTCCATCTGGGCAAGCCCCATTCCTATGTTTGCTGTCGATGTGGTTTTCCCGACACCGCCTTTTCCGGACGTAACAACGATGACTTCGCTCATATCGATTCCCTCCAATGAATTCCTTTTATACCCTTTCAGGCATATTCTTATAGGTTATCATTGGTATTTTGCGGTTAGTCTGAAACGGTACTTCCATCCACATTGGCCGCCTGTCGTTTGCCGTCGGTTGCTTCTGTCTGATGGAAGACATAAGCAAGCATATTCTTTGCCACACTTCCTGAATTGTAAGAGCCATAACCGTAAGGCAGAACCACCGTGACCGTAATCTCCGGATCATCATATGGCGCAAAGGATACAAAAAGGCCATGATCCGGTCTAAGGGCATTTTCCTGGGCGGTACCTGATTTACCGGCAACTTCCACATCCAAATCTGAGAATACAGAAAGGAAGGATGAGTTCCCAATAACTTTATACATACCGTAGAATATCGAATCCCACGTGGATTCTTTAAAATCAACATGGTCGATGATCTGCGGAGCGTAATCTTCAAGTAACTGATCATTAGAATCAGTCAACTTATCCAAAATAGATAAATTATATAAATTTCCTCTGCTGGCCACTGTCGTAATATAACGTGCCAGTTGAGACGGGGTATAACTGTTCCTGGCCTGTCCAATGGCCGAAAGTACCGGGTCCATATCAGACATGGTAGGTTCAGATTCTTCCAATTCGATACCGGAAGTGCGGTCCAGGCCAAATAAAGCCATATATTTTCTGAGACGCTGGATACCATATTCCGAATTATAATAGCCGTTGGAATCCAGTCCCAGACGGAATCCGACTTCGTAAAAGAAATAGTTACAGGATTCCTTGATCGCATCCGTAACTTCAATCGAACCATGACTCACCTGGGTAGACCAGCAGCTGGCCGACGGCTGAACTTTGTCGAAAACGATCATATCTGTAATATAACTGTCTGTATCGATGACGCCTTCTTCCAAACCGGCAGCAGCCGTAATCATCTTAAAGGTAGAACCCGGCGCTGTTTTCTGCATAGTTGCCCGATTGTATAAAGGCAGAGATTCATTCTCCAAAAGGGAGACAAAATAGGTACTGTCACCAATGCGGTTAGCGTCATAACTCGGGTAAGATACAAGTGCCAGAACCTCACCGGTCTTCGGGTCCGTTGCAACAAGTGAACCGGAACATGGATCCAAAGCCAGCATATCCGGAGTGATTTCCAGATTTTTGATCTTGTTGAAAATAAAAGTATATGGGTCCGTCACATTATTGACCAGATTATCATAATCCGCATCCTTTTCAAAAATGCCCTGCTCATAAAGCAATTCACATACCTGCTGGCCATCAATCATTCCCTGGCTCAACATGGCACAATAAACAATTTTAGAAAAGCTGCTGTTATCTTCCAATTCAAGAAGTATAAATTCTGTCAACGCCGCATAAATTTCATTGGAATCTAAAAAAGTATCTGAAATATCCAATGCGGATACGGAAACAGCGCCTTTGCCAATAGCATAATGAAGGTATTCATAAAGGCTCGTATTTCCTGTTGTCCAAAGCTGGCTGGTCTCATCATCGGATGATAATTTTGAGGTATCCAAAATACCATTATTAGTAATTATATTTTCAATGAGCTCAATATATTCCCGTTCTTCTTCGGAACATGCATTATATGAGTTCATATTTGTTCCATCTAAAAGATGACGGATGACATCAAAACGGCCACTTTCCTGAGATTCATAGATGGCATAAATTGATTTTTCAAGATTGGACGCGCCTTTGTCTTTCATATGGTCTAAATTAATAATACCATTTTTAATCAGAGCCGCATAGACTTCGCTGATATCAATCCGTCCCTCACCGCTGCTCGAAAGCTTCTGCAGAAGGATTCCCGCAATCTCCTCTTCCAATAGATTATATGCCTGAATCTGATAATCCTTGTCAATGGTCAGATATAAATTGTTTCCCGGAGAAGATTCAACCCGCTCAGCAACCTCCAGAATGCTTCCAAGACTGTCTACATAAACGGTCTGAGAACCCTTTTCTCCGTGAAGCTCATCCTCAAAGGATTTTTCAAGTCCTGTCTTTCCAACGATATCACCGGATGCATAGCTGTCATTTCCGGCCAATCGATATGCTTCCAGTTCATCTTCTGAAATTTCTCCGCAATAACCGGTTATATTCGAAAAATATTTACTGTTTTCATACTGACGCACATAATCCTGCTCAATCGTGACACCCGGAAGCTCAGCCGTATTTTCTTTAATCTTTGCCACAAGAGTGTCACTCACATCTGAGGTCACTGTAACCGATAAATATTGCTCGTATCGCTTCATATAAAGCTCGTATCGAATGGCAGCGATTTTTAAAGCTTCTTCTGTGGAATAAGAATCATCAATACCAAACATGGATGTTGACTCATCGCCATGGCACATATAATCAAACAGTTCTTCAACTGTGACATTTTTCTGTTCTTCCGAAAGTTGATCAATCGAATCTTTACCATAGACATTCCGTACAAAACGCAGGCGTGTATTACCACTGGATGTAAATTCCATCGTTCCGTCATCGTAAAGTCGTATCGGAATATTATAAACTGCTTCGTAGCCTGACCCTTCAATCAGTTGGATCAGACGGGAAATCATCTCATTTCTCTCCGCATTTGTTTTGAGCAGAGAACTATCCTCAATGGTAATGGAATTTGCCAGTCGGTTATAGGCCAGTATTTTTCCGTTGCGGTCATAAATCGTCCCTCTGGAACTTGGAAGCTCAGTTTCTTTCTGTATACGGTATGTAAAACTTTCCAGATAACTTTCACCCTCAATAACCTGCAATACAAAAACTCTGTGAATCAGCATCATAAAAAGAAAGGTGAAAAATGCACCAATTACAAAGATTCGCGATTTTGTCAGGTCTGAAATGAAGTTCAATATCTTTTTAATCAATACGTTTTTCACTTCCTTTAGTTTCAATCTTTTTATTGATCCAGCCAATGATACTGTATACAAATACGGCCAGAATCAATGTGTAAATTGTTTCAGGAAGAATGATTCTCCCAAAATAAAATATAAAGTCCATGCGTCCCCGTGTCAGGAAACAGAGCAGATATATGGCAATCCCATAAAGAAGATCTGCAATGCCGATAATGACTATCGGAAGTGTCATGTCCTCTTCATAAAAAATCTGCTGAACGTAGCCAGCCAGATATCCGATGACAGAAAGCACCAGGGCATACATGCCAAAATACACACCAAACAGGGCATCCATAAGTATACCACAGAAGAATCCGATCAGACATCCTTCTTTTTTGCCCCGAATCATGCCGATGGTCACGGTACAGATAATAAAGAGATTTGGTACAATGCCTCCTAAAGCCAGATGGGTAAATACGCCGGTCTGAAAAAAATATATAATAAAGATCATGGCAATGTAAAATACCAGCCGCCGCATTAAGATTCCTCCTCTTCTGACTCTGAAGCCACTAAGTCTGCTTTTAACTGGGTAATGACCATAACATTCGTAATATTGTCAAAGCTGACCTTTGGAGTAATATGTGCATTCTGAGACAAATTTGAACTGTCCATAGACACATCACTGATGTATCCGATGACCAGACCCGGCAGATATTTGTCACTGATATAAGAAGTTACAACCTCATCTCCCGCTGCTATCTGAGCATCTTTGGAAATCATCTCAACATCCAGAAGTCCGTCCTGATAAAGCTTCAGATCACCATTGACAATACATAATTCAGTGGATTTCGACAACATACCGCTGACGCTGCTCGTATCATCGATGATGGCACGTACCGTCGCATTATTTGCAGAAACATCAGAGACAATACCTACAAGTCCATTATCATAAATGACATTCATATCTTTCTTGATACCGTCATTACTTCCTTTATCAATAATAAAATTATTATACCAGTTTCCTGCATCCTTGCTGATGATCCGGGCACCGACCATATCATAATCCGGATAGACTTCCTTCATCTTTAACAGTTCACGAAGAGCATCCAACTCAGACAGGTTATTTTCCATGGATGAAATTTTTGTATTCAACTGCTCAATCTGCTGTTTTAACGCTTCATTTTCAGCCAGCAGATCATTGACTGAACGGCTGTGCTCCTTCTGTTCCCCAAGCCAACCACCGATACTGTTCAATCCTTTTTCCATAGGAAGGATCAATGCACTGATTCCATTTTGAACATTCAGTTTTTCTCCATTATTTTTCAGACTGACACCAATAAAAAGCAGACAAAGAACGATGATAAGCCATAACACATATCTCGGCTTCATCTGTTTTCTTTTGTTTTTATTCATAGGTTTAACCTTCTTTAACTAAATATTGCTTCTTTGACAGAAAAAGCTAACGATCGCAGTTTTTCGTTGGACATGATCACACCAAGCCCCTGAATCACACTCTGATCCGGAATTTCAGACATGATCACAGGGACAGTCAGTTCTTTTTCCAGATACATTTCCAAATTGGTAAGCCGGCTGCCTTCTCCGGTAACAATGATACCAAGGCTCAGAATGGAACGCAGCACCTCCGGCGGTGTATGCTCAAAAAGTCCCTTTGCAGTTCGAACGACCTGGACCAGAAGTTCCTGAATCGGCTGACAGACCACTCTGGAATCCACTTTCACTTCCGCCGGAAGCCCGGAAATCAAATCCCGACCGAGAACCTTTTTAAAAGAATGAACCGTATTCAGGGCGGAACCAAGTTCTAGCTTCAGACTTTCGGCCGTTTTCATTCCGATCAAAAGATTATACTTTTCTTTCACCGATTCACAAATAGCCTCATTCATCGCATTACCGCCGATTTTTAACAGGCGGCTTGCCACGATACCGCCAAGGGCTAATACGGAAATTTCTACCGTATCTGCTCCAAAATCAATGACCATCACTCCCGGCGTATGCAGAACATCCACTCCTTCTCCAAAAGCCGTCGCTACCGGTTTTTCTACAATATAGAGGTCTTTTGTCTTAAATTCAGAACTCATGGCCAGATCAAAAAAGGCCCTTTTTTCCACCTCTGTAATATCTGAAGGCACGGCAAAATAGAACTCATTGCTCCGGATAAAGCCGTTGGCACATTTAATCTTCCTCAAAAATAAATCCAATAAAACTTTCATATCATGAAGGCCGGCAATAACCCCATTTTTCACAGGACCATAGACCCGGATATTTTCCGGGGCCCGTTCATACATGGCATAGGCCTCTTCTCCGAAAGCCACCATCTCTGTCTTGCGACGGATAGCGATCATATTTCTTTCTTTCAGCACCATTCCCTGGCCATTTTTATAAATTTTTATCGTTCCTGTTCCTAAATCCAGACCATATTTCTGTACAGCCATAGGATTCTCCTTTCACTCTGCTGAAGATCTGATCAAACCTTCGGCTTTTAAACTTCTATAGTCACTGCCGGCCACAATGATGTGATCCAGCAGTTGTATTCCAAGCAGTTCTCCCGCTTCAAAAACCCGTCGCGTCACCCTTAAATCCGCCGGACTGGGTGTCGCATCGCCGCTTGGATGATTATGTATCAATATGATTGCTGCCGCACCTGCCCTTAAAGCTTCGCCATAAATGTCTCTCGGCTCTGCCATGGAAGCATTGACTGTGCCCTTGGAAACCAGGCGCTCCCCAAGTAAATGATTTTTGCAGTCAAGTAACAGCATCATTAAATGTTCCTGACGATATGACCGGAATTCTGACATATAATATCTGGCAATGGAGGCCGGTGAATTGAAGGATAATCGGGGCAGTGCTTTCAGCTTGGAAAGCCGCACTGAAAGCTCGCACAAAGCAAGGATCTGTGTAGCTTTGACCTTTCCTACACCATGAATTCCCGTTAAATCCTTTTGAGATAAATGATACAGTTTTTCCAGTCCCGTACCGGGAATATTCAGATTTAATATTTCCTCGGCCAGGGCGACGGCACTCCTCTCCCGGCTGCCTGTACGCAAAATCAATGCCAGCAATTCGGCATCAGACAGCTTATCTGCGCCGAAACGCTCAAATTTTTCTCTTGGCCGGTCCTGCTCGGCCATCTCACATATCAATGGTTTTTTTACTTGCATTTATATCACCTTTCATATAAAATCCAGGCGATTGCTTTACATAAATATAAACAGGTACACTAATTTATACTACCATAAATCGTGTACCTTGTATACTTAAAATCTATGAATAATTTGTGATTTATCCACGATACCGGCCTCTACAAGTTTCTCCAAAGACATCATAATTCCGTATTTTGAATGGTACCAGGTGATACCTCCCTGAAAATAAACAGCATATGGCGGCTTAATCGGTCCGTCCGCACTGAGCTCAATGGAAGAACCCTGTACAAAGGCCCCGGCTGCCATAATGACATCACTGTCGTAACCTGGCATCGCCCATGGTTCCGGATCCACAAAGCTATCCACCGGTGCAGCGGCCTGGATACCCTTACAGAATTTGATAACCCCTTCCGGAGAACCAAGAACAACGGCCTGAATAATATCATGACGTGATTCCGTACCGTTCGGAACGACTTCAAAACCAAGCCTTTCATAGATATTAGCTGCAAAAATGGCACCTTTTAAGGCTCCGGCAACAACCTGCGGTGCCAAAAATAACCCCTGATAGAAGGAACGGTTGACACCAAGACTGGCCCCAAGTTCTTTTCCGAGTCCCGGAGCTGTCAGACGATAAGCCGCCCGTTCAACACATTCTTTTTTACCGACAATATATCCGCCGATCGGCGCAAGGCCGCCGCCCGGATTTTTAATCAGAGAGCCGACACACATATCGGCACCCACGTCGGTTGGCTCAATTTTTTCAACAAATTCTCCATAACAATTATCTACCATACATATAACGTCCGGCTTAATTGATTTTACAAAGCGAATCAACTCACCGATTCTGGCTACAGACAAGGTTGGACGGGTCTGATAACCTTTGGAACGCTGAATCGTCACAAGTTTTGTACGCTCATTGATGGCTTTGCGGATATTTTCAAAATCGAAATCCCCATTTGGAAGCAGGTCTACCTGACGGTAAGTCACACCATATTCGGCCAGAGAACCTGTCTGGGGCCGAATACCGATAACGCCTTCCAATGTATCGTAGGGTTTTCCCACAGGCGAAAGGAGTTCGTCTCCCGGCCGGAGATTTCCGGACAATGCAATCGTCAGCGCATGGGTTCCACAGGTAATGTGGGGACGTACCAGAGCATCTTCTGTGTGAAAAATGTGGGCATAAACCTTTTCCAGTGTATCCCGTCCAAGGTCATCATATCCATATCCGGAAGAAGGCTGGAAGTGGGCTTCACTGACTTTATTGGCCTGCATTGCCATAACAACTTTTAACTGGTTATATTCTGCCACCGCATCAATGGCTTTAAACCTCTCCTCCAGGCTTTTTTCGATATAATCACAAAAATCATAAACTTCCGGCATGATTCCGGCGGTTTTGTACATATCTCTCATTTTAACAAACTCCATTCTTTATTGATCGTATTTAAAATATCTTTCAATATTTCTTCTTCGGAAGATACCTGACTTTTATCCAGCCATCGCACATCCCGTTCCCTGCGAAACCAGGTAAGCTGACGCTTTGCAAAATGTCTGGTATCCCGTTTTAAAATGTAGATGGCTTCTTCAAGCGAACATTCTTCCTTCAAATAAGGAATTAATTCCTTGTAACCAAGGCCCTGCATAGAAACCAAAGAATTATCATACCCCTTTTTCAGAAGATTGTCCACCTCTGAAATTAAACCTTCTTCAATCATTTTATCAATCCGTTTTTCAATTCGCTCATATAAAACTTTCCGATCATTGGTCAGAACAAAATATAAAAAATCATAAGGGGATTTTTTCCGGCGTTCTGCTGCATTATGAACAGAAATTTTTTCACCATGCATCCGGTAATATTCCAAAGCCCGTATGACCCGTTTTACATTATTGGCATGAATCTGTTCGGCTGATTCCGGATCCACTTCCCGAAGCAATTCGTGAAGATATTCGGCACCCTTTTCTTTAACTATATCTTCCAGTTCTTTTCGTATGGGTACATTCGAATCTTCTTCCGAAAAATCAATATCATAAAGCAGGGCCTGGATATAAAATCCGGTACCGCCGACAACGATCGGAATATGTCCCAGACTGTAAATTTCTTCCACAGCGGCTTTTGCCAGTTCCTTAAACATGGCCACATTGAAAGCCACATCCGGCTCAAGTATGTCAATTAAATGATGCGGTACACCCTGCATCTCATCCGGACGAATTTTTGCTGTCCCGATATCCATAAATTTATAAACCTGCATGGAATCGGCAGAGATAATCTCTCCGCCGATAGATTTTGCCAAAGCTATAGACAGTTCGGTCTTTCCCACCGCTGTCGGCCCGGTCAATATAATCAAAGGTTTCATAAATACACCTCGTCTGCTATACAATACGTTTAAACCGTTTTTCAAGTTCAGTTTTGCTCATGGAGATAATCGTTGGCCGGCCATGCGGACAGGTATAAGGATTTTCGGCCTGTAACAATTCCTCGATCAAAGCATCTGCTTCTTTCACAGAAATACGCATATTTCCCTTGACCGCTGCTTTACATGCCATCGTTGCAATCCGGTCACCAACGATATCGTCCCGTATTCTCGGTGCTTCTCCGGCCAGTTCATCTAAAAGCTCAGTGACCATTTCTTTCCCCGTAAATCCATACAAATCTGAAGGTACACCTCTAAGGGCATATTCCTTACCTCCGAAGGATTCAAATTCGAATCCCATCCGTTTAAAATCATCCATATATCGATTCAGTAAGTCTGCTTCTGTCATGGATAATGTCAATATGATCGGCGGCTGAATCATCTGAATCATGGGCTGACTTTCTTTAAAACGTCTCATCAGTTTTTCATAAAGCACTTTTTCATGGGCCGCATGTTGATCGATAATAAAAAGCTTTCCATCATACTCTACAATCCAATAGGTATCAAAGATCTGTCCGATCAGTTTATGACGTACCCGGGCCTCTTTCGTCAAAAGACCGGTCTCAAACAATTCATACTGCTGCGGCTTTTCCTCAACCATTGAAGAGCGTATAGCTTCCAGACGATTTTTCTCAAAAGGTTCCGGAAGCTTTTCTTTCTTTTCTTTGACATCCGCCACCTTTAGCTTTATCTCCTCAGTGTGCGGCTTGTCTACAGACATCTGTCCCTGTTTTATCTCTGGCTGGACAGTCGTTTTTTGAGTTTGCTGCACCTTTGGCTGTTCTGGACGCACTTTTGGCACAGTATCTAATGGAGATGCCGTCTGCATCTCTGGCTTTTTAGGTTCGGATGGTTTGACTTCCGGAATCAATTCTCTTCCAAAAAGAATCCGCCGCAGCGCTTCATAGACAAAACGATATAATTCCTGTCCATGACTGAACCTCACTTCCATCTTTGTCGGGTGAACATTGACATCCAGCTCCGCCGCGTCCAGCGTAAAATGCAGGACGGCAAAAGGAAATTTATGAACCATCGTAAAAGTTTTATAAGCGTCCTCAATAGCCTGGGTGATGACAGGACTTTTTATATATCTTCCATTGATAAAGTAATTTTCATAGGAACGATTCCCTCGGCAGATTATGGGCTTTCCGATAAATCCGGTCACCTGAACCCCATCCTGCTCGACATCCACCGGAAGAAGATTTGAAGAAATATCTCTGCCGTAAATATGATAGAGAATGTCTTTTAACCGCCCGTTCCCCGAGGTATGAAGCCGATTTTGCCGATTATTGATAAATTTAAAGGAAACCTCCGGATGAGACATGGTAAGCCGCGCAATCAAATCATTAATATAACCTGCTTCGGTCATATTGGATTTTAAAAATTTTCGGCGGGCTGGTGTATTATAAAATAGTTGCCGCACAATAAATGTAGTACCGTCAGGACAACCGATATCTTCCACAGATTTTTCCACACCGCCGTCAATCCGGTAACGGCATCCGGTCATGGCATGGGCTGTCTTTGTCAAAAGTTCTACCTGAGCCACCGCCGATATACTGGAAAGAGCTTCACCGCGGAATCCGAGCGAGCGGATGGTCTGTAAATCCTCAGAGCTCCGGATTTTACTTGTAGAATGACGCAGAAAAGCCATAGCAATATCTTCTTTTTCCATACCACTGCCATTGTCTGTGATACGAATCAAGGAGGTGCCGCCATCCTGAATCTCTATCGTCACTGCCGTAGCTCCGGCATCAATGGCGTTTTCTACCAATTCCTTGACGACGGAGGATGGCCGCTCCACAACTTCCCCGGCAGCTATTTTATTAATGGTTTCTCCATCTAATACCTGTATTTTTCCCATTTTATCACCGTTTCTTTATCTCATCCTGATATTGATATAAAAGATTAATTGCTTCAAGAGGTGTGAGACGTCCCAAATCCAGGGCTGCAATCTGTGCAATGACCAGATCATCCGGACGGGCTGCCTTTTCAACGTCCTCTTTGACATAAGATTCTCCCGATGTTTCAAGATACTTTGCTTCTTCATTGGCAATCTCTCTGGCCTTTGCCGCGATATCCGCATCAATTAATTGAAGGACGATTTCTTTCGCTCTGTCGGTAACAGAAGAAGGAATTCCAGCCAACTTTGCCACCTGAATTCCATAACTCTTATCTGCACCGCCCTGGATAATCTTGCGCAGGAAAATAATATCATCCCCCTGTTCTTTAACAGCAATACAATAATTGTTTACGCCCGGAAGCCGGCCTTCCAGTTCGGTCAATTCATGATAATGGGTCGCAAAAAGAGTTTTTGCCCCAAGTTTTTTCTTATCACTGATATGCTCCACAACAGCCCAGGCAATACTGAGTCCATCAAAAGTTGAAGTTCCCCGGCCGATTTCATCCAGGATCAACAGGCTGTTCTTTGTTGCATTTCGAAGAATATTGGCAACTTCATTCATTTCCACCATAAATGTACTTTGACCGCTGGCCAGATCATCGGATGCTCCCACACGGGTAAAAATCCGGTCCATTATACCGATATTGGCACTGGCGGCTGGGACGAAAGACCCCATCTGAGCCATCAGCACAATAAGGGCGGCCTGGCGCATATATGTAGATTTTCCGGCCATATTTGGCCCGGTAATAATAGATACCCTGCAGTCGCCATCATCCAGGAATGTGTCATTCGGCACAAATGCGTCATTCGGAATCATTTGTTCTACCACCGGATGTCTTCCATCCTTAATATCGATCAGTCCTTTTTCGTTAATCTGAGGACGAACATAGTGGTTCCGTTCTGCCACATAAGCCAGTGAAGCATAGACATCCATTTTGGCCAACGCTTTGGCCGTCTGCTGAATCCGTTTGACCTCTCCGCCGATCTGATCCCGAATCATGGCAAAAAGATCGTATTCCAATGAAAATAATTTTTCTTCTGCTCCAAGAATCATATCTTCCAGTTCTTTCAGCTCTGGAGTAATGTAACGTTCTGCATTAGCCATTGTCTGTTTTCGGTTCCACTCCTTCGGAACCAGGTCTTTATAAGAATTGGTAACTTCAAGATAGTAACCAAATACTTTGTTAAATTTAATCCGAAGATTCTTAATGCCCGTCTTTTCACGCTCAGTCTGTTCCATCTGAGCCAGCCACTGTTTGCCTTCCGTTTTAGCATTGCGATACTTATCTACGGTTTCGTTATAACCCGTTTTAATAATACCGCCTTCTTTAATAGAAATCGGAGGCTCTTCTTCAATCGCCGTTTCAATCAGCCTGGTAATATCTTCGAGACCATCCAGACTGTCATAGATTTCTTTCAAATCGGCTGTTTTCATATTCCGAAGCAAATATTTGATCGGAGGGATCATGGAAAGAGAGTTTTTAAAGGAAATCAAATCCCGCGGATTGGCAGACTTATAACTGATCTTACTCATCAACCGTTCCAGATCATAAATGGCATTCAGATATTCGCGGATTTCATCCCGGGTAATAACATCCTCGTTTAATTCTTCCAAACTTTCCAAACGCCGTTCAATTAAATCTTTCTGGACAAAAGGCTGTTCGATACACGTTCTTAAAAACCTGGCCCCCATGGCCGTTTTTGTCTTATCAAGAACCCAAAGGAGGGAACCCCTCTTCTGCTTTTCACGAAGAGTTTCCAAAAGTTCCAGATTTCTTCGGGTCGCTGTATCTAATACCATAAATCGTTCCGTGTGATATGGTGTGATTTTGGTCATCTGGGGAAGAGCATTTTTCTGAGTTTCATATAAATATTGTAAAAGCATGCCTGCGGCAATAGTTCCTGTCGGATAATCCGAAAGGCCAAGACCTTCCAGAGAAGCCACATGAAAGTGTTCCTTTAATTTCTGAACGCACAATGCTTCATCCGAATACCAGTTTTCCAAAGCCGACACAGATATATGCATTTTTTCTCCGATATCTTCCAGATCAATGCCGCACATTGGAAAGTAATCATTATAAACAATCTCAGCCGGTGTATATTTAGTGATCTCATCCAGTACCTTTTTATCCGAGTCTACCTCGGTCATATAGTAATCTCCGGTCGAAATATCTGCGACACTGATACCAAATCGTTCGTCCAGATAAAAAAGACACATAAGATAATTATTTTTTGTTTCATCAAGAGACTGCATGCTCAGGTTTGTACCCGGCGTGACAATGCGGATGACTTCCCGTTTCACGATGCCTTTGGCTGTTTTTGGATCCTCCATCTGTTCACAGATGGCCGCCTTATATCCCTTTTCAATCAGCTTTGTCAAATATCCATCTAAAGCATGATAAGGAATACCGCACATCGGAGCACGTTCCTCCTGTCCGCAGTCTTTCCCTGTCAGAGTGATTTCCAATGCCTTAGATGCGATGATCGCATCGTCAAAAAACATTTCATAAAAATCGCCCAGACGATATAATAAAATGCAGTCTTTATACTGCTTTTTTGTTTCAACATACTGCTGCATCATAGGTGTTAATGGTGCCATTCTCATCCTCCGGTTTCTATATATAATAAGTAAAAGAAATTCTTATAACATCTTATCTTTTTCATAAAATAATGTCAACAAAATCCATTCTCTTTCGATAAAATTCATCACTGAAACAAAATAATGCCATTTTATCCACTTTATTCCCCACTTTTTTTCAAAAAATGTTGATTTTTTATCAAAAAAAGGCTATGATAACCATAGTTTTCCATTTTTCAAACCACTTTCAACTCACCAGAATAATTTTCTGGAATCCGTTGAAACGGAGAAAGGATATATCATGCTTTTACAATTGATCAAAGAAGAAGATATTGCTGAAGTTCTTGAAATTTATGCACCTTATGTTCAAAATACGGCCATTACTTTTGAATGTGACGTACCATCCCTTGAAAGTTTTTCCGACCGTGTACACCATTATACTGAACAATATCCATGGATTGTCGCCAAAGATCATGGCAAGATTGTCGGCTATGCCTACGCCTCTCTTTATCGAAGCCGTGAGGCATATCAATGGTGTTGTGAACTTTCTGTCTATCTTCGTCCGGAAGCACAGGGCATGGACCTTGGCCGCACGCTCTACTCCGCATTGATGGATTTGTTGACACTCCAGGGCTATTATACAGTTTACGGCGTCATTACTCTGCCAAACGAAGCCAGTCTTGCCCTTCATAACCGGCTTGGTTTCTCCATGGACGGCATCCAGGAAAACTGTGGTTTCAAGCTGGGAAGCTGGCATAATACAGCCATTATGTCAAAGGTTCTTCGGGATTTTGAACCTCCCATTTCCGAACCAAAATCAATTCATGAACTTCCAAACGATATAATCAATGCGATTCTCAGCAAAGGACCGCTGCACTAAAAAAGGTGTAAAGGCTTTGATCATTTACCAAAACTTTACACCCAGGTTTATCGTTTAATTATGCGGTTTCTTCAGGCCGTTCTTTTACTTTTTTCATGTCATTTTCAAGAATATTTACGCGAATCAAAAGCATTTCTTTTTCGTTTTCTGCTTTTAAAGCATCATCAAGCTTTCGATTTAAAATGGAATGGGCCTCGGCAATAATACGAATATTTCTATTCGTCACATTTTCCAGTGTGGATTCCAGGCCAGTCACATGTTTTTTAATATCCACGACATTTTCTTCAAGATTTGCGTAATTTCCTCCGATATTTGAAACTTTCTTTTCAAGATTCGTAAATTTCCCTTCGAAGCCTATAAATTTCTCTTCAAAGTCCGTGAACTTTTCTTCGAAACCTGTAAATTTTTCTTCGAAGCCTGTAAATTTTTCTTCAAAATTCGTGAACTTTTCCTCAAGATTCATGACACGATTTTCAACATTATCAAGTTTATCTAATATACGATCTAATTTTTCAGAATCGGTCATCTGTATCATCCTTCCGTATTTGTATAATACCATATCAATTTTTAGGTGTAAAGCTTTACAAAATTATAGAAAAATGGGAATGAATAGGAAACGGAATAATGATTATGTATAGAAACTATAATTCAGGTCTTGGATAAATTAAATATACACTTGAATATAAATCTGGTCAATCACAATTCATCGACAAAATGCGACAATCAGGGTGACGATAATAATTTTATGACAACCATTTGATAATACAAAGCAAGAGGGCCAGTACCTGGATTTCAAGTACTGGTCCTCTTTGAAGTTGTATCCATTTTTAAAATATGAATTATACATTAAACAGTAAATCACCATAAGTCGGGAATGGCCATACGGATTTATCCACAAGCATTTCCAGTGCATCCGCCGGTTCACGAAGTTCTGACATTGTCGTAAATACTTCATCACGGTAAGCGATGGCCTGTGCTTTTGGATCTTCAATAGCTGTAGCCTTATCTGTTACTGCTTCCAATTTTTCCAGGGCAGTATTCATAGCTACCAGATTTTTGGAAATTTCAGCAAGGGAAGCTTCCTGAACGGATGCATCCGCACCAACTGCTTTAACAGCAGCTACAGACTGGGCAACTGTTGTTGTATATTTAATGACTGCAGGAATAATTTCTTTTTTGGTCATATCGATCATCGTTCTTGCCTCGATATTAATGGCCTTTGCATAAGCCTCATAACCTACTTCCTGACGGGAAGTTAATTCCACACGTGTCATAACTTTATGTCTTTCAAACAACTCAACAGCATATTCTTCAGTCAGACATCCCAGAGCATCTACCATATTCTTGATATTCGGAAGCCCTCTGCGTTCTGCTTCTTCAACCCATTCTTCGGAATATCCATTGCCGTTGAAGATAATACGGATATGTTCGCTGATCCACTGTTTGGTCAGGTCATGGGCTGCCATGATCGGATCATCAGAAGCTTCCAAAACATCTGCCGCCTGGCGGAGCGTTTCAGCAACAATCGTATTTAAAACCGTATTTGGGTCGGCGATGGATGCTGTGGAACCAACCATACGGAATTCAAATTTATTTCCTGTAAAAGCAAATGGTGATGTACGGTTACGGTCTGTAGCATCTTTCATGAAGGATGGTACTGTAGAAACGCCGACATCCAGCTTTCCACCGACTTTACTGGAAGTTGCTTCGCCCTTTTCACAAAGCTGGTTCAGCACATCTTCCAACTGTTCTCCAAGGAAAATGGAGATGATAGCCGGAGGTGCTTCATTAGCACCAAGACGATGGTCGTTACCAGGGTTTGCTGCAGATTCACGAAGCAATGGTGCATACTCATCAACAGCCTTCAGGATAGCAGATAAGATCAAAAGGAACTGTTTGTTCTGATGAGGTGTTATACCCGGATCCAAAAGATTCACACCAGTATCTGTGGACATGGACCAGTTGTTGTGTTTACCGGAACCATTGATACCTGCAAATGGTTTTTCATGAAGCAGACATACCAGATTATGGCGAAGTGCCACTTTTTTCATAGTTTCCATGATCAACTGGTTATGATCTGTAGCAATATTAGTGGTATTATAAATCGGAGCCAACTCATGCTGTGCCGGAGCAACTTCATTGTGCTGTGTTTTCGCTGTAACACCGAGTTTCCAAAGTTCTTCATTTAAATCGTTCATGTAAGAAGATACACGTTCTTTGATGCTTCCAAAATAATGGTCATCCAATTCCTGTCCCTTTGGAGCCGGAGCACCGAATAATGTACGTCCTGCAAAAATCAAATCTTCACGCTGATTGTATGTATCTCTGTCCACAAGGAAGTATTCCTGTTCCGGTCCCACACTTGTTGTAACTCTCTGAGCTTCTGTGTCACCGAAAGCACGGACAATACGAAGTGCCTGAACATTTAATGCTTCCATGGAACGAAGCAATGGTGTCTTTTTATCCAGAGCTTCACCGGTATAAGAACAGAAAATTGTCGGAATGCAAAGTACTGTGCTTCCGCTTGGTGTCTCATGAACAAATGCTGGAGATGTGCAATCCCATGCTGTATAGCCTCTGGCCTCAAATGTTGCACGAAGTCCGCCGGAAGGGAAAGAGGAACCATCTGGTTCACCTTTAATTAATTCTTTTCCGGAAAATTCAAGAATAACGCCGCCATCATCTGTTGGAGAAATAAATGCATCATGTTTTTCAGCAGTAATTCCTGTCAAAGGCTGGAACCAGTGAGTATAATGGGTAGCGCCTTTTTCAATTGCCCAATCTTTCATCGCATTGGCAACAACTTCAGCTACATGACTGTCAAGTTCTCCGCCTACGGAAATTGTCTGTTTTAATTCTTTGTAAATTTTCTTTGGGAGTCTTTCTTTCATGGTTGCGTCATCAAAAACGTCTGAACCAAAAATTTCTGCTACATCAATTTTTTTTGCCATTGATAATTCCTCTCCTCTATATATTATTTGATTATAAGCAACAATTTTATGAAATATAAATTACCCTATTTCATAAAAAAAGGTGCTCTCCACGAATAGAGAACACCTTTGCTCGACTTCGTGTATAGATTAGCACACTCCGGCGAAAAAATAAACATTTTTTTACAAAAAAATGGATTTTTGTTAATTTCTCATAATTCCGCCTCAAAGACCACTCAATTTTTCGTTAAATTCACAGGCTCACCCATATAGTAGAAATTCTTACAGAACGCTAATCGAACAGGGACAATCTTTCCGATCATGGAAGCATCACCTTCAAAATGAACCACCGTATTATTGCTCAGACGGCCAGTGACCAGATGTTTATCCTGACGGTTGATTTCTTCCACAAGAACCTCCTGAACTGTCCCTTCATGGCGGCTGCATACCCGTGCTGCAATGTTCTGGACCTCTTCCAGAAGCCGGTTGAACCGATCCTTAACTTCAGCTTCCGGCACCTGATTTTCCATAACCGCCGCCGGTGTCCCGGTACGCTTGGAATAAATAAAGGTATAGGCGCTGTCATAACCGACTTTGCGAACCACATCCATCGTTTCAAGAAAATCTTCTTCTGTCTCTCCCGGAAAGCCGACGATAATATCCGTTGTCAATGAAATATCCGGGCAGGCGGCCCGCAATTTATCTACTAATAAGAGATAATCCTCTTTTGTGTATTTTCGATTCATTTTTTTCAAAATCTCCGTACTTCCGGATTGAAGCGGTAAATGAAGATGACGGCAGATTTTAGGTTCTTCGGCCATAACCTGAATCAATTCATCGGATAAATCCTTCGGATGAGACGTCATAAAACGCACTCTGAGCAGGCCGTCAATCCGGCAAATTCGGCGGAGCAATTCGGCAAAGCTGATCGGCTCCTCCAGGCTTTTGCCATAGGAATTGACATTCTGGCCAAGAAGCATGACTTCAACAACACCGTCAGCCACCGCATTTTCAATTTCCCGGATAATATCTTCCGGCTGGCGGCTCCGCTCCCGTCCCCGCACATATGGCACGATACAATAGCTGCAGAAATTATTACAGCCAAACATAATATTGATACCTGTTTTAAAAGAATATTTCCGGTCATTCGGCAGATCTTCCACAATCTGCTCCGTATCCTTCCAGATATCGATGACCATCTGTTTTTCTGTAATCCGACGATAAATAAGTTCAGCAAATTTGAAAATATTATGGGTCCCGAAGATCAGATCCACGTGGCGATAACTTTTTTTTAGTTTTTCCACCACTTCCGGTTCCTGCATCATACAGCCGCAGAGAGCAATGAACATGGACGGATTTTTCTTTTTTATCTGTTTCATCTGGCCGAGGCGTCCATAAACACGCAGATTTGCATTTTCTCTTACCGTACATGTGTTGTAGATCACAAAATCCGCATTTTCAGAATCAATCATCTCATAACCGATTTTTTCAAGAATACCTGTAAGCTTTTCTGAATCTCTGGCGTTCATCTGACAGCCAAAAGTAACGACCGAAGCCGTCAATGGCCTTCCGAGTTTCGTCTTCTGCTCTTCCACCCATTGGCGGCACTGTTCCATATAGTAATACTGACGTTCAGCTTCCGTAAGATGTTCTGTCAACATAGTTCCCCCTGTATTTATGGCCGAATCTGGCCATTGCCGTAAATAATATATTTTGTCGTTGTCAGTTCCTTCAGTCCCATCGGCCCCCGTGCGTGAAGCTTCTGGGTACTGATGCCGATCTCTGCCCCGAAACCAAATTCAAAGCCGTCGGTAAACCGTGTGGAGGCATTGACATAGACGGCCGCCGCATCCACTTCATCGAGAAACCGGCGCGCATGGTCATAATCTTTTGTGATAATAGCCTCCGAATGTTTTGTATTGTATTTATTAATGTGAGCAATGGCCTCATCAAGACTTCCCACAACCTTCGCAGAAAGTATGTAATCCAGATATTCCTGACCCCAGTCTTCTTCTGTGGCCGGTACGATCTGACTATTTAAACGGCAGCAGTTTTCGTCGCCGCGGATTTCCACATTTTTCTTAAAAAGACGCTCACAAATCGCCGGAAGCACCTGCTCCACAATATCTTTATGAATTAAGAGTGATTCACATGCGTTGCATACGCCGGTGCGCTGAGTTTTTGCATTATCAATAATGTTCACCGCCATTTCGATATCCGCAGAATCATCGACGTAAATATGACAGTTTCCTGTACCTGTTTCAATGACAGGCACTGTACTGTTTTCCACGACGGTACGAATCAATCCGGCACCGCCCCTTGGAATGAGTACATCCAGATATTGATTCATCTGCATCAGTTTCTTTGCCGTTTCCCGGTTCGTATCCTCCACAAGCTGAATCGCATCCGGTGTTACGCCGCAGGAATCCAGTACCCGGCGGATAACGCTCACAATAGCTTTGTTGGAATGAATGGCATCGCTGCCGCCTTTTAAAATAACCGCATTGCTTGTCTTAAAACAGAGACCAAAGGCATCCGCTGTCACGTTTGGACGGGATTCATAGATAATACCGATAACTCCCAGCGGCACCCGTTTTTTACCAATTTCAAGACCATTTGGCCGAATCCTTGCTTCGAGAATTTCTCCAATCGGGTCTTCCAGAGCGATTAAGGATATCAGACCTTCAGCCATAGAAACAATACGCTGTTCGGTCAATGCGAGACGATCAACAAGAGATTCTGTCATCCCCTTTTCACGGGCAATACGCACATCCTCCCCATTCGCTTTTAAAATTTCATCGCTTCCAGCCACAAGCCCGTCGGCTACCGCCCGGAGACATTCATTTTTTTTCGTTGCATTTAATTTAAGCAGTTCTCTTTCCGCTTGTTTTGCCTGTATTCCCAATGTTTCCAATGTCATTTTCCATCCATCCTTTCCAGTATTTTCGTTTCTGTAACAATATAATCCAGGGGATAATCTGTCCTTTCCCGGGGCACCATCTCCACCATCTGGTCATCATAGGCCACACCACAACTGATCAGGAACTGGTTATCCGATTTTACAAAACATCCATTCCTTTGTTCAGAACAACAGGCGGACAGATATCTGTCATAGTAACCGCTGCCATAGCCGAGCCGGTAAAATTCTCCGTCAAAAGCCAGACCAGGAACAATGATGATTCCTTTGGCGTATTCTGGCTGATTCCAATCGATCGGCGGACATTCCGGCCCCGGCTCCCGGATACCCATGTATCCTTCAATAAGCCGATCTATAGAATCTATCCGGTAAAATTCCATCCGTTCCTTCCCAAGCACCTTCGGCAAGGCCAATATCTTACCATCAGAAAGCACCTGCTGATTAAATTTCCATGTATCCACTTCACTTCGGAAGCTGGCATAGGAATATACGACCGGAGCCTGACGGTAAATATCATGCCTGCAAAGCCGTTCAAACACAAGTTGACTGTACCTTTGGATTTCCCCCGGGGTCAATTTGTTCCGTCGCTGGCTCATTTCTTTTCGAAGAATTCTCTTCTCCGATATTTTTATCTCAGTTTCCATATTTCTCCTGATGCTTTTTCTTCAAATCAACAATCGATCCGTCTGGCTTCTGAATTTTGATCGTATCCAGTTGGCCTTTAAGATTGTTCCGTACAGATGCAAGAAAGGCGCCTCTCAATTCGGCCTGTTCCTTTTTTTCCTCCGGGGTCAGCCCCTCCGGAGTTTTGGATTTTTTATAAAGTTCATTAATCCGTTCAATATCCTTATCCGTAATCAATGCCGTTCCTCCTCAATATATCGTTTCAAATCAAAGTCTTCATTTTTATGGGCTAAAAACAGGGTGCCTATAGGTTCTCCATATACGATTGCATGGATATTATGAAAATCTTTTCCATTAGCGATGATCATATCACATCCTGCGTCTGTAGCTATTCGGGCTGCATCAATTTTTGTAACCATACCGCCTGTTCCGAAATCACTTCCTGCACCCTTAGCCATATTGTACAGGTTTTTATCAATTTTTGGAACACATTCAATAAATTTTGCTTCCGCATTTTTGTTCGGGTCATCCGTATATAAACCGTCAATATCCGACATCAGGATGAGCAGATCCGCACCGATCAATGCAGCTACCACCGCTGACAACGTATCGTTATCACCAAACTCAATCTCATCGGTGGATACGGTATCATTTTCATTTACAATAGGGATAACCCCCATTGCAAGTAACTGATCAAAGGTATTTCTTGCATTGAAAACACTCTTTTCACGAATAATCGTATGCTTTGTCATCAGAATCTGAGAACTGATCTGATGATATTCATTAAATAAACGCTGATACAGACCGATCAAAGCGCCCTGACCAACGGAAGCACAAGCCTGCTTCATGGGTAAAGTGGAGGGGCGTTCATTTAATCCGAGCACTTTTCTTCCGGCGCCGATAGCTCCGGAGGAAACGAGAACAACTTCCTTTCCCTGATTCCGCAAGTCACATAAAATGCGTACAAGCTGTTCCAGCTTAAATAAATCTGTTAATCCGGTTTCCTCATGGACAAGGGACGATGAACCGACCTTGACCACAATTCGTTTTTTTTGCTTCAAAGAAGCTCTGTCACACATGATGATTCCTCCACTTATCTTTTTCTTCTGTCTTTTTTTCTGTCTTTCCATCCGGGCAATAGACTTTTCTTATGGCCTCAGCGATCCGAAGCCCGTCCATCGCCGCCGATGTAATCCCACCGGCATAGCCAGCACCTTCACCGCATGGATAAATTCCCCGGATTTCTGATTGGAAATCGCCATCCCGCTCCATACGTATCGGGGATGATGTCCGGGTTTCCACACCGGACAAAACCGCATCCCCACGGTTATAACCTTGTATTTTATGTCCGAAGGCATCTATGCCCTCCTTTAAACTGTCACATACATAGTCCGGCAGACATTGATTTAAATCAGCAAAGGCCATTTCTCCCTTATGTACCGGACGGACTGTACCAAAATCTTCGGAAACTCTGCCTTCACAAAAATCACGGTAAAGCTGCACCGGTACTCTGCCGCCGCCTTCCAGAAAAGCTTTCTGTTCCCAAAAACGCTGAAATTCCACACCGGCCATCACATCCTCCGATGGAAAGTCCTCCGGTGTCACTGTAACAATGACCGCACTGTTGGCATTTTGTGAATCCCTGCCATGATAACTCATCCCATTGACAACACAGCCGCCTTTTTCCGAAGAGGCATTCACCACATAACCGCCCGGACACATACAAAATGTATAGACTCCCCGGCCATTGGAGGCTGTGTGGGTCAGCTTATAGGATGCGCTTCCCAAAATATCATCGGAAGTCATCCCATACTGGGACTGATTAATCATCTCCTGGGGATGTTCAATCCGCAATCCGATGGCAAAGGATTTCGCTGTCATCGGCAATCCACGGTCTCTAAGCATAAAAAATGTATCCCTGGCGCTGTGTCCTACCGCCAGAACAAGACACTCACAACCCATCCAGTTCTCTTCATTGACACAGATGGCCTTAAGCCGCCCATTTTCTACACGAATATCCGTCAGTTTGGATTCAAAGCGCACCTCGCCGCCCAAAGCGATGATTTCTTCTCTCATGGCTTTCACAATATGACAAAGCACATCGGTGCCAATATGGGGCTTATTCACATATGTGATCTCCGGATCGGCACCGAATTCTACAAAAAGCTCCAGCACCTTTCGATGACGTCCAAAAGGATCCTTCACCAATGTATTTAACTTTCCATCGGAAAAGGTTCCTGCTCCGCCTTCGCCGAACTGGACATTGGTCTCCGGATGAAATTCTCCCTTTTCCCAAAACCGCTGTACGGCCTCCTGACGCCGCTTGACATCCATCCCCCGCTCTAAAAGAACGGGACGATAACCGTGACGAGCCAGCATCAGAGCACAGAACAGCCCGGCCGGACCGCTTCCCACAATGGTGATCAGATGGGAAAGCTTCTGTTCTCCGGCTTCCGGGAAGACATAAGTCTGCTCTTCGACCTTTCGTATATTTTTATTCCTGTTCCGTTTCAAAAACCCATTTTCATGTTTTAACTGAACATCCACCGTATAAACAGCCATAATCTCCTGTTTTTTTCGGGCGTCAATGGATTTTTTGAAAATTTTCCAGGACTCGACCTCTTTTTCCTGTATATGTAATTTTTTTAGGACAGTCTCAAAAATGCGGCTGTCTCCTTCCTGATAAGGAATTTTAATTTGTCCGATACGAAGCATGACATTCCTTTCCGGCAGCGGTTCCGGCCAAACAGCCGGTCGACCATGCCCATTGCAGATTATATCCGCCGCAGATGCCGTCAGCATCCAGCAGTTCGCCTATGATATACAGTCCCGGATGGAGAACGGATTCACAGTTTCTCGGGCAGATTTCATTTAAATCCACCCCTCCGGCACATACCTGGGCGAAATCATAACCTCGGCTTTCCAGGATCGTCGCAGGAAAATGTTTCAAAACTCCCGCCAGCGCCTTCATTTCCGGCAAAGAACTCTGGCTTCCGCCGGCCAACCACAAGCATTCATGAATCAGCTTTCGATTCAAAAAACCAGTCTCAAAAACTTCTATGGATCGCCCCAGAAACTGCCGCTGGCGTTTTTCCAAAAGCCGCACAAGAGCTTCTTCTGTCTGATCCGGGAAAAAATCCAGCATACAGCGAACCCGTTGTCCTTTCAGAAGACTATAGGCGGCCTGTCCGCTGACCTGAAATACCGGAATACCCGAAATGCCATATTCCGCCAATTGGACTTCCCCCCGGTGTTCATCAATAATCTCATCATCAACAACAAGACTTATTGTCGCTTCCACGCGGATTCCGGCCAGCTTCTTGTAAAACTTTTCTTTAGCTTTCAGGCCGGTAAGTGCCGGAACAACCGGAATGATTCGATGTCCAAGGGATTTTAACATTGCATAGCCACTGCCATTGGAACCAAGTTTTTCTGAAGCTTTTCCTCCACAGGCAAAGATGACCCGGCGGCAGTGATAAACGGTATTCCCTCCCTGGATCTGGAATCCCTTGCCCTTCGGCAAAACAGCCTTTACTTCATTTTCCGTAATAATATGAACCCCAAGCCGTTCCAGTTCAAAACGCAGTGCATCCAAAACCGACGCGGCCTGCATAGAATTCGGATAAACATAGCCATCCTTCACTTTCGGAAGTATACCGAGCTCCATAAAAAAAGCTTCTGCTTCCCTTTCATCAAAGGACTCCAAAATTTCCCGTACCACCGAAAGTTTTCGGCTGTGATAACAATGAACATCTATAAATCGATTTGTATAATTGCATTTACCGTTGCCCGTCGCCAGCAGCTTCTTGCCAATCCGGGCCATCCGCTCTAAAATCAGAACCGAAGCCCCCTGGCGGGCAGCACAAATGGCGGCAGCTAACCCTGACGCGCCGCCGCCGATGACAATAATGTCCGCTTTCATTCATGATTCTCCTTCATGTATTTTCGCTAAATTCCATATTCTATTATGATATCATGTTTTCTTGATTCGGAAAAGACTCATATTTATCAACTGGAATAGTTCTGTAAAAAGTTGTACAGTTCTGCTTCATCTTTCATTTCTTTTCCGGAAAGTAGTTCACATTGCAGATCGATGGGCAGATCGCTGAGTTTTATATCCGGGTACTCAAATACGGTCTTGCGGTCACTATAATAAATAACAATACGTCCCTGGCGGTAAATCACATAATACTTCTGATAATTTTCATCCGGATAATAAGTCTTCCTGAGAACAACTTCTTCCGTGGAATAAGATTCGACATCAAAGCTGACCAAGCCCTCTTCCATTTCCCTGATGGACAGATTCATCATGTAATCATTCAGCTTTGCCAGAAGCTCTTCCCGCTCCAGTCCGAGATAGACCGCCGGCATCGGGGTCTCATCAATCGTTTTTTCTCCGGTTTTCAGATTCAGCGTCTCTGTGACAAGCCGTGTTTCCGGTAAAATGAAATTTTCCTTTCCTGCGGTCACCGGAAGAACTTCGGGTACTTCTTCAACAGTCGTTCCGGATATCGGCCAGGCAAAGCACAAATATCCTCCGCCATAAGACATGGCTACTAAAAGCACCCATAAAAATAAGCAGATACATTTTCTCTTCATGGTTTCACCCCTTTGGAAAAAGTATCTGCTATTTATTGATTTTTATTCACTATCCGTCTATAAAAGATGCATCCGGTATAAAAACCGTACAATGGCTTCCCCCTTCGGGAAGAGATACAATTCTTCTTCCGTCACACCGTGGGTAAGAACCATTACCAGTGCGTAGACAACCACGGCAACAACAATGGCAATCAGCGTAGATATGGTATTGGAATGAATCAGATATACACATCCTTTATACACGAAGAACGTAATCGCCCCCATGATTGCTGAAGCGGCAACGGCCGATCCGGCCATCTTCACAATATCCAACTGATAATTGATCAATTTGGCCAGTGAACGTAAATTCAGTACACACATACAGAAAGAAAATACGATATTTCCATAAATTAATGCAAAAATATGTAAATCTGCAAAAGCCAGAAGAACCACGGTAAACAAAACATGAATACCAAGGGATATGGCTGCATTAATGACAGGAACTCTCATATGATTGCTGCCCTGTAAAATCGTCGACGTCAATGTGGATAACGCATAAAATATAATGTTTACCGCACCAACGACCAACATTCTCCCCGGAAGAGTCGTCGCATCCCGGAACAGCATCTGCATGATCGGACCACCCATAACAGCTACTCCGACCGCACACGGTATAGCAATCAGCATAGTCAGACGGATCGCCGTATCCATCTGTTCCCGGACCTGTTCCTTGCGGTCCAGTGCAATCGCTCCCGCGATTCCCGGCATCATGGCTACCGTTAAAGCTGAAGTAATACCTAACGGCAGATTGATCAAAAGTTGATATTTTGAACTGTAAATTCCATAAAGGGAACTGATGAAGGATGACTGATAACCAATCATTTTCAAAATATTACTGAACAAAGCTGAATCCAACAGACTGCTGATCTGGTAAATCGTCGATGTCAGTATGAGGGGAATGACCGTCAGACCGATCATCCGGTAAATTGCTTTATTCTCCAGAACCTTCTGGGTCGGATCTTTTTTCATCCGTCGGGCCAGCTGTGGCCGATAGGATGAATAGACCAGATACAAGAACACAAGACTGGATACAGCGCCCATGAATGTTCCTAACGTACCGCCGGCCGCACCAAAGGCCGCGCCTCTGGAAATCAAAATTGCAGCAGCAGCCACCGAAACAACTGCATTAAAAATCTGTTCAACGACCTGTGAAAAAGCCGTCGGAGCCATATTCCCAAGTCCCTGGGTATAGCCTCTGAATACCCCCATGACCGCACATACAAAGACGGTTGGAGCCAATACCCGCAGCGCCGGAGCCACCTCGGTAATTCCACCGAACATGATCATCGAAATCCAACGCGCACCTACAAAAGTGATCAGCGCCAGCGTACCGCTCAATATGGCAGCAAATATAATGGAACACTTAAATATGGCCTGTGCATTTTTATATTCATGCCGTGCCACTCTGGCTGCCGTCAATTTGGATACGGCCACCGGAATCGCACTGGTCGACAGGATAACGAGGAACTGGTATACCTCAAAAGCAAAGCCATAATAGCCCATCCCCTCGTTACCTACAATATTTGTTAATGGAATTCGGTAAACAATACCGATTAAGCGCACGATAATCGTAGCGATTGCCAGAATACTTCCCTGAACAATCAAATTTTTACCGGCGCGCTGTTTACTGTTGCCCATAGCACACCTCTTTCATGATGTCTTTTTGGTCCTGCCTATTTTGTTCCATAGGTGACCGTTAATTCCGAAGGTACTACGGAAATATAAGATTTTCCGGCGTTAAGATAAACCGGAGTACCGTCTTCGTAATAATAAGCAGTCCGGTCACTCTTTGTCTTCCGTTCCCAAATGATCTTAACAGCCTTTCCGTCAGTAATGAGCATGCCGTTGCCGCCGCCTACCAGTTTGTAATCCTGATGATCCTGGTCACTTATTACGCTTCGCTCGGCATACTGAATGATCAGATTTTTAAATGTAAGCTGCTCATTATTTTCTACATCAATATGGGGTTCTCCATACTGGAAACGATAATATAAGCCATCTTCTGCATTATATTCAAACCAAGGGTTATTGATCGTAAACGGCATCGTTACTTTTTCTGCCGTATCCCCTGTTTCAGGTACTGTGTCCGTATGATAGAAATTCAGACGGCTCTTATAACCTTCCGGATAGTTCCGGCTGATTCCTGTGGCATCAAGTCCGGCCAACAGCCCCTCTTTCGAAGAATAGACATTGTGCGGGGCTTCCCTGTCACTGGTACGGTAAAATACAGATTCACTGTAACCAGACAGACCGCTGATCGTCGGATATCCGGCATTGATCCGTTCTTCTGCAAAAATCGACTGTCCGAAATGGGTGTAGATTGCTTCATCATCCTGGGCTAAATCCATATAATAGTGACGCGCACTTCGGATAGAACCGACTTTATTCAGATTCCCAATATCCTGAAACTCACATAACAAACGGGTAATACCTGACTCTACCAGACACTCATACACAATTTCTGCCTGACTGATACCGCTCTGAGGAATGGCCTCCTGAATATTATTGATCATGATCGCATATGGACGCTGCGTCCCGATAGATTCATCGATCACCTCACCGGTCAGATAGCTGTACATTTTTCCTTCCGGAAGTGCTTCTTCCTCTGTTTCACTTTCTTTAACAGTCTCTGTTTCAGCTTCTGTCATCTGGGTTTCAGCGACTGTTGTTTCTTCTTTACTTCCGCAGGCTGTCAGGCCGAGAAGCATACTAAGCCCAAGCACTGCAATTATTCCACGTTTTTTCATTGCTCTCTCCTTTATCCCATGTATTTAACGATATAATCCGAGACGATTCAGAATCGCCTCCTGCTTTTCTTCCATGTCAATGCGTTCTTCTTCTTCCATATGGTCATAACCGAATAAATGAAGCATACTGTGCGCTGTCAAAAAGCCCAGCTCTCGTTCTCTGGAATGTCCGTAGGCTTCCGCCTGTTCAATGACTTTTTCCACAGAAATGATAATATCACCGAGAAGCAATTCGCCCGAATCCGGATCAAAACAGTCTTCCTCGGCCATTTCTTCGACAATAGAGAAATCTCCCGGTGTCTCATAGGAAAGCATAGGAAACGATAAAACATCCGTAGGTTTTGCCAGATTCCGGTATTCTGCATTGATGGATGCAATTGATGCATTATCTGTCAAAATAACATTGACTTCTGCCTCGTAAGGGCATTCATGCACTTCTAAGGCCATATCAATAACCTTTTCAATAACCGGTACCGCATCAATTCCCAAAGAAAGTTCTGTTTCATATTCTATATGAATTGCCATAATTTATCAACTCCTTTTCGACTTTTTCAGACGAGAAGCTCTTTCAGTTCTCTTTTCATATTCATCATAAGCTTTGACGATCTTCTGCACCAGAGGATGACGCACCACATCTTTACTGGATAACATGCTGATGCCGATATCGTCAATATTTTTAAGGACCTTTAAGGCCACATCCAGTCCCGAACTCTGCCCCGACGGCAGATCTTTCTGGCTCAGGTCTCCGGTAATGATGACCTTCGAGCCAAAGCCCACACGGGTCAGAAACATCTTCATCTGGGCCGGTGTGGTGTTCTGGGCCTCATCCAGCACAATAAAAGAATTATCAAGGGTCCGACCGCGCATATAAGCTAACGGCGCCACTTCAATCAGACCTTTTTCCATGTTTTTCAAATAGGCATCGGCTCCCATGATTTCATAGAGAGCATCATAAAGAGGTCTCAGATAAGGGTCGATCTTACTTTGCAGGTCTCCCGGCAAAAAGCCAAGCTTTTCCCCGGCTTCGATGGCCGGACGGGTTAAAATGATTCGGTTGACCTCATTATTTTTAAAGGCTGTAATGGCCATCGCCATGGCCAGATAGGTTTTTCCCGTACCTGCCGGACCGATACCAAAAACGATCATTTTATTTCGAATCTGGTCCACATAGGCCTTCTGTCCCAATGTTTTGGGTTTGATCGGTTTCCCGTTGACCGTATGACAGATCATATCCTGATTTAAAGTTAAAATTGAAGATTCCTTATCATCAAAGGAAAGGGACAATGCATAATCCACATTCTGTTCACTGATCGGTTCTCCCCTTTTTGAAAGTTCCAGTAAATTTAAAAACACACTTTTGGCTTTAGCAACATGGCCGGTCTCGCCAACGACCTTGATCATGCTGTCACGGACAATGACTGTCACATTTAATGTCCGCTCTATTTTTTTAATAAAGACATCATATTGTCCAAAGACATTCCGGGTATGTTCCGCCGGAATATCAATCATCGTTTCCGTTATACTCATCTGTCTCTCCAATCTCATCAATTTGAGTATTTTCCGGGAGAATATCCGCCCCTTCACCAATGGGCTCGATCAGGACAAAATTCCCGGTCGATTCCACCCGGTCTTCATACACTAATATTTTAACATTATTTTCTAGAATTTGTACCCCTTTTTCCTCGAATTCATGAATTATATCAGACAGTTCTTTTTCCGCCTGATTTTTTACCTGAGAAACCGCTGAAAGTGACGGTACTGACGTATATGGCCGAAAAGCATCCATCTGGACATAAATTCCCGGCCACCAATGGTAAATTTCTGTCAAATGGTCATAGGCCATCCCATCGTCTTCATTATATGGATTTTTTCCAAAGGCAAAAGAATGATTTCCAAAGGCCAGAGATATTTTCCATGACGCCCGTCCGTAATTGCGGCTTTCCCGTGACAGGGGATAGGTCTTATGATAGTCTTCCGTAACCTGCGCCCAAATATCCCCGTCAGCCCCTACCGGTATGGACTCAGCCACCGCCATGGAATCATCCAGGATTTCCATGACACCATCAATCAGCAATTCACCTTTTTGGACCACATTGCCGATGGTTACTTTCGGAATGCCGCTCCGTGTGACCATGGAAACAATCTCTCCGTCTCTGGAGGCACAGATGTATCTTGGCAGGGTATTTTCTTTTTCGGAAGCATCATATTTCACCATTTCCTCGAGTGAAACAATGAGAGATGTCCCTTCCATCCGCACAGATACCCAGGAAATATCCGGAAAAGTCAGCCGGAGGTTTTCTTCCAGCATTGCTCCGTTGACCTTTTGTTTCCATATGCCGAAATCGATACCTTCCGTTTCTGACAAATATTTTGTCAGTCGTTCATCCGTATAATAAGAATTTCCATAGAACTCCATTTTCCAGATGTGGGAAGACAAAAAACAAAGCATTCCCACACAGCCGGCCAGACCAATCCACAGTCCTTTTCTGTACTTTAAAAAATTCACAAAAAAAGCCAGGCCGCAGCGTCTTTCAATCCGTACCCTGACTTTCGTCTTCCTCACAAAAGGCCGTATCTTCCAAAAATCATCCAGATACATGCAGCATCTGCATACCCCTTCATTCAAGGACATATCCCAACACTCAATGCCCTGATAACGGCACAGGTTAAAAAAGCGTTCCATATCGCCGCCCTTCAGCCGGCATGTCAGATAACTGCGCAGCCATCGGAATATCCATTCCATTCACAGCACCGACCTTTCATCCACCTTGATAGGTTATCGAAACAATATGCCCCCGGATACAGATTTCATCTTCATTAAAATAATCAATATCCAAATGGTCCCCCTGTATGACCATTCGCTGTCCTTTTAAAAGGAGTACCATCTCTTTTGGACTGTAATGGAGAATTTTTTTATAGTTCTGAATTTTTAATTCTTTCTGTCCGAGCGCGTATAAAACTGAAATATCCGCACTCAGCTCTTCAGGTATGACCTGATGACCTTTAAGCCAATCCGCAAGCAAGGTAACTCTCCGTTTTTTCTACATTCTATGCGTCACCGTGGATTTTATGCCGCACAACGTGAAAAAAGCTATAACTCACGTTATAGCTTTTTATATCCAGGTATCCGAAGATTATTTATATTTGCGCTTTCTAGCAGCTTCTGACTTTTTCTTACGTCTAACACTTGGTTTTTCGTAATGCTCTCTCTTACGAATTTCCTGCTGAATACCAGCCTTTGCACAGTTTCTTTTGAATCTGCGTAAAGCACTGTCCAATGTTTCGTTTTCTTTAACGATTACGTTTGACATAGCTCACACCTTACCTCCCTCCAGTTGCGTATTGTGCCTATACAACTGTGGGTATATTTTCACATAGCACTACTAGTAGTATAGCATATATTCCAAATTCGTCAACCTAAAATTTAAAATTTACCACATATGTACCGCCGGAATATTCTCCGGTCAGGCCGGTCCCTTCTAAAAGTCCCGGAATGATTTCGTCACAGGCCGCATCCATACGCTCAAGTACCGTTTCATCCGCTACATCAGAAAAATTGGCCTTATTGCTTCGAACTTCTGCCGCCGGAAGGACGAAAATATCATCTTCTGTATAGGTAATACATGTCGGGGTCAGACGAATTCCTGAAATTTTGGCTTTTTTATTGCCTTCTTTATCGATGACCACATCCAGAATAGCTCCGATATCATTATCAATGCCCGAGCTTCCATAGGTTTCACTGCCAAGGAAAGTTCCTAGAGAATAAATGGCCACGCCTTTTTTTGTTGTGCCATCGGAATCTGTTAAATCACGGATTTCCATCGGCTGCAATGCGTAAGGTGCCGTGCCGACGACAATATCTGCTCCGGCCTTAAACAAAGCATCAAAAAGGGCTTTCTGGCTGTCATCCGGTTCCGTATTATAAACTTCACCGGCATAAACCATGGCAACAACGAATTCGGCACCATCCCGTCGGGCCGCCCGAATGTCATTGCACATCTGCTCGATCTTACTCTCATCGTAATTGTCCAGCGTATTAATGGCATAAGCATCATCGTCGCCCAATTCCATATTCAAATCATTGGTATAAGCCACATAGCCGATTTTAAGGCTGCTTACAGACACCATAGTATACCGTTTGTCATTGGAAGATTTCTGTGTGCCGACAGATTTCATTCCCGCCTCATCCAGATAAGACAAAGTGGACTTTACTCCATCGATACCAAAATCACCGGTATGCTCGTTGGCTGTCTGAAGAATGGAAATACCGGCAGATTTCATATTGGCTGCAGCGATTTCCGGTGCATTATACAGAAATCCCGCCGTACCGTACTGGTCAAAAACATCCTCATAGTCTTCATCCGGTCCTGCCATAACAGCTTCAAAATCTCCTGCCGCAAAATTGGAAGCTTTCAAATAACGGGTAATATACTTAAAGCTGTTTGTAAAATCAAAGCTTTCCGTAGTAGAATCATAATACCGATCAAGCTGGTCACCCTCAAAGGTAATATCTCCCACAAAGGACAGCCGGATTTCCTGCCGGCTGTCCGAGGTCACATAGGAGCCGATCTGATTTTCAAGAGAAAGGCTATCCATAGTGACCTTATCATTTGATGTCAGTTTGCTGTTTCCCGAACTGATCTCGTTCGCATACTTTCCGACCGCCTCACCGGCATAGAAATCTGAAAGGATATAAAGGCCAACAAAGAAAACAGCACATACAACCACATAAAGAAGTCGTCTTACATCTTTCATATCTTTTCTCCGATTTAGTGTATCTGGGATTCAAGGACGTTCTTCGCATCCTCCAGTGCAGCATCAATACCTGCCGGATTCTTTCCTCCGGCCTGGGCCATATTCGGACGTCCGCCGCCACCGCCGCCAACATGTTTTGCAATGGCTTTGATCATATTTCCGGCATGGGCACCTTTAGCCATAGCGCCGTCGGTAGCCATAGTGATCAAATTAACTTTTCCATCTACAGCAGAAGCCAGTGCGATCACACCATCTCCCAGTTTTGCCTTCAACTGATCACCCAGGTTACGCAGGCCATTCATGTCCACGTTGTCCAGTTTCACAGCCAGAAGCTTCACTCCGGCAACCTCAACGACCTTATCCATCACATCACCCATGGCATCTTTAGCCATCTGGTTCTTCAATTTATCATTTTCACGATGTAATTCTTTAATTTCATCCTGAAGAGCCTCAATACGTTTTACAAGCTGGGATGGCTCGCATTTTGCAGCAGAAACAGCCGCATTCAGCTCTTCTTCCACTTTATTGTAATATTCGATGACACCCTGGCCGGTCAATGCTTCGATACGGCGTACTCCGGCAGCAACACCCGTTTCAGATACAATCTTGAAAAGGGCAATATTGGCTGTACTGGCAACATGAGTACCACCGCACAGCTCCTTGGAAAACTCTCCCATGGAAACAACACGGACATTATCACCATATTTTTCGCCGAACAACGCCATGGCGCCTGTCTTCTTGGCATCTTCAATATTCATAACCTTTGTGAGTACAGGAAGGCCTGCACTGATTTCTTCGTTAACAATATCTTCTACCCGTTTGATTTCTTCCGGCGTCATAGCAGAGAAATGGGTAAAGTCAAAACGAAGATGTTTGTCATTATTGCTGGAACCGGCCTGCTCTACATGATTGCCAAGGACAATTTTAAGAGCTTTCTGAAGCAGATGGGTCGCACTGTGGTTTTTGCGGGTCGCATTCCGTTTTGCCTCATTTACAGCTAAAGTCACCTTATCGCCAACTTTAAACATTCCGGCAGTAACCACACCTACATGACCGATTTTTCCACCCTGCAGTTTGATCGTATCTTTGACTTCAAAGACGCTGTCACCAATGGAAATGATACCGTTATCACCTTCCTGACCACCGCTTGTTGCATAGAATGGTGTCTGTTCAGTGAAGATTGTACCCTTCTGTCCATCTACCAAAGCCTCAACCACTTCATTTTCTGTAGTCAGTACAGTAATTGGTGATTCGCAGCTCAGATAATCGTAACCAACAAATTCGGAAGTGATCGCCGCATCGATGGACTGATATACGGTCACATCCGCACCCATGTAGTTTGTTGTCTTACGGGCTTTACGGGCTTTTTCCTTCTGCTCAGTCATGGCGGCCTGGAAACCGTCTTCATCGATAGTAATACCGTCTTCTTCCAGAATTTCTTCCGTCAGATCCATTGGGAATCCGTAAGTATCGTATAATTTGAATGCATCATCGCCGGAAAGAACCTTTTCACCTTTAGAGATAAGCGCTTCTTTCATTTCAGCCAAAATATTCAGGCCCTGGTCGATGGTCTTGTTAAATTTTTCTTCTTCTTCGGTAATTACCCGGGTAATAAATTCCTGACGTTCTTCCAATTCCGGATAACCGTCTTTGGACACTTCAATCACCTTGCGGCTCAAGCCGGAAAGGAAATTACCCTCGATGCCAAGAAGTCGTCCATGTCTGGCTGCACGGCGAAGCAGACGTCGAAGGACATAGCCCCGGCCTTCATTGGACGGCATAATACCATCGGAAACCATGAAGGTTACGGAACGAATGTGGTCAGTAATCAGACGAATGGAAACATCTTTGTCCGCATTTTCTTTATAAGTACAGTTGGCCAGACGGCATACTTCTTCACGAAGAGCCTTTAATGTATCCACATCAAAAATAGAATCCACATCCTGAACAACAGAAGCCAGACGCTCCAGTCCCATACCTGTATCAATATTCTTATATTCCAGTGTGGAATAATTTCCGTGTCCATCATTATTAAACTGGGTAAATACGTTGTTCCAGATTTCCATATAACGGTCGCAGTCGCAGCCTACCGTACATCCCGGTTTGCCGCAGCCATATTTTTCACCGCGGTCATAATAAATTTCGGAACATGGTCCACAAGGACCTGCACCATGCTCCCAGAAGTTATCTTCCTTGCCGAAACGGAAAATACGTTCCGGTGCGATACCGATTTCTTTATTCCAGATATCAAAGGCTTCATCGTCATCCAGATAAACGGACGGATAAAGACGGTCTTCTTCCAGACCTACAACCTGTGTTAAAAATTCCCAGGACCATGCAATAGCTTCATGCTTAAAATAATCACCAAAGGAGAAGTTTCCGAGCATTTCAAAAAATGTTCCGTGACGGTCTGTCTTACCAACATTTTCAATATCGCCGGTACGGATACATTTCTGACAGGTTGTCACCCGGTAACGCGGAGGAATCTCCTGGCGGGTAAAATAAGGCTTCAATGGGGCCATACCCGAATTAATTAATAATAAACTGTTGTCATTATGAGGGATCAAAGAAAAACTGTTCATCTTCAAATGTCCCTTGCTCTCGAAGAAATTGAGGAACATACTTCTCAATTCATTCAAACCATACTGTTTTCTCACCTGTTTCAGCCTCCTGTATATTCAATTCTTTGATTCGCTTAGAAAAATTTCGCTGGTCCTTCTGCATCTGCATAACATCAAAAAGAAAACCAGCAGAAATAAACTCTGCCAGCTTTCTATTATAAAATTATTTAGATTCTTTGTAAATAGTATTTCAAGCTTTTTTAATGCCGTCCGGCCAGTTCTTTTGTAATTTCCTTCCAGGTTACGCCCCGTTCAGCCATGAGGACCATCATGTGATAAAGGAAATCACAGATTTCGTATTTCAGTTCATCACTGTCCGGATTCTTAGCAGCAATAACGATTTCCGTTGCTTCCTCTCCGACTTTTTTAAGAATTTTATCAATTCCTTTATCAAAAAGATAGTTGGTGTAGGAACCTTCCTTTGGATTCCCTTTCCGGTGAATGATCGTAGCCATTACTTCATCGAAAATCGTCATTGGATTAGTCGTATCATAGGATTTGGATACCAGATTGGTAAAGAAGCAGCTTTCATTGCCCGTATGGCAGGCTGCACCGATCTGAACGACTTTAGCTAAAATCGTATCGTTATCACAGTCAATATCTAAAGATTTCACATACTGATAATGTCCGGAAGTATCACCCTTTTTCCACAGTTCCTGACGGCTCCGGCTCCAATAGGTCATCCGTCCGCTGCGGATGGTTTCATTGAAAGCTTCTTCATTCATATAGGCGACCATAAGGACCTTCCCTGTTTTGTACTCCTGAGTCACGACCGGAATGAGTCCGTCACTGTTTAACTTAAATTCACTGAAAGGAATCTTGCTCTCAAAACGGTTCGTAGCAATACCCATATCGCCTAATTCATATTTTAAACTCATCAGGTCCATATCATCCGTATAAAACCTTTCTGAAACGATACCGCAGACACTGTCTGCTGAAAGCACTCCGGCAATTTCTTTCACATCGGTCATATTCCGTACCGGAAGTATCGGAAGATGATAGGTCTCGAAAAGCTCTGCATCTTTATTTTCAACAACACAGACACTGGCACCGTTTTGCTGAACAGCACTGGCCAGAGCATCAGTCACCGGCTGGCTCTCAGGTATCCAGGCAAAAATCTTGTCCTTTCCAAAACGTTCGCTGGCTTCCACCATCAAATGGAAATCAGCCGCTGAAACCACATCCATGACTACCCGAGTATCTCCGGCGTAAAGAATTTTTTTCACATCTTCCAGTCGCTGATAATGACGTTTGATCAACAGCGGAAGATCTGATTTTTCACCGACCGCCTTGATCAGCTTAATTAATCGTTCTTCATCTACCGGCATAGAATTATCGAGCAAAAGGACACCGTCAGCGCCAGTATTCTCCATATGGATGATATGTTCTGCCGTTATCGGCTCTTTATCGATTCGTATACATCCTATGATTTGTTTATCACTCAACTTGTTCACCTCGTTCATAAAGCATTACTGCCTCTTTCAGTTTAATTTTATTTGTATACAATGCTGCCCCGATCATGACACCGTTTACTCCCGCTTTTCGGATATTTCTCAAATCCTGGAGCGACGCAATACCACCCGAATAGATAACATCCAGATGGGTGCGGTCAAGCAATTCTTTCGCATTGACTATATCCGGTCCTTTGACCTGATTGGCACAAACCACATCCGTATAAACGACCGTCCGAACACCAAGCTTTTCCACCTGTTGGGCCAGTGTCAGTGAATTAAATGTACTGACCTTTGCCCGGCCTTCAATGGCCACCATTCCCTTATCCGCATCAATACCAACAAGGATTTTCTCCGGACCGAAAATTTGAAGGGCCTCTTTTAAAAAGTTCGGATTATGTATCGCCTGAGTGCTGACGATCACCCGGGAAACTCCCATATTCAAAAAAGAATCTATATCTTTGATCGAACGGAGTCCGCCGCCGTATTGAACCGGAATCTGCACTACATCCAAAATATCTTTAATGGTTTCTTCATTGACCGGATACCCCATAGACGCCGCATCCAGATCAATGATATGGAGATAGGTAGCTCCCATTTCCTGCCAATGAAGCGCCAGCTTTACCGGATCCAATGTCAGAATATTATTTCTCAGGTAATGTAGATCATTCGGGTTAACAGACTTTCCGTCTGAAATGTGAATACCTGCGTATAACTGCATAAAACCACCTTCTTCAATTAAAGAGAACCTTTTGTCGACAAAACATCAGTGATCCGAGGATCGTAGGACACAGCCTCATCCAGTGCTTTGGCAAAGACTTTAAATGCTGCCTCAATAATATGATGATTGTTTGTACCATCCATAAGTTTTAAATGTAAATTCATACCGCAGCTGTAAGAAATGGCATAGAAAAATTCCCGAACCATCTCCGTATCCATCATGCCAACCCTTTCGACAGTCAGCGGCAGCTGAAAATTAAGATAAGGCCGGCCAGACAAATCCAGCGATGCAAGAACAAGGGTTTCATCCATCGGCAGAATAAAATATCCAAACCGTCGAATACCTTTTTTATCTCCCAATGCTCTTTTAATAGCTTCCCCTAAAACAATCCCCGTATCTTCAATCGTATGATGACTGTCCACATAAAGGTCGCCCCGGACCTTTACAGAAAGATCAAACAGTCCGTGACGTGCAAAACTGTTCAGCATATGGTCAAAAAAGCCAATGCCCGTGTCCACCTCACACTTTCCTGTACCATCCAGACATATGCTGACTTCAATATCGGTTTCACTTGTTTTTCTGGAAACTTGTGCTTTACGGATATCCATCCGCCCTACCTCCTTAAATGTTTATCTCTTATTTTTCAAACCGAACCCGAATCGAATTGGCATGAGCTGTCAATGATTCCGATTCAGCAAATTTGATAATATCATCCTTTACCGGTTCCAGAGCTTGTCTGGAATAGTAAATAATACTTGATTTTTTAATAAAGTCATCCACACTCAGCGGAGAGAAAAACTTGGCTGTTCCGTTCGTAGGAAGAACATGATTCGGTCCGGCAAAATAATCGCCGAGAGGCTCCGAACTATACTCGCCAAGGAAAATCGCACCGGCATTTTTAATCTGTGTCATAACTTCAAACGGATTCTTAGTAACGATTTCCAAATGCTCTGAGGCAATGGCATTGGCAATATCCACTGCGCCATTTAAATCCTCAGCAATCAAAATATAGCCATAGTTCTCCAAAGATTTTTCTAAGATGGCCTTACGTGAAAGCTTCTCCGCAAAAGCATCCACTTCATTGGATACTGCGTCAGCCAGGGCTTCGCTGTTCGTCACAAGAATCGCTGATGCCAGTTCATCGTGTTCCGCCTGGGAAAGCAAATCGGCCGCCACATAGCGCGGATTCGCTGTCTCATCGGCAATAACGAGAATCTCGCTCGGTCCTGCAATGGAATCAATGCTTACATAACCGTAAACAGCTTTTTTCGCCAGGGCAACGAAAATATTGCCTGGTCCGACGATCTTATCCACCTTAGGGATGGATTCCGTACCAAAAGCCAAAGCAGCGATAGCCTGGGCACCGCCGACTTTATAAACAACGTCTGCCCCCGCTTCATTAGCGGCAACTAAAGTTCCCGGATTAACTCTGCCGTCTTTTCCCGGAGGCGTCACCATAATAATCTGTTCAACGCCAGCTACCTTGGCCGGAAGAATATTCATCAAAACAGAGGATGGATAAGCGGCCTTTCCACCAGGTACATAAACTCCGACTCTGGATAACGGTGTCACTTTCTGACCGAGAATCGTGCCATTTGGCTGAGAATCAAACCAACTATACTGTTTCTGTTTTTCATGATATGTCCGGATATTGACAATCGCTTTTCGGATGACTTCCAAAACCTCCGGTGAAATGGCCGCATAGGCTTCTTCAATCTCTTCCTTAGAAACGATAAAATTATCTTTTGAAATATCCGCGCCGTCAAATTTCTTTGTATATTCAAATACAGCTTTGTCGCCTCCGGCTTTAACGCCTTCAACGATTTCATTGACCGCTTCTGTATACTGTCCGTAATTATTCGGGCTTCTTTTTAATAAATTATCTAAAAGGCCGTCCACAGCGTCCTTTGTCAATTTAATCTTTCTCATAGTAACCTCCTGGTCTCTTGCTTTTAATATACCAGATTTTTCCCTGGATGTAAAATGAAGTTAATTTTTTCACATTACTTTTTTTAGTGCATTCAAAATTCCGGTAATCCGCTCATTTTCCATTTTCATACTTACCTGGTTGACGACCACCCTGGCTGACAGGGGACAAATCTCCTCCAAGACCGTCAATCCGTTTTCTTTTAAGGTCGTTCCCGTTTCCACAATATCTACGATCACCTCGGAAAGGCCCACGATCGGTGCCAGCTCCACGGAACCGTGAAGTTTAATGACTTCCACTGTCTGGTGTTTGATATTATTAAAATAATCTTTAGCAATGTTCGGATATTTTGAAGCGACGCGGATAAGCTGCTGGTGTTTTAAAAGTTCTCTGGCACTCTCCGGTCCGCAGACACACATGGTACATTTGCCGAAGCCCAAGTCCATCACTTCATAAAGCTTCCGCCCTTCTTCTAAAATGGTGTCCTTCCCAACAACGCCGATATCCGCCGCACCATATTCCACATAGGTTGGCACATCCGAAGCTTTGGATAAAAACATTTTGATCTTTAATTCTTCATTGACAAAAATCAGTTTCCGGGTATCCGGGTCCTTCATCTCTTCCATCTCAATGCCTATTTTTTCAAGATAGGTCAGCGTTTTTTTTGCCAGACGGCCCTTCGCCAGCGCAAATGTCAAATATCTCATGGCTGTACCTCCCAAATCTTCATTTCACCCATTGAATTAAAATAAAAAACCTGTGTAATACCAAATCGTTTAGCATAGGCTTTATAATCATCCAATGTCTGTTCCGGATTCATCCGGTTCATCTGAACACACACGCCTTTCTGCCGAAGCTCCTCCGCTTTTTTCAGAGCTTCCGAAAGCATGGCTCCCGAATAGAGAATCATTGTCACCGGTTCTCCCTCATCCATAACTATTTTCTGACGGCTGAGTGCGATCAGCAATTCATCCACAGCCACAGCTAATCCAACAGAAGCCGCATCTTTTCCGAATTTCTGAAGCAAGGTGTCATACCTTCCTCCTTTAACGACCGCATCGCCAGTACCATAGGTATAACCTCTGAAAATAACGCCTGTATAATAGTCGTACTGGGTCAGCATCCCCAGGTCAAATGTCACATATTTCTGGAGACCATATTCACCGATGATCTCATAAAGACGTTCCAATTGGGTAATCGCCGTTAACGCTTTCATGTTCGAGGTCAGCCGTTTTGCTTCCTTAAGAATCTCCTGTGAGCCAAATAATTTCGGCAGCTGGATAAGGGCCGGATTGCCTGTCATAGCTTCTACGCCGAAATAGTTTTTATTTTCAATGAGTTCCCGTAAATCCTGGGTCTTTTCTTCGCCCATTCCGGCCTCTTCGATCAAGCCTTTAAAAAACCCCACATGACCGATATCAATCTGAAATTCCGTCAGACCGGCGGCCAACAGCAAGTGAATTGCCAGTGCGATCATCTCCGCATCTGCATCAATACTGTCATCACCAATCAATTCGGCACCCATCTGAGTCGATTCCTTCATGCGCCCCTGTAAACTGGAATTGTTAATAAATATATTTCCTGTATAGGAAAAACGCATGGAGAAATTCTCTTCACTGAAATACTTGCTGACAGCCCGGGCAATGGATGGCGTGATATCCGGCCGGAGTACCAGGGTGTTTCCCTCTCTGTCAAAAAACTTGTACATCTGATTAGATGGCAAAGATCCTTTATCCTGGTTAAAAATATCAAAAAATTCAAAGGTCGGTGTCTGTATATCCCTGTAACCATAGGATTTAAGAACGTTTTTCATCCGTTCCGCCATCAGGTTTTTCCGGGCGCATTCGCCATTATAAATATCCCGGACACCTTCCGGGGTATGAATTCGTCTTTCTTTCATTGTGCTATCTCCATTTCATTTATGCAATTGCTTTATCAGTTCAACGTGCTACTAAATTAGCACAAAGAATTGTCATTAATTATACCATAGGAATTTCTCTTGTCAAGTCCTGCGGTCTAAATCACTCTGGATGGCCGGCAGATAATTTAAATAATATCCCTGACATTTAATTTCAAAGGTTTCGTCCAGTTCTTCCATATGAAAACTTTTCGCATGACCCGTTTTAGAACGGTTCCAGAAATCTGCCAGACGGTCAAAGGGCAGATAAAAATACCTGTTTTCCCCCGAAAAATAAATCAGCAAAAAGGCAATTCCGCCCTGATCTTCAAAATCCTGCATAAAAAGAACCTGATGCTCATGGACGTTCTGAATAGGAAAAGTTTTGGAACGGCATTCTTTGGCATCAAAACAGACAGGAATTCCCTGGACCGTTCCAATATAATCTACGGTGCTTCGCTGGTCAAAATAGGCCAGTGTAATATGCCTTGTTGTCTTATCGATCTGTATGGGTTTGATCGGTGTAGGAATCTTCTGTATGAGCGCCAACTTCTTTTCCCTGTATTTTTCATTGGTTAAATTAATTAATTCTTCCAGCTCAGAGCCACGAAGTCCTCTGGAATTCCAAGTTGCCATATTTATCTCTCCGTTATATTTTTAAATACGATTTCAGCATTTTTTTGAAGCTGCTTTTTACCCCGCCATCCCGCAGCAGTTTTTTGATATCTCAGTTTGAACTGTTTATTGCTCATCGCCATAATCTCTTCTAAAGAAACCTCTGTGCCCGTCTCATATCCGACCGGTACCGGCGGATTCAGCGGGCACACTTTCTGACAGACATCACAGCCATAAATTTGAAATCCCATAGCTGCTGCTTCCGAATCTGTCAGCACTTCTTTTTTCTGAGTCAGATAGGATACACAGCGATAGCTGTTCATGCCCTTTTCGGTAATCGCGCCACCGGGACAAAAAATCTGGCAGGCCGAACAGGTCAGACATCGGTCAAACCAGGCATCCTTATGATCCTGACGCATGGACAGTCCATAAAAATCTACCGGACGATCATTAAGGATCAAACCGATATAACACCTGGAACCGAATTTTCTTGAATAAAAGAGACCGTTTCGCATCAGCCGGCCAAGTCCGGCCCTCACAGCCACATGTTTCTCCGAAAAGGGTGAATTATCCACGTAGGCCAGCCGCTTTCCCTCCGGGTCGATAAGTTTCAACGCTCCCATAAGCCCGGAAAGCTTGTCCCTGACGATCCGATGATAATCCTCACCGCTGGCCGCCGGAGAAATATTCCCATACAGGCCATCCCGTTTTTTATAGACAGGCGGCTCATAATGTTCCAAAATAACAATAAAACTTTTTGCCCCGTCAAGGGTCCGGGTCGGGTCCACCCTCTTATCGATATCCGTCTCTGTAAACGGCGGAAGGATGCCAAGCTCCGCATCCTTTTTTAATATCTCCTCAACGCCTTCAAACTTTTCCGCATGACAGACGGCAATATCGTCAATATTCAATTTTTCTGCAAGTCCGTATAAATCGACCACAGATGTTCCCCCTTGAGTATTGCCTCAAACTCCGGCCACAAAGGTGCTGTCAGACATCGTCCGTCAAATTCCATCCGCCAGGAATGAAGTAACTGATGTTTCAGATGATAATGTTTCCGGAAATAATCGTTGACTCGCTCCGAACCGTATTTACCATCACCAACGATACCGTGACCTACTGAGGCCAGATGCGCACGAATCTGATGCGTCCGTCCCGTGATCAATTCCACCTTTAACAACGTCTGATACCCGTTATTTCCCAGTGGTTCATACATCGTCTCAATATGATGTCCGCCGCTGACCGGCCGATCCGACACAGTGACCTGATTTGTTTTTTCATCTTTGATCAAATATCCACATATATGTTTTGAGGCCGTGACCACGCCTTCTACAAAGCAAAGATAATATTTCTGCGCCGTCCGTTCTTTTAACACCTCGGACATATGCTGTAGTCCCGGCAGACTTTTGCCGATGATCAGCAGACCACTCGTATTTCTATCCAAACGATGGCATACGGAAGGCTTAAAAACTTCCAGCGATTTTTCTGTAATCACATGATCCTTCAAAAGATAACTGATGGCCTCTTCATTCACCGAAATATCCTCCGGCTTTGCTTTCTGAGAAAGCATCCCCGCCGGTTTATTTACTGCCAATATATCTTCATCTTCAAATATCACCTTAAAATGCTGAGGTACCTGTTCAAAATGTTTGGCTTCTCTGAATTTTTCAATAGTTTCATCCGATAACCACAAGGCGACCTCGTCGCCTACCGCTGTTTTTTCCGAACCATCACATTTTTTATGATTCAACGTGATATTTTTCTTTCGAAGCATTTTATAAACAAAACTTTTCGGAGCCAGATTTAAATATTTAAACAACAGCTTGTCCAGCCGCTGTCCAGCCTCATTGGGCGTTACCATAAATTTCTGCATAAGTTCCTCTTTTTACATACAATTTGCTTTCAAACCGGCAAAAATGCTTCCTGCATCCAACGGTACGGAAGGCTCGTTTGCCGCCAGCATCATGATCATTTCTTCAAATTCTTCAAAATTCTCATGAACAACAGGTTTTTTATGGGGCATATCCGTTTCCATTAAAATGTTGGACAGATAGGCTTCGATGGCCTCCCGGCTCTTTTTCTGTTTCGGCGCATAGCCGTAAATATTGCCATTACAGATCACCAACATATCCAGTACCATATGGCCGCTTTCACTGGCCAGGACCATATCCGCAGCCAGGACCATCCACGACTTTCCTTCCACAAGGGCAGCGATCTTTTCATATTCGTCCCGACGTCCGCTGTGAAAGCCCAGCATTGCAAAATACTGAACAGCCTGTCTCGCCGCCGGAAGCACCATGACGATGGCAGCCACCGTAAAAGCATTGTACCGGGTGTCAAAAATTGCCGCCGGGATCAACAGCAAAGCGCCAATAAAAACGACCCACAGGCCCAGTGCCACGATCTTTGACCGTTTCCATTGATCGATATAACCATAGGTTCCCTTTATCAATTTGGTTTCTCCCATATTTCCACCTTATTTCTTTTTCTTCTTATGTACATTTCGTATAGCTTTCTTTTTGACTGGCTTATGTTCTTCCTTCTTTACCGTCTCTCCCCGACGCGGCCGGATCAAACATTTTTTATCAAAGCCAATTAAATCCGTCCGGTGAGCTGTCTCAAGGGCTTCCCGCACCAACTCATAATTCTTCGGATTCCGATATTGGATCAAAGCTCTCTGCATAGCCTTTTCGTGAGGATTTTTAGGCACATAGACCGGCTCCATCGTCCGCGGGTCCAGCCCGGTGTAATACATACACGTTGATAAGGTTGCCGGGGTCGGATAAAAATCCTGAACCTGTTCCGGCATATACCCTAAATCTCTCAGATATTCAGCCAGGGCAATGGCTTCCTTCATTGTAGAGCCGGGATGGGAAGACATGAGATACGGCACAAGATACTGCTTTTTGCCCAGCTTTTCGTTCATTATTTTATAGTCCTGAACAAATTTCCGATATACCCGGTTCCCCGGTTTACCCATCCGTTTCAATACCGGATCTGCCACATGTTCCGGCGCCACCTTTAACTGACCGCTCACATGATACTCGCAGAGTTCTTTAAAAAATGTCGGGTCCGGATCCGCATTCACATAATCAAACCGGATACCAGAACGTATAAATACTTTCTTCACTCCCGGAAGTTCCCGAAGCTTACGAAGCAGTTCCAGATAATCCTGGTGATCCACATGGAGATTTTTACATGGTTCCGGGAATAGACATTGTTTATTTTTACAGACGCCCTTTGTCAACTGCTTTTGACAGGACGGATGTCTGAAATTCGCTGTCGGTCCGCCGACATCATGGATATAGCCTTTAAAATCAGGGTCCCAGGTAAACGCCTTCGCCTCATTAATGATGGACTCATGGCTCCGGGTCTGGATGATCCGCCCCTGATGAAAAGTCAATGCACAAAAACTGCATCCGCCAAAACATCCCCGGTTGCTCACCAGACTGAATTTGACCTCTTCAATGGCCGGAACACCTCCGGCCGCTTCATAAGACGGATGATAGGTCCGCATATAATTTAAGCCGTAAACCCGGTCCATCTCTGCCGTTGTCAGAGGTTTTGCCGCCGGATTCTGTACCACATACAAATGTTCCCCATACTTTTCCACCATCCGCTGTCCGCTGAATGGGTCTGTATTGATATACTGGGTATAAAAGCTTTCCGCATATTTGCGTTTGCTTTCTTTAATCTCATTAAAAGATGGTAATGTAATGGCATCGTATACCGAATCCAGGGACTTGGTTTTATATACAGAACCCGGAACAAAAGTAATATCCCGAATCTCCAGTCCACTGTCCAAAGCATCGGCCACTTCCACAACAGAACGCTCACCCATACCATACAACAACAGATCTGCCCCCGAATCCAAAAGAACAGAACGCTTTACCGTATCACTCCAGTAATCATAATGGGCCAGGCGTCTTAAACTCGCCTCAATACCGCCGATGATGATCGGAACATCCTTGTAGGTCTGACGAATCAGATTGCCATAGACCACCGTGGCATAATCGGGACGTTTTCCATAAACACCGCCCGGCGTAAAAGCATCATTATGCCGCCGCTTTTTTGATACCGTATAGTGATTGACCATTGAATCCATATTTCCGGCACTGATAATAAATCCAAGTCTTGGCCTTCCATAAATATCTATACTTTTTTTATTCTTCCAATCCGGCTGGGAAATGATTCCCACCCGGTAATTATTCGCTTCCAGTATCCGGCTGATAATGGCGTGGCCAAAGGATGGATGATCCACATAGGCATCGCCGATAACATAGACAAAATCGACTTCATCCCATCCTCTGGCTTCCATATCCGCTTTACAAACCGGTAAAAAATCTTTAATCATAACAGTTCCTCATAACTCTTTATATAAAAATCCGCAAGCCGGATTTTTTCTTCTCTATCTTTTATTGAATACTCATCCTCGACAGCGCAGACCGTCATTCCGGCCCGTTTCCCGGCAATAATCCCAAATGGGATATCTTCAAAGACAAGACATCGCTCCGGCGCTGTCCCCAGCTTTTTTGCCGCCTCCAGATAGACTTCCGGATCCGGCTTTCCATTTGTAATCTCATCTCCCGTCACCATGACGGAAAAATAGTCTTCAATCTGATGGCTTTTTAAGATAGCTTCTGTTAATACCCGGGAATTGCTCGTGGCAATGCCGCAGGGGATTTTTCTTGTCTTTAGTTCATCCAGGAATGCCCGGACACCCGGCTTTAAAGGAATATCCGTCGTATATTTTTCGTAGGCCATTCGGTTCCAGTCATCCATGATCTCTTCCAGACTGTCTTCAATAGCAAAATTCTCTTTAAAATAAACTGCCGTCTGATACATACTCAGGCCTTCAATAGCCTGCTGCAGCCCCTCCGGCACAGGCAAATGAAATTTTTTCAGATACTCCACATCAATGTCGCCCCACATGGACATGGATTCTACCAATGTTCCGTCCAGATCAAACAGAACCGCTTCCATATTATTCAGCATACAGTTCCTCCAGTTCACTGGTTGTTAATAATCGATACGCTCCCGGCTCCAGGTCTCCGTCCAGTACAAGGCTTCCCATAGAAAGACGTTTTAAATAAGTAACTTCCTTACCCACTGCCTGAACCATCCGCTTGACCTGATGAAATTTACCTTCAAAAATCTTCAGACGGATTTCCGAGGTTCCTGACGGTCCTTCCAGGGCAGTGCTTTCCTCTTCGACTGACGGATGCGTGGCGAGAATTTCAAGCTCCGCCGGCAGCGCGGTCAGTTCCTCATCTACATAAAGTCCCTCAGCAAAGAGTTTCACATCTTCCGCTGTAATTATTCCTTTGACCTTGGCGTAATAAACCTTTGCCACATGATGTCTCGGTGACAATAACTTATGCGCCAGTTTTCCGTCATTGGTCAAAAGAAGCAGACCTTCCGTGTCCTTGTCAAGACGCCCCACCGGAAACAAATCTTTTCTCCGGCTGTCCTTGATCAAGTCAACCACCGTTTTCTCTCTGGAATCTTCTGTGGCAGAAATAACCCCGGCCGGTTTGTTGAGCATAATGTATTCATATTCCACAAAGTCCACCGGTGTGCCTTTCCAAAAAACTTTATCTTTATCCGTCACTTTATATTCCGGCCGGGTCACTATTGTTTCATTTACTTTCGCAGAGCCTTTTCGGATGCCCTGTTTCACTTCACTCCGGCTGCCCAGCCCCATTTCTGTCAAATATTTATCTAATCTCATCTACTGCCACCGCCATCCGGATGGATATTTATTTTTTAACGTACCGCCTGACACCTTACCCCATCCCAGAGAATGACCGCAAACACCGACAATATACCAGCCATTCGGCAATTCCGGCGATACTTCCAGCGTTTCACACTTTAAATACTTAATAACACGGGCATCGGACAATTCCAGATCAATCCAGTGATCACACTCGAAAGGCGCAAGTCCCCGGGCAAAAAATCCCGAAGGTTCAAACCGCTTCTTCTTAATATCTCCCAGATACCAGCCGGTACGCATTCGGCGAAGTTTTCCAAGAGAAGGTGCGTTTTCAGGAAGATAACTCAGATGATCTCCCTGCAAGATCAACCGTGCCGGATCAAACTTCAGATTTACGGCGCCCTCTTTTAAAAACCTGGCAAATTCCTCCGGAAGTTCTTTTATACCGCCAGATTCTGCGGCGGCAGCAACTCTAAGACTCTGTTCCCCGTCTTTTCTAAGCAGGGCAGTAAAATGACCCTCACCTTTTAAACGGTGAGGCCAGAGCCGCCTTGCATAACGGATTTCCTCCGGTCCGTCCACCCATTCCGGATGAGCCGACGCAAGGCCTTCGCCATCCTGTTCGATCGGAATAACGTGCATCTCCGGATAATTATCCAAAATATATTTTAACGTTCCCTCATTTTCTTCTACAGAAAATGTACAGGTCGAATAGACCATCATTCCTCCGGCTTTTAACATACGGATACCGCTGTCCACGATTTCACGCTGCAGCTTTGAAAAAAAATCCGGGCCATTTTTCTCCCAGGCTTTCATCATAGACGGCTCTTTACGAAACATACCCTCTCCGGAACATGGCGCATCGATAAGTATTTTATCAAAATACTCCGCAAAAGGCCCAGCCAGATTCTTCGGGTCTTCGGTCAGGACAATACTGTTCCGTACACCGCTGGCTTCAATATTTTTAAGCAGCGCTTTCGCCCTGGACGCACTGATATCATTGGAAACAAGCAGGCCTGTCCCTTGAAGTTTTGCCGCCAAAGCTGTACTTTTTCCGCCAGGTGCCGCACACATATCAAGAATAAAGTCTTCCGCTTCCACCGGAAGGACCTGAGCCGGAAACATAGCGCTTGGCTCCTGAATATAATATAATCCCGCATGATACAGTGGATTTTTAGAATACTCCCGGCTGCCATTATAATAAAATCCTGTCGGACACCAGGATACCGGCTCCAGTTCCTGACCGGTCAGCTTCAAATACTCCTCCGGAGTCATTTTCAGTGTATTCATACGAAGTCCGGCATAGGTCTTTTCATCATAACTATTTAGAAAAGCTTCATATTCACTGCCTAGCAGCCTTTCCATTCTCAAAGCATATTTTTCCGGTAATTGTTCTTTCAATGATTTTTTCATTATATCCCTCATTACTATGTTATGTTATCTTCTATTAAATCGCCGCTGTCCGCCGCTGTCGTTGCCAAAGTATCGCAACGCTCGTTCTGAGGATGACCGTCATGGCCTTTCACCCAGTTCCATGTCACCTGATGGGGTTCGGATACTTTTAAAAGCCGTTTCCACAAATCCACATTTTTCACCGGTTCATTTTTTCCCCGTTTCCATCCTTTTTTAATCCAGCCTTCAAGCCAGTGCTGATTAAAAGCATTGATCAAATACTGGGAATCAGAAAATACATCCACCTGACATGGCCGGTTCAATGCTTCAAAGCCTACAATGGCCGCCATCATTTCCATTCGATTATTGGTTGTTTTTACATATCCCTGGGACATTTCCTTTACATGGAGCTGTCCTTTTGGGTCAATATATTCTAAAATCGTTCCATATCCGCCCGGGCCGTCCGGATTCCCCCGAGCTGACCCGTCCGTATACATCGTTACTTTCATCATGAACATTCACCCCATTTCAAACATATTTTTGGGCATACATAATTTATATTAACATCATTAATGAAGAAAGGCAACCAAAAAGGGACTATCTGCAAAATGCAAATAATCCCCGGTCACTTCTATATGATAACAAACACAACGCCGCCATTACTGTCATTGATAATCTTCTGTAAGGTCTCCTGCAATTTGGTCTGACTTGTATCTGTCATCCGTGCCACCTTCGTCTGAATGCCCTCTTCCACCAACTGTCCAACAGATTTTCCAAAAATCAACGTATTCCACATTTCTCCCTGACTCTCCCGGCTGTTGGCGCGGATATAGCGAATCAAATCTTCTGCCTGCTCCTGAGTACCGACGATCGGAGCAATTTCCGTTTCAATAGTGGCTTGAATCATATGAATTGACGGCGCATGAGCTTTAATATTGACTCCATATTTACTGCCGTGCCGAATCAGCTCCGGTTCCTCAAATATAACTTCCTCCGCCTTTGGCGTGACCATGCCGTAACCCTGGCCTTTGACGGCCGCAACGGCCTGGGATACTTTGCTGAATTCATCCCTTTTATCAGCCAGTTCTTTAATCATCTGGTAGAATTCATATTCTCCCTGAACTTCACTGCCGATTAATTCAGAAAGCATTTGATAGTAATATTTCATATCCAGCTCCATGTGAATTTTGATGCGGCCATTGGACATATCCATCTGTTCCACATAATATTTTTTTAACCAGGGCTGAACGAACAATTCTTCATTTTTACGAAAATCCCGCATGGAACGGGTATTTTCAATAAGTCCCTTTAACATGGCAATGATCTGGCTCTTCAGCTCATGGGTTTTCGGCAGCACATCCAGCCATCTTGGAAGATAAAATTCCATATCTGCCACAGGAAATTCATATAAAAGGGACTTCATCATCCCGTCTACATCCTGTTTTCTTAACTGGTCACAGTTTAAGGCCATACACTGAACCTGATATTTGCTTTCAAGAGATTCCCGCAGGCTCTGGGCTTCTTCCGAATAAGGCCGGACCGAATTCAGCAGAATCATAAAGGGCTTGCCGATCTTTTTCAGTTCTTCAACAGCTTTTTCTTCCGCGGGTACGTAATGCTGTCTTGTAATATCGCCAAAGCTTCCATCCGTTGTTACCACAAGACCAATGGTAGCATGTTCTTTAATAACCTTCTGGGTTCCGATTTCTGCCGCCTGGGTAAAGGGTACCGGTTCATTAAACCAGGGCGTCATTACCATCCGTTCTGCCCCATTTTCTTCATGACCGGAAGCTCCCTCCACCATAAAACCAACACAATCAATACAGCGGATTTTTACTTTAACCTGTTCATCCACCGGAATTTCTACGGCAGTCTTTGGAATAAATTTCGGTTCCGATGTCATGATCACTGTGCCGCCGCTGCTCTGAGGCAGTTCATCTTTGGCCTGTTCCCGGTTATGTACATCCGCAATCCTGGGAATCACCATCATATCCATAAACCGTTTAATAAAGGTCGATTTACCGGTGCGGACCGGACCTACAACTCCCAGATAGATTTCTCCGCCGGTCCTGGCCTGAATATCTTTATACAGATTAAACTGGTCCATAAAAAACCTCCTCACATATACTGCTATAAATATATGCAAGGAGGAAATCGATAAGAACATTTTTAATAAATCCATGCAGAAACAGGGTCTAAAACATGAGTCCGGACCAGGATACATAGGCTGAAATTATTTTCTCACCCCAAAGCATACTGACAACAATTCCTGCCGCCAGATAGGGTCCAAAAGCCAACCTGTGAAAACTGTCCGACAATCCAAACTGTCCTTCCAAAAACTTTCGTCGAAATAAATAAACGAAAGAAACCAAAACACAGCCGACAAAAAAGGCCAGGATATTTTTCTGCCAGCCCAGCATCAGGCCGGAAACGGCCATCAGCTTGACATCACCGCCGCCGATTCCTCTGCCCTTTGTCAGCAAATAAATCAGGCCAAGAAGAATACTTACGGAGAAAAAGCCAAAAACGCCGTCCATACGGCTGACCGGATTTAAGGACATATAAATCAACCCAAGAATACCTATGCAGGCCGTTGTCCATGATGGAATTTTAAATGTACGATAATCACTGATACTCAAACAAAGCAATATAGTTATCATCAATACATGCAATAACCCATTGAAAATCGGCAGAATGTTATTCACCATCCAACCAATCAGGCCTTAATCCGGCTTAAAACAGTCCGCACTAAACGGTATGTCCGCTCAACCGATGAAATACTCAAATGTTCATCCGGTGTATGAATATCAAAAATATCCGGTCCCAGAGCAACAATATCCAGTTCCGGCATCTTTTCTGAAATAAGGCCGCATTCCAGTCCGGCATGGATGGCTTCGATACTTGCATTCTTTCCGGTCACTTCCTTATAAACGGACGATACAAGTTCGCGGATCGGTGAATCGCTGCGGTAAGACCAGTGAGGATATTCACCATCATACCAATAGGTACCACCAAGAAATTCTGTCAGATATTCCAACTGATCGCTGATATAATATTTCAAACTCTTTTTACTGCTCCGTACAGCCCATGAAAAGCAAACAGCTTCTTCCTCCGTGCGTACAATACCTAAATTTAATGAACTTTCGACCAATCCCGGAAGCTCCATGCTCATGGTCTGAATGCCATTTGGTGATTGTATGAACATAAATAATATACATTCCATATCTGCCGGGTGGAAGATTTTAAATTCTTCCCGCTTATCACATTCTATCTTTAATTCAATCTTGATCTGCGGATCAGATACACCAAATTCATCCTGGATATCTGCAGCAAACTTATCTCTGATTTCTTTGGCACGCTCTACATCCTCCGGACGAAGGACGATTTTTGCCTGAGCCTCCCGAGGAATGGCATTATCCTTCATACCACCGCTTACTTCACGGATGCCCACATTTAATTCTTTATTTAATTCTAAAAGAATACGTCCGAGCAGCCGATTGGCATTCGCTCTTCCACAGTGAATTTCAGCCCCCGAATGACCGCCTTTTAAGCCGCTGATTCTTAATTCACCGCCCATACCTTCCCAGTCAACAAAGCGGACCGGTAATGATGCCCGGCTCTTCATACCACCTGCACAGGAGGTTAAGATCTGACCTTCACTTTCATTATCCAAATTCAGAAGATAGCTGGCTTTTAAATCGCTGACATCCAGCACATGTGCGCCTTTCATTCCCACTTCTTCATCTGTAGTTATAACAACTTCCAGTTCCGGGTGTCCCAGGCTGTCATCTTCGAGGATTGCCATTGCAAAGGCCACGGCTATACCATCATCACCGCCGAGGGTTGTTCCTTCCGCAGAAACAAAGTCTCCTTCGACTTTTAATTTTAATCCCTCTTTTTCAAAATCAAAATTTACATCACTGTTTTTCTCACATACCATATCCATATGGCCCTGGAACATAACTACCGGAGCATTTTCATAACCTGCCGATGCAGGCTTGCGGATAATCACATTATTTGCCTCATCCTGGCGTACCCACAAATCGTGAGATTTGGCAAAGGCCACGCAGTAATCACTGATGGCCTTTTCATTTCCCGATCCATGGGGAATCGCACAGATTTCTTCAAAATAATGAAATACTCTCTCAGGTTCCAGTCCTTTTAAAATATCAGACATTTTGATTCCCCCATTAATATTTTAATTTTTAAAGCTGTGAATTGGCGCCGGAATACGTCCGCCCCGATTCACAAAAGCATCACAGCCAAAACGATTCACCGGCATGATCGGTGCATAGCCTAAAAGTCCGCCGAACTCTACCATTTCACCGACATCCTTTCCGATTACCGGAATGAGACGTACGGCCGTTGTTTTCTGATTGATCATACCTATAGCCATTTCATCGGCGATGATACCGGAGATAGTAGTTGCCTTTGTATTTCCCGGAATGGCGATCATATCCAGACCAACGGAGCAGACACAGGTCATGGCTTCCAGTTTTTCCAGTGTTAAAGCATCCGCTTTGACTGCATCAATCATCCCCTGGTCTTCTGAAACAGGAATAAAAGCTCCGGAAAGGCCGCCCACATAGGAAGATGCCATAACACCGCCTTTTTTTACCTGGTCGTTTAAAAGAGCTAACGCCGCCGTTGTTCCAGGTGCACCGACAGATTCGAGTCCGATTTCTTCCAAAATCTCTGCAACGCTATCACCGACAGCCGGTGTTGGCGCCAACGATAAATCAATAATGCCAAATGGAACATTCAAACGTCTCGAAGCTTCCTGGGCAACGAGCTGACCCACACGGGTAACTTTGAAAGCCGTCTTTTTAATCGTCTCGCAAAGTGTTCCAAAATCCTCACCACGGACTTTTTCCAAAGCACGTTTAACAACACCCGGGCCGCTGACTCCCACATTGATGACAACATCACCTTCGGTGACACCATGGAAAGCTCCGGCCATGAACGGATTATCATCCGGTGCATTACAAAATACAACCAGTTTTGCACAGCCAAGAGAATCGGCATCCTTTGTCAGTTCAGCCGTTTCAAGAATCTTTTCGCCGAGAAGCTTTACTGCATCCATGTCGATTCCTGTTTTTGTAGAACCTACATTAACGGAACTGCACACCCGCTCTGTGGAGGCCAATGCTTTCGGAATGGATTCGATCAATAAACGGTCGCTGTCCGTCATCCCTTTCGAAACGAGAGCCGAATAGCCGCCGAGGAAATTAACACCAACTTCCAGAGCCGCTTTATCCAGCGTTTTTGCGATTTCCACATAATCATCGACTGTCTTACAGCAGGAACCGCCGATCAAACTGATCGGGGTCACGGAAATTCTCTTATTTACAATCGGAATACCAAATTCATTTTCAATCTCACAGCCGGTAGATACGAGATCCTTAGCTTTTGTTGTAATCTTATGATAAATATTTTCACAAACTTTATGCACATCCGTATCACAGCAATCCAAAAGACTGATACCCATCGTGATCGTCCGCACATCCAGATTGGATTCTTCAATCATCTTGTTGGTTTCCTGTACCTCGTATAAATTAATCATGTCGTCACCTCTTAAATTCTGTGCATACAGTTAAAAATATCTTCATGCTGCATCTTAATTTTTACTCCGATCTGCTCACCGACTTCTTTCAGTTCTTTTGAAAGCACCTCAAATTCTTTCGCAGCGGCATTCGTGTCCACGATCATCATCATATTAAAATAATCCTGCACGATTGTCTGGGAAATATCTAGGATATTTACATTATTCTCTGCCAGATAGGTACATACTTTTGCAATAATTCCTACGGTGTCTTTTCCAATTACAGTGATAATTGTTTTTTTCATCTTTCTTTCCTCCTATATTCCTATAATGCCAGGTCAAATAAATGTCCCGCATGATCCCTCGGGGCTACCTCAACTTTTACCGAATCTTCAACTTCATTTTTCACTGTTGCCAACGCCAGATCCGGATAATTATTTTCCTTGCTCAAATGACCCAGGATTACCTGATCAAGCCGGTCATGCATTAATTCTGTGACCAATTGAGCTGCCTTTTCATTACACAGATGACCACGTTCACCCAAAATGCGCCGCTTCAGATAATATGGATAGGGTCCTGCCTGAAGCATATGTATATCATGGTTTGCTTCCACATAAAGCAGATTAGAATCTTTCAGCCGTTCCACAATGGACTCGTCATAATATCCCAAGTCCGTAACCATTCCAAGCTTCCGACCACCGTCCTGAATCAAAAAGCTTACCGGATCCACTGCATCGTGAGAAATGGAAAAAGATTCCACCGAAAGACTTCCGACCGCAAATTCCCGTCCGGCCTCAATAGGCATGAACAGTTCCCGGTCAATCTTTCCAAGGTTTCCCATTTCAGAAATCTGGCGCAATGTCTTCTCTGTACCATAAATTGGTATATGAAACTTTCGTGCAAGCACGCCAAGTCCGGAAATGTGATCCGTATGTTCATGGGTGATCAATATTCCCTGAATATCCCTGCCTTCCAGTTCAAATGTTTTCAATCCTTCACAAATGCGTTTACAACTGATCCCGGCATCGATAAGGATATGGGTATCTTCATTTCCGGCATAAAGACAGTTTCCACTGCTGCCGCTGGCAATGGTGCCAAATTTCATGCTCATCTTCCTCTCTTGTAATCCACAGCTTATTATAATACGAAACCTGAAAAACAGCAATACAGAAAAAGGACCCTGAATGCAAATTTGATCACATTCAAAGTCCTTTTGAATCCATACTAAGCTTGTTTATTTTTAATAGTTATAGAATGTATGTCCGCCGATCACGAGATATTCGCTCACAGTTGACGTATCTACATAGCCATTAAAGTAATAATAGCCACCAATATTATTGACACCAGCCAAAGCTTCCTGAGCAGCCTGCATACAGGATTCACTCGGTCCGCTGTAAAGCACACCGTCAAGAACACCGTTATGAGCTCCCGGGAACTGTCCCGGTGCATAGATAACTCCGGCAATAGTATTATCAAATCGTGGATCTTTCACCCGATTTAAGATGACATTGGCCACAGCCAGCTGTCCCTCATAAGGTTCTGCGCCAGATTCCACATAGACCATACAGGCCAGCAAATATACCTCATCTGACGTTACAGATAAAGCAGAGGATGCTGTCACACTTTCCGGCTGTACATCGGAACTTCCCGAAGCATTCCGGTCTGTGTTTGCCTGCTTTTCATCGATTGACGCTGCCGCTGCTGAACTTGCAGAAACAGCAGCTTCTTCTTCAGCTATAGATATAGCTTCATCCAGTTCAATGCTTTCTTCCACATACTCACTGGCTACGAATCCCTCTCCATCGCCAAAATCAATCCGTGTCCACTCTTCTCCGCTTTCAACTACCGGAAAGATTTCGCTCTGAATCGCTGTAGCAATAACTTCACTGTCCGTATCAGCCTCCTGACGGATATTTAATGAATCGGCTGTCACCGTGACGTTCCGTCGTCCGATTTCTTTTGCCAACAGCTCGGCATCATAACCGATTGAAATATCCTTTGTGGCGATATATCCTGTGACATTTCCCGAAGAAACTTTCGTCCACTCCGGTCCCCATTCTTCGACCACACCACTGGAAGCCGGGTATATCTTACCTGCGACTTCGCTTTCACTGTTGTCCTCAGAATGAATTTCCAGATAAGGTTCTGTGTTCACCACAAACTTTCCTGAAAATTCTCCATTGTAGAACAGACGTGTGACCCCCACCAAACTGTTCAGTACATCGGTCTTATTCAGCGTAATGTTTTTTAGTCCAACTTCAGGTGCCTTTTGGGAAACAAGCTTTTCTGAATTCGGTGTCATTTCCGCATCCGATATGTTCGATACAGTCTCCTCGCTTTTTGTCTCTTCAGCAAATACAGACACTGTATTGCCAAATACCAGCGAAACTGCCATCACCGTACCGATCATATGTAGCATGACATTTCGTAATTTCTTACCCATATTTCACCTCTTTACTTGTAATGTGCCCGCTCGGCGAACACATTCTGTATAAGTGTTTCATACAGGCGTATTCTATCAAATTATTAAATCCTTGTCAAATCAAGGGGTTCTACACAAGATTTCGATTTTTTCTATTTTGTTCTCCCTATATATTGTATTTTTTCTTTAAAATCTATTAATTTTGTTAATTTTTTCTTTCGATTTTTCGTGATTTTTTATAATTTTTGTTAATATTTTTGTAAAAAATTATCAATGTTTTTTTACCCATTCTCCACTTTGGTGCTATTTGCACAGGGATTTTAGCTGTTTTTCTACATTTTCAAGGTCAGAATTGTTATCAATCACCACATCGCACCCATTTAAAAACACCGACTCCGGAAGCTGGGAAGCAAAGATGGCATCCATTTTTTCATCACTGTAACCCCGTGAAATACGCAGCCGTTCCCGTCGGATTTCCGGCTTCACATGGACATACCAGAAGCTTTCGCAGACACCGATTTCTTTTAATTCGTCCATTAAAGCCGCCTCTACGGCAATCATTGAATAATAGTTTTCTGTCCGCCACTCACGGACTTCATCCCGAACCCATTCGTATACCTGCGGATGGGTGCACTGATTGAGAGCCTGTCGCTTCTCCTCATCTTCAAAAACAATAGAAGCAATTTTCGGCCGGTCTAAACGCCCTTCACTGTCAAGAACTTCTTTTCCAAAAACTTCTACGATCATCTCATAGCTTTTTTCTCCCGGCTCACACAGATCCCGGGCCACATCATCCGTGCGAATCACACCACAGTTAAATTTTTCTTCAAGAAGACGCAGCACTTCGGATTTTCCGCTGCCCACGCCTCCCGTAATTCCAACGACCTTCATCTTTTTTCATCCTTTTCCTCTATAAATAATATACGTCTTTCGACCTATTTCGCCTCGTACCAGTCCGTACCTGTATTTACATCAATTTCCAGCGGCACTTTAAGCTCTGCCGCATGGCTCATTTCATCATGAAGAATCTGTTTCACTGTATCCACTTCATCCATCTCTGCTTCAATCAACAATTCATCGTGAATCTGGAGAACCAATCGGGATTTTAGTCCTTCTTCCCGCAGTCTCCGGTCTACCCGGATCATGGCAATTTTTATAATATCCGCCGCTGTCCCCTGAATCGGTGAATTCATGGCGACACGTTCACCAAAAGATCTCTGCATAAAATTACTGGAAGACAATTCAGGAATCGGCCGTTTCCGATGAAACAGCGTATACACACTGCCTTTTTCCTTCCCCTCAGCAACCAGACCATCCAGAAAATCTTTAATCTTTGGATAAGCCGCAAAATATTGTTTAATATAGACTTCTGCTTCTTTTCGTGTAATACTTAACCCCTGGCTCAGGCCAAAAGAGCTGATACCGTAAATGATACCGAAATTAACAGCTTTCGCATTGCTTCGCTGCTGGCTGGTGACCTCTTCAAGCGGTGTATGGAATACCTGCGAGGCTGTCATACGATGAATATCCTCGGCCTGTTTATAAGCTTCAATCAAGTTTTCATCACCTGACATATGGGCCAAAACACGCAGTTCAATCTGAGAATAGTCCGCATCCACAAACACACAGCCTTCTTTCGGCACAAAGACCTTCCGAATCCGCCGGCCAAGCTCCACCCGCACAGGAATATTCTGAAGATTTGGTTCTGTGCTGCTGATTCGTCCGGTAGCCGTAATCGTCTGATGGAACTTTCCATGAATCCGTCCATCCTCTGAAATAAAATTCGCCAGGCCATCCGCATAGGTAGATTTTAACTTGGTCAACTGCCGGTATTCCAGCACGAGCCGGGCAATCGGTTCTTCATCCTGAAGCTTTTCCAGTACAGCGGCTGATGTGGAATAGCCTGTCTTTGTCTTCTTTCCATAAGGCAAATGCAATTTGTCAAACAGAATCACTCCAAGCTGTTTTGGTGAAAGAATATTAAATTCTTCTCCAGCCAGGGAATAAATCTCCTGTTCCAGTTCCCGGATTCTTCCTACCAAATGATCTCCATAATCTTTCAGGGCTTCGCGTTCTACGTGGATTCCTGCCGCTTCCATCCGATAAATTGAAAAACTTAAAGGCAGCTCCACTTCCCGATAAAGTGTCCACATACCTTCCTTTTCGAGTTCATTTTGAAGTATCTTTGCTGCCTTTAAAGGCAATGCCGCATAATAACCAAGCCAGGTCATAGCCTTTTCCTTATCCTCGGACAAAATTTCGGACAATGTCTTTTTTCCATATAAATCCGCCCTTGACGGCAATGTCAGGCCAAGATAATCCCGAGCAACATCGTCATAATCATAGGAATCCTTTAAAGGATTGAGCAGATAGGCCATCAGGCTCACATCCAATATATTGTCCGATTCCGCAAGCGGAAAATAATGGAGTCCCGCTTTCAATCCCAAAGCTGCCATTTCCGGATGTCCGTCAAACCAGCCGGCCATCGATTTCAAGGCGCCCTCCGATGCTGCCGGCATCCAAAAGGCTTCGTCCCCATAAGCCAGAACCAGGCCACAGATTTCATTCTCATAAATCGGATACAAACTAATCAGCGACTGTCCCATAGCTTCAAAAATTTTCTGACGCTGCTCATTTTCATCCCGAATTTCCACAGCGGCAGATAAAACAGGAACTGCCACCTCTTCCTGATTAAATCGATTTAAAATATTTTTAAATTCCAGCCGTTTCATCATCTGATAAGCAGCTTCCGAATACATATGCTCCAATCCTGCCGATGTATCCGGAATCTCAATCGGTGCATGGGTATCAATGGCTGCCAGTTTTTTACTCATGACCGCCATATCGTAATGCTCTCTTAAATTATTGGCTGCCCGGGCCGGCTTGATTTCATCTACATGTTCATAAGCCGATTCAATACTTCCGTAGGCTGTAATAATCTTTGTCGCCGTCTTTTCACCAATTCCCGGTACCCCCGGAATATTATCCGAAGCATCTCCCATCAACGCTTTTAAATCAATAAACTGGGTCGGCGTCACCTGATAGGCTGCTAAAACATCCTCTGCAAAATAGTTTTCCACCTGTGTACCGCCAGCCTTCGTTTTTGGTATGCTGATCTTTACTTTTTCTGTCGCCAACTGAAGCAAATCTCTGTCTCCGGAAATGATCGTAACATCGTATCCTTTTTCTTCCCACATACGGCTCAGTGTTCCGAGAATATCGTCTGCCTCATATCCTTCTTTTGTGACAATCGGAATCCCCATCGCCTGAAGAACTTCTTTAAGAACCGGTACCTGTTCGTGTAACTCCTGGGGCATCGGTTTCCGTGTTCCCTTATAGGCCTCATACATCTTGTGACGGAAAGTCGGTGCTTTTAAATCAAAGGCGACCATAAGTCCTTCTGCCTGTTCCTCATCAAGTACTTTAAACATAATATTCAAAAATCCATAAATGCCATTTGTATGCAAACCTTCTGAATTTGTCAAAACCGGCACACCATAAAAGGCCCGGTTCAAAATACTGTGCCCGTCAATCAATACTACTTTTTTATTCATCGTCCAATCCAACCTTCCCTTGGTCTGTCCTTCCTTTGGCTGTCAAACATAGACCATCCTGGCATCCGCTTTGAAGATACCATACAAATTTTATCTCCTTCACGTATATAAAGAAAATCATCGATAACCGATTCACTCCGGTGAACATTCATCGGATTATTGATACTGGCATAAAAAGGTACTGTCAAATACTTCTCCGAGTGGATATTTCCCGCAAAAAACATGATCATGCTCGAAATAAGAAACGCTGCCACTAAAAACACGGTCAATCCTATCACTTTTTTAAAGAAATGACTCCGGCTCTGCTGTCTCAGCCATGCTTCTTTTTCTTCAATCCGACGGTCCAGTGCTCTTAAAAGATCCGGTGTCTCTTCCTCGTCATCTAAAAGCCTTATAACAGCCATAACTGTGTAAGTCGCTTCCAGATCATCATAACAGGACGGACAATGTTTCACATGTTCCAGGAACTCTGTCAACGTCTTTTCATCCAGTTTATCATCAATAAATTGATTCATTAATCCTTGTGCTTCAATACAATCCATAGACATTACCCTATTCTTAGTGTATACCATTTATTAAAAAAAAGATACCGAAAACTTCTCCGATATCTTTTTTAATTGAATTAATAGTTGACGATTTCTGCAATATTGCTGACCAAAGAAGATGTTGTGGCTGCAGAAATATTATTTATGAATATGACATCCTGTATTCCTTTATTCCGTACCAAAGCGGTCAAGCCTTCCGGATAATATCGGTAATCCACCACATAGACGGTTTCATAGTGATCCACTAAAAACGGTACAAAAGCATTACCAAAAGATTCTTTAATAACAACACAGGAACTTCCATCACTCATATTCGGGTTGCGAATCTCTTCAAACGGCTGATCTCCGGCAATAAAACAATTATATTTCGAATCCGAATTCCATTCGGAAACATCATAAATAATATCGTAATCCACCACATTGCCATCCAAATCCGTATAGGTCATCTTATTCGTCGCCAACGGAATATAAGCCGTGACCACATCCGGATTTTCAGCCAGGGACGGAGCCTGATTGCTTGCCGCATAAAGGGTTCCGATGAAATTATCAAAAACCATAGTTTCATATTTACCCAAAGATGTCGGCGTTACTCCTTTTTCCTTCATAAGCTGACTGTATGTGTAATAAGCACCAAGAGCCGTCCAATGATGGTCTGTCCGGAAATACAAATATTCATCCGAATGGTTTTTCAGTGCGGTGAAAGCATCAATGGTCACAACTTTATCATCCATATTATCATAAATGTACTGGATCGCCGCTTGTTCATCACTGCAGCCCAATTCATTCTGAAGCTTTTCATCCAGATAAATTCCCGTACTGATCGGAACGACAATGTCATAAACCGTAACATCACTGTCCACCTTATTGGCCATCGCACTGACAGCATCAATATACTGGTTCGCCGCCTCCTGGGTAAAACCATAAAGACTGAAAGCTGTATCATCAGCCACATAGACTGAGCCCACCTGCTCCGGAACACTTGTAATCTGCCGCCGTTTCATTCCGCCGTTGGCCGCATCCGCCGCCTGCTGCGTGGCTACAACTTCCCGCATAGCGTCCTGCAGTGTTTCCATCTCCCGCTGAATATCCGGAAGAATAATATCTGTCAGAGATACCCGCTTTGCCGGAACCGCATCCGCCTCCTGAATCGAACCATGAATCTGGTTATTCTGAATTCCGTAAAGCCCTCTATAACGTGTATTTCCAGCCAGTAAAGTTTCTCTGAAAGGAAAAGTGTCTGCATACCAGGTGCTGATTCCATTAAGAAATTCTCCGTCTAAAAAGCTTTGAACAGAAAATGACGGAAACTTTGTCAGAGTTCTTTTTTCAACCTTAGACTCTTTTGGGCGAAGAGGAATGATCAGGGCTACAATCGCCATCAGCATTAAAGTGGCTGAAAATGCATAAATTTTATATTTTGTATATTTATAATCCTTTTTCTTTTTACGCTTTCTTTTCTTTTCCATAAATCTGATACTGTCCTCTTAAAACTGAAAATATAAAAACGGGTTATAGCTGTTGCCGACAAGGGCCATTGTGGCCAACAACAAGAGCACCACTGGACCAACAATTTCAATCACACGGCGCAAATATTTCAAAAGAGCCACCGTCTTGCATTGACGGCACATCCATTTATATCCATTAGAAGCCAACGGTGTACATGCGATGAGCGCCACAATAATAAAGAAAATATTATTTTTAAATGTCACTGCCACTTCCATATTCATAAAACCGTTGCGATTTAAGCCCAACATACCTTTGAGCATAAGGCCAATACGGGACAGATCTGTAAATTTAAAAATAATCCATCCGAAATAGACAACAACGAGCGTATAAATATGGCTCACTGCCCTCGGAAGATTTTTTATCTTTTCCAGAAGCACTTTCTTTTCCAGTACAAGGAACACGAAATAATAAAGACCCCAAAGTACAAAATTCCAGCTGGCTCCATGCCAAAGGCCAGTCAATGCCCAAACGATAAATAAATTGAAAATCGTCCGTTTTGCGCCTTTACGATTTCCTCCGAGAGGTATGTACACATAATCTCTGAAAAAGCTGCTCAGAGAAATATGCCATCGACGCCAGAATTCGGTCACTGTATCCGATATATAGGGATAATTAAAGTTCTCTTTATAATGAAAACCAACCATAAGCCCCATGCCGATAGCCATATCCGAGTAAGCTGAAAAATCCAGATAGATCTGGAGCATATACATCAGGGCTCCAAGCCACAACCCCAGTGCCGGCACAGAATTGAACTGCATTATAGCCTCCGGGAGCATCGTATCCGCAATCTGTGCGCAGGAATTTGCAAATACTGCTTTTTTTACAAGACCAATGGTAAAACGATTGATTCCCCGCCCAATCTCCGGAATTTTCGGTTTGCGGTGTTCAATCTCTCTTGCCACATCTTTATAACGGACAATGGGTCCGGCAATACACTGATGAAAAAGACTGCAATACAAAAGCACCAGCCAGTATCGCTTCTGAGGTTGTACTTCATTCCGATATACATCTACCACATAAGAAATCAACTGGAATGTATAAAATGAAATACCAATAGGCAAAACGATTTCCGGAATAACTTCCGGAACCCCTGTAATTCTTTTCACATTTTCAAGAATAAAACCGGCATATTTAAAGTATCCAAGTAAAACCAGCTGAAGTCCGATACCAAGTACAAGACATAGACGTTTTAAGAATAAATTTCTACGAAAACGATGGATTTGCAAAGCAGAAAACCAACTGATCAGCGCCATGAACAACAACAAAATCAGATATTTTGGTCCTCCCCAGGCATAGAAAATTAATGATGCGACTAATAAAACCATGTTCTTTTTCTGAATTGTCCCAACATAACAATATACGAACATGGTCACCGCAAAGAACAGATATATAAATAATAAACTTGAAAAAACCAAGATACTCCCTCCAAACCCCAAACATTCTGCTTTTTTTGTCGAATGCTTTCCAAAAATGTCGTTTGACTCTTTCTATTCTAATATGATTATTTTCAATATTCAAGGGGATTCCGGGAAAAAAAGTGAAATTAACAGTTTTGTAATATTCTGACGAAAATCTGTATTTTTGTCAATACAAAGCTAACAAAATTTCTGTGTTCCACGTCATTTTCTAACAAATTTTCGATAAAAAAATTGTTAAATATATATATAAAATAAGTATGCAAAAAGCCGGTCTGAAAAATCAGACCGGCTTAAAATTTTATGAGTTTTCAGCACCCGAATATTCTCTCCGCCGAACAACCACACGGCTGTCTTCCGGACGATAGACCAGCAGATACACGACCACATTCAAGGCCAGAGCCAGTACAACATCGACAACGGTATGCTGTTTCAAAAACATCGTCGCAGCAACAATTGATACGGTCAGGATGAATGTTCCGCCAACAACCAGACGGTTATTTTTCAATGCCCTGCAGCGGGCAATCGCAATAAAGGCGGCAATTGAATTATAAACATGAATACTTGGCAATACATTCGTCGGTGTATCAATCGAATAAAGGAAACGGACCATATCCGTAAATACATTATCTCTCGGGAAAGATATCGGCCGAAGGAAATGGCCATTTGGATATACCCAGGAAACAATAATAAATACCGTCATACCAATACCCAGATTAAAAATCAACTGCATGTATTCCTTCTCGTCTTTATTTTTGAACATGAACCACAATACAGTGACGGCAATATATGCAAACCATAAAAAGTAAGGAATAACAAAATATTCACAAAAGGGTACCAGACTGTCCAGGCTTGAATGAATCACATGGAACCGATATGTCACCCGATTTTCAAGATAAGTAAAAGATGCCAGGTAAAAAATCATGTATAAAGGAACGATCAGTTTTGTTCCCCACTTTTTAATAAAATCTCTGATCATAAATATCACACTTTCTCAAAAAAACTTAACCGACTATCTTTATGGCATTATAGCACCCGAAATTTTCAATATCAAGCATCTTAAGTGAATTTTAAGAAAGTTCATTAAAATTAAAGTATTTTAACCGCTGTACCGTAAGCAATGACCTCCGCCGCACCGCTCATAACAGAAGCTGACGCATACCGTATATTGATGACCGCATCCGCACCAAGTCCTTCGGCTTCATCGACCATTCGTTTCATGGCAATCTGGCGGGCCTGATTAAGCATCTCTGTATAACCGGCAATCTCTCCGCCGACCACGGTCTTTAATCCGGACATAATGTCTTTTCCCAGATGACTTGACTGAACCACATTCCCTTTGACCAGACCTAACGCCTCGATTTTTTTATCCGGCACGTAATTAATATTTAGCAGCAGCATCTTCTTCTCCTCCTTTAATTTCCTGATAGCGTTTCCATAAATTCCACAAAATTCCCAATATAACTATTACCGGGACTCCGATCATAATAATCACAAAAAGAATTGGCGGCCGATCCACCGGATCGCTGACATATATCCACACGGCAAATATACTGAGCGATACCATGAGGGCAATCATCAGAAAAGACATCATTAACGGCGCAAAAAATTTGTGTTTGCGGTCCTTTAACTGCACATTCATAAAACGGGTTCCCTCCTTTTCCATATGCTCCATTTTCTCCAGATATTCCAAAGCATCCATCGAGGAAAAACGCTCATTTCCATCCATGAGCATCTGGCAAAAGAGATGCATTTCCTGAATATTTTTTTGTTCTCGCTCCAGATAGATGCGATGTCTGCGAAGTGCATCCTCCATTGTCAAAGCCCCTGTTTCTATTTTCCGAATTTCCTCTATCGGAACCGAAAGTTTGCGAAGCAATTTAATTTTCTGAAGCAAAAGCAGGTCCTCTTCTGAATACTCCCGATAACCATTCTGAGCATTTCTTTCCGGTTTTAATAACCCTTCCTGCTCATAAAAGCGGATATTCTTTTTCGTGATACCAACTTTTTGCTCCACTTCATTAATTTTCATCCCAATACCTCCTTGTGACATGAGGAGCATACACCTTCTGCCTTATGGAAGGTCAACCCTTATCTGAAAATTTTATAAAAATAATGATGGTTCAGCCCGGCGAGTATATTCTTCTTCCAGTTCATGCTGATGATAAAGATAACTCTCTGCATCATAATATTTTGCACCTAACGGACATTTTTTTATACAACTGCCGCATTTAATACAAATGCCTGTAAATTCCCGAACATTATCATAACTGATAGAACCCATTGGACAGACTTTCGCACAAAGCTTACAGTCGTCGCAGGCATCGGATGTTTTTGGCTTTACTTTACGGATGTCCACCGGATTTCCCTGTCGGTCTCTCGGCTGATAATAACCTTTGGATGGATACTCTCCTCCAACTTCCAGCGGCTGGAAGCTTTCCGGCACACCGCCATTTTCCAGCTTTTTATAAATATTTTCAGAAAATTCACGAATAACTGCCATATCCCTCTCATCCGGCCGTCCGGCGCCTAAGATTCTGGAAAAAGAATGTTCTCCAACAAAGGCTCCTGCAGCTACCGGCAAAAACCCATCTTCGCCAAGCAGGGCCTGAAGCTCTGCCAGAGCATCATCATAATTTCGATTTCCAAAAAGTACCACCGGAACCGCCAGGGCTCCGCCGCCCTGCACTGTATGTATATATTTTAAAAGTACGTTCGGAACCCTTCCGGCATAAACCGGCGTTCCAAAAACAACCAAGTCTTTCTTACTAAATGCTTGTACGTTTTCCCGAACTTCCGGCAATGTAAAATCCACATCACTCTGCTCACATTTCAAATGATCTGACAATACTCCGGCAATTTCCTTTACGACCTTTTTCGTTGTATCTGTCGGGCTGAAGTACATGGCCACTACTCTTTCAATCATCTTATTTCTCCTCCTTTGCATGAATAGAATCATTATAACATATAATAAAGAAAATTCATAATTTTGTTGACAAATTCAAAAATATCTCGTATAATATCACTTGTGTTTGATAAGCCGGCGTGTCGGAATGGCAGACGAGGCAGACTCAAAATCTGTTGTGGGCAACCACGTGCGGGTTCAAGTCCCGCTGCCGGCATTAAAAAATCCTTGAAATTATAAAATTTCAGGGATTTTTTGTTTACCCGGATTTGATTCTCTTATCAATCCGTTTTATTTATGGAGCATACGGGATTCGAACCCGTGGCCTCAACAATGCGAATGTTGCGCGCTCCCAACTGCGCTAATGCCCCATTAAACTAATTATATCACTTAATTTTCAAAATGACAATGTTCCTTCCGCTCAAGCTTATTTCTTCAGCCATTCTTTATAGGCTTCCGGATCTAATTTACCCTGACGGGCCAGTTCGAGTCCTTCTTTTGCCTCTTTATACCATGCTTCAAACTCTTCCCGAGTCATATTTGCCGCCTTTTTCCGCGGTTTTGTCATACGGGCATAATGTGCCTTATAAGCTCGGGTATAGGCCTGAAGAAGCTCATCTTTTTTAACTGTTTTTGCGAAAGTCTTTGTATAACCCACATCCGAACAGGTCTTTCCATCACCGGAGAAAACACGGGTACAATAATCCACATTACTCCGTTTCGGTATGAAAAACCGTCCGCAGTTTTTGCAGACCTTAATATTTTGATGCCGCCTCAGCATTTCAATCAATTCACACATCAGACAATCTTCAAATCCCATCAGAAAATAATCAATCATCCATCGATTTTCATTTTTCACGGTTTGATTGACCAACGTTCCGCTGGAATAAAAGGGATGACGCTGAAAATAATGCGTGGCTTCTTCATTCATTTCTGATGGTCCGTGAATCAGCGCATCAAGAAGCTTTTTATAAATATTTTGGAGCTCTTCCAATTTTTCCAGTGTCAGGCCGGAAATTTTTTCATTATTATCTTTAGCAGATAATGCATGAATCCTTTCATCATTCCAGGAAGAAAAATAAGGATGTATCTCCCGGACCCGATCTGTCTGAAGAAAAGCATTTTTCAAATCCATATAAATAAAATCCAAAAGGCTTTTCCCAAGACGGCACGGAGCGGATGTCGTATGAAAATAGATAATCTCATCCGTCAAATCCATATAAACATGTGTATAATTCTTTGTTGTTTCTTTTAACATCCGCTCTGCCTCCAATATTTATCTTTGTTGTATCTCTGTGATCAATTGTTCCAATTGATTTTCCTCTGAAATTTTAAATGTATCGCCAGCCACCTGAATCTTTGATATGTCCGCACAACGCGAAGGACAGCCGCAGATCACAAGCAGATGATCGTAGACCACATCCGGCTGAACATATTGAAATTCCACCTCTGGACAATGCCTTTTCACCGTGTCGAAAAAAGCGGTACGATTATACCTCGGATTACATCCTCCGCAATATTTCACTCCAAAAACCATAGAGCACCTCGTCAATGTCTCAACAGACTTTTGGCAAAATCAATCATCTCGTCACTGACGCCGGCTTCAAGGCGCACCTCTTTTACTTCTTTTACCTGTTCCATGACTTCTTTTTTTACAATGTCTTCTGTCGTAAATAAAGAGGATGGACAATTTGAACACATGCCGGTCAATTTAAATTTCAAAACACCGTCGGTAAAGTCTAAAATCTGAATGTCTCCTCCGTGACCTTGCAGATACGGCCGTACCGAAGTATCAATTACCTGACGGATTCGTTCAAGAACTTCCATTTTTTCAACTCCTATCAGTCTTCAATATGTACAATAGCCTTGGCCAGTTCTTTCTTGCCTGGCATATTGCTCTGTCTGGAGATCATCACACGCTGAGCCTGCGGGCTTCCTGCGCCGTGAAGGGATTCTGTCAGATAGCCAACGGCGGCCGTACCCAATGTCAGGTTTTCAATCAAACGCATGATCTTGAACCGGTTCTCTACAGAAGTCGTTGATGTTCCGGCAAAGTATTTTTTAATATACTCCCCAGCTACCGGATGATTAATATCCTTTTCAGACGGCAGCGTTACCATCAGACCTCCGGCGATATCCTGGGCCAGACGGGCGATCTCATATGGGAAACGGGTAACATTCTGTTTACAGACATTGGCCAGCATCAGATCGATCAAATAGTTGCCGGAAGCCGTCTCCGTACCTTCCGAAGAACAGGCAATGCCACAGCAATATAAGGTCTCATTCAAGTGGGTCATCTCGATTAATTTATCTTTGATATGAGAAGCTTTATCTGCACCATTATATTCAGCCGCCAACGCTGCTGCGCCAATCAGAACATCTCCTACGCCAACTTTACATCCGCCATAACTCTGTCTGTGATATCCGGCAAAACGTTCCACCAGCATACCTGCAAACTCGGTTTCGCCATTTAAAAAGATACGGTCATTCGGAACAAATACATTGTCAAACACAGTCAATGCCTCCATGCCGCCGTAAATATCGTTACCCACATCCAATGTGGTATTCTCTGTTTTTCTTGTATCACAACTCTGACGGCCTACAACCATGACCAGACCTTCAGAATCTAAAGGTACTGCAAAGGAAACTGCATAATCTTTATCATCCGGTCCCATGGCGATTGTCGGCATAACAAGAACTTCGTGGGAATTGACAATACCTGTCTGGTGAGCTTTTGCACCACGGACAATGATACCGTCCGGACGACGCTCAACAACATGAAGGAATAAATCCGGGTCCGCCTGTTTGGAAGGTGCAAGACTCCGATCACCCTTTGTATCTGTCATCGCGCCATCGACAACCAGGTCGTTTTCCTGAACATAAGCTGCAAACTTTCTGAAATTTTCATGGTAATGAGTTCCGCATTTCTGGTCCACTTCATAAGTTGTGCTGTATACGGCATTAAAAGCATCCATACCAACACAGCGCTGGAAACATGCTGCTGTCTTCTGTCCAAGCAGGCGCTGCATTTTTACTTTCTTCACTAAATCTTCCGCACTCTGATGAATATGCGTAAAACGGTTTACCTTCTCTCCTGTCAGATTCGATGTTGCCGTCATCAAATCCTCGTATTCCGGCATCTGGGCCAAATCATAAGTCGCTTTTATGGAATTGATGGATGGCTGAAGAATCGGATTGCCAACAGCGGTTTCAAGCTCTTCTCCAAAAAGAAAAATCCGCATTTTCATCTTTTTTAAACTTTCTTCATACTCTTTACCGGTCATCAAAGCCATGATAAACTCCTCCTTACACTTATAGAATATCCTTCGAGTTTTGTGACAATTATAAAAATTGTCCACTACTATTTTAATATAATCTCGTCAAAAATACCAGTGGCATTGAATATTTTTTTAACAATTCAAACTCTATATAAAACAAAAAACACCGGAACCATCTGATTCCGGTGTTTTCTGGGGTTGGACTATTCTTAAATAGTTTACAGCCTGTAGGGGAATCGAACCCCTGTTTCCGCCGTGAGAGGGCGGCGTCTTAACCGCTTGACCAACAGGCCTTAGTCATACCGACTTGTATATTCTATACCATGTTGAAAAAGAAATCAAGCATTTTTTTACAAAAAATTCAGAAAAACAATTTTTCAATCTCTCCAAATGTCACGGGCATTTTACATGCTCCGTTTTCACAAAGATAATAAACCGCCTCTTTTTCCGGTATCGGATATTCTTCTGTAAAAGGCGCATATTTTGAAAGTTTTTCGCCATTCTGTTCCGTTTTAACTAAAACACTGATTTCATTTGAAGAACATGCCCTCAAATATTGTCTTAGTTCCTCCGGAATTCCGCTTTTAGACGCACAGACAAGCTCTTTATGGGAATAAAATGCCACAGAAAGGGCCAATAAGGCAAAACTGTAACCAGCCGGATATTGATTGATCTCGCCGGCACAAAAACACAGCTGACGATCCGCAGCTTCCTGCCATTCCTTTTCTGCAGTCAACCGGGCCAGCTTTTGTAAAACAACTGCCGCAACCGAATTACCGGAAGGTATGGCTCCGTCATAGGTTTCCTTTGGCCGGGAAATTAATTGTTCTGCATCAAAGGCCGTCATATAATAGCCGCCTATTTCCCGATCCTCAAAAAATCCCATCATCTGTTTCGCCCGTAAGATTGCTGATGCCAGATATTCAATATTGAATGTGACCTGATAAAGTTCAAGCAGCGCTAAAGCATATACCGCATAATCCTCCAGCTGTCCGGCATTGGCTGCTTCACCCTCCCGGAACCGCAGATATAACCGGTTATTTTCATCCGTCATTTTTTCTTCAATAAAGTTTCTTGTCCGTATTGCCGCTTCGATATAGAAAGGCTCATCCAAAACTTTCCCGGCATTTACAAATGCAATAATTGTCCAGGCATTCCACGAAAGCAGAATTTTATCATCTTTATGCAAAGTTGTGCGCTTTAAACGATAATCATACAACCTGCTTTTCCATGCCTGCGGTATTGTCAAATCCGAAGAATATTCCAAATCTCTCCCTATCCTATTCGAAATACTTTTTCCTTCAAAATTACCCGTTGCCGTAATATTATAAAACCGACAGAATTCCTCTCCATCTGCGTCTCCTAAAACCGATTTTACTTCCTCCGGTGTGAAAACATAATATTTCCCCTCCACACCTTCGCTGTCCGCGTCCTGTCCGCAGTAAAAGCCTTCACCCTGCAATTCCCGGAGCATATAATCTGCCGTATGCCGGGCAACAACCGCATACATTTCTTTCCGGGTTATTCGGTATGCTTCAGCATACGTCCACAAAAGTAAAGCATTATCATAGAGCATTTTTTCAAAATGGGGAACAAGCCATCTTTTATCCGTGGAATAACGGGAAAATCCGCCGCCGATGTGGTCATGAATGCCTCCCTTTGCCATGGCTTCCAGAGTGACTTCTGCCATTTTCATAGCCTCAGGCACATTTTCCGCCTCAGCATAGCGCATTAAAAACAACAGGTTATGGGGTGTGGGAAACTTCGGTGCTGCGCCAAAACCGCCCCATTCCCGGTCAAACTGTTCCTGAAACATTTTATACGCTCTTTTCAAAATCGTCTTGTCCGGTTTCAGAGACATAGTCCCTTGACTTTGTGCAGCCTGACAAATGGCATTCGCAATCATTTCTCCGTTATTTTCCAACTCGTTCCGACGGCTTTTCCATAAAGAATTCACCTCTCTGAGAATATCCATCAGCCCCGGTTGTCCATAACGACTGCCCTTTGGAAAATAAGTTCCGACAAAAAACGGTTTCTGCTCCGGTGTCATAATAACAGTCAAGGGCCATCCTCCGGCTCCTGTGACAGCCTGACAGACGGACATATAGACCGAATCTATATCCGGCCGTTCTTCCCTGTCTACTTTAATGGAAACAAAATTTTTATTAAGCAGCTCCGCTACTTTTTCATCCTCAAAAGATTCATGAGCCATCACATGACACCAATGACAGGTCGAATAACCAATGCTGAGAAAAACCGGTTTATTTTCATCGGCAGCTTTTTTTAAAGCTTCATCACACCATGGATACCAGTCTACCGGATTTTCACCATGTTGTAAAAGATAGGGGGATTTTTCGTTTTTTAATCGATTTGACATAGAACACCTCCAAATTTTGTTATTGCTTGTAAGATCCTCTGCTAGAGTAAAAAAGCGATACCTTGCATCGTATCGCTTTATACTCTATTCTTCCACATTTTCAAAAATTTCTGCTAATGTCATACGAATATTTGGAAAATCTTTTAACGTGATCACCGTATCCGCATTATAATGCTCATCCTCTTTATCATCCTGTAAAATATAACTATAGGTCAGTTCATATTTACCGTCTTTCAAATAATAAATTTCAACAGACCCGTATGTTGTAACAATCCAGTATTCTTCGATACCAGCCTTTTCGTATATATCCTTCTTCGTTGTTTTATCCTTCAAAGCTGTTGACGGACTTAACGTTTCAACAATAAACTTGGGCGTTCCGCTATAACTGCCGCCCTTTAAATACTTTCTGTCACAGATAATCATAATATCCGGAATGACATAATCATCGTTCTCTTCCGGATGATATTTATAATCCAGATTTTCCATAAACACAAGACACAGGCTATCTTTCAATTTTGTTTTTATAATAGTATTTATATTATTATTAACAATTCCATGTCTATAATTTGGAGATGGAGACATATCATATATAATACCATTTATTTTTTCCTGTTTAATGTATTCATTTTTTAACAGCGCCATAGCATCACATCCCTTCTTCTTATAATAATTATACTATAAAATCCTACATATTTAAAATGAAAAATGCCTGAAAACTCTATGTTTTCAAGCATTTTTCAATACGACTCATTAGTGGAGCTGCGGGGAGTCGAACCCCGGTCCGAAGGCACATCCGCTTAAGATTCTCCCATCACAGTCATTCTATGGACATTCCCTCAGTCAGACGCCGAATGACAGGCTTCCAACCTTAGTAGCTTCATAAATCTTCCGCCGCCTCAAAGCTTTGGCAGCGGAGGGCCTCACAAGTTCGATGCCAGATTCTCAGACAGTGAGCGGTCCGAGGCTGACAAGCTGCGATTAGGCAGCTAAAGCGTAATCTTCGTTAGCTTTTATATTTAAGTTCCAGGTTATTACGCAGTCCCGGAGTCTGCGGATGGCTTCCCAAACTTCCACACCCCCGTCGAAACCAGTACAACCCCTTATAAAGTTGATGGTTAAGACTAACGATGTTTCTTTATCATACTCAAAAACCATTGAAATGTCAATAGAGATTTTTTACCTTAAAATCCCTCTCGGCTTCACGTCTCTGGTCCTTTTTCGCAATGCTGTCCCGCTTATCATAAAGCTTTTTACCTCTGGCCAGCCCAATCTCCACTTTTACCAGGCTATCCTTAAAATAAACTTTCAGCGGTACGATGGTATAACCCTTCTGGGCCACCTGTCCCAGAATCTTTCGTATTTCATACTTATGAAGCAAAAGCTTCCGCACGCGGAGCGGGTCCTTATTAAATATATTTCCCTTTTCATAGGGACTTATATTCATCTGATAAACAAAAAGTTCTTCTCCCTCCGGGCGGACAAAGGCTTCTTTCACGCTGCATCTGCCCATTCGGAGCGACTTTACTTCTGTCCCGTGCAGAGAGATTCCGGCTTCATAGGTGTCTTCAATAAAATAATCATAATATGCTTTTTTGTTGTTGGCAATTAATTTAATTCCTGCTTTGCCCATATACTACCTCGTTTCCGCACCTTACGCGCACTATCTATTGTACATCATCTGCCAGTAAAAAATCAACGGTTCGAGTGACTTTATCTGCATCAGCAATACAGATTTTTAATTTCTGTCCCAAGCGGAAAGTCTGATGGCTCATTTCCCCCTGAAGTTCATATTTATTTTCATCAAAAACATAATAATCATCCAGGTCCTGAAGACGAATCATACCTTCGCAGGTATTCGGCAGTTCCACATACATACCCCAGTTGGTAATTCCGGAAATAACTCCCTCATGAATCTCTCCCAAATGTCTGGACATATATTCCACCTTTTTAAGCTTATCCACTTCCCGCTCTGCTTCATCGGCCCGGCGTTCTGTTGTACTTGTATCCGTTGCTACCCCCGGAAGCAGTTTTCTGTAATGCTCCAGACGCCGCTCATTTAATTTTCCGTCAATCTGTTCCTTAATAATGCGATGAATCTGTAAATCCGGATAACGGCGGATCGGTGATGTAAAATGGGTATAGAACTTGACCGCAAGCCCAAAGTGTCCCGTATTCTCGGTCGTATATTTTGCCCGCATCATGGACCGCAGTACAAGGCGGCTGATCATAGCCTCCTCCGGCGTATCCTCAATCTTTCCAAGAAGCTTCTGAAATTCCTTCGGATGAACTTCTCCGGACTTGATTTTCAGATAATAACCAAAGTTTTTGAGAAATACGGTCAGTTTCCGTATACGCTCCATATCCGGCGTTTCATGGGTCCGGTACAGAAAAGGAATTTCCTGCCAAAAGAAATCCTCGGCAATGGTTTCATTAGCCGCCAGCATGAAATCTTCAATGATTTTCGTCGCTGAATTTCTGTCATAGGGTTTCACATCCACAGCCCGGCCCCGTTTATCCAGAATAATTTTGGATTCAGGGAAATCAAAGTCAATACCGCCGCGGATACGGCGTTTTTCACGGAGTTTTTCCGCCGCCTCGGCCATTGTCTCAAACATTGGAACCAGTTCCTGATATTCCTGGATAACTGCTTCGTTTTTATCCTCTAAAATCTGTTTCACTGCCGTATAGGTCATTCTCCGATCCACATTAATGACCGTCTTTGCAATCTCGTGATTCAGGATATTGCCTTTTTCATCCAGTTCCATAATGCAGCTTAAAGCCAGACGGTCCACACCCGCATTCAGTGAGCAGATACCATTGGAAAGCTTATGGGGAAGCATCGGAATGACCCGGTCCGTCAGATAAACGCTTGTGCCCCGTTTCAAAGCTTCCTTATCCAGCGGCGAACCTTCTTTAACATAGTGGCTCACATCAGCGATATGGACACCCAGAATAAAATGTCCGTCTGCATTTTTCTGTATGGTTATGGCATCGTCCAGGTCCTTTGCCTCTTCCCCGTCAATGGTCACCGTCTGCCATCCTCTTATATCTTTGCGTCCCTTATATTCCTCCGGCAGGACCTGTTCCGGTATAGAGGCTACCTGTTCCATCACTTCCTCCGGAAATTGTTCCGGCAAATGGTAAGCTCTGACAATCGACAAAATATCCACCCCCGGGTCATTGACATGACCAAGAATTTCAATAATTTCGCCCTCCGGATTTTTATTTTTCTTACCAAAGCTGTTCAGCCGGACAACGACCTTATGACCATTGACTGCTCCCATGGTATGGTCCTTATCAACAAACACATCTTTGGCGATTTTCTGATTGTCCGGGATGACAAAACCATAATTTTTACTCTTTTGGAATATACCAATGACCGTCTCATTGGCCCGTTTTAATATTTTGACAATGACCGCTTCGCTTCGCCGGCCACGTTCTTCATCGGATATTTTTTTAATGGCCACTTCGTCGCCGTGCAGAGCATCCAGTGTATTGTCCTCCGATACATAAAAATCGTCTTCCATACCTTCCACATGAACAAATCCAAATCCCTTTGTATTACCGATAAAAATTCCGGTCAAAAGTTCCGGATCCGCTACTTTATAACGGCCTTTTGTATCTATATCAACTTCTCGTTCCGAAATCAGCTGATCCAAAACAAGCTTCAATTCATCCCGTTCCCTCCGCGGCACTCCCAAAATGCTGCACATTTCCTTCAATTTCATCGGACGATAATGGGAATCCTTCATAAATTCTAATATGATTGCTTTTCGTGCTTCATATATTTCTGTGTGCATCGGCACACCTCCTTCTCTTACATAAACCGCTGAAGCCAAGTCGGCCTCAGCAAAAAAAAGATAACACCCTTTAGAAAGAGTGTTATCCTTAAATATCAATTCTATTCTACCAATTCATATTCAAAACGACGGTTAAGACAAAGAACACAACGGCCAAAATGGTTGTCCACTTTACAAGTTTTCCCTCCATAGAACGTCCTTTATTCTTTCCCCAGTAAGTATCTGCCATACCGCCGACAGTTCCTGTCAGACCGTTGGACTTGCTTTCCTGGAGCATAACCAATATAACTAACGCAATACAAATCGCAATGAAAACGACTGTTACGATTGTTCTCAGCATCGCCTCGATACACCTCCTAAATCACTCATAACAGTTTATCATGTTTTTGACAAATAGTAAAGATATATTTTGAAACTATTTAATCAAAAGTGATTTTCCGGTCATTTCCTTCGGTTGTTCCATGCCCATTAAGTCAATTAAGGTAGGAACGATATCAGCAAGGCAGCCGCCGTCACGAAGTTTATAGGATGGGTCTGCATTGACGAGAATGAATGGTACCGGATTTGTTGTATGTGCTGTAAATGGTTCGCCTGTTTCTTCATCAATCAACTGTTCGCAGTTACCATGGTCAGCGCAGATGAACATAACGCCGTCTTCTTCTTTAAGCGCTTCTACAGCCCGTCCGACACAGGTATCAACCGCTTCAACCGCCTTAATGGCTGCGCTTTCTACGCCCGTATGTCCAACCATATCCGGGTTGGCAAAGTTGATAATGATGACATCATATTTTCCGGAATGAATGGCTTCCACAAGGCGATCGCACACTTCATAAGCGCTCATTTCCGGCTGCAGATCATAGGTTGCCACCTTAGGGGAATTAACAAGAATCCGGTCTTCGCCAGGATTTGGCTTTTCCACACCACCGTTAAAGAAAAATGTCACATGGGCATATTTTTCTGTTTCAGCGATACGTGCCTGGGTCATACCATGTTCTGCCAGATATTCACCAAAAGTCTCATCTATCGAAACCTTATGGAATGCAATGAGTTTATTCGGAATCGTCACATCGTATTCTGTAAAGCAAACATAAACCACGTCTGCCCGTTCGCCCCGGTCAAAGCCCGTAAAATCATCCGCACAGAAAGCACGGGTCAATTCTCTTGCCCGGTCCGGACGGAAATTAAAGAAAATAATGGAATCCTTATCATTAACTGTGGCCACCGGCGCGTCATTTTTCATGATCACAGTCGGAATCATAAATTCATCGGTAACTTCTTTGGCATAGGAATCCGCTACAGCCTGCACCGCATCCTCTGCCTTCTCACCGATGCCACGTCGGATAGCATCATAGGCCTTCTGAACCCGCTCCCAGCGGTTATCTCTGTCCATGGCATAATAACGGCCGGAAACGGATGCGATTTCGCCGACACCAATCTCTTTCATCTTTTCTGCCAGTTCTACCACATAATCTTTTCCGGAGGCCGGCGGCGTGTCACGTCCATCCAGGAAACAATGCACATAAACCTTTTTAAGCCCTTCCCGCTTTGCCAGCTCTAAAAGGCCATACAAATGGGTATTATGGCTGTGAACACCGCCATCAGACAGCAGGCCATATAAATGGAGTGCGGAATCATTTTCCTGACAATTTTTCACTGCTGCTAAAAGAGCTTCATTTTTAAAGAAATCTCCATCCTGAATCTCTTTGGTAATCCGGGTCAGTTCCTGATAGACAATTCGTCCTGCACCGATATTTAAATGTCCTACTTCCGAATTTCCCATCTGCCCCTCAGGCAGACCTACGGCCATGCCGCTGGCATAGCCTTTAACAAAAGGATAATCTCTTTTAAGACCGTCAAGCACCGGACTGTTTGCCTCTACAGCCGCATTTCCCTCTACTTTATCCCGCAGACCATATCCGTCAAGAATCATTAACACTGTTGGTTTTTTTCTCATATCTTTCACCTATTTTCTTTCTGATAATCATATATTATTTATATTTACCAATTTTTTATTCAGCACCCTTATATTACCAAAGGCCTTGTAAAAATACAAGGCCTCAGACTGTAGACAAAGTTGGTGCTGGAGATTTTCTCCAGCACCACTTTTC